>OMFC01000515.1_pt1 | contig 20802 bp, 18 predicted proteins | sample 1645531 | NCBI WGS metagenome assembly OMFC01 (sample SAMEA103958112, study PRJEB25191) | human gut metagenome | biome: human-associated habitat [ENVO:00009003]; feature: intestine environment [ENVO:2100002]; material: feces | place: Germany | collected 2013/2015 | reverse complement strand
GGGAGCGCTTATCCTTGATCATGCCCAGCCTGCCCAGCCTAGCGGAAGTTATATCAAAACGCGGGCACTCCGCATCATGGATGGCACCGTATATTTCAATTTTCCGGCAGACCGCATGTACATGGCGCCGGAGCAGCTGAAGAAACTGTCCGTCGTGGAACTTTCCGAACGGGTACAGGTGCCTGAAGACAATGGAAAAACAAAAACAGCCATGAAGAATGAAATTACGGCACTTGTCAGGGTGAAGGACGGACGTGCTGCTATTTCCAGAGTTCTTGCCAATGGCGGGCCTGTGGAACAGATATTTACAACCGTCGGGAAAAATTTATCTGTGAAATACGCGACCAGCAAAGACGAAAAAGACCAGTATAATGAAAAAAGATTCTTTACCGCTGCTGATATGGATAAGAACGGTAAAGAATCGGATAATTAATCGGAATAAGGAGGCAGCGATGTACTTAATTCTTATGCGGCATGGGGAAGCTGTTCCCCAGACGGAAGATGTGCCGAACAGAGAAAGACGGCTGACAAAAGAAGGAAAGAAACAGGTGCGGACCACATCGCGCATGCTTGCCCGATTTTTGAAAGATCGGCCGCTCCGCATTTTTGCCAGCCCTTTCATCCGTACCCGCCAGACGGCGAGGATCTTGTCGGAAGAATGTTTTGCCGAAGGGCTCCACCTGACGGAAGAACTTTTACAGGGCGATTTCAGGCAGATTGAGAATCATCTCATAACGGACGGAGGACCGCTGGCCTTAGTGGGACACCATCCTTTCCTCCAGTCCTACCTTCTTGAAGCGGCAGGGGCGGGCATTCAGCCTGATTTGGCGTCCATCTCTGTTGTTGACTATGATATGGCGTGGAAACAGGGAAAACTCATTGCCTATTTTACTCCGGCTTTGAAAAAATTGAAAAAGGAAGACTGATGAAGAAACTACTTACTATTGCCGGTTCAGACTCCTCCGGCGGTGCAGGGATACAGGCGGATTTAAAAACCTTTGCTGCTCTTGGCGCCTACGGCATGAGCTGCATCTGCACACTCACCGCGCAAAATACGACCGGTGTTTCCATGGTGGTGAATACTCCCGTGGAGATGGTGACCGCCCAGCTGGAAGCGGTATACAGCGATATTCCTCCGGACGGAGTCAAAACGGGCATGCTCAGCACCCCTGCCATCGTTTCAGCAGTGGCGGAATTTCTCCGCGGATACAAAGGACCGGCAATTGTCGTTGATCCTGTCATGGTTGCCACCACGGGCGCTGTTCTTTTGGAAAAAGAAGCCATTGAAACGTATAAAGATATTTTGATTCCTGAAGCGGATCTTATCACGCCAAACATTCCCGAAGCGGAAGTATTATCGGGACTGGAAATAAAAACGGAAAAGGATATGGAAAACGCGGCGGAAAGAATAATGGAATACGGCTGCCGCGCGGTTCTTGTGAAAGGCGGGCACCGGGTACATGATGCGGTAGATATCCTTTTTGACGGGAAACAATTTTATCGTTATGAAGGAAAGCGGATTAAGACAAAAAACACCCACGGTACGGGATGCACGCTTTCCGCAGCGCTCGCCGTCAAACTGGCGGAAGGGAAAACGCTGACGAAGGCTGCTGCGGAAGCGAAAGCGTACCTCACCGGCGCTATCGAAGCGGCAAAAGACGAAACCATCGGACAGGGGAGCGGCCCCGTTCGTCATTTCTGGTTCTGTAAGACACATGGAGGCTAATAATGCACACTTTTTTTGCGTACCTCGCAAGAATGAAATATATACAGCGCTGGGGACTTATGCGGAATTCCTTTCCGGAAAATGACGCGGAGCATACCTTGCAGACCGTCATGATTGCCCACGGACTTGCAGTGATCCGTGAAAAAATTTTTCATGAACACTGCGATGCGGAGCATTGCGCCATGCTGGCTGTTTATCATGATGCGGGAGAAGTCTTTACAGGCGATATGCCCACTCCCGTGAAATATTTCACAGAGGATCTGCATGATAAATATAAAGAGATAGAAGATAAAGCAAGAAGACGCCTTTTGGAAACGCTTCCCGACGAATTGAAAGACACCTACCGCCCCTATATTCTGGACATGGAAAACGATCCTTTATGGCCGCTTGCAAAAGCGGCGGACACGTTGTCGGCATACCTGAAATGCGCTGAAGAAATACAGGCGGGGAACAGCGAATTTGAAGAAGCTTTCCGCACAACGGAAAATAAATTGAAAAATCTGCACCTGAAAGAAGTGGACTGGTTCCTGGAACACTTTGCCGGCAGTTTTGCCCTTACCTTAGATGAAATGAATCGAATGTAAAATAAAAAAGTAAAGTGTGTTTTGGAAGAGGCACTTTACTTTTTTTATTCAGCATATGTTCATTTTGTATTCTTGGAAATATTGAAGTCCTCAGTATAAATAACAGCAAGCAACAAGCGGCGGATTTCGCGAGCAAAATATGCTTTCGGATAGGACAGGAGCTGAGAATATGACGCCGAACACTTTTGGCGGAAATAGAAGAAAGAAACTCTTTTTGCAAAGAACGGTGAGAAGTTTTTTGATTTGATATGCCGTGCCTGAAAAGATGCGGACATTCTTTTTTGCTTTACAGATTCGGGGAAGCCTGCTTGTGAGATGTTTTACAGATGAATCGGTACGCGTTTTTTATATTTCATTCCTCATGTATAATGGAATGGAGTAAAAGTCAGGAGCGGGAAAGCAGCCGCAGTGGATAAGGCCGAGTATAGATAGGGCATGGAGGGAATCATGACAGAAGAAGAGTACCATCGGATTGCACGAAGAGAAAAAATATTTTACGCTATTCTTATTATCGCGTGGTGTTTTGCTTTTGCGGTCTGGTTCACCATAGGGTTTCCAAAAGCGAAGTGGGTGCTGATCGGCGGAGGGACGCTGATATACCTGTATCTGAAAAGCACCTTCACAGGACTTCCCTGGTCGAGGCGGCTGGTCAAACCGGATCCCATACCGGCGGAAGCGCAGGAAGAAGTGGAAACAGAGGAAGACTATCCTCTTGTTTCGGAAACGGAAAGAAAAGGGTATACGATGCTGGCAGAACTTTGTCTGGCGGAAGAAACGCAGAAGAAGCTGGCATCTTTTTTTGAGACATTGAAAGACTATTCAGGTGCGGGAGAAGATGGGGAGTATGGCAGCACGCTGTTCTATGTGATGGAGTACATGGATGAGGAAGCCCATATTTTTTTTCTGATGGGGCTTGATTGGAAGCAGGAGGTGGAAACCCTGGAATGGCGGATTGAAAGCGCGCTTACAAAAAATTTCGGAGTGTCTGCCGACCTGCCGGATTTCAGAACGTATGGAAACAAGTCAATTTCCGCCCCTTCTGTTTTTGCCGACTATGACAATGCCCTGCGCAGGAAAGGATTTCAGCTGGGCTTTATAGATGTGGAATGTGATGAATACGTCATATTTGTCCATCGGACAGCGGATAGGGACAAGGCGGAAGACGCCGTACATCGGATTGGATACCGATATAAGGAAGTGGCGGATCTGGCAATATGAAAAACAGGAAATCGGGAGACGCCGGTATGAAATACGATCAGGCACAGGTTAGAATCCATGAAGCATACACGGTGGCAATCAGGGATCTGGGTGTCCATGGGGAAGGGATCGGGAGTGTGGACGGATTCACCGTATTTGTTCACGGGGCGCTTCCCGGGGAAACGGTCACCGCGGGAATCACTCTGCTGAAAAGATCTTATGCTGTGGGAAAACTGCTTTCCATAGAGCAGGAATCCCCTTTCCGCACAATGCCGGAATGTCCCGTTTATGAACACTGCGGCGGCTGCCAGCTTTCCCATCTCACCTATGAGGGGCAGCTCGATATGAAATACCGCCGTGTAAAAGATGTGATAGAGCGTATCGCCGGCGAATCGGGAGATCTGGTGAGGCCTGTGCTTCCGGCGGCGCATCCTTTCGCGTACAGAAATAAAATAGCCGTACCGGCAGGTCTCGTAAAGGGGAAAGCGGCGCTCGGCTGCTACCGGCAGGGAAGCCATGACATCATACCGGTTTCCTCCTGTGCTATCCAGAAAGAAGAAAATAACCGCCTGCTTCAATTTGCCCGGCGATTTATAGAGAAGCACGGGATTTCCGTCTATGATGAAAAGACACGGAAAGGAAGCCTGCGCCATGTAATGGGGCGCGTGGGTGATGACGGAAAAGTGATGGCTATCCTTGTGACCGCTTCCGAAACCCTTCCGGAAGAAAAGTGGTGGATAGAAGAAATAAAAAAGGAACTGCCCGAAGTCGTTTCTCTCTGGCACAATATCCAGTCCAAGCCGGGAAATACGATACTGGGGGCGAAAATCCGACACCTCTGGGGCAGAGAAACGCTCACTGCCTCTCTTTGCGGACTGCGATTTGAAGTATCCCCGTCCTCCTTCTTTCAGGTGCATAAAGAGCAGGCGGAAATTCTCTATGAGAAAGCATTGGAATACGCTGATCTCAAAGGCGGAGAAACCGTCATAGACGCCTACTGCGGCACAGGCACCATTTCCCTCTGCCTGGCGAAAAAGGCAAAGCGGGTCATCGGCATAGAAATCGTAAAGCCCGCCATAGAAGACGCCAAAAAGAATGCGAAAAAGAATCACATGGAAAATACGGAATTTTACGCGGCCGACGCAGGAAAATTTATGCCGCAGCTTTACCGGAAAGGACTGGTTCCTGATGTAATCGTCATGGATCCCGTCAGAGCAGGCTGCAGCGAAGAAGTGTTGAAGGCGGCGGCAGGCATGAATCCCAAGCGCATCGTTTACGTTTCCTGCAATCCCGCCACCTTTGCCAGAGATGCGAAGATTTTAAAATCGGAAGGCTACGAAATTAAAGAAATCCAGCCGATGGACATGTTCCCCCAGACCATGCATGTGGAGACAGTCTGTCTGTTGCTAAAGGAAAAGAATAAAAGCACCGTAAATTTTCCAAAATCATACGCACAAAATAAATCAGTGTATGTTAAAATGGTAAAAGGATAATTAGCGGTGAGGAAGCTATAAATGACTGATGAAATGGTAAGAGAAGATGTAGTTCTTGATTTAAGTATAGAGGATGATAGATTTCACTTTTCTGCATCTATTGCCGATGCTTTAACACAGGCACAATCTGACCGGACTGCTTTGAATGAAACAATAGATTCTGTTAAGAAGTTAAAACCGAATTGTGATAAATTGGATTATGCATTAGCTGCAAGTTTGGGAGCTTTATGTGGTGTAATTGATATTTTTCTGGTCGGTAAACCCGGAGAATCTCCTCTTGGTAAAATTACAGATGGGTGGTTTTCTGCTAGGACCATAGATTTTGCAAATTTATGTTATTCAGGAAATGGAAATTTTGATAGTCTCGATTCTGCATTACGATTTTTGGAAGAAAAGTTTAAGGTTCCTTATGATCAGACGGGGCTTGGTGATGCAGGCAGAGATATTTTTGGTTTGAATGCTAAGAACCATCATTTTAAATCTTTAGCGCATAATCCTACCCTCTTGGGACTCTTCTTTTCGATTCTTGATCAGTTTATGGATACATCTCATTTTGTTACAGATGGACAGCTTATTTCTTTGCAGGAAGCGATGGATGGTTGGGAATTACGCGGAGGAAATATTGTAAGTAAATTATTCTGCGGATTTGTTAACTGGTTGGGACATTTAATATCGGATATGTCCGGCTCTTCTTCAGGGGTCAAGAGCGGAAGTCGAGGGATGGGAATCCCCTCACCTCTCTGGGCCTGGACTAATGATGTGATTGCTATAAAATCAAAACTCGGTTTCCAGATAACAGAAACAGATAAATCTCTGAATAATATAGCCTTGCGTATATTTGAAAAAGGTTATGATTTTCGATTTCAGGCGACTCAAGCTATTCCGGTTATTTTGAATGAACTGCTTGTCAGATTTATATATTCCATACGACGCCTTTTTAAGTATTATACGGAGACTCCCAGGGAAAAACGTACACTGGAACTTGCATGGAAAGCTTGTGAACCTTTTTCTAATGCAACTGTGAAACGGATGTTAACGGTTGCCCATGGGACCTTTTGCCTATTGGATGTAGGTGATGCGACAATAAGATCGTTTGCTGCAGGTGGAGGTAATTTCAATCCTGTGGAGTTCATTTTACGGGTTAATATCGTAGGTGTTGGTCGATTTGCTATTTCATTATATGGGGAAGCCAAAATGGCTATTACCCGTCATCATGTAAAGGTGGAAGCAGATTTTGCCTCTAGAGAATTAATTATTGTAAATAATTACATAGATGGACTGAAATACTTGTCTAAGTTGTATGACGATGCTTATCTTCTTACTTTTGTAGATGACTTTGAAAAAAGTGATGCGTATATAAAAGCATTCGAGAAATCAGTTGATTTGGCAAGATTACGCCATGTACCAGAAAAGAAAATTTTGAAAGATAAAAAGGATATTGATAAATATTTTGGAGGACGTTGAGATGTCAGAAGAAAAATTGAAGAAAGCACAACAGGAAACAGAAGCGGCAGCTCAAAAGACTAATGAAAAAATTAATGAACTAGGAGATTATGAAGGGACTTTGTACAGCTCTCTAAATGGAATACAGAAAGTATTTGATTGTATTCGCAATGTATCAGAAGAGAAAAAACAGAAGTATGAGAAACTGAAGGCAATTAGTGTAAATTGGAAACAGCAGGTAGAAAATATTGAAGTAGAATATGAGAATGCAAAAATGAAAAACGTTGGACAAGGAGCTGCAGGGATAGGAGCCGGTATGGCCGTAGCAGCTCTTGGCCCTACAGCGGCGATGGGGGTTGCAACGACATTTGGCGTCGCTTCTACTGGAACTGCAATATCTGCATTAAGTGGAGCAGCAGCAACAAATGCTGCCCTGGCGTGGTTAGGAGGTGGCGCTTTAGCCGCAGGTGGGGGCGGGATGGCAGCAGGAAGTGCATTCCTTGCTCTCGCGGGACCCGTTGGATGGGCTGTGGCAGGGTTAGCTTTTGTGACCAGTGGAATCCTTTTTCTAAGGTCAAAGCATAATAAAGAACGACTAGAGAATATCTATACGCTTATAAGTGAGAGAGATACGAAATCTTACAATCTAGCGATTGCAGAAATAGGTGAAAGAATAAAGAGAATAGAAGATGAATCTCATAAATTATCCGATGCAATCACTAAAATAAAGACTTTTGGAACAGATTATGGGAGGATGACTGAGTCTCAACAATTTGAACTAGGCTCTTATGTTAACTTAATGGAATCTGCAACTATGTTGTTAGTAAATCCTATCCTCGGCTTACAACCTAAATATACTGAACAGGACTTTGAAAAAATGTGCGCACTGGAAAGTGATTCAGGCTTTGACTGGTCTGGGGTCAAGGAGTATTGTCGGCAACATAAAAAAATGGTTATTTCTCTAGCTAACTTACTCTATAAGATAGAACTTGATGATGAGGATAGAAAAGTTTTAGCAAAATCATTGAGAAAAAATGAGAAGTTTTTAGAGTTAATAGATATGGATAAAGATGAATTTGATGATTCCGATATTGATACTGTTGAAAGGGTCTTGGATGTAAAATACAAATTGAAAAATAATAGTGTAAGTAACTAATACAGGTAGAGACGGTGATTAATTGCCTAAAATGGAAGTTTAATGGGTGGAGACAGTAAGGTGTTAATAGTTACCTCTATAGTAGAAAAAAGTGTAGACGTATTCCCTTAAACCAGCATTGCGTGAAATTTTCCTATTTTTACCGTTGACATGTTCCCGCAGACCATGCATGTGGAGACAGTGGCATTGCTGATACGAGGAAATGACTGAAACGTGAAAACATGTCGGAAATAGAAAGGTTTCAAGCATTTACCCATTAACTTATGAGGATAGTGGTTTTCATCCGGTTATTTGATGCTTCGTCCAAAATCAATTTTAATTGGATGAAAAAATTATGATGGACGAATGGATATCATAAGACGGGGAAAATACATAGCATCAAACAAAAGGTGTTTTGAGAAAAAATTTTATTGGAGTATGCGCTCTGCTATACCATGATATACTCTGACAGCAAATGACTTCTGTACAAAACCAAGTGAATTTGGATAAAAACTATCGCAAAGATTCGTATTAATGATCTCGCGTTATTTTTGGCTACAAGGTTAGTAAATTTACGTACTGTTCTTCCGATATTGTCATATATGGTAAAATGGCAGTTGTGAAGTGTAATTAATTTTATATTTTTAGACAAGGAGAGTATTATGGGATTGATGGATATCGTTAAGAAGCTTTTGACCGGTGCGACAGATGAGGAAAATGCAAGAAATAAGGCGAGGATGAGAGAGCTTTTCAACGAGTGTGTGCCGGAAGGGGATCAGTATACGCTGATATACTGCCATATGGAGGATTTTACGGATGCAGTCGTTGTTAAAGTCACGACGCACAGTAATTTCATCGTAGGATATAAACCGGGGGAAGTGGTCGTAGTGCCTGTGGACGCAGAATTGAAAGGGCATGAGGAGCCGGTTGTGTTCAATAAAGAGAATGGCGGACAGATTAAGTCCACCCTGGTGGGGTACTGCACCGCATCCAAGCCGGATGTTGCGTTCCAGTTTGAACCGATTACCTATGAACCGGGAATCAAACGCGGAAGCAAGTATGCCGTATCTGTCACGCAGTCCCATGCGGAGGTATCTGCTTTCAGGAAATTCTTCAAGCAGGGATTGTAATTTCGGGATTGATAGAATCCGGTCTGTGGGATAGGGAATCTCTTTATTCCTATTCCATGGGATAATGAAATATGTAATAGTAAAAGGTTAGACGTATTTATCTTTGGATACAGCGTTCTGATCTTTTTGTATTTAAAAATTGGTGAAACGATTCAGGACAAAGCGGCCAATGCGGAAATTGTAAAGTATTTCTTCTTATGCTATGTTTGCGCTGCGAAAGACAAGCGTAGAATCATAAGGGAATTGATTGCGGATACAAAAAATCCGACACAATAGCATATGTCGGAAGCCGCATCAAAAATGAATTTAAAAAGCCCGTTAGTCAGGGAGCATCTGCAGACCTCCGGTGATAGGGATTCTATACGAGATATTTTGCTTCGCCCATCCGGACATTTCATTGCAGAAGACACAATAAAGAAAAGTAAAATAATAGAATAACAGACGCCCGTTTCTGCTATAATTAAAGAAATATAAAAGGAACGAGGTCACTATGAAAACAATATGCACAGCGCTCGGCATGGCCGCTTTACTCACTTTTTCTGCTTCAGCAGATACACTCACTCTTCCGAAAGGACACGTGCTGGATTTTGGAGATACTGTCGATATTCTTGACGGGAGACAGACGTACTTCGGAAAACAGATGAAAGATTGGGCGGAACACGAAACAGTTGAAACGGAGTTGAAACCGCAGGCAGCTGCTATCGGCATTATCGGCGGCGCTGACGGTTCGACATCTGTTTATCTGACATCCAAACTGGCACCGGATGTATCCCGTCTGGCGTCGAAAGCCTGGAAAGAACTGCGAATATACCAGCTTCGTGCAAACACGCCGGAAGCTTTTTACGAATCCTTCGTCCTCTCCTTTTCTGTGGATCATAAGAATCCGGGGAAAGAGAAGAACGGTTTATCACTCTTCGTGAAACTGATGGGAAAAGAAATGACGGGCACGGCGGGCAGCACTGCAGCGTATCATGCAGCAACTGACAAAAAGAACGCTGTCATACCGCTTGCAGGCAAAATGTGGAAAGAAGCTGAAATCGGAGAGTCATATAAACAATTTCTGGAAAAAAGAGGGATCCGTCTGTATGTGAGCGGTGAGCCCCGCTGGAAAGAAAAGAAATCCCGCGGGGGGAAAGTGTACCGGCTGGCAAAGGTGAAAGCCGGATTATACGCTGGCGGCTGCCTGATCCCCTTTTTTGCGGAAGGTCTCATTCTGGAAGACGATGACAGTACGACATACACACTCTTTGCGGGCGATCAGAAATCAGGGGCATACTTTGTACCTTATGTGGAAAAAGCGGCACAGGAGATGAAATGATGAAGATGAAAATAATGCTGGCGGCTTCGATTCTTTGTGCCATGACGACAACGTGTGCGGGAACTGCCGATATGACAGACAATATTGAAAACATGGCAGGCTTTCCGCCGATTTCAAGCATAAATATTCCCAAAGATGATAATATCGTTTCCGCTGTATGGAACGGCATTGTGCAGGAAGACACGAAATCTTTCTTTCAAAAAGTGAAGTTTCCAAAGAATACCGATTTTACTCCTCTTGGAAAGGATGGGAAATTCGGACTGCTTACCGTGACGGAAGAAGGAAACAGCGTGCCCGCTTTCGTCATGAACTGCGAATTTGCTCCTGTGGTCGGTAAAGAAGCCATGAAAGATGCTTTTGACGCACCCCGTCTGTCGGGGAAATCGGTTTCCGAACTGTATGGCTGCAACGTGGCTCTTTTGGGCATGGAAAACGTATTGAATGGTATGTTTCTGGAAATGGCGAAGCGGATCAATGAAAAGCCTGAGACGGATCCCAAGATTCCGTTCAACATGCTTGGTGTCAGTTTCCTGAATGTGGAGCAGATCCACCGCGCACAGGACAGACCCCGTATTTATACAAGCGGCGTGCGTGCCGTTTTCTTTATCGACGGATTTGCCGTTCCCGTTTACGGAAAAGGCTATGTGATGAAGTACGGTGATAAGTACCGTCTTTTTTCAGTTCTGACAACGGACTCCGCCAATGAAATGGTGAAAAAAGCGGCTGACCGTATCGCAGCGGCATCAGTGAAGTAGATATCATCCCGTTGCTTTCTTCCGTGACCGGATTTCATCAGCAGGGAATACAAGGGAAATCACAGACGGTAATGTGTTCAAAAAGGAGAAAGGAAAACGGTAGATGATAAAATGTGTCAGAGGAATTTGCTCATAAGAAAAAGCTATGGATTTATACGTCTGTAGACCTCGTAGCTTTTTCATTTGTCCATTTACAATTATTTTTTACATGGGAAAGTGTATCACTCATGCTGCATCTTAAAAAGAAAATACTATTCTCAATAACGGCGGCAATAATACTTGGCAGCATGCCATTATCAGGGAATGCCTGGGAAGCGGAACCTGAAATAAGTGGTGTTTCTCTGCAGCAAGCACCGGATCAGACGGATGTTTCTGCAGCCGATCGTACAAAGTACGATGGCTATATCTGGCGTCTCGATGCAAAGGATAGGGATCAATTGCCGCGCAGATTTCGTACTGCGAATTCTGCGTTCCGCTCTCATGTGGATGTCAAAAAAACAGGCAAAGGATTTACGATGACTCCCTCGCGCAAGGGGTTGGATCGTCTGAACATATCCGGCAGTGCGGAGTTCTCTGTCGGAGAGTTTGAGAAGCTGGTTTCCGTACTCAAGAAGCAGGCGAACGGGCCAATTTATATTGTGGATCTACGGCAAGAAACGCATGGTATATTTAATGGGAATGCCGTCAGCTGGTTCGGCGCGCGCGATTGGGGCAACATCGGAAAGAACAAAAATGATGTTTTAAAAGATGAGATGAGGCGTTTGTGTGCAGCCAAGGGGAAAAGCCTCATTGTGACGATGCTCGATGAAGGGAAGAAGTCGATTGATCCCAAACTTATGAAGATTAGTTCGGTCATGAGTGAAAGGCAGATGGTGGAACAAAATGGTCTGTATTACTACCGCATTGCGGCAACGGATCATATCTGGCCATCGCCTGAAAATATTGATGACTTCATCGCCTTCATACGCACACTGCCCGATCATGCATGGCTGCACTTCCACTGCCGGGCGGGCAAAGGACGTACTACGATTTATATGGCCATGTATGATATGATGAAAAATCCTGATATATCACTGGAGGATATTCTCTCGCGCCAATATCTTCTTGGCGGAAATTACATTGCTTATGAAATGGATAAGCCGAAACCGAATCAATGGAAAGCCGCTTATTATCATGAGAAAGCGGCCATGATTGCAAAGTTCTATCAGTATGTGCAGGAAACTCATGCCAATCACTTTACCATGCGTTGGAGCCGGTGGCTTAGATCTCATCTGACAATGGAAGATGCGTCTCCCACGCAAAGCGATTCAGGATCACGTATTCAAGGATGCCCTGGCTGAAAAAAGAATATTCTTTAGGCGTAATGATATTCTTTGCGGCAGGCGATCCAGAAGGAAACTGTCACGAAAAATGCCAGCAGCTTGGCGATGGAAACGGAAAGCCAGATACCGTCCGTGCCGAGCCATAGAGGAAGTGCTATAACGGCAATGATTTGAAAAACAACGGACTGGAGGAGAGAGATTACTGAAGAGATGAAACCGTTGTTCAGCGCCGTGAAGAATGCCGAACCGTACATGCAGAACCCGTTCAGGAGAAAAGAAAAGGAAAAGAATCGGAACCCCCGGACGGTGAGCGTGGCTAAAGTTTCATCGTAGCCGACAAAAATATTCGCCAGTATGGGAGCGGCGAAGTATGCGGAGGTCGTGAGGAAAAGACCGGCACAGGCAATGACGGTGAGGCTCTTCCTGAAAATGCTCCGCAGTTCATCATCGCGGCGGGCGCCGTAATTGTAGCTTACGATAGGCGCGGTCCCCATGGAGTAGCCGATGAAAATCGCTTCGAAGAAGAATGCCACATACATGATCACGCCGAAGGCGGCGACCCCGTCCGTTCCGGCGATGGTGATCAGCTGGTAATTGTAGAGCATGGAAACGAAGGACATGGAAATATTTGTCAAAAGCTCGGAGGAGCCGTTCGTGCAGACCTTCCAAAGCGCAGGACCGTCCCATTCCGGTTTCACCAGCTGGAGAGAAGATGTATTTCTTTTAAGGAAGTAAATCAGAGGGAAAAGACCGCCTGCGTATTCGCAAAGCACTGTGGCGAGGCCGGCGCCTAAGAGGCCCCATTTGAAAACAAGAATGAAAAGGGCATCAAGACCGATATTCGTCACACCGGAGAGGATCGTCATGCAAAGACCGAAAGAAGGTTTTCCAGCGGTGACCATGAACGATTGGAATACCCGCTGGAGGACAAACATGGGGAGGGAAAGAAGAAGTGTGCGGCCGTAAAAGACACTGCACGCAAGCACTTCACCGGAGGCACCCATGGCGGCAGCAAGAAAAGGCATAAGGAAGTAACCCAGGGCGGAAAGCAATATGCCTTCGGCAAGAGCAGAAAGGACGATGAGAGAAAAAAGGCAGTTCGCTTTTTCTGTCTGCCCCTCACCCATGGTCTTTGCCACAAGGGCGCTGCCGCCTGAGCCGAACATGAATCCGACACAGGCGAAAACCATGATGGCGGGGAAGATCAGGTTGACCGCGGTGAATGCCGTTTTGCCCACATAGTTCGATACGAAAAATCCGTCGACCATGGTGTAGGTGGAAATAAAGATCATCATTACCACGGAGGGCAGGACGAAACGGAAAAGCTGTTCATAATTGAAACGGGAAGAAATATCTATACTCATAAAATATCCTCAGCGGCAAATTATCTTTTGTTGGTTCATGGAAAGCAGAACGAAATAAGCCGTTGATTCAAAGCGAAAGACACTGCGGTTGTTTCCATAAAAAGAAATGCTTTGCATCGGCAGTCAGTTTTATTTTTTGTGCTTCCTTTTTGATTTCTTTCCTTTCTTCAGCTTGAGCGCGTTGTTATCCAGTGTGAATACGGGAGGTTCATCATCGGGAAAAGTGAGCAGAATATCTTTTACTTCTGCCAACTTTCTTTCAAGGGCATCCTTGTCAACTTTCAGCTTTTCTATTTCCGCCACGCGGAGTTTTTCATTTTCTCTTGCAATTTCTACGGGATCTCCGCCGATGCCCCAGCTGTCCGTGTCCACTTCTTCAATGGTGACGACCGTGGTCTTCGGATTTTTGTTCAATACGCGGGCGAGGAGTTCCGTGGCTCCTTTGATAAGTTCCGCTTTCTGTTCGGCGGTAACGCCTTCACGTGTGATTTTGATGTTGATGTAGGGCATGGGAAACCTCCTTTTGAAAATAATTGGAATATTTCTTTTATTATACCATGACAGGAGGGTCTTTTATTTGACACACAGGGAGCCTTCCTGTAAAATTTAAAAAGGGATATATAAAGTATCTTCGCCCCCGGTGGGGCTTTTTTTATGCATAAAAAAGCTCCATGCAGATGTATTCTGTGAAAAGGAGAGGCAATGAGCAGATTTTATGATGTGGTAGTTATCGGCGCCGGACCGGCGGGTATTTTTACCGCTCTTGAACTGGCGGATACCGGCGCGTCTGTCCTGATCCTTGAAAAGGGACTGGATATTCGTGAGCGGATAGCGCTGAATCGTGACAAGAATGCTCCGCCGAAAGACCGCAGGGCGAATATCGTTTGCGGCTGGGGCGGCGCGGGCGCGTTTTCTGATGGGAAGCTGACGCTTACTACGGATTACGGCGGCAATCTTGATGATTATATGAATAAAGGAGAGCTTGCCGGTTTAATTTCCTATGTGGATTCGGTGTACTGCAGGTACGGCGGCGCTGAAAGAAAGGTATACGGCGATGAGTTTGCCGAGGAAATACATGAACTGAAGCGGAAATCCGCCGCGGCGGATCTTATGTTTATCCCTGCCCGCATCCGCCATCTCGGTACGGATGTGAACAGTGTCATTCTCGCCAATATGCGCGATTCTCTTCCGTCCAATGTGACCGTTATTTCCAAAACAGCGGCGGACAGAATTCTTGCGGACAAAGACGGAACGGTTCTCGGTGTGGAAGCGGGCGGGGAGACGTATCGCTGCAAGTACCTTGTGGCGGCACCCGGCCGTGAAGGGGCGGAGTGGTTTATGAAAGAAGCCCATGCGCTCGGTTTGGAGACACAATCAAATGCGGTGGACATCGGTGTCCGTGTGGAATCTCCCGCAGAAGTGTATGAACCGATCACAAAGATCTGTTACGAATCGAAACTGGTGTATTTCTCCCGTTCCTTTGATGACCGGGTACGCACGTTCTGTATGAATCCTTACGGTTTCGTGGTGACGGAAAATAATGCGGGGCTCCAGACAGTGAACGGCCACTCTTTCGCCCATAAGAAGAGCGGAAATACGAATTTCGCCATTCTTGTTTCCAAACAATTTACCAGTCCCTTCAATGAACCCATTTCTTACGGGAAATATATCGCATCCCTGGCGAATATGCTTGGCGCGGGACCAATCGTCCAAAGGCTGGGTGATCTTCGTGACGGCCGCCGTTCTACGGTAGAAAGGATACGCCGCGGCCTTGTCCGCCCCACCATGCCGTCCGCGACGCCGGGAGATTTATCTTTAGTCTTGCCATACCGCTTTTTAAAGGATATCATGGAGATGTTCGAAGCGCTGGATCAGGTGGCGCCGGGAGCAAATTCCAGGCACACTCTTCTGTACGGCGTGGAAGTGAAATTTTATTCTTCCCGCATAGCGCTGACGAACCAGCTGGAAACGAAATTCAGAAACTTCTTCGCGATCGGCGACGGAGCCGGCATCACCAGAGGGCTTGTCCAGGCCTCGGCGGCCGGAGTGGTGGTGGGCAGAGAAATCTGTGCCAGGGAAGGAAAACCGAAAGGGGATATGTAAATGATTCCAAGGTACACAAGGCCGGAAATGGCAAAAATCTGGGATGAAAGAAATGAATGGCAGACCATGCTTGATGTGGAAATCGCCGCATGCGAAGCCAATGCGGAGCTGGGACGTATTCCTAAAGAAGCGGTGGAAGTGATCAAAGCGAAAGCGAATTTTGATGTGGAACGCATTCATGAAATTGATCGTGAAATTAATCACGATATCATCGCGTTCCTTTCTGCCGTCGGAGAATATGTGGGCGATGAAGCGAAGTACATCCATATGGGCATGACTTCTACCGATGTGAAAGACACGGCTCTCAATGTACAGATTAAGCAGGCGTCTGACGTGCTTATTGCCGGTCTGGAAAAACTGGCGGAAGTCCTGAAACGCCGGGCTGTGGAATTTAAATATACACCCACCATCGGCCGTACCCATGGCGTCCATGCTGAACCGACCACGTTCGGGTTGAAAATCCTCCTGTGGTACAGCGAAACTTTAAGAAATATCGAAAGAATGAAACGGGCCGCTTCTGAAATGGCGGTGGGTAAATTGTCCGGCGCTGTCGGTACTTATGCGGATATTGATCCGTATGTGGAAGAATACGTCTGCAAAAAAATGGGACTGACCCCGGAAATCGTAGCGACCCAGGTCGTACAGCGCGATCATCATGCGGAATACATTACCACCCTCGGCGTTATCGCGGGCACATTGGCACAGATCGCCCTGGAAGTCCGCCATTTGCAGAGAACGGAGGTAAGGGAAGCGGAAGAATATTTCAGTCCGAAGCAGAAAGGATCCTCCGCCATGCCCCATAAAAGAAATCCCGTCAAATCAGAACGGATCTGCGGCATGGCAAGACTCGTGCAGGGGTACGCCCTTCCCGCTTTTGAAAATATACCCCTTTGGCACGAACGGGATATTTCCCATTCCTCTGTGGAGCGTGTCATGATTCCTGACGCAACCACTGCATTGGATTATATTCTGGCACAGACGACCGATCTGGTAGATAAACTCCTTGTGTATCCGGAAAAAATGCTGGAAGATTTGAACATGACCGGCGGATTGATTTACAGTCCCCGCGTTCTGCTTGCCCTTGTGTCCAAAGGCGCTTACCGTGATACAGCATACCGATGGGTGCAGAGAAATGCCATGAAACGCTGGCTTGAGGGGGAAGATTTCTATGAAAACCTCTGCAAAGACGAAGATGTGAGAAAATATCTGTCTGAAGAAGAAATCAAAGAGTGCTTCGATTACAAGCCCATGCTTATCCATGTAGATAAAATATTTGCAAGATTTGGATTGTAAGAGCGGAAGACGGATGTCAGAAGACAGAGGTCGGATGCCGGAAGTCGGATATCAGAAGACAGCTATGAGCCGATAACTGTAAGCTGATATCTGATAATAAAGAATCACTGTATTATTAAAAGGAAGGAAAATGTGTAATGGCAACAGCTATGGTCATTGGTGCCCAGTGGGGCGATGAGGGGAAAGGAAAGATTGTAGATTACCTGGCAGCGAAAGCGGACGTTGTTGTCCGTTCCCAGGGGGGGAACAACGCGGGACATACGGTTGTGACTGGCGGCAAAGCTTATCCGCTGCGCCTTATGCCGAGCGGCATTATGTATCCTGGCACCATCTGTGTCGTCGGCACGGGCGTCGTCATCGATCCGAAGAGTTTCCTTGAGGAAATGGAAAAGCTGGAGGCCCAGGGAATCAACGCGAAGCATCTCCAGATTTCCACCCGTGCGCAAGTCGTATTTCCCTACCATATCCGTTTGGACGAGGCAGAAGAAATGAGAAAAGGCAGCCGGAAGCTGGGGACGACGAAAAACGGGATCGGGCCGTGCTATGCGGACAAGATCAACCGCATCGGTATCCGTATGTGCGACCTTATGGATAAAGAAGTTTTTGCGGAGAAATTGAAATACAACGTGGAGCAAAAAAACATGCTTCTGGAAAAACTTTACGGAATGGAAGGTTTCGACTACGAGCAGATGCTGATTGATTATCTGGGATATGCGGAAAAGCTCCGCCCCTATGTGAAAGATACGAACTATACCGTCCAGACTCTGGTCAGGGAAGGAAAGAACGTTCTTTTTGAAGGCGCCCAGGCATCCATGCTCGACTGTGACAATGGCACCTATCCTTTCGTCACGTCTTCACATCCGACAGCAGGCGGTGCATGTATAGGCGCAGGCATCGGGCCGCACATGATGCAGAATATCTTCGGCGTGGTGAAAGCGTACAGCACCCGTGTCGGAGAAGGGCCGTTCCCGACAGAACAGGTGAATGAAATAGGCGACCGTATTCGGGACATTGCTCATGAATTCGGTACGGTGACCGGCCGTGTAGGCTGGCTTGACGCCCGTGCCGTCCGTTACGCGGCGGCGCTGAACTCTTTCGATTATCTGGCGATTACCCGGCTGGATATCTTAGACGAGCTGGAAGAAATCAAAGTCTGTGTCGGCTATGAATATGAAGGAAAACTGGTTAAAGAATATCCGGCAGATCTGAAATTTCTTTCCAAAGTTACCCCGGTTTATAAAACCTACAAAGGATGGAAAGAAAAAATCAGCGCCATCCGTGACTACGACCGGCTTCCGGCGCTCTGCAAAGAATACCTGGCGGATATTTCTAAAGAAATCGGCGTCCCCATCGGCATCGTTTCCGTGGGGCCCAGCCGTGAAGAAACCATCGTAGTGAAAGATGTATTTTAAGAATGGAAAAGTAAGCATATAAAACAGAAAACGCGTGTCCTGAAACTAAAAAGCAGGAGACGCGTTTTGTATTTCTCAAAGAGAAAAGCTCCGCGAAGGGAGCCGGTTTGGAGCGGATGATGGGAATCGAACCCACGTATTTAGCTTGGGAAGCTAATGTTCTACCATTGAACTACACCCGCATATGAAATTGTACGTTACTATTGTAGATGATTTTATCGAATAAATCAAGATTTGCAGGAAAAAAACCGGGCAAGGGGGAAGGATGGACTTTTCGGAGCGTTCCTGTGATTTACGTGGACATGTGAAAGATGATTGTTTATAATATCTTTTAACCATTAAAAGGTTATTTGTTTTTCTTTCGTCGGTACAGAGATAGGAGGTCAATGGAGCATAGCAGAACGGAAGGAATGTTTAGTTTATTGTATTGTGTTTTGATGCAGTGGAGTGTTAGGAGGATTATTTATGGAAGAAGAACAGAAAAAAGTAAGCGGGGCTGCCGTGCTGCCCAAGGTGGGATGGAAAGGAATGCTTGCTTTGGCTTTCGGTATCCTTTTCTTTGCCGGGGTTTTTGCCACGGTACAGGGGGCGGAATGGCTCAAAGCATTTGATTACAGTACGCTCATCGGTAAATTCGGTACGATGAAAGATCCGGCGAAAGCAACTTTTGTCGGTATGGGTGGGGTAAGCGCAAGAGGAGGATTTATTTTCGCGCTGTCACTCATTCCTTCCGTTATGCTGGCCATTGGTGTTGTAGACGTGCTGGATCATTATGGCGCTCTTTCCGCGGCGCAGAAACTGATGACGCCGCTCTTTAAACCGCTGATGGATGTACCCGGCCTCGTCGGACTGGCTTTGATTACCGATCTGCAGAGTACCGATGCCGGCGCGGCTCTCACCAAAGAATTATATGATGACGGCCTTATTGATAAAAGAGAACAGACCATCATTGCAGCGTGGCAGTATTCCGGAGCGGGGACGATCAGTAATTACTTTGCTATTGCAGGTGCGCTTTTTGGATTTATCCTCTGCCCGATCATTGTCCCTGTTATCATCATTATGGTCATGAAATTTGTCGGTGCCATGATTTGCCGCTTTGCTCTTGATACTATTTATAAAGGAGATTTCAAAAATGACAACTGAAACGAGACCGGTACAAATAAAGCCTAATATTTTTGATATCTTCATCGGCGGTGCCAGAAAAGGCTGGAATCTGGCTACACAGAACCTTGTACCGAATATTTTGATGGCCTATGTCATCGCCTATATTTTAAATATTCTCGGTGTTATGGATTTCCTTGGATACTGGCTGGGGCCCATCATGGGCATCTTCGGCCTGCCGGGACAGTCTTTCGTTATTCTTCTGACCACCTGGCTGTCCTGTTCTGCAGGGGTAGGTGTGGCAGCTTCTCTCTATGCGTCGGGCATCATCAATGGGGAACATGTGACGATTCTCATGCCTGCCCTGATTCTGATGGCTTCCCAGATCCAGTACATGGGCCGGCTCCTCGGCCTTGCCGATGTACCGAAAAAATATTGGCCCCTGCTTATGGTGATCAGTATTTTCAATGCATTCATTGGTATGTTTATCATGAAACTGCTTATGCCGTTCTTTAATTGATTGTCTTACGCAAGAGAAAAGGAGGAAATCATGGCAGATGTATTTACCCATTTTAACTATCTTCATGCCATTCCTGAAATAGGGATGAAAGAATTTAAAACTTCCGCTTACGTGGCGGATGTGCTGAAACAGCTCGGTTATGAAGTAGAAACACAGATCGGCGGGGCGACAGGCGTCGTCGCGGTCTGTGACAGCGGTAAACCGGGACCTGTTCTCGGCCTTCGCGCGGACATGGATGCTCTTGGGACGAAAGACGGCGGCGCCGCCCACCTTTGCGGGCATGACGGACACATGGCCATGCTTCTTGCGGCGGCGGAAGAAATCATGAAAGAGAAGCTGGTCAGGAAAGGGAAACTGAAACTTCTTTTCCAGCCGGCGGAGGAAACGAGTGAAGGCGCTCTTTCCATGCTGAAAGGCGGTGCTGTTGACGATATTGAAATCCTCATCGGCATCCAGGAGTGCCGTGTGGGAGAAGCGGCTCCCGCTTTGTATTACAGCGCTGCGACCCACGTGAAAATCGACATCACAGGCATGCAGAGCCATGGGGCCCGACCCTATCTCGGCACCAGCGCGCTTGACGCGGCATGCCTTGTTGTACAGTCAGCCAACGCTCTCCGCTTTAATTCCAATGTGGTGTACAATCTGAAAGCGACACAGATCCATGCGGACGCAGGTGTGGCAAATGCGGTTCCCGGTACGGCGACGATCACGTTCGACCTCCGCAGCCGGGATAATGATGTGATGGAACTGATGATTCAAAAACTGCGGGGTGCGGCGGAAAATGCGGCCGCTTCCATTGGCGCCAAAGCGGACTTCACCATCCTGCACCAGACACCGGCGTCCATTATCACACCTGAAATCACGGAAGTCATCGGGGAAGTGATTACATCCGAACTTGGCGAAAAA
>OMFC01000487.1_pt1 | contig 21524 bp, 15 predicted proteins | sample 1645531 | NCBI WGS metagenome assembly OMFC01 (sample SAMEA103958112, study PRJEB25191) | human gut metagenome | biome: human-associated habitat [ENVO:00009003]; feature: intestine environment [ENVO:2100002]; material: feces | place: Germany | collected 2013/2015 | reverse complement strand
GAGAATATCATCGCCTGTGCGCGGGAAAATTTCGGCTGGGACCGCCGCAGGGCCTGCCTGGTGGGCGCGGCGGCGCTGGTCGTGCTGGGCCTGCCCTGCGCGCTGGGCTACAACATGTGGAGCTGCATCCAGCCCCTGGGCGCGGGCAGCACCGTGCTGGATTTTGAGGACTTCCTTGTCAGCAACGTTCTGCTGCCGGGCGGCAGCCTTGTTTATCTGCTGTTCTGTGTCACCAAATGGGGCTGGGGCTTTGATCATTATCTGGCGGAAGTGAATAAAGGAAGAGGCATCAAAATGCCGGGTGCCATGAAACCGTACTTCCAATATGTCCTGCCGGTGCTGATCCTTGTCATTTTAATCCGCGGACTGATGTAGGATGGGAAATATAAAGCCGGTTATGGAAAAGCATTTTGGAGGAAAGAAGTATGGAAGAAAGAGACAGTTTTAAATCCCGCCTCGGTTTCATCCTGGTCAGTGCGGGCTGTGCCATCGGTATCGGGAATGTGTGGAAGTTTCCATATATTACCGGAGAATATGGCGGTGCTGTTTTTGTACTGTTTTATCTGGCGTTTTTAATCCTTCTCGGGATTCCGGTGGTTACGATGGAACTGGCTGTCGGCCGTTCAAGCCGCAAAAGCGTGCTCCGCGGTTTTGAAACGTTGGAACCGAAAGGAACGTACTGGCATCTGCACGGATGGGTGTGTCTCATCGGCAGCTATATCCTTATGGTTTATTACACCACCATTTCCGGATGGATGGTTGATTATTTCTGGAAATTCCTGAGGGGTTCCTTTGTGGAAGCATCGCCCGGCAGGGTAGCGGATATTTTCGGACAGATGGTTTCCAGTCCGATGGAACTCATGTTTTTTATGGGACTTACTGTACTTGTAGGGTTTGCGGTCTGTGCAGGCGGTGTGCAGGGCAGTCTCGAAAAAGTGACAAAGTTCATGATGCTCGGACTTTTGGGGCTGATTATCCTTTTGGCGGTGAACAGCGTCATGATTCCCGGCGGTGAAAAAGGGATTGCGTTTTACCTGCTTCCCGACTGGGGGCGGGCGGTTGAGGCCGGTCTCGGCAATGTGGCGGCAGCCGCTATGAATCAGGCATTTTTCACTTTGTCTGTCGGCCAGGGTTCCATGGAAATATTTGCGAGTTACATGGATAAGAAGAACAGTCTTGGCGGAGAAGCGGTACGAATTACAGCGCTTGATACCTTCGTGGCGCTTCTTGCCGGCCTTATTATTTTTCCGGCGTGCTTTGCGTACGGTGTGGAACCGGATCAGGGGCCGTCCCTGATTTTCGTTACGCTTCCGAATATTTTTATCAATATGCCTATGGGGCAGATCTGGGGCGGATTATTCTTTGTTTTTATGACCTTTGCCAGTTTTTCTACGGTGACTGCTGTATTTGAAGCACTTATCGGCAACTGTATGGATAACTTCGGATGGGGCCGCAAAAAGGCTGTTTATATCCTTTTACCGCTTGTATTTTTCGGCAGTATCCCCTGTGTTCTCGGATTTAATATGTGGTCTGATGTACAGATTTTGGGATCAAAAGGGATCCTTGATACAGAAGATTTCATTGTAAGTAATCTTGTGCTTCCCATCGGTTCCCTGATTTTTGCCCTCTTCTGCGTGTCAAAATACGGCTGGGGATTCGACCATTATCTGAAAGAAGTGAATACCGGCGACGGCATGAAGATTCCCCGCTGGCTGAAACCGTATTTTCAAATTGTCCTGCCGCTTCTGATTACGGTCATTGCAGCGCGCAGTCTGATCGGATGATTTGATTTCATAACTCTCCTCAGGGGGAGTTTTTGTTTTGCTGATAGGGTATACTTAAAGTGATGAAAATAAACGGTTTATCCTGTTTATGAAAAAGAGGTGCTGAATGACAAAAGAAGAACGGGCTGAAAAATGGAGCCGGGGTATACCGGAAATGGAGTGCCTGACGCAGCAGGAAAAAGAAGAGATATGCCGGCGTGTTACTTTCCAATTATTGGTTTTAACAGGGATTCTGGCAGGTGCCGCCCTTTGCTGTCTTTCTTTCCTTTCGCTGGAAGATCCGGCGTTTTTTGATGTGTTGAACCACAGCGCGGATAAAGTGAATGAGATTCATAAAAACGTGCATTCCATGGCAAAGCGGCAAGGTGCGGCTGTTATGAGCCTTCCTTATGTGCTTCCCCTTGTTTTGCCGATCGTGATTCCGGTGCTTGCCGTCGTTTATTTTCTGAAGAAGCCGCTGTTGAGAAGGGAAGCTGGGAAATTATCACAACGGTGGCGCCTGGAAACGGATGTGAATACAACTGTGCAGTTTGCCTCGGAAGACATCAAAAAAACAATGGAGCTTCTGCAAAAAGATGATGTGCAGTATCTGATCCTGACACCGCCTGCGCCCGTCATGGGCAGCCTTTTCATGCAGACCGCTCATGATGAGGGGAATCTGTTTACTCTGGAAATCAGCAAGGCGGAAGAAGGTGGAAGCGTCATTTACGGAAAAGAGAGGCAGACTGGGGAGCAGGTACTGTATGCGCTGCAAAATTACAGGAACCGGAATATCATTCCCGATACCTCCGGCTGGGAAAAGCTGTACACACTTAAAGATACACCGGATAAGAGGAGTGGCGGGGATCCGGCTCATACGCCTGCAGGCGGACAGGATGGAGCGGGCACATTCCTTCGGAACCTTCGCGAAAAGGGGGAGGAAATGCTGAATCACATTTATTGGGACTTTGATGAAAAAACATATACATCAGTAGACACTTTTTCTGAAGATTTGAAAAGTTATATGGAAGACAACCGTAAAAATTGGAAACCGGAGGAAACCGCTGTGAAAGCGGGAAAAGTCTATATTGTCTATGAAGCGTTCCTTTCAGGGAGAGAAGAACTGCTTGCCAATGAAAAGGTGGTCGATGAATCTGATTTGGATGAGGAGAATCGGATAGACGGCCTGTTTCAGACGGATATAGAAGCCCTGCTGTCCGCAAATAACGGAAGCTGTTTCACGAGCGGGGAGCTTTTGATGAAAGTGCACAACCAGCTGGCAGGGAAAGATTTGGGCGATCATTATTTTTTCGAAGGACTGGAACGGGTAGAGACGGAGGATGGCATTCCCTGCTGGCGGGTTCGGCTCGGCTCATGAAACCCATGCGGGAATGTCTGATTGACTTTCTGTCATCATAAACATTTATATTATACAAATAAGGTATAATGTGACGATTTAAGTGTAATCCTGAAAGCAAAGTGGTATATTTATCTAAGATGTTCATTTTATTTTTATCTTTGAGGTGATGAAATGGCAAACTACAATCCTTATGAAAATATGCTCCATGTTTTGGACAAGGCAGCCGAAGTTTTAGGTTACAAAAAGAATGACTATGAATTTGTGCGTTATCCGGAAAGGGAACTGACCGTGAGCATTCCGATTACCATGGATGACGGCCATGTGGAAGTGTTTTCGGGGTACCGTGTACAGCACAATACGGCCCGCGGCGCGGCAAAAGGCGGTATCCGCTTCCATCCCGCTTCTGACGAGAATGAAGTAAAAGCTCTTGCCGCATGGATGACCATAAAGAACGCGATCGGAAATATTCCTTACGGCGGTGCTAAAGGCGGTATCAAGGTGGATCCCCATAAACTGTCTCAACGTGAACTCCAGCGTCTGGCACGCGGTTATGTGCGTAAAATTTTCCCGATTATTGGACCTGACAAAGATGTACCGGCGCCTGATGTAAACACAAACGGTCAGATCATGGCATGGATTGCTGATGAATACGCCGCCCTTTCGGGTAAATGGGAACCGGGGGTCGTTACCGGCAAACCGCTGGCGACCGGCGGCTCTCTCGGCAGAAATGAAGCGACTGGACGAGGACTTCTCTTTACACTGGAAACCTGGTGCGAAAAGAATCATAAAAAAATGGACGGACTCACTATGGCCGTACAGGGATTTGGCAATGTAGGCTCTGTCGGGGCCCTCCTGATCCACCGGCAGGGGGTGAAAGTGGTCTGTGTCGGCGATATTAACGGTACCTGGTACAACCCGAACGGTCTTGATATCGAAGCGATGTATGTATACGCAAATTCCCACGGCAGATCCCTGAAAGGCTATACTGAAGCGGGGGCAACCATCATTCCGGATATGGATCTTTTCTCTCAGGACGTGGATGTGCTCTTTATGGCGGCAATGGAAAACCAGCTTAATGAAAAGACAATGGAACTGGTGAAAGCGAAACTGGTACTGGAAGGCGCTAACGGCCCGACCACCGAAGAAGCGGATATCTGTTTTGAAAAGAAAGGCATCGAAGTGCTGCCTGATGTTATGTCCAATGTAGGCGGTGTGGTCGGTTCTTACTTTGAATGGGTACAGAACCGCACCGGTTACTACTGGACAGAAGACGAATACAATGAACGGTTGAAAATTAAAATGTGCCAGGGTTATGAAGATGTACTGGCACTGAAAGAAAAATATAAAGTCACTTATCGTCTTGCCGCGTATATGCTTGCGCTCCAGCGTGTGGTAGAAGCGCAGAATACGAGAGGTTTTCTCGGATAATTGAAGAACATGCAAAGAATCGGCTTCCATAAAGGGGCCGGTTTTTTTATGATAACCGGAGCAAGTACGGTTTTAGAAAAGCGGAAGACAGATTACGGACTGTGGCATTATGGGATTCTCCATTCCCATTCGCTTCGTATACACCTGCGTTCTTTGGAGATTTCCCTGCAGCTTTGACGGAGGCTGGCGCATATCATATGATATAGAAGTTATGACGGTTTTATAAAATATAGGACAAAGGGGGCTGTCTTATGATGGCTGCATTGAGAGATTGTATGCCCATGACATCCTGGCTTGTGCTGACTATGTATTTTTGCTTTTTCTGTCTTACTTGCCGGTATGTCATCGAAGGGCCGGGCGGGAAGATCTTTTCCGTCATCTCTTTTATAATAGGCGGCACTGTCATTGCCATGGATACGGGAGAAGGCACTGCGGGAGGCATCATCTGTCTGCTGGGCGTATTGAACCTGGCCAGCCATAGACCGTATTTTGGCCGTAAAGTTGCTCCGCGGTATGTTACGTCATTTTTTTCTACAGATCTGGAATATGATCGGAGGAAGCTGTTTTTCGCCAGTATACTGCTGGCAGTTCCGGTTGTACTTTTCTGCCGCTTCCTGTTTGGAATGGAGTCATTGTGGCTGATGGCCGTGTGTGCTTTCTTTTCCGTGTTCTGCATGCGTGATATTCTTCTCCATTGGGTGGATCCGTTTTGTATCCATGGGAAAGAAAGCAAAATTGTTACGCTCCGTGATTATCAGACGCGGAGGATGAGGGGCAGACATTACCGTCATGTAAATATGCATTTTTTCTGGTTTAAGGAAAGCGGGCCCTATGTGGCGGATGCGTGGCGACAGCGGCTGTTTGTTGATCATATCGGTTCAAAATACCAATGTGTAACGGGAAAGGGCCTTTTTGGAACGGAATATATCGTTCGTGTGCAGATGGCGGAAGACCGTGGAATCCAGTCTCCGGAGCCAATGGGGTATGGGAAAGGGCAGCGTCTTACTAGGCAGATGTATTCCAACTATTTCATGCTTCCTTTTCTGCTCATGGGGATACTGCTCATCATCTTGCCGGTGATGGGACTGACCGTGCTGTCTGCGGCAGAGGTATCATTTCCTCCCGGTTATCTTCTGCTTTATGCGGGGCTGCCTTTTCTTCTGGGGGTAATGAGTCTCTTTCTGGGGCTGTGGGTGCGGCGCAGACAGTCGCGGAATCTGGTTCATCTGGGAACAGGGCGGGAAAAAACATTTCGCCAGTGGGAGCAGATCATGCCGGAATTGCAGTCGCTTACAGAAGGAGAAAAAGCACGTATTTATGATGAAGTAGTATGGAAGATCAGGATACTTGTTCTTGTTGTATTGATCCTGCTGGCGGGGATTCTGCTGCTTGCCCTTCCTGTGGCGTGGAAATGGTTTGTGGAAGTGTATTTCCCTTTGCTGCGATATATTGCAGATTCTGCGGCAGAGATGCCCGATTTATATAGCGGTTATGGAGTCAGGCTGTTTGCTTCATCCCTGTTGCTTCCGGCCATGTTCTTTACTCTGCATTTGGTAGTGAAAAAGATCTTTTTGCGGAGTTTTCTTCATACAGCATGGGAACATGTGAAAAACAAGACATAGTATAAATTGGATATGGAAAATTCATTTTATGCAGCAGGGGGCAGGGATTTTCTTGGATAACAGATCAGGGAAAGAAATCAGTTCCGCAAGCGGAGGATATATTTTCTGCAAAAGAACATAGCCGGAATGGGATACCGGTATCAGAACGGATTTGAGAAAGGAAAGGGACATCATGGATCCTTTTTTGTGGCTTGTGGGATTTGTAATCTTTGCAGAGAGTGCATTTTTTCTTGGCATTTTGTTTGTACTTGCCTTTTACGGCTGGCGTCTGCTCCGCCATATCTGGCAGGGGACAGCGTTTACCGCTTATCATATAGAAAATGAGATACTGTATATCCATAATGTGTTTGAAACTTCTTGTCCCCTGTCCGATATAGAACGGGTGGAAGCAAGGAAAGTACTACTGTACCGCCGTCCGCTGAGTGGGGGCGCCAAGTACTTTATTCGTCTGTATCGAAAAAACGGCAGGAAGACAGGCATGATAATCTGGGGAGAGGGATTTAAGTATTATAATTATGAAAGTGCCGAGGAAAAATTGAAAGAGTTTTTTCAATTGATGGAGTCCAGGGGGATTCCCTGCCGGATGACGGATGGATGGGATTGGTTTTTCCATGTATAAAAAACAGGGGATACGTTTTTTGAATGAATTTCACTGAGGCGGTAAAGCGGTATCGGCATGGAAAGAAAGGGTAAAGCTGCCTGTATACTGCTCTTTATTATCTCATTTCCGTGTAGAGATGAAATACTTCCCGCAATAAGACATGCAAAGGTATCCGCTATCCCCGGCGGGTGCTTTTTTGTTGGACAGAGCTATCTTTTCCTTTAGGTGCAGCAGAGAAATATGTCTCTGCGGAAATAAAAGGCGCATGCGGGGAAACATGAGGACGGCGGGGAAAGCTTTGTGGTAATATAAGTGTGTATAAACAGGTTTGTTCCATTTATTTCCGTTCTGTCATTTGGAAAATATATGAAAGAGAAGGTGTGCACTTTGTCTGACATTAGACGGCTTTACGTGAGAAAGAAAGAAAACTTCCGTCAGGGAGAAGAAAGTCTGACTGCCCAGCTGAAAGAAATTCTTGGTGAAAGGATTCATGAAACGGCCATTTACCACCGTTATGATGTGGATCATCTGAGTGGTGACGATTATGAAAAGGCTGTGGCGACCGTTTTCTCCGAACCGCCGGTAGACTCCGTGCAGGCGGAATTACCGAAAGGGGATATGGTGATCGCCGTGGAATTCCTTCCCGGCCAGTATGATCAGCGGGCGGACTCGGCAGAGCAGTGCCTTGCTATTGTTACAGGCCGTGACGGTGCCCGTGTACGGTGTGCTCTGGTGTATGTTTTCCATGGTGATTTTACAGACGGGGATCGGGAAAAAGTCTTGAAATTTCTTGTAAATCCTGTGGAATCAAGAGAAGCATCTCTGGAAGAAGCGGAAACCCTGGATCTGCCCGTTGAAGAGCCGAAACCTGTAGCGGTTGTAGAGGGTGTCCGTGAATTGGATGATGCCGGGATCGACAGACTGATTAAAGACATGGGACTTGCCATGAGCCATGATGATCTGGCTATGATTCGTGAATATTTCAGGACGGAAGAAAAGCGCGATCCGACAGTCACTGAGATTCGTGTACTTGACACTTACTGGTCCGATCACTGCCGTCATACCACGTTTTCCACGGAACTTACCGAAGTAGGAATTGAAGACGGCATTTTCACCAAACCGATCAAAGAGGCATGGAATGAGTACGCAGATAGCCGTCTTTGCGTGTACGGGGAAAAGACCGACCGTCCTGTGACACTCATGGATATGGCGACGGTGGCCGTGAAGGCGCTTCGCAAAGAAGGCCGCCTGGAAAATCTGGACTCTTCCGAAGAAATCAATGCGTGCACAATCAAAGTGACGATTGACACTGTCGATGGAGAAGAAGACTGGCTCCTTCTCTTTAAGAATGAAACGCATAACCATCCTACGGAAATCGAACCTTTCGGCGGTGCGGCGACCTGTCTCGGCGGCTGCATCAGAGACCCGCTGTCTGGACGTTCTTATGTATACCAGGCGATGCGTGTCACCGGCGCTGCGGATCCGCACACACCGCTTTCCGAAACACTTACGGGCAAATTACCGCAGAAGAAAATCGTTGTGGAAGCGGCGAAAGGGTATAGCTCTTACGGAAATCAGATTGGCCTTGCCACAGGGGAAGTGAAAGAATATTATCACCCCGGATTCATGGCAAAACGCATGGAAATCGGCGCTGTTATAGCAGCGGCTCCGGAAAGCCATGTCATTCGTGAACGGCCGCAGGCGGGGGATGTGGTTATCCTCGTGGGCGGACGGACAGGCCGTGACGGTATGGGTGGCGCGACAGGCTCATCCAAAGAACTGAATACGGAATCTATCGAAACCTGCGGCGCGGAAGTGCAGAAAGGCAATCCGCTGACGGAGAGAAAAATCCAGTGCCTTTTCCGCCGCGGCGAAGTGACCCGTCTGATCAAGCGGTGCAATGACTTTGGCGCGGGCGGCGTATCCGTGGCGGTAGGGGAACTGACAGACGGTCTTTCCATCAACTTGGACAGCGTGCCGAAGAAATATGAAGGCCTTGACGGTACGGAACTGGCGATTTCCGAATCGCAGGAAAGGATGGCGGTGGTTGTCAGGAAAGAAGACGCCGATCGTTTTATTTCCTATGCGGCGGAAGAAAATCTGGAAGCGACAGTCATTGCCGATGTGAATGATACGGGGCGTCTTGTGATGACCTGGCGGGGCGATAAGATCGTCGATATTTCCCGTGCCTTCCTTAATACAAACGGGGCGTCCCAAAGAAAAGATGTATATATTACCCAACCGGATGAAGAAGGCTTTTTTGTCCGTCCTGAAATCAAAGATATCCGTGCGATGTGGTTAGAAGCTATGGGTGACCTGAATAATGCGTCCCAGCAGGGACTTGTGGAACGTTTTGATTCTACTGTCGGAGCGGGGACGGTTCTCATGCCTTTTGGAGGCAGGTACCAGAAGACGCCCGCTGACGGAATGGCGGCTAAATTTCCTGTACGCCGGGGCCAGACGGACAGCGCAAGCTTCATGGCACACGGCTTTGATCCGGATCTGGCGGAGTGGAGTCCTTTCCATGGCGCCGTATATGCGGTTCTTCTTTCCGTGACACGCCTCGTGGCAATGGGAGCGGATTGGCGCAGGGCATACCTCACGCTCCAGGAATATTTTGAAAAACTGACAGACAGGACAAGCTGGGGAAAACCTGCTGCTGCTCTTCTTGGTGCATTCCATATGCAGGCGGCTCTTGGTCTCGGTGCCATCGGGGGCAAAGATTCCATGAGCGGTACGTTTAATGATCTCCATGTACCGCCGACGCTTGTTTCCTTTGCTGTTGCTCCCGGAAAGGCTTCTGAAGCGGTCAGCCAGGAGTTGAAACAGGCAGGAAATATCCTCATGCTTTTCGGGATGCCCAAGGATGAGACGGGAATGCCGAACCTTGACGTATTTAAACTGCATGCCGATTTCCTGTATCAGGAAGTGAAGAAAGGAAATATTGCGGCCATGAAAGCCGTAGGACACGGCGGTGTCGCTGTGACTGCCGCGGAGATGGCTTTCGGCAATAAGCTGGGGGTGGACTTCACGACGGGGACTTTGCCTCTGCCGAAGTATTTCGGGAACTTCTATGGGGCGATCATTGTGGAAACTGCGCCGGAACTGGCAGAAGAGTACGCAAAGCAGCCGCACACGAGAATTCTCGGCACCATCGGCGGAGAGGTGATGAAAATAGCGGATACGGAAATTTCTCTGGAAGACCTTCTTCGTGCGTATGAGAAGACGTTGGATCCTATTTTCCCAAGGTGTGCGGAAGATCTTACGGGAACTATTCCGGTCATTGATGAAATGGAACCGAAATTCCGCTTTGCCGTGAAAACCGCCATTACAAGACCGAAAGTATTTATTCCCACGATGCCGGGTACCAACTGCGAAGTGGACAGTGCGAGAGCCTTTGAACGGGCAGGCGCTGATACAGACATCTTCATCATGAGAAACAGAGATGCGGCGGAACTGAAAGAATCCGTGGAAGAAATGGCAAGACGTATTTCCAGATCACAGATCGTCATGTTTCCCGGCGGCTTTTCCGCAGGGGATGAACCGGATGGAAGCGGCAAGTTTATTGCGGCCGTATTCCGCAATGCAAAACTCATGGGGGCCATGGAAGAACTTCTCCATATAAGAGACGGATTGGTTCTCGGTATCTGCAACGGATTCCAGGCTCTGATCAAACTGGGACTCGTTCCATACGGTGAATTTAAGCCGTTGACAGAAGAGGCGCCGACGCTGACATTCAATACCATCGGACGCCATCTGTCCCATTATGTAACGACAAAAGTGGTTTCTACAAAATCTCCATGGCTGTCTTTGTGCCGTCCGGGGGATCTGCACAGTATTCTCGTAAGCCATGGGGAAGGGCGCTTCATTGCGTCTGATGAACAGATCAGAGCGCTTATTGCCAATGGACAGGTAGCAACACTTTATACAGACAGTGAAGGCCACCCGACTTATGACAGCCGGTACAACCTGAACGGGTCAAATTGGTCCATTGAGGGCATTACCAGTCCTGACGGCAGAGTTCTGGGAAAGATGGGGCATACGGAAAGAAACGGCGCGAATATCGCGAAAAATATTTACGGCAATAAATTCCAGCCTTTGCTGGAAGCAGGCGTGAAATATTTTAAGGGATAGTTCTTACTTTTGATGAAAAGGGTCTCCTTCGGGAGGCTCTTTTTTGCGGGCGTGGACATTCGAGAAAAGAGAATGATAGAATTAAATCATATAATAAAGATGATATCGGAAAGGCGGGATAGGGATGTCGGATGAAGAAAAATGGGTAAAAGCATATGAAAAATTAAAGAAGGAAGGAATGCTGGCGCCTGCTGTCGATTATGAAGAGTTGTTTGCAAAAAGTGAGTTTCAGGGTAAGAAACTGTTTTTATTTTCCATGGGAACCGTAACTTTCCCTACAGGGAAGATCATTGTATGCGACCCTCTTGTGTATCTGGATAAAAACACTGTGCCGTACAGGGAGAAAGTTCCTGTCGGAACGTTCATGCTGGAAACACTGGCGGCAGAAATGGAAGAAGGAAATTTCCGCTACATTGCCACACGGATCCGTTTCGCTGAGGAAGAAGCGGCTTACTATGAATTGGCGCTGACCGGTACAGAAGATTTGTCTGATTGGAAAAATTTTGATTATATCGGATTCGCTGTCGATGCAGGGCTGGCGACTGTGGCAGATGTCAAAGTAAGGGACGCTTATTGCAAATTTGAAAGTGACTGGTATGAAAAGAATCCGGAAGGAAATATATATGATGATTTCTTTGCAGATATATTTGCAGAGAGCTATGAAGCAGCGCCCCGGTTCCAGAGAGAAGGGGGCGACTGGATCAATTTCACGATACCGGGGACTTCATACCGGCTTCCCATGATACAGAGCGGATTCGGAGATGGCTGCTATCCCGTGTACTTTGGTTACGACAGGGCGGGAAATCTCTGCCGGATGGTCATGGAGTATATCTGCTGTGAAGCGGAGGAGGAGTATACACCGGAAGAGGAGGCTTATTTTGATAAGAATCGGCCGTTTCTGGAACAGATTGCAGAATGGTATGTAGATGACGAACCGCAGAAAGTCATAAAGGCCATTACCTCTCTTCCCGAAGAAGAAAAGACAGATCTTCTGATGGGTGAGCTGGCCGTGGCTTATAATAATACGGAGCAGTATGAAAAGGCGCTGGAAATTCTGGAAGAACGCATGGATCGGAATAGGGAAAACTATGAATGGCATTACCGGCTCGGGTTTGCCCTGTATTACTGCGCGGAGGAGGAAGAAGATGTAAAAAAAGCGGAGAATTTAAGCCGGCGTGCGGAAGAAGAATTCCGATGCGCCCTGGCATTGAAACCTTCTCCTGCGTTCAAGGCGGAATGTAAAGAGTTTTTGGCATGGATAAAGGAAGATTTCTCCAGTTATGAGAAAGGGATCAAACCGGCTAAAAGGGAATAGTGTGATCAGGAGATTCTTTCGGGAATCTCTTTTTTACGGACGGCTCTCTGCGTGTAATTACAGAAAACATATTTTCAAGGAGAAAGATATGGGGTTGGAAGCAAAAGTATTTGAACGGAAAAGACCGGATTTCGAGAAACTGGCGGAGTTCGGTTTTCATAAGGACAAAGAAGGGTACCATTATTCCCAATTATTTATGGATGGAGATTTCAGGGCGGACATTTCTATCAGCCTTGAAGGGAACGTTTTCGGACGCGTTTTCGATACGGCGGCGGGAGAGGAGTATCTTCCCGTCCATGTGGCGTATCAGACGGGGGCCTTTGTGAATACGGTCAGGGCCCGTTATGTGGAAATATTGGAAACGATAGGTGCCGGATGTTTTACTGACAGACTTTTTCTTTTTGACCAGTCGGAACGGATTGCGGAGATGATTAGGATGCGGTACGGCGACCGTCCGGATTTTCCGTGGAAAAAATATCCAGGGTATGGTGTATTCAGAAATCATGAAAATAAAAAATGGTATGGAATCATTGCGGCAATTCCGAAAAATAAACTGGATGGAGAAAAAGACAGGGCGGTTATAGAAGTGGTCAATGTGAAAATTCCGCAGGAAGAAGGGGAAAAGCTCTGTGGAACGGAAGGTATTTATCCCGCCTGGCATATGAATAAAAAGAGCTGGGTGAGTCTGATTCTGGATGATACACTGCCGGATGGTCAGATTATGGAATTTCTGTATGAAAGTTACCGATTGACGCAGAAAAAGAAGAGCGGGTCAAAACAGGACACCGCGCCCCATACATGGATCATACCTGCCAATCCGTATTACTATGACATCATTTCCGCATTCCGGAAGACGGATGTTGTGGAATGGAAGCAGGCAGGACATATCGAGAAGGGAGACACGGTGTACATGTATATGGCGGCGCCTTATTCTGCTATCCTGTACCGATGTGAAGCGGTGGAAGTCGATATTCCCTGCCGAAAAGAAGATAAGAAACGGGAACGGTACTGTATGCGTATCAGACGGAATAAAACCTATGACCGGTCATTCTGTCCCCTTTCTGAGATGAGAAAGCGGGGCGTACCGGGTGTCAGAGGACTGCGCACAATAACGGCAGAGCTAAAAAGATATTTAGATGAAGCGAAATAAAAATTTCTAAATGATAATATATTTCAAGTATTGGAAACGCGATGAATACTGATTATTTTACTTGACAGACAGCAGGCTTGGTGATATTATTCTCAATAAGTGGGGGAGTAGCAAGCATCCTGTGCAGTAAGTCAACATGCTGACCTTATGGTCTGGCTCTACTTTAAAATGCGAGACTCACGTGTTTAGCAAAAGCTATGCGCGGGATCTCTGATTAGGAAATTTACCGGGCATAGCGTTCCGGTTTTTTATTTTCCGAAAGAGAGAAAATATGGACTTTGTATTTCTGCTGAGCAGCGTGCTCCTCGGTGCCGGTCTTGCGATGGATGCTTTTTCTGTTTCTCTGGCGAACGGTTTTCATGAACCGGGCATGGGATGGAAAAAAATCAGTTTTATGGCGGGCATTTTTGCATTTTTCCAGTGGCTTATGCCTATGGCGGGATGGATCTGTGTGCATATCATTGTGGAAATATTTCAATTCTTTGCATTCTATATTCCGTGGATAGCCTGTTTCCTTCTTTGTTTCATCGGCATAAGCATGGCGAAGGACGGATTTTCCGGTGATGCGGGACATATCCGGGCCGGCGTGGGGAAAAAAGCGCTTTTGCTGCAAGGCGTCGCGACTTCCATCGATGCGCTTTCCGTAGGGTTTACCAATGAGAAAATGGACTTGGCGGCCGCATTTGTCTGTGCTCTCATTATTGCGGCAGTAACATTTGCGGTTTGTGTGGCTGGCGTGATGATTGGCAGGAAATTCGGAGTGAGGCTGGCGGATAAAGCTGCTGTCCTCGGCGGAATTATTCTCATTTCCATCGGATTGAAAATGGTGCTGCTGTAGCAGATCGGAAGAAATATTTTGTTATCGATGCAGCTTTGGGCGAAAGTCTTCAAGCTGTTTTTATTTTAGGGCAAATCTTGTTATAATGGGTGAAAACGTAAAGGGGGATTTTCGGATGGGGTATCGGCACAAAAAGGAAGGAGCGCTCTCTCTTCTGCCTTTTTTAATTTTTATCGTCATTTATCTCGGCGCGGGGATTTATTTTCAGATTCATGGCGTGGAAATGGCATTTTACCAGTTTCCATCGGTGACAGCCATGTTTATTGCGGTTCTTTCCGCTTTCTTTATGGGAGATGAAACACTCCAGGTAAAATTCGGCATTTTCTCACGAGGCGCGGGCAACGAAAATGTCATGACCATGCTCATGATCTACATCCTTGCCGGTGCATTTTCCGCCGTGGCAGCCGCTATGGGCGGCCGTGACGCAACAGTAAATCTGGGGATCAGTTTTGTTCCTGCCCAATACCTGACGGCAGGCATTTTCATTATTTCTGCGTTTATGGGTACGGCCACGGGGACTTCTATGGGAACCATTGCGGCCATCGTACCCATTGCAGCGGGAATTTCCGTGAAGAGCGGAATTTCTGAAGCGCTCATGGTGGCGGCCTGTGTGGGCGGAGCTATGTTCGGAGATAATTTATCCATGATTTCTGATACCACGATTGCAGCGACACGGACGCAGGGCTGTGAATTGAAAGATAAATTTAAAATGAACTTCAGGATCGCCCTTCCGGCGGCAGTTCTCACGATTTTTCTTCTCCTTGTTATCGGCCAGCCGTCAGCGGCAGCTGATTTGCAGGAGCTTGATTACAGTCTGCTTAAAGTATTTCCTTATATTGCCGTTCTTGGACTGGCGCTCCTTGGGGCAAATGTATTCCTCGTACTCACTGCAGGAATATTCCTTGCCGGATTTATCGGCATGGCATCGGCGGAGCTTACGGTTATTACTTTCGCACAGAATATCTGGAACGGCTTTATGGGGATGGGAGAAGCCTTTTTCCTTGCTCTTTTCTGCGGCGGTATTTCGGAAATGATCGCTTACTATGGCGGTATCGAATGGTTTATTTCCAAACTGCGCAAAACGATCAAAGGGAATAAATCCGCCCAGCTGGGCATCGCGGCGCTCGTGTCCCTAACGGACTGTGCCACGGCAAACAATACGGTGGCGATCATTATCAGCGGCGGTGTGGCAAAAGATATCAGCAATGAATATGGGATAGACTCCCGCAGAAGCGCGTCGCTTTTGGATATTTTTTCCTGTGTGTTCCAGGGGATTATTCCCTATGGTGCCCAGCTTCTGACCGCTTCCGCACTGGCGTCGAAAAATGGTACTGTGATAAATGCGATGGAAATCATTCCCCATATGTGGTATTGCTGGCTCCTGGCCATTTTTGGAATCCTTTCCATCTATATCCCTTACGCCGATGGCGGCTTGAAAAAAGAGCGTGCGAAAGAATAAATACGTTTGCCCCGGAAGACAACGGTGTGTAAACTGCGTGGTATGGAAGAGCAAGGGAAATCAATTTTACCTTTACCAAGCCGGTCCCTGGCGATTCGGTGGAGCCGCTTCGGCATGAAGGCGGTGCGGCGGGGATCAAAATTGAAGAGTAAATTCATTTTTCAGGTGAAAACGATTGTCAGAGCACTGGCCACTGTTTTTATATGGGAAAGGTAAAAGAAGAAATAGAATGTAATAGTGAAGATATAATTTATACGAATGAGACAGAATATGCCGATTTTCTGATGCAGGCGGCAGACTGCATGGGAATAAATATATTTTATGCCTGATTATTTATTAAGTATTAACAATCATGTGCTGTTGTGCTATTTTATATCTAAGAATCTTGTCAGCAGAAGTAAAGGGGGTAAAGATGATGAAAAGTAAAAAGTATGGAATTATGTTGGCTGTATTGGCAGCTGCGGGCGGTGTAAACGCGAGTGCGGCGCCTGTGCCGGTGTATGAACTGAAAGGGCTCACCGTCACGGCGACCCGGCAGGCAGAAACGACAAAGGATGTTCCTGCGAATGTACAGATCGTGACAGAAAAGGAAATTAAGGCCCGCAATGTGCAGAATGCGGCACAGGCCGTCGCTTTGGCGACCGGTGTACAGGTGGATACTACGGTGGAAGGCAGCGTGAACCTCCGCGGGTATAATTCCAAGAATATCCTTGTTCTCGTCGACGGACAGCAGATGAATACCGCCTGGAACAGCACAGTGGACTGGAATATGATTCCTGTGGAAAATATCCGCAAGGTGGAAGTGGTCAGCGGCGGGCAGTCGGCGCTCTATGGCGGTCGTGCGGTTGGCGGCGTCATCAATATTATGACAAAGTCGGCGAAAGAAAATGGCGTCCACGGTGCTGTAAACTTGGGCTACGGCAGCCACAACACGGTGAAGCAGAGTTACATGGCAAGCGGACGGAAGGATCGATTGAACTGGGGCATCTTTTATGAAAGTAAAATAACGGACGGCTGGCGTTCGTACCTCTCCTCTTATGCCATAAAGAATAGCAAGGGGAAAAATAATTTTACCGGCGTGGATACTTCCTCTCTGGACACGACTGCTGACGGGAAAGAATACATCATCGGCGACCGGGGGATGAAGGAAGTCATGTCCGAAAGCTATGGCTTCAATCTGGGCTATGATTTTACAGAAGACAGAAAGCTCACTTATAAATTCACCCATTCCAACTATACATGGAAATATACGGATCCCCGTTCGTACCTGTCTGCGGGTTTCAGCAAACCGTCAGGCGTACCGGCGTCCACGTTTTTCGGCAACAGGGGCTGGCGCGTCTATGACATGCACAGTCTTACCTACAATGATCAGAAGGATAAAATCCATGCCCATTTCGGCATGACCGATTACACAAAAAGCGGATATATCACGCCTGATAAGACGGTCAAGGCAAGCCGCACTTTTGACGGTGCCGGCAGCAAAACATCCTATCCTTCAAAATCGTGGGATTTCGATTTGAATAAACGCTGGACCGCAGGCAGCCATACCATTCTTTTCGGCGGTTCTTACGGGAAGGACCGGTTTGATGAAACCATTTGGAAGACTGTTTCCGACTGGAAATCATGGGACAGTACCGTGAAAGGAAATAAAGATGACCAATGGCTCGGCGGCAAGGCGAAGTCCTGGGCTTTATATATTCAGGACAAATGGAAACTCAGCAGCCGCTGGGCAGCGTACATCGGCGGACGGTACGACTATTATGAAAAATATGGCGGTTATAATTATTACAGAGGAAAGGCGCCGACAAGACTGGAATCTGATTCCTATCACCAGTTCTCGCCCAAGTTGTCTGCCAGTTATGCGTTGGATAATCATACCAATCTGTACCTGTCTTTTGGGAAATCGTTTGCGCCGCCCCTTCTCTACCAGCTCTACCGGTATGCGGAACCGTCCTATGGCGGCCGTTATGAGCCGAATCCTTCTTTAAAACCAGAAACTACGACGAATTGGGAGCTGGGAATTAAAAAAGATTTGGGGAAAACAAAAATTTCCGCAGACCTGTTCTATGCGAGGACAAAGGACTACATTGACCTCGTTACTATCGGAAAAACTGCTAAAGGTGCTGATATAAAGACATATAAAAATGTAGGAGAGGCAAGGACCCATGGGGCGGAACTGTCCGTCACCCATAAGTTCAGCAGTCTGTGGTCGGTTTATGCCAATTATACCTGGCAGCTTGGCAAAGTGGCCGATGCGGATAATGGCTATGCCATGGGTAGAGATTATGAAATCCCCCGCCACCTCTTCCATTCCGGTGTGACGTACACAAATCATCCGTGGACCGTGAATGTGGACAGTATGTTCGTTTCCGCAAGGAATGAGCCGGGCTGGAAAAGCGGCAAATTCAAATCCCGTGATGCCTACTTCCTTTTGAACATGGATACCGCTTATGCGGTGAACAAAAATCTTTCTGTCCAGTTCAGCATTTACAACATCCTTGACAGGGAATACTATGATCAGGAATCCGCCTCTGATAAGTATTATGTGGGTGACGGGAGGACATTTACCCTTTCTGCGCGATACTCTTTCTAAAAATAAATTTTGGCTTATAAGACCGTTTGTTCTTTGAAACAGGCGGTTTTATTTTGTTTTTGTTTTATTTATAATGAAGAAATAGAAATGCAGCAGCGTAAGGAGATCTCATGAAAAAGAAAATAGCCCTTATACAAATGCAGGCGGTTCTTGCCGATGTGGAAACGAATTACCGCCATGCGGAAGAATTGATGGAACAGGCGATGGAGGGAAATCCGGATATTCTTGTCCTTCCTGAAACGTGGAACACGGGGTTTTATATTTCCCGCAAACTGAAATCAATTGCTGATGAAGGTGGAAAGCGGACGGAAACGTTCTTGTCTTCTTTCACAAAAAAACACCATGTGAATGTCGTAGGCGGTTCGGCAGCTGTTCTTTGTGGGGACGATGTATATAACCGTTCTTTCGTTTTTGACAGGGAAGGACGGAAGATTGCTGAATACGATAAGGTTCACGGTTTTTCCTATGCTTATGAACCAATGTATTTCAAAGGCGGTGATCACGCGGTTTCCTTTGCGTTGGATGATATTTCCTGCTCCATGGTCATTTGTTATGATATCCGCTTTCCCGAGCTTGTGCGCCGTTCCGTCCTGGAAGGGAAAGCGGATTTGTTTTTTATCCCTGCCGCCTGGCCGAAGGCGCGTCTTTTCCACTGGACGCTTTTAGGGCAGGCAAGAGCGGTGGAGAATCAGATCTATCTGTGCGCCGTCAACCAAGGCGGAATTTCAGGGAGAACGGAGTACGCGGGAAACTCGGGGCTTCTCGATCCCTGGGGGAATGACGTCTGCCGTCTGGGAACGGAAGAAGGGATTGCTTTCGGGGAAATAGATACGGATATACTTCAACAAATCAGGGATACTATCCATGTATTCAGGGACCGCCGGCCTGAAATCGATGTGGTGCGGTGATTGCAAAAAAGCATATGAGAGTATAAGCAGACGGATAAATTTGCATAAAGGGAAAGATGTTTCCTGCCGGATAGAAATGAAGGAGGGATGATATGGCATCGAGTAAAGAATATTTAAATTTTATTTTGGCACAGTTGTCTGATTTGGAGGATGTAAGCTGCAGGGCCATGATGGGAGAATATATTCTGTACTACAAGGGCAAAATTGTTGGAGGGATATATGATGACAGGCTGCTTGTAAAACCTGTAAAATCAGCAGTACGGTATATGCCGGATGCGGAGTATGCGCTGCCTTATGAAGGCGCGGGGAAAATGTTACTGGTGGATCATGTGGATGATCAGAAGTATTTAACGGGATTATTCAAGGCGATGTTTGATGAACTCCCTGTACCTAAAAGCAAAAAGAAAATATAATAGGAATGAAACTGCCTCTATAAGCCGAATTTTTCGGATCTGACTTATAGGGGCAGTTTCGTTATTTGGAAATATTCTTTTTTGAAGCGTCATTTGATGGCAATCATCTGTCCCCAGTGGAAAGACCATAGGTATGCGCCGATAACCGGCTTGCCGAGAAGCTGCTCTGCTGCGTCTTTATAGACGAGAAGCTGGGTTCTGTAATGGCTTTGCAGTTCTTCAACGGAGTCGGTACGATCCGTTTTATAGTCAATGATGACGATATGGCCGTCACGCTCAATGAGGCAGTCCATGATGCCCTGCATGAAAACTTTTTCTCCTTCTTCGCATCCCGGGTAGAAACGTTTCGCCGGAAGAAGAAGGGAGAAGGGCATTTCTTTCCGGATTACCGCGGCTTTTTTCATAGCGCGGCCTAAGGCGCTTTCCGTGAACTGCTGGATATCACGGAGCGGCGCGCGGTATTTTGAATCCTGGAGCAGGGCGTTCTTTTCTTCTTCCGTAAAACCTTTTTCTTCATAAATGCGTTCCACTTCTTTCCTAAGATCTGAAATGCCGTCATACGGTTTGGTGAGATCTATGAGTTCCATGGCTTTATGCATGAGGGTGCCGTAAGATGTACCCGTGAAGGCAGGAGTTTCTGCAAGGAATGCGGGCGGGTCTTCATAGCCCGGCAAAAGGGAGGACTCTTCGCCGGAAGGAATGCTTTCCATGGCAGGAGCCAGCGTTTCCGATGAAAAGGGTTCTATGCCTTCAGCGCCGGATTCCTGCTGCTCTTTCAGGGCAACCGCGGCGGTAGCGGTGAGCTTGGCAGGCGTTTGAACGGCTCCATTGAAACTGTACTGCCAGCACAGCTGCTTTTCCATCCAGTCCGGCACGTCTGAAGCGGGAGCCGTAAGAAAAGCTTTTATGTTGTCAATATCTTTTGCTTCTTTTTGTTTCTTTTTCTCTTCCCATTCTTCGAAGTTCATTTCTCCGTTCATTTCTTCTGTCCGCAGCTCTTCCACGGTGAGCAGTTCCTGCCACGGTGTGATGGTGAAATGAAACGCAGATGGGCTGTCGTTTATGTCAGGTGCGAGATAAGAGGGGATCTTTCCCGTCATGTCCCACAGACAGGCAGCGCTTCTGTGGCGGGCGGCAGCCGGAAGAATCCAGGAAAGGTAAGATTTCCCGCCGGCCGTTATGTGGGCTGGCAGGCGGCTTTCCGCTTCCGTCAGGGAGGAAAGCGGGGTCAGACAGGAAGAAATATAAGGAATGAAGTTTTTTCTGAAAGCGGTGATACAGAGCAAATCCCGCGCTCGTGTCATGGCGACATAGAGAAGGCGCGCTTCTTCCGCCTGGGCTTCACGGCCGGCGGCGGTACGGATCGCCATCCAGTAAAGAGACGGCCAGTGTGCCATATGTTCTTTATCAAAGTAATGGATACCGAGTCCCATTTCCCGATGAAAGATAACGGTCCGATCCAGATCTTTCACATTGAAAGACTTTGCCGCGTCCGCCAGAAAAACAACGGGGAATTCAAGCCCCTTGCTTTTGTGGATGGACATGATCTGTACGGCATTCCCTTTGGCAGACGTGGAAATTGTCTTAAAATCTTTCTGCGCCCGCCGTAAATATTCCAGGAAGGAAAAGAGGCCGTTTACCGTAGCGGAGTCTCTTGTCTTTGCCAGTTCATAGAAGGAAAGGACATGGGATTTGCCGGCGGTTCCGTTAGGCAGTCCCGCCACCCATGACAGATAGTCCGTATCCTCAATGATTCTGCGGAGAAGGGGGGCGACGCCGTCTTTTCGTGCCTCTTTCCTCCACGTTTCATAAAGTAAAAGGAAACGGGAAAGACGGAGGGCTTTTTCTTCGGGGATAATTCCTTTGGCCCGCGGGAGAATATCCCAGAGAGAATCTTCCTCCGGCGCGAGGGCAAGGCGGAGACGGGCGAAATCTTCTTC
>OMFC01000480.1_pt1 | contig 21809 bp, 25 predicted proteins | sample 1645531 | NCBI WGS metagenome assembly OMFC01 (sample SAMEA103958112, study PRJEB25191) | human gut metagenome | biome: human-associated habitat [ENVO:00009003]; feature: intestine environment [ENVO:2100002]; material: feces | place: Germany | collected 2013/2015 | reverse complement strand
GGGGGAGCAGATCGTCGACCACGAAGGAGACCGGTTCGTAAGCGGTGCTTTGCAGTGTGTCCGCGTCAATGGTTTGCAGTCGGTTGATTTGAGACATAAAAAACCTCCGGATAAAAGAATAAGGGCAGAGACCTCGCTGCAGTCGAGGCTCTAACCCTTTCACTTGATTATTCTGTATTTTTTGATAGAATGAGAATATCGCAGGACAGCTGTAAAACGGATATGGGACAGGGGGCGATGCTATGCCGCTGGGAGTACAGCAGAACAACGATTTCACGCAGTTTACAATGGATGTCTGGAATGATAAGATCTTTTATCAGGAGAAGGAGTTCCCGGCGGGATTCATAGCGATGTCCATTCTGAACATTCCCGAAGAAGAACTGTCGGAGCTGATACAGGCCGGCGGCGCACCGACCTTACTGTTCCCTGTGGTGGTACAGGGCAGCGATGAGGAGGCTGCGGCGCTATTCCCGCAGCTGCGGGAACGGATCTTATACCTGACCGAACTGCTTTGGAAGTATCCGCCCTTTTGTTATAATGACTACGAGAAGGAAATGCGCCGGATCAATATCCTGTTTGACGAGAGAAACCTCCTGCAAATACGGACGCCCGATTCGGAATTCCAGACAGAGTTCCTGAGATTCTGCGTCGGGATCATACGCATCCCTATCGCCATGTATCACTTCTATGCAGCGGGGCGGTTCTTTGAGCTGGATTATCTGCGGCGGCTGAAAAAACGGAACGAAACACATTTCGCCGTGGCCGCGCATGACTGCTTCAACAGCGAGCAGTTTTGGGATGAGATGCGGAGTTTACAGAGCTTGGATATGGAGCCGTTTACGGTCTACCCGGAGCTGTCCTCCACCTATGTGTTTGCCCGCAGTCCTAAAAACGAAAAAGAAATGGTGTTTGTGGAACGGGTGATTTTTCCGCGCCTGACCGATTTCTACACCTATGACCTGATGAACGGATTGCACCACGGCCACGCGCCCAGCCAGTGCCAAGGCTGCGGAAGATACTTTCTGACCACCAACGGCCACATCCCTAAATACTGCGACGGCATCGCCCCGCAGGACAATCGCTATACCTGCCGGCAGTACGGCGCGATGATGCACCAGAAGGAGCAGAACAAACAGCACCCGGTCTACCGCCTGTTCAATACCCGCACCGACACCATCCGCAAGCATCACCAGAGAGGGAAGATCTCCGATGACCTGCGGCGGGAGGCACTGTATCTGGCGGGGAGCTACCGGGACAAGGCACTGATGGACAACGACTATGCCGCTGACGGGTATGCGCGGGACATGGAATTGGAACACATTTACGCGGAGGCAGAAAAGCGGCTGAAATGAGGAAGGGGGCGTTCCCGTGGCGAAAAATATGTACACCGTTGCCGGGGACGGCCCCTGCAATGAAGAGCTGGCTTTGCGAATACAAGCCGGAGACAAAAACGCCGCAGAACGGCTCGTCGCACAGAACGAGGGCTACCTCACCAAGCTGGCGCGGGCGTACACGCCGTGGTGTGAGCTGGAGGACTTGAAGCAGGAGGCGGCGCTGGCACTGCTGGATGCGGCGGGGCGCTTTGACCCTGCTTACGGAACAAAGCTGCTGACCTATGCGACGCCCGCGATAGAAGCGGCGCTGTCCGACTACGCCGCACGGTATTCTTCCTCTCTGTCCATTCCCATCAGCCGGTACAATCAACTGCGCAGGGTGGCATACCTCTGTGCGGAGGGATGTGACGCATCTGATGCTGAGTTAGTCAAGGTGGTGTGCGGAGAACTGAATGTATCTGCCAAGGTAGCTGGAGCGTTGATAAAAGAATACCGGACGCTGTTTTGCGTCCGGCAGTTAGGCGATGATGTGTTCTCCGTCAGCTGCGGCGGTAATCCCGCCGTGGCCTATGACCGCCTCATGCGCCGGACGCTGCTGATGCAGCGGATGGAGGAGGTGCTGACGCCCAGAGAGCTGAATCTGGTGCGAAGCTACCTCGGCATCGGCCAGCCGGACGAGGTTGGCATGACCTTTCAGGAGCTGGCGATCTACCTCAACTACAACGGCCCCAGCGGAGCGGAGAAGGCGTATAAGTCCGCGCTGCGGAAACTGAAAAAGGACTTGTACGGCGGCGCCTACGGTCGGTGGCTCTTCGCACAGAAAGCTATTAACAAGGCCAGAGCAGAAGCGGAGGCTGATCCTGGGCATTACACAACTCCTCAGACCACATGGTTGGATGAAAAGGAACTGATGGAGCGGTTTATCTGCGAGGTCGTTTCGCTGATCCGTGTTCATGAGATTTTCAGTGACGCATTGGAGAATATTGCTGCAAAAATTTTTGAGGAGTCTTGAAAACTGTACGTTTTCAAGACTCCTCAAGATCATTCCAGCTCAAATGCGCCGGTATAAAGCTGATAATAATGTCGCTTGCCTTAATGATTTCCAGCTTTGTGTTTGAAATAATCTGATTGTCGGTCATTCTTTGATTCTCCTTTTCGATAGATAATGCGGGCATTGGATAACGGTGGCACGGAAGCTCTGCTTGCAGCTCCTTTCGCATTTTCTGCAAAGTTCGTTATATTTCTTTCTGCCACGCTCATCAAGAAAGAACGCCCATTCTCTCTTGAGGTATTTCGGCATACGGGGCATAACTGACACCTCCTTATCGCTGCCTAATTGCCGATTTGCTCCCGAAACGCAGAAACGCCCAAAACCGTTTCCCGCTGTACAGTTTCGGGGTGATTTCGGGCGTTTAATTTTGATATGAGCGGCTTTCAAGACGGCGGCGGTATTCTTACCGCCGTTTACTGCTTGCCGCTGTTTGTCGCTTCCGGGTAACAAAAAAGCGCCGTATTGCTACGACGCTTTTGTCTTGCTCGGAAGATAGAGCAAGGGAACGCTATTCAATTATCTGTTATACTTTTTCTTTCTGCTGACAACCGTTGTACCAATGGCTGCACCGCCGCTGATGAACAGCAGTGCGATCCACAGCATGAGGTTGCTTGTATCGCCGGTCAGAGGAGACTGCGGCAGCTTCGCCGTTACGGTATCGGCCTGCTTGATTTCCTGTGTTGCTTTGGCGTCCTTGTAATACTTGTTGCAGCCGTCGCAGTACCAGTATTCGATATTGCCCTCAGGAGTCTTTGTTGCCGCCTTTGCATCTATATGCTTGAGGTTGGCGTGGTGCTTCGCATCAAGCTCGCCGTAGGTCTTTCCGCAGACCGCGCACTTGGCCTTGTCCTTGCAGGTCGCCGTCCCGCCGGAGCAGTCTTTGGTTTCGGAGCCAGTGCAGCCGTCCACCGTGCATTTACGGGTGTGCGTGCCGTCGCCGTTGGATACCCATTCACCGTAGGTGTGTCCGTCGTTCACGGTCACGGTAACCCTTGTCTCGTTGCCTGCCTTATCGGTCACAACAATCGTTTGCTCGCCGCTTGCGGGAGAGAGAATAAATTGACCGTTTTCATCAAGGATGACTTCCGTGCCGTTCACCTTCACTGTGCCGATATACTTTTCGTCAACGGTAATAGTCTGTGCTGCGCAATAGGTTTTGCCGGCTTCAATGCCGGAGATAACGGGGACTGTTGCGTCCAGCACGATGCCGTTTGTGTTAATGTAGGCAACGTTTCCGCTGGTATCGGTCAGTTTTGCATAAATAACATACTCGTTATCGGGATTGATACTGAACGGTGCGGAATATGCCGTGAAGGTCATTCCCGCAAGTTCCGATTCGGTAAGCGCCTTATCGCTCAGCAGGTATTCGATCTTAACCGCTTCGCCGCTGTTGTCCGCAGCGGTAACGGTTACCATCTGCGTATCCTTAAAGAACAAACCGAAGGTGATGGTGTTGAAGAAAGACTTCCAGCCGTTTTCGGCAATCTTGATTTCGCCTGTAGGCACTGCAATATCACGCCACTGAGCCGTGATTGTCAGATTCTCCGCAGGCATGGTTGTCGGGAATGTTTTATCCCAACCGTTGAACTGATAGCCCTCTCTTGTCAGGGTCGGAGCGGTAATTGGTGTGCCGTAATCCTGCGTTATGGTAATATCCGCTTTGCCGTTTTCGGGTTTGACTGTGATGGTATATTGATTGATCTCCCACTTCGCCCAGTATTCCTTATTGCCCGTTTCGGTGTCGCCGATTGCCGCAATGGGAGAGCCAGTCAGATTTTCGTTGTCATACCAGCCCTTGAAGGTGTACCCGGTGCGCGTCACATCTGTCGGGAGTGTTGCACCCACGCCGTAGGTGTATCCGGTGACATTGCCGCTGTTGATCGTGCCGCCGTTCGTGTTCAGCGTGACGGTGTAGGCATTTGCTTCCCACTTCGCCCAGTATTCCTTATTGCCCGTTTCTGTACCGCCGATTGCCGTAACAGGAGAGCCGGTCAGATTTTCGTTGTCATACCAGCCCACGAACGTGTGGCCTGTATAGGTCATATCGCCCGCTGTCGGGAGTGTTGCGCCCACGCCGTAGGTGTAGCTTGTGACATTGCCGCTGTTGATCGTGCCGCCGTTCGTATTCAAGGTTACGGCGTAGGTCGGGGCTGTCCACTGCGCCGTCAGTTTCGTCACCTCAGCCGGAACACTGTCGCCGGGGGCGTAGAATTTACCGTTGCTGCCAAGCCACATAAAGAAACTTCCTGCATCCCCGTCCGGGCGGGTCAGACCGTCGGACGCAGGCGCGGTAAACTCGCTGCCGGTTTTCACGATGATTTGAATATCCTCGGAGCTATTACCCAGCTTGCCGCCGCCAAGGTCAAGGGTAACGACCTTTAGTCCGTCAGAACCCAGTGTGCCAGGGTTCAGGACTTCAAGGACGGGGCGGAAACCGAGGTAGACGTTCCGAAACGAGGACGAGGTGTAATACCAGAAGCGGGCCGAGTTGTACCCACGGTACGCCCGGAACGACTCGGCGGCAGAAGAAGTATCCTGCCCCCACGAATACATTTTATTCCAGTTTTGGATATATCCGCTGTTCTTGTTCAGCATCGTGTCCCATTCGTTGCTTTGGGGCACGCCGCGTTGGGAATCGCCCGAACCTGTAGAGATACTTCCCACAGACGGTGCGCGCAGGGTATAGTCCACGCCGCCGCTGGCATAATTTTTGCCGAAAATCAGACCTTCGTCATTCAGGCCACCCCAGCTAATCGTATGCGTTACGGCATAGTCCGCCACAAACAGGCTGTGGGGATATTTGTTCTGCTGTGCATACTCCTCGGTGGTTGCCGTCGCAGACGTGAGTTTGTAGGCTTCTATCGTTCCCACATAGGTAAAGGGAACATAGTGCAGCGACGTATCCGGCAAAGAAACCGCACCATCTGAGTTTCCGCCGTTTGCCGTTCCGGGAATATTCATCGCCGAAAGGTCAAAATAATATCTGCCGCCGGGGGTGAGGGTAAACTGCTCTTGATACCCAACGGTGAGATCGATGTCTACAAAATCGCTTGCATAGCCAGTTGTGCTGTCATAGCCCGAAATCCCGCTTGCGCCGAGCTGGATGCCCTTGCCGGTGTCCGCCGCAAATGCCGCCGTGGGCAACAGCCCAATCAGCATGACGCAGCACAGCAGAAGACTTAAAATTCGTTTTCTCATCTTGTTTCCTCCGTTTCGCCGTCCATCGACAGCTTAAAATCGTATTTCATTTCCAGCATAGCAAAGAGCTTATACATAACCTCTGTGGCAATCGCCTTGATATCCAGTGTCTGAATAAAGGCAAGCACCTTTTCCTGCTCCTCCTCCGGCACCTTATACACCCGAAGTGCCGCCGTCAAAAAGCGGCTGAGCTTGCGTTCCAGTGGGAAATGGATGTCACATTTGCGTGCCATATAACTGCGCATCAGCCCCGCCGTGCCGATGTCCATTTCATAAAAATCGCTGTCGCTGTAATCGGGGAAATTCCCGCCGAAAATCTCTTTTAATTCCGCCGTGGTTTGCACATAGATATATTCCGCCGTGTCCGGAGCGGTATAGGCTTCGATATAAATCTCTCGCAGATTCTCGTTCAGCTCGGTGAGGGTGAGCTGGATCGCCGTATCCACCGCATAGGCATACACCGACGGCAGCTTGCTGCCCGCAATGCTCCTTGCCACACCGAACTGACCGCCGAACATCGTCTCGGTCAAGTCCAGCAAAATTTTATCCTTGGTGGGAAACAGATTCAAATAGCTTCCCCTTGCCACGCCTGCTTCGTCAACAATTTGACTGACCGAGGTGTTTTTATACCCCTGCTCCAAAAAAAGGCGAACGCAGGCGGTCAGGATTTTCTTCCTTGTTTCGCTGCTGCTTCTTCGCAAACAAATCACCTCTCTATAAAAGTGTTAGTATCCGTACTAATAATATCATATTGAGAATGAAAAAGCAAGTGGTATTTGAGGCTTTCTGCGTTAAATTGTGACATTTTCGCAAACGCTGCCTTCTTCCATTACTCACGGAACTTTATGACTTCTTGATTACATCGCTTGACAAGGGCACACAGCCCTTTGTCGTGTGCGATGGATAAGTAAAAGTCAAATTTTCCACTCAATCGAAACGTGTTCGTCGGTTGCGCGGATCTGTGAGATCAGGCCGTCGGCAACCTGCCGCCTGTCCTCAAAGTCAATTTCTTCCCATTGGTTGAGGTAGACCGACAGCCGCTCGATCTGCTCCGGGGACATGATTTCCGCCGACAGCGCCGCGATCTCTTTTGTCAAGGCTTGGCGGTGTGTGTCCAGCTCCTCGATTTTGCTGTTGGCATAGGACAGCAGCACCGCATTGGCCCCGGTCAGAGTATTCAGCAGCTTTTCAATCTCGTCCTCCACGCGGGCAAGCTCCATGTTCAGCGCGGTCAATTTGGGATTGACCGTTTCCCGCTTTGCCGTCAGCGTCTGGAACTCGGACAGCTTCTTGACCATCTCGCCGTACAGGAACCTTTCAAATTCCCGTGTACGGAGCGTCCCGCAGCCGTCACAGCTTTTACTGTCGGCCCGCTTGGAGCAGCGGAGATACTGAACGCCTGTCGGATTGCCGACGCTCATAAGCGCGTATCCGCAGCGGCCACACTTGACCTTTCCGGCAAGCCATGTGTTCTTTGCCTTGCGCCCGCCTTGGAACGTCTTGTTCGCCATGAGCTTCTTCCGGCAGCGCAGCCATGTATCAGACGATACCAGCCCCTCGCTGGGAGCAAGAACAAGTATCTGATCTTTCAGGTGCTTGTTTTTTCTTTCCTGCACATCCCGGCCCTGATAGAGATAGCAGCCGTTTGTCCCGGCAAAATCTGTCGCTTCATTGACTACCACCGTACCCTGGCTTTTGAAGAACTCGTACATATCGAGGTCGGCCTGCGCGTAAATGGGATTTCTCAAAAGCTGGGAGATAAAGCCCCGTGTCATTTCCTTGCCGTAGATCAGGATGCCCTCGTCGGCAAAGTAACGGGCGATGTCCCCGAAAGAGGTTGCGGGCTGGGAGTACATTTCAAACATCAGCTTTGCAATATCTGCCGTTTCCGGGTCAGGCTTCATCATTTTTGTGCGGATGCCCTCAATGGTGGTCGGCTCCAGTTGGAAGCCGTAGGGGGCCGCGCCGCTCATGTGAAAACCGTGCTGGCAGCGGGAATAGTAGGCATCGGTCACGCGCTTCTGGATGGTTTCACGTTCAAGCTGGGCGAATACAATGCAGATATTCAGCATGGCCCGCCCCATCGGGGTGGACGTGTCAAACTTCTCCGTGGAAGATACGAACTCAACATTGTATTCCTGAAAAGTTTCCATCATGGTTGCGAAGTCCAGAATGGAACGGCTGATACGATCCAGCTTGTAGACCACCACGCGCTTGATCAGGCCCCGGCGAATATCGGCCATCATTTCTTGGAACTTGGGCCGATCGGTATTCTTGCCGGAATAGCCCTTGTCGGTGTACTTGCGGAAATTGCCTCCTCTCAATTCATACTTGCAGAACTCAATCTGGCTTTCAATGCTGATACTGTCCTTGCGGTCAACGGACTGTCTGCCATAAATGGCATCTTCACGAATAATCATTTGGTGCTCCTTTCCGTGTAGGAGCTACCAAACCTTACACCTATATTATACCTCTGGCAGCCCCGCATCTCAAGGATGTCCCGCATTAGTGCATCTGCGCCCGTCCCGGCGCATACTTCACAAAGACCTCATACAGACAGCTTTCAATTTCACGCTTGCGCTTATCCCGTGCTCGGGGAGAGAGCATCGGGGTCAGGTTTTCCACGGTGATGGATTTGCCCTGAAAAGACGCGGTTTTGACTTCCTTGTGATAGCCGACTCTTGCCTCCGTCATCTGAAAACCTCCTATAACAATCAGCGGTGTGAATAGATTTGATGGTTTCCCGTTGTCCGTGGGGAAACGTGAAAGGACGGCACAAAAGCGCCGTCCTTTGACCTTGCCCCACCTCTGGCCACGATGACCAGAAGCAGCGGGACAGTTGTTTTCCGTTTCAATCCACAAAAGAGGGAGCCGCCGCGCCGGAATGGTTTGGGCTGTCATAAGACAGAAAGGCCCGGTTTGGCGGCTCCCTGTATGATTGTTGTGTGCCGTATTTGCCACGCATCCCCGGCACGGGGAGTATTCCAGACCGCCGATGGCTTCGGCTGCATAGCCCCACAGCACCGCTGCCCGTGGAGGGCTGGCGCATACCGCAGGGACTCCCCCTCAAGTCTGTGGGAGGGCGTGAGCAAGTTTCATTATCCTCCGCGCTGTCCTCGCGCCCGGTTTGCCAGCACCGGGTCAAAGGCTGCGTTGATCGCTCGGCCAGCTTGTCCATCACCTCCTGAGCTGGCTGTCGTGGCGGCGCACCTTACGTCGCTATCACGCGGATTTCGTATCGGGAATACTGTCTATTCAGTTTTCAAGGCGAGGAAGAAAACTCCTCTCACCTATCAGGAGGTTTCGGGGGCAAATGTACTCCCTCTTACAGAGATTTTTTCAAAATATTTTTCATAGCGGCCAGCCCACGCTCAACGGAGCAGCAGATGCGGCTCCGTCCAACGCCCTCGGCTGCCGCGATCTCGGCCTTGCTCATGCCGAGAAGATAGTGCTGGTACACACGCCGGGCCTGCGTGGGCGGGAGCTGGGCCAGCGCGTCATAGAGGGCAAAGGTGGTTTCCCGTGCCTCAATGTACTCGTCCGGGGTCATGGGCTGGCGGAGCACGTCGGCCTCAAAGCCGGGATCGGTGTCCAGCGAGCACTCGCCATTTCTGCGCTTCTGCCGCTTGTAGCTGTCGCACAGGCGGCCTCCCATCGAGAGGGCGGCGGCGATCTCGTCCGAAACTTCCAGCATCACATTTTCGGTCATATAGGGGTAATACCGTTTCAGGTTGATAGTCGTCATAATTGTCCTCCATTTCAAAAGGTGGTTGGTGAGTGCGGATTGAAATGGAGAACAGGCGGCCCCCGGCACCTTAGAGCCTCTGGCCACCGTGACCAGAAGCAGGGGCATATAAAAACGCCCGCACAGCATGACGCTATGCGGGCGCAAGCAAATAAATATCTTGTTACATGATGTTTAATTTCATATTCAGAGACGAACTGCTCCGATGGAGGGGCTATGCTTTTTTTAGCTGGTGCAGATCATGAACGCTATGGAAAAGTAAAATGGACACGGCGATACCTCCTCGGACACCGCCGTATCCTTAAAAAAGGGCGACTTTACCACACCCCCCGTTGATCCAATTTTTCAAAAGGAAAACGGCGGCTGAAATGAACTATTTCAACCGCCGCGACATCTCAAGCGCAAGATCGTTGTAGTGCAACGGTTTTGTGTTGGGAACGCTTATTTTGCAGGAGCAAGAGCAAAGAGCCGATAACAGCAGGAAATAAATCTGCGTGTTATCGGCTCTGCGTCTATGCGTCTGGCTCTTTGATAACTGTCATATTGAATTTTGTTACATTTATTAGCGATACTTGTCTACATTTTGGACAGAACAGAGGAAAATTTTTTGATTCCGTGTTATACCTAATCTGCACCCTTGTTTTATTCCCACAAACTGGACAGCGGATAAATTGTACTTCTTGCATGAGCTAATCCACTTCTCAATTTTCTGTGTTAAGAAACGCAGCAAGTGCATTATGAACTTCAACCGGGTCTTTCACACTATATGTGAAAGATGAAGTCGCATTCGTTTCTATCCAAATTTTAGAATAGTCGGCAGTGAAACTGATTATGGAATCCATAGAATTGTCTGAACGATAAAATGTAATCTTGTTAGTATCCTCACTATTATCCCAAGAACCTTTCTGGACTTCTTTCTTGTTTACCTCAATCCCCTCTATAAAAGTCAACAGTTGATCAAGTTCTACTTTGTCTGTAATGTTTTTGCTTCCATCAGCAATCTTTATTTCAGAGTATGTTGCAGACGGAGTTGCTATTGCGGGAATGTTGGTAATGGTTTCTTTTACCGCTGCATACTGAGGACGGTTGGGGATAAGGCATACCGCAATAACTGCAATCAAGATTACTGCGCCTAATCCGGCAAAGCCAATAATTTTCTTTGTGTTTGATTTCATAATATTCATTATCCTTTCTTTCGGGTTTCCCTCAGCAAACGCCATCGGTACATCAAGTGTACTTTTTTCGATTGAAAGATCCAAAAGTGACTGGCTGTATTCTTTACGGATATCCGTCTTTGCCTTTCTGATAACACTTTCATCGCAGGACATTTCCATATCAGTAACAAACAGCTTAAATGCGATCCATACAAGCGGGTTAAACCAATGCAAAACAAGGATTGCATACCCTATCACTTTTGCGAGATTATCATGGCGGGAGAGATGGGCCCGTTCGTGAGCAATCACATATTCCTGCGTACTGGCTAAATTGTTCGGCAAGTATATTTTAGGATTTCGTAATCCAATAGCAAAAGGTGTGCTGATTGTTTGAGTGATGTAAATATTATCCCGTAAAAGGACGGCGCTCTGTAATTTCTCTTTGAGAATGAAATATGAGCGTATGGTATGTAGCAAAAATATGAAAACACCAATATACCATATTATCTTCCCACAAAATGTAAAGGCTTGATATACATTTATAGAAGAGCCAAAAATCTCAGTCGCTACGACCGGATTGATTACATTATCTATTACTTTTATACCCGTTTCCACACATGGCGTTTCAATATAAAGCATATCGGTGGACAAAGGCATAGTATTAAACGGTAATATGCTTAAAACACTTTCAAAAGAAAAGGGTACAAGTAGGCGAAAGAAAGCTACGAACCACAATGTATAAGAGAAAACTTTGGGAGCCTTTCTCAACAGCAATCGCACCAATATAATTATCAAAATGGCAAAACTCCCGGTAATGCTCATATTTACAACATCGAGAAATATTTTATCGCTCATAGTCATTCCTCTGCGTTCTGCTTGATGATTTTCTGTATCTCAGTAATTTCCTGTTTTGAGAGCTTCTTTCGGCGGGTAAATGCAACCAAGAACTGTGGCAGCGATCCGTTGAAATTATCTTCTACAAATCCCTCGCTTTGTTTTGTAAACCATTCCTGTTTTGTAAGAAGAGATGTAACACTACCCGAATTATTCTGGAAAATTCCCTTGTTGCAAAGGCGTTTCAGCATCGTATATGTTGTGGATTTTTTCCATGAAAATTTCTGATCACAAAGTTGCACTAATTCCCCAGAAGAAATTGGCTCATGCTCCCAAATCAAGTTAGCAAACTCCAGTTCCATATCTCCAAGTCTATAATTCTTCATTTACAGCCTCCTTGTAGGTCTACATACATTAGACTTTCACTTATAGTCTAACTCTTGTAGACCTATTTGTCAAGACCGTCCACAGAAAGTTTATAAATTAAGGTACAGCAGCAGACGGGAGAAAACAATCACAGAGTAAAATATCCTTTTTATAAACACGAAATAAAATATGAGCAAAAATGAAATTATAAATCGTTCAAATACTAATACATGAAATGTAAAATTACATTGGGTGATGTCTGTGCAATTTGAACGAGATGAACGCAAATTTGATTTCCATGATATAGGGCTTGCCATCAAGCGGGCTCGTGAAGCCAAGGGGATGACACAGGAGCAACTGGCCTGTATCATTGACCGTGATCCCCGCACCGTCATGTATAACGAAAACGACGGTCAGCATCCGAGCTTGAATACCTTTTATCAGATGGTGACAATGTTTGATATATCGGTGGATCAGTTCTTTTATCCAGACAAGGGAGCCGCCAGCGGGTGCAAAAGCCGCATTGATGTGATGCTCAGTTCTATGGACGAAAAGGACTTGCGGTTGGTAGAAACTATAATCCGGGCAATCAAAGACGCCAAAGAAACGGAGGAAGCGTAAGAAAGCGCAGCCTCCGTTTTTTGCGCCATTTTGGGATAACGCACTAACGGCAAGCAAGGCAAGTGTATTGACACTTGCAATTTCCACGTTGCGGAAATGCTTGTTGGGGTGCCCCCAAACCCGCTGGACTTCTGGCCACCGTGACCAGAAGAAACATTGTCTGCGTCGCCGTCCCTAACGGGCCTGCTCCTTATTGCGCTGGTTGTCCGTCAGCCCGCGCAGGTGATCCACGCTGCCCTTGACCGCCACCAGCTCCCGCATATCCTGCTGGGCCTTGTGGTATTCCAAATAAAGAGCCTTTTTCCGCGCTGCCAGTTGGCGGCGTTTTTCTTTTAGTACGTCCATTTTGGGGAGCTTCTCGCCACCCAGCAGCTCGGCCATTGTCGCCTTGGCCGCCCGGTAGTCGGCCAGTTCCGCCTCATGCTCGGCAAGATATTTCCGGCTGTACTTGGCGGCCTTGTACCCATCGAACGCGGGGCGGGTCTTGGCGTACTGCACCACGGCGGCCATCAGATCGGACACACGGGAAAGCTCGACCTCGGTCTGCTGAATGTCCCCGGCCAGTGTGTGAAAAAGCTCTGTGGCGGCGTCGGTCTTTGCGGCCAGATCGTCATATTCAAAGAGCTGGTGCTCTTTCAGATATTGCAGCGCAGCCGCCATCTGTTTAAGGTTATACACCTTGGCCCAGCGTTCATAGGCGGGGCCTTTGCCCTGACGCATCCGCTCCTGAATGTCGATCAGCAGATTGACACGGCGGGGCGTGGGCGCTCTCCGCACCGGGGCCGTTCGTGTGGGAGCCTTGCCGTCAATGACGGCCTGCACGTCCTCGGGGCCGTAGCCGTCCCCCAGCGTGGACGCCCGGAAACGGGCCGCCCGCTGTTGTCCTGGCACAAGGAATGAGATCACGCCGCCGCGCCCGTGTTTGACCTGTATGCCTGCCGTTTCCATGCGCCGGAGAAAATCTGCGAAGTCCACGGGGCGTTCCGTCAGGGCTGCGTCAATGGCAAAGCGGATCTGCTCTTTCTGTGAGAGCTTTTGATTTTCTCCCAGCCATTGACCGTAGTGCAGATACCGTCCTTTGCTGTGGAGCTTGGGATTTGCAATCACGGACAGATCGTGCTCCAGACATACCCGGTCAGACAGCCGCCGCAGGGCGAACGAGGAGCCGATGAAGTTGCGGAACTTCCGGGAGCGGTCATAGGCGGTGGAATTGTAGTAAATGTGATTATGAATGTGCTCTTTGTCTATATGGGTACAGACAAAGAATTGATACTTGCCCTTTGTCCAGCGCATCGCCGTTTCATAACCAATACGGTTTGCTTCTTCTGCCGTAACTTCCCCGGGCGGGAACGCCTGCCGGATCTGGTAGCACAGCGCCCCGTGTCCGGCTCTGCGGTCAGTTTCGCCCTGATACTGATTTTTGACCAGCATGAACTCGGCGTGTGCCGTGGCCGGATCGCAGAGGTAGGAGGAAACGGCCCCCAGCTTCTCCGGGTTCAGGCCATAGTCAAAGCGGTCTTTCAGGCTTTGCAGGGCCGTCCGCTTATCGGCCCGCTTGTGGGATTTGAGGTAGGTTGTGGCCGTAGGCATCCCTCCTTTCCATACGACAAACGGCGGATGGGATCAGCCGCCGTTTTCTGCATCTTCTGGCCACCGTGACCAGAACTCAGCCTGTGATGAAGCCCCGCAGGGAGCTGTTCAGCTCGTCCAGCTTGGCAAGCAGCCATCCGGCCAGCGCAGGCAGGCCAAAGGGCGAAATAGCAAACGCCATCAGCAGCCCCGCGATCCCCGTGGGAATGTCTTTCTCCACAAACAGCATCAGGACACTCAGCAGCCCCAGCACCGATGCGAGGATGGAGAGCAAGCCAGCGGAAAGACTAAGCAGGAACGAGAGCACGGCCACAAGCAGGGTCAGCACTAGCACAAAGGGAGCGGCAAGAATTTTGAATATGATCCGCATAGGGGGTTCCTCCTTTTTCCTGTATATGTCTATTATAACTCTGAAAAAATCGGCACTCAAGGATGTCCCGGTTGTCCTTACTTCTGGTCATCGTGAACAGAAGCAGGGACAGCCGGGGAACGGCGCGAGGCCGTTCCCCCTGTGTCACATCGTTACAATGGCGGAGAGCTGGGCCAGCAGATCAGACAGCGGCCCCCACAGATCGGCATAGTCCTTTTGCAGACGCTTCAGCTCGTCCGGGTACAAGCCGCCGTAGCTGTTGGCATGGATGGCCGCCTGATTGAGATTGTTTGCACAGCGCCGCTGGAGCGACACAAGCTCCTTGACGGGTTCAAGGTCAACGTGGAGCACATAGCCGCCCAGCGCCATTTTTCGGATATAGGCGCTCATGTTGCGGATGCCCGCCTCGGCCATGCGCTCCCGAATGACCTCCAGCTCGTCAGGCCGTACCCACACATAGATGGGGACGCTGCGGACGCGCTTTTTTGTCAACGCTCCTCACGCTCCCGGCTGCGGCGCTTGGGCGGATGCTCCCGTACCCTGTCCAGCGGCTTTTCCTCCGGGGGCGGCGCAGGCAGATTGTTGATGATGCCGTCGATCTGATTATAGTTCTGCTCCATAGAAAGCTCGGCGTTCTTGTTGGGATTGCGTTCCTGATCCATAAATGTCCTCCTATCTGTCGCCCCGGTCAGGGGCATTTTTCTTTGGGGCAGCTTGGCCCCGGTCAGCCTCGGCCTGCTTTGCGGCGGTTTTCATCTGTTCCCGGATCGAACGGGGCCTGTCGGGATTGTCAGGTGCAGGCCGCAGCTCATAGTCAGACGCCTGCCGTTTCGTCAATGGCCGTGTGTAGGTCAAATGCCCCCACGCCAGAAATGATCCATTTTCAACCGGGACGCGCTGATCGTAGTTGACGATCTCATCCGGGGCGTTACGGGGCGGCTTGGGGAATGTCCCAATGTCCACAGGGCGCTGGGTAGAGTAATACTTGTAAAGGCCGGGAGCCTCGACCTGCCTGACATCGACATTGTAAAGGCGCTGGTATTCCTGCACCCGCGCCGCAAAGTCCTGTTCCAGAGCAGCACGGTCGCTGCCGTAATGCCCCCATTCATACTGCCGCTGGCCGTCCTTGTCATCATAGCAGGCCCATGTGACATAGGGCGAGGGGGCTGCTGGGTTATGCCCCAGCGCAAAGCCCCTACCATTTTCCAGCATGACGGCCTGAATGATCTCATAGCCTTGGTTTTTGTCCATACGTCCTCCTTTCCAAAATGTTAGCAATATTTCTGCAAAAACGGGCGGGGCTATGAAATCATACGCCCCGCCCATGAAGCGGCCCCGGAAAGCCCTGCAATCAACGGAGTTTTCCGGGGTCAAATGCTCACGGCCTACCCCCGGTATTTCCGCATATAGCCGCGCTGCTTCTGCCGCCTTGCAGCCCCGGCGCAGGCCGGGGAGCAGTACCGCTGCCGCCCGTCCGGGAGAAAAGCCCTGCCGCACACCGGACAGGGCCGGGTTTCCACCACGGCCTCCACGGTCAGCGACCTTTCCAGCACGGGATCAAGGGGCAGCACCGCCGAACGGAAATAGCGGCAATAAGCGCCCGTCCAGCATTTCCCCAGCATATAGCACTCGCAATCCAGCGGCAGACAGCCAATGTCTTTGTCATAGTTGGCACACCACCGCTTCACAAGGGAGCGGATCGCCGCCTTTTCCTGCCGGGTCAATTCACGGCTCATTTTTGCCCCCTGTCTTTGACCGAAGCTGCTCCCGGTAGCAGAACACGCAGCCGATCCCATGCCAGTAGAGGCAACCGTCGCAGCGGGAGCCTTTGGGCGGCAGGTTGGGCGGGACGCCCTTGAAGTAGCTTTTTTCTTTCATAAAGTCCTCATAGGGGCTGTTGGTAAATCTCATTCTTCACCGTCCTCGTCCCACGGCGGCCCGTCATCCTCGGGATCGGTTTCGTCATAATCCTCTGCGCCGTCATACTCGCTGCCGTAGTCCGCCTCGGACTCAGCGGCCCGCTGTTTCTTGGGACGGTAGATTTTGAAGTACCAGCCAGCGCCGCCGCCAATGACCACCACGGCCAGCGCCAGCAGAAGCATACCGCCGTTGCCCGTGGCCTTGGGCTGTTCCGGCTCGGGGTCAGGCTCCGGCTCCACCACGGGCGCTGGCTCGGGAGCCTTGCCCTGGCACTCGCCCATGTTCACGGCACAGACGATACAATCCGTGTTGATAGCACCAACGGCGCATTTATCCACGCACGAACACTCCGGCAGCTCACCGCCCGCCGCCTGCATCGCCGCCAGCAGGTCGGCCTCGTCCACCATGTTCAAAAAGTAGGTCTGATACTGCTCGCCGTCCTCATCGGTGGGCTTGTCATAGTCAATGACGATGTAAAAGGTGTTGCCGCCGCTGGTCTGCACCGTGATGAACTGCTTGTTGGTGGCCTTATCGTAGAGCAGGTCACGGGTCACAAGGTTGCCGTCCTCGGTGAAGCCCTCGCCGGGGTCAACGGTTTCCATGGGCGGCGGCTCCACAGGATCAAGCCCGTCCCATTCCTCACCGCCCCCAGCGTAGGCCGTGACCGCCATACTACCCATGAGGACGGACACACAAAGCGTTATCAGCAAAAGCCGCAGTTTTTTCATTCCGTCACCTCCGCCTGTTCTGTCGGCTTCTGGCCACTGTGACCAGAAGCGCCGCTCCGGAGCTGCTGGAGCACCAGCGGCAGATCGGCAAGGGAGATACTCATGCCGCGCACGATCTCCACGATCTCGCTGTTTTCCGCCTCCAGCTTCTTCTGCTCCAGTTCTTTAAGCCGTGCCTGTTGCTCGGCAATTTTGGCCTTGACCTTTTCAATCTCGGCCTCGATCTTTGCGCTTTTCGTAATTGCCATATCAAAAAACCTCCTTTACGGTAGTCGCCCGTAGGCGTAAAGATGGGACTGCCAATAGCTGCTGTTCAGGTTGGCATAGCTGATAGGGTCGCCACAATGGAGCATCCAGCCGTCGCCCACATAGATGCCCACATGAGAAATACCCGCTGTGTCATAGGTGCCGACAAAGAACACCAGATCACCGGGCCGGGGGCTGCTGGTCCGGGAGCAGATGTTATAAAGGCCCTGCGCCCCCAGCCGCCCGAAGCTCCAGCCGCATTGATTGTAGACATAGCTGACGAAGCCGGAGCAGTCAAAGGATGTGGACGGACTGCTGCCGCCCCACACATAGGGGAAACCGAGATACTTTTCCGCTTCTTTCAGAATGGCGGCAAAGGTTTCATCGTCCAGATAGGACTCTGGGACTTCATGCTCCGGCGGGCGGTTGGTGATGTATTTCCCGATATAGCCGGACGAGGGGAACAGATCAGGCCGGTTTCCCAGCGTGGACATATACAGGGCATACATGGAAAGCTGCTCCTCGGACATCATGTAAACCGGGACGTGGGAGAGATTGAAGTTTTCCAGCGTGACATAGCAGATGTAATAGTTGTACGGCACCTCCATCTCATAGTCGTTGCCCTCTCTGTCCGTCCGGGTAACGGTGCGGTAGCGCACCTCCACCACCACATCCTCGGTCAAAATGTACTGGTAGTCAAAGAGGTCTTGCAGCGTCCCGCGCACCTCTTCCAATGTCCACGCGCCCTCATGGAGTGCGGAGATCATGGAGATCAGTACATAGGGATCGTGTTCAATGGTGTCGAGGTCAAAATGGTATTCGTCGTAATCGTGGGTGCGGGTGTAGGTGTCGAGGTAGCGTTGCAGCTCGTCCTCCAAAGCGCAGTAGGCGGCCTCGGCTCCCAGCATATCCGCGTCCTCCGCCTTATAGGTGCTGGCGGCGATGGCCGCAAGGGTGCTGTTTCCCACGGACACCATCGAGGACATACACGATTGCAGGGTCAGCACCACCAGCAGGCAGCCCAGCGCAAGCAGCGTCCCCACGGGATGCCGCTTGACGAACGCCGCCGCTTCCCGGACAAACCGCTCCATGGCCGACGCGGTTTGTTCGGCGGCCTTGGCGGTCTGCTTGGCGGTTTCCCGCGCCTTGCGCTGATACTCCCGTTTCAGCTTGTGGCGGTGCCATAACCGGGCGGCGGCGCTCTGCGCCTCCGGCTGCTCCTGTGCAAACTTGCGGGAATGGTAGTCCGCCGTGGCCTTGATGTACCGGGACTCCGCACGGGCGGCAGCCTTGGCCGGGTGCTCCCGGATGGCCCTGCGTACCTTGTACCGCCCATAGTGCAGCGCGGCCTCGCCGGAACGCTCCACAAAATGACCGCCCTCCACACCTACATTGTCGCGCTCCTCCTGATACACCTTTCCATGCAGAAAAGCATGGGTTTCATGTCCGGCGATCCGGGCGATCCGCTTGATGGGGCCGGGCTTTTTCGGCGGCTTCTGCTTTGCCAGCCTTTCACGGGCCTTGTTCAGCCGTTCCTCCCGGCTCTCCATGCGGAGCTTGGACTTGTGGAGCTTGGCCTGTTCGCTGTCGGTATGGAACTTCTGGCCACCGTGACCAGAAGCAGCCCCGCCCTTGGGCGGCTTATTCTGCCTGTTTTCCATTGGCAGCGTCCTCCGGCTTGGTGGTCAGCAGGTCGTAGATCTCGCCACGGGGGAAGCGGTCAACAAACGGGATGGTGACGCTGCCATAGAACAGCAGGCCCTCGCCGGAGTTGGACTGCGTGATATACGATAGCTGGTGCTCTGAAATGCCGATCTGCTTGGCAAGAATGGCGCGGTCACTCTGCGCCTGCGACAGCAGGATCATAAAATCCGTGTTGTCCAGAATGTTCTCGATCTCCCGGCTGGCCAGCAGGTCTTTCACATTCTGCGTCAGGGCCGAGGGGACACAGCCCTGTTTGCGGAGCATCTTCCAGACGGTTACGAAATAGCTGGCGGTCAGCGGATCGCGGAGCAGAATATGGAACTCGTCAAAATAGCACCATGTCGCCACACCGTTTTTGAAGTTGGTTCCCACCGCAGAGGTGACAAAATCGTTGGTGATGTGCATGGCGATCTTGCGGAGATTTTCGCCCATGCCTTTCAGCACAAAGCACACCACGCGGGAATTGAGGTTGACGTTGGTGGGATGGTTAAAGAGATTGAGGGAGCCTGTGCAGTAAAGTTCCAGCGCCGTTGCGATCCGCTTGGCCTCCGGCTCCGGCTGGCGCAGCAGCTCCTCATACAAATCTTGGAGCAGCGGCGTTTTGGCTGTTTCCAGCCCCAGCGCCATTTCCCGGTACACCTGCCGCACACAACGGTCAATGACGGTTTTCTCAATAGGCTGCAAACCGTCCCGGCCTCCCACCACCAGTTCACACAGCGACAGCAGAAAATCCGCTTTCAGGGACAGGGGGCTGTCTCCGCCGCCCATGTCCATCTGGACATCCATCGGGGAAATGTGGTTGGGGCTGTCCGGCGCGATCTCGATGACCTGACCGCCCAGCCGTTCCACCAGCGGGGCATATTCGCCCATCGGGTCAACCACGATGATGCGATCCTGCGGGATGGCAAGAAAGACGTTCAGCAATTCACGCTTGGCGGCAAAGCTCTTGCCGCTGCCCGTGGAGCCGAGGTAAAGACCGTTGGCGGATTTCAGCTTTTTGCGGTCAGCCATGATGACGTTATGGGATAGGGCGTTCATGCCGTAATAGAGGGACGGGCCATCCATACGAAGCTCCCGCGTCATAAAGGGAACGAAGATGGCCGTGGAGCTGGTGGTCATGCCGCGCTGAATTTCAATGCCGTTGTAGCCGAGGGCCAGCGAGGACATATAGCCCTGCTCCTGCTGCCAGTCCAGCCGCTTGACGGCACAGTTATATTTCTGCGCGATGCCGTTCACGGTGAAAATGTCGTTTTCCAGCCGCTCCCGCGTGGGGGCGGTGTTGACGATCAGGAACGTCAAGAGGAACATTCGCTCGTTGCGGCTTTGCAGGTCGGCCAGCAGCCCGGCGGCGTCCTTGGAAAAGGTGACAAGATCGGGCGGAAGAATGTCAGGGTCATATCCGGCGCGGGTGGCCTTGCGCTGCTCCTCCACTTTCATCTTGTCGATGTCGGAGATTTTACCCTTGACCGTTTTGATGGCCTTGACCTGATCCACCGTCTGAATGTGCATGGTGACGGTCAGCTCGGCGTCCAGCTCCAAAATCTCCAACAGCAGCTTGTCCGACAGCTCCGACGCCATAATCTGCAAGTAGGACACCGCGCCCCATGTCTGGCCCACGCGGAACGAGCGGCTCTGCCGGAAGTCAAAGCTGTCCGGCACGATAAAGTCTTTCGTTCCCATGCCCGTATGGGCGATGTCCGCCCACTTGAAGCGGAACGGCTCCCGGCTGCCGGGGTGAAGCTGGCCGTGTAGCAGGGCCAGACGCTCCCGCCCGTCAAGGGGCTGGCTCTGTACCCCCAGCCGCTTAAAGTTGCCGATCACGTCCGCCTCTACACGTTCCAGACGGGGACGGGCGGCGGCCACATTTTCAGCGGGGATGCAAAAGGTGACGTACTTGGCCCGTTCGATACCGTTGTTGCTTTTGGCGATCTGGTTTTTCAGCATCCCCGTGTATTCCGTGCGGACGCTGTTGAAGCGGTCATCCGCCTCGGAGATATTCACCTTGTAGCGGCTCCCGGAGCGGCTGCGGCGGTTGACAAAGGAAAGCTGGAACGGCAGCGAACTGTCAAAATAATTCAGCCACGAACTCCAGCCGCCGAAAATGGCCGTCTGATCCTCGGCGGACGCAACGGAATAGTTGATGTCCTCATATTCCAGCGTTTTTGTGTAGACACCGCCGGGGAGCTGACAAATGCCGTCTGGCAGCATCCGCACATAGGGAATGGTCTGCTGGGCCGATATGGTCGCCGGACGATTACAGGCCCGCGTCAGGCTTTTTGACTTCTTGGGGCTTTTGCTCAAGTGTGACCTCCTTTCCCGCAAACGGGGCGTAGATATTCTGCGTCTGATAGGGCCTCACACCGGGCCGCAGGAACTTGGCCCGGATGATATTCCGGGCCACCTTTTCAAAGGGCAGGCCATCACGCTCATACATCGCCATGAAAAAGGCCGGGAGCATGATCGCGATCATCAGGAACATCGCCCCGGTGCCGCCCAGCGCGTGACGGGTCAGCAGATACACGGGGATGCCCACGGCAGCCGCGCCGCCGAAGCAAATAAGCTGGCGGCGGGTAAGGTTAAAGGCAATTTTCGTCTTGATCTTGGAAAGATCGTTGGGAACATTCACATAGGGCAAGAAACATCCTCCTTTCCGCTATCTTCTGGCCACCGTGACCAGAGGCCCGCTGTCGGCTCCACCTCGTTGCCCCACACGTCCCAGCCGGGAGGGGTCTGCCGTGCGAACAGCTCCACACGGGGCCTGTCGCCCATGAGGGCAACGATCTTGTCCCGCGTTTCGTCCGGCTTTTTGCTGTGGGCCTCGATGGGAGAAATGATAAATTGGTGAATATCGGCGGCCTGCCGCTTGGGGTGTCCCTTGGTCGCCAGCAGGCAGACCTCGGCGTTGGCCCTCGTCCAGAAGCCCAGCCCATAAAACCAGCTATCCGCCT
>OMFC01000449.1_pt1 | contig 22792 bp, 18 predicted proteins | sample 1645531 | NCBI WGS metagenome assembly OMFC01 (sample SAMEA103958112, study PRJEB25191) | human gut metagenome | biome: human-associated habitat [ENVO:00009003]; feature: intestine environment [ENVO:2100002]; material: feces | place: Germany | collected 2013/2015 | reverse complement strand
TCTTCCGATCTAAGTGCTAGCGCAATCTTCCAGCGCGGAGAGACAATGTCGCTCGCTACCGTCACTCTCGGCACAAAACTCGACGAGAAGATGGTGGACGGCGTGGTGAGCCAGGGCTACCAGCGCTTCTTGCTCCACTACAACTTCCCACCGTTCTCCACTGGCGAGGCAAAGAGCCAGCGCGGCCCAGGCCGTCGTGAGATCGGTCACGGCCACTTGGCTTGGCGTGCCCTCAAGGGACAGATTCCCGCAAACTATCCTTACACCGTGCGTGTGGTATCAGATATCCTGGAGTCTAACGGCTCTTCTTCAATGGCAAGCGTCTGCGGCGGAACTCTCGCCCTCATGGATGCTGGCGTGCCAATCAAGAAGCCGGTGGCTGGTATCGCAATGGGCCTCATCAAGAACCCTGGCGAGGACAAGTATGCCATTCTCTCTGATATTCTCGGCGACGAGGACCACCTCGGCGACATGGACTTCAAGACCACGGGAACAAAGGACGGACTCACTGCCACACAGATGGATATCAAGTGCGACGGCCTCTCATTCGACATCATCGAGAAGGCTCTCATGCAGGCTAAGGCCGGCCGCGAGCACATCATGGGCGAGATGATGAAGACCATCTCTGAGCCACGCAAGGAGCTCAAGCCGCAGGTGCCACGCATTGAGGCTTTCGACATTCCTAAGGAGTTCATCGGAGCCGTCATTGGCCCCGGCGGCAAGATTATCCAGCAGATGCAGCAAGACACAGGTGCCACTATCACCATCGACGAGGCCGACGGTGTCGGTCACGTGCAGGTTTCGGCTCCTAACAAGGAGAGCATCGACGCGGCAATGGCAAAAATCAAGGGCATCGTGGCCCTGCCTGAGGTTGGCGAGGTTTACGATGGCGTGGTAAAGAGCATCATGCCTTACGGTTGCTTCGTCGAGATCCTTCCTGGCAAGGAAGGCTTGCTCCACATCTCCGAGATTCTCTGGAAGCGCCTGGAGACCGTAGAGGAGGCTGGAATCAAGGAGGGTGACCACATCCAGGTCAAGCTGCTTGAGATTGATCCTAAGACCGGCAAATACAAGCTCTCTCATCGCGTGCTGCTCGAGAAGCCAGAAGGCTACCAAGAGCGTCCACGTCGCCCACGCCGCGACAACGGCGAGCGTCGTCCACATCGCGACAACGGTGAGCAGCGCGGCGAGCGTCGTCCACGTCGCTACGAGAACCACGACAATGGACAGGAGCAGCACAGCGACTTCTCCGACCAGCTCGACCATAACAACGACATAGATTAATTTTTTTCATCTTCTTCATAATGAGGGGTGGCACTGATGGCTTTCAGTGTCACCCCTCTTGCTTTTTATGCCATCACTCCAAATTCCGGAAGACCCATTTTTATGACAGTGGCAGAATCGCTTTAGGACAGTGGCAGAATTGTTTTCAGAACGTAGCATAATCAAGACACAAGGACCATGGACGGCATGACAATCAAGCCAAAGGCAAGCAGAAATATTGTAATAATTACAAAATAGACGGCTAAATATTTGGAAGCTATTTATATTTTTCCTAACTTTGCAAACGTAAAAAGGACTAATACAAAAACACATTAATACAAGAACATTATGAAGGATCTTAAAGGAACAAAGACCGAGAAGAATTTGCAAGAGGCTTTCGCAGGTGAGAGCCAGGCTCGTAATAAATACACTTATTTCGCAAGCAAAGCCCGCAAGGAAGGCTATGAGCAGATAGCTGCCATCTTCGAGGAGACAGCTGCCAACGAGAAGGAGCACGCAAAGCTCTGGTTCAAGTATCTTGAGGGCGGTGACATAAAGGACACCAAGAGCAACCTTGAGGCCGCTGCAGCTGGCGAGAACTTCGAGTGGACAGACATGTACGCACGCATGGCAGAAGAGGCAAAGGAAGAGGGCTTCAATGAGATTGCCGCGAAGTTCAGCATGGTTGGTGAAATCGAGAAGCACCACGAGGAGCGTTACAAGAAGCTCGTTGGCAACCTTGAGGGCGGCATCGTGTTCTCTCGCGACGATGAGCGCATCTGGAAGTGCCGCAACTGCGGACACATCGTGGTAGGCAAGTACGCTCCAAAGGTATGCCCAGTGTGCAACCACCCGCAGAGCTTCTTCGAGATCGACGCACAGAACTACTAAAGCTCCGCAAAACCGCCAAGGCACCCCTAAAGCATTGACGCAAGTCACTACTTTCGGGAAATTGCTTTAAGCAATACATTATATATAAAGCCTCGCCGTTTGGACAATAAACCAAACAGCGAGGCTTTTTATTGTCAGAAAAACCACAAAAGCTTGAAACTACAGAAGCTTGCGACTATTTCGCTTGAAACCACAGTAGCTTTGCGACTATTTACGCTTAAAAACACCGTGGTTTGAAGCCACTGTCGCTTGAAGCCTTATTATTGATTGCCGAGTTGTTCTTCAAGTAACTCGCAAGCGTCAGCGACACAAAACGGACACTCGCGAAGCACCTTATGGGTGGCAACGCCTTTGAGCAACTTGCATTGAGTGGCATGGTTGCGCTCCTGAAACTTATTCATCACCTCACGCACCTGGCGCATCGTCTTGCGCTTGTCCTTATTAGCAAGTCCCAATACAAGAGCCGCGCCTACGAGAGCGCCACAAGTGCCTTCCATATTGGTCATGCCTGCCGCGAAACCATCTGTCAGGTTCATCGCCACGGCCTCATCCAAGCCCGTGATTTCCGGATAAGAAGTGACAACAGATTGGGCGCAATTATACTTTCCACTTGCCTTTTTGCTGGCCGCAATCTCTTTCCTTGTTTTCATAAAATAGCACTACTGTTAATAATTACTAAAACAATTCATACTTTTGTCGCAGAAGGCTTATAACCCTTTGAGTTTCAATCTACATTCCTCAAGTATATTTACAATTTCTTGCACCGTATTTGCCCTCAACATGGCTATTCTGGTCTGTCTGAAATTAGGAATGTTCTTGAAAATGGGCGATGCTGCCAGATGCCTTCGGGTATGCAATATGCCACGATATTCATCTATGCGCTCCACATTGATGCGCAACTGCTCTTCCAGCACGTCTATCTTGTCGTCTATCGTTAAGGGTGCAGCAAGTACCATATCTGCACCCTTTTCGCAAGCGTCATTACCGACGGCACCGTCGATATAGTCTCTACATTCCTTGAAAAACCAAGGCCTGCCGAATGTAGCGCGCCCAATCATCACGGCGTCGACGCCATAGTTGTCAAACGCCTCCTTAGCCCTTTCAGGCGTCGTGATGTCGCCATTGCCTATGATGGGTATATGTATGCGTGGATTACGCTTTACCTCACCTATAAGTGACCAATCGGCATCACCCGTGTACATCTGCGACCTCGTGCGACCATGAATTGTCAAAGCCTGGATGCCACAATCCTGCAACTGCTCGGCAAGCGTAGTGATAACGAGGTTCTCCTTGTCCCATCCGAGGCGTGTCTTGGCGGTAACAGGCGTGTTCACGGCCTTTACCACGGCACGCGTTATCTCAAGCATGAGCGGAATGTCGCGCAACAAGCCCGCTCCCGCCCCCTTGCCTGCCACCTTCTTCACAGGGCAACCAAAGTTAAGGTCGATAATGTCGGGATGAAACGTTTCCACTATCTTGGCGGCCTCAACCATGGAGTCAACGTTCTTTCCATAGATTTGGATGCCCACGGGGCGCTCGTCGTCGTTGACTTTCATCTTAGATAAAGTGCTTGGTATAGAACGTATTATGGCATCAGCCGCCACAAACTCGGTATACACCATTGCCGCCCCGAAACGCTTGCACAGCTTACGGAAGCCTATATCGGTAACATCTTCCATGGGTGCAAGAAACAATGGCCTGCTACCAAAATCCAAATCGCCTATTCTCATCTTTGAATATTTTACTATCTGTTATAACATTGCAAAGATACAGCTTTTCTGTTCGATTTTGGTAACAGGCCATCGATATTTTAGGCAATTAGGCCGTTTTCCGTTTTACCTTTATCTGGCTGCCAACATTTGGCAGGCAAAGCTACTTTATTATCAGCTTCTTCGCCTTTCCTGACTTCAATCGCACTATGTTCACTCCCTGACGCGGAGCATCAAGCCTCTGACCGCTAAGGTCATAGTACTCCACGCCTTCACCGTTGAGCGTGTCCACGACCGTGACTGGGGCAATGCCGGTGGCAGGATTGTTGACCTTCAACCCAAGAGACCAGGGATTCCCCTGCACCGCACCTTCGAGCCATGCGCTGAATGGTGAAACGCTATAACCTTCTTCCTTGGCAGGCAAATTGTCAATGTTGACAAACATATTGCCACTAAAGACCCAACCCTCGACTGGCTTTTGGGTATGGTAAGTCCCGATAAACGTCAGGCCATCCACATTGACGGTATTCAAAGTCATGTCGAGCACTACTTTATTGGCGGTAATAGTCACCGCTTTCTGGTCGCTTTTACCGCACAGGAACAGGCAAGGCGTTCCCGCCGCTACCTTATCCTTGACCTTACTCACCACGAGTTTATCATCATCAACCTTGTCTATCTTGTACAGAACATGATTTTCTTCGCCTGTGAGCGTCAAGTCGCAGGGCAACACGAGCGTGTTCCATTGCCCAGGATTGTCACGGGTATACGACAGCTCGTCTATGCTGGCACCGGAGTTGTCGGCTTCGCTCACATAGGAGGCATCACTAAGCCTGACGCTCCTGTGTACTGTTGCGTGCGACAGCATCTCCTTCATGCCACGAGGAAGCGACTTAAACTCGAAGGCTGTAACTTTGCCGCAATCCGCGAAAGAGTATTCGCTGATGCTCTCCAACGATGGTGGCAATGTGACCGTCCCTTTTAGGCCATGGCAATACCGAAAGGCATCGTTTCCTATTGTAGTCAGGCCATTTGAAAACTCAAGACCAGGTATTTTGTAACTATAGGCAAAAGCCTGAGAGCCTATCTCCTTGACCGAGGCAGGTATCACCACATTATTTTTCAAGCCTCTGCAACTGCTAAAAGCCTTCTCAGGTATGACAGCAATGGAGTTTGGCAACACCAAGTCGCCAAAGCCATCACAGCCATAAAAAGCAGAGGCGCCTATCACTGTCACAGAATTGGGGATGACAAGGTTGCCGGTAAAGCCCTTACAAGAGAAAAAGGCTTTTTCACCAATGATTGTAACGGTCGAAGGAATGACCAAATTGTCCTTCAAGCCGTCGCACCTATAAAAAGCGTTGGGCTCTATGCGCTCCAGCTTGTCAGGAAGCGTAAGCGTGCCGTTGAAACCACTGCATTTATTAAATGCGCCCTCACTGATTTTCCTTACCGTTTGCGGTATGTTCAAATCACCTGTAAGACCACCACAAGAGGAAAAAGCATTCTTTCCTATTGTCTCCAGTCCCTCATGAAGCGTAAGCGTGCCATTGAAACCAGAGCAACCGGCAAATGCACGTTCGCCTATGGATTTCACCGTCTTTGGAATGACAAGGTTCCCAGTAAGCATTCTGCATATATAAAAAGCAGATTCGCCTATGCTCGTCAAATTATCAGGAAGCGTTAAGTTGCCTTTCAGCTTTGTACAACTATTAAAGGCACAAGACTCTATGACTTTCAGTCCTTTTGGCAACGTCAGCGTGCCATTGAATCCATTGCAACTACTAAACGCTCCATACCCGATTGATCCCACCGAATTGGGAATGACAAGGTCGCCAGAAAAATTCGTACCCATGAAAGCCTCTCTTCCTATTGACTTTACCGATGGCGGTATGACCAATTTGCCCGTGAGAAACGGATTGCGACAGAAAGCCCTGTCGCCTATGTGCGTCACGGTCGTTGGTATGCTAAGGTTGTCATCTTTCAGGCAGTTTTGCACAACCGAGAAAGCATCGCTGGGTATTCTCGTTATTGGTCCATCGCACTCTATCACGAACTTGTAGTCCCCCTCATTCTTGTGAGACACGATTACGGCCCCGAAATCAGCATTCTTTGGCAGCATTACCATTTCATTGCGTCGAGTCTTGTAATGCATGAAGCCGTGGCCACACCTCTGGCACACGTCATTTTTTTCAGCATGTCCACCCAAAATGAGTTCCGCCGAAAGGCCGCTCGCCGGAGTTGCCGCGTTGAAACCATCGGGGAGGAACGCGATACAATATGTGCCACCACACTCAAACTTTTTCTTCGAGATGGCGAAGGAGCAATCGCCAACAGGCTTCTCGCCCAACTTGGCATAGTCCTTGCCATCCACCTTGTAGACTACCCACTTGCCGTTGGCCTTTGACAACTTGTTGTAGCCTTGTTTTTGCCACGAAAGCACGACATCGCTGCCTGACGGCCCAGCCTTCACTTCCGCGGGTCGCACCTATCCGCCTATCTCGTTGTCGATGGACCAATACTTGTCGGCTTTCTTCTTGTCGTCGCACCAGTCGCGCCAAGTGCCCTCTATGGTAATCTTGTGGCCATAGTATGGAAACACTTTTTTGAAAGTCAACTTTATTTCCGCGGTGCTCCACTTCTTTTCCGATTTGTTGCTGTTGTAGGGACACTGCTGGTTTTTACTCAATTTGCCAAACTCCAAATCCCCATAATACTTATTGTCCCAAGCTAAAACATATTGGGTTTGGGAGATTTTATCCCATTCGTAATTTTTGATCTTGTCTTCGTTCTCCACATTGGAAATCAGCGAGAAACAATCATTGAGCTTTTTCCTTTTCTCGCCGTCAATGGTGAGCCACACGTCGCCAACGAAGTGGGCGTTGTCGCCGTCGTAATTGTACATCCACAGCTTTAGCGTGACAATGGTGTTTGTCTTGGTGTAATTCAAGTTAGTGACCTTCGCTATCGGGTTTCGAGGCGTGACAGCACCAGCATGGAGGGTTCCAGCCACGCACGTCAGGAGTGACAGTAGCGCACGGAAGACAAAGTCCCGTAAGTGTCGTGAGTAAATGTTTTTCATGTCGTTTTGTGTTTACTTGGTTATCGGTTTTCCACAAAGTTACCCACAAGAAACCACAGACGCAAACCTCCATAGGCATGAAAAAGCGCAAAGCGGCATAAAAACTACCGTAAAATGGCGTGAAATATCCAAAAAACGACTTATCTTTGTGGCAAGATTTAAAAGACGACTACAATGGAAACAAGGCAGACCGGAAAGAGCACAAGACAGAAACTCAACAGATTTCTCGACCACCGCAGCCACGACTGGCAGCAACGGCTTTGCCTCATAACGTTTTTAATGCTGAGCTTCGCCACTGCCGTAATCCTGATACCCATGCATATCGGCGGCCTCATCGGACGGCACGGTGACAGCGTGCTCAACGCCCTTTCCATGCTGACGTGGGCATACACGGCGACGGTGCTCGCCCTGTTTCTCATGCGCCGCCTGTCTCTCAACACCGCGGTATCAGCTTTTGGCATCATGATGCAGCTCACGGAGAGCGTACGCATCATTTACCTCTCCACGGCGCGGCCGGAGGCCTACGAACAGACTATAGTGTTCAACCAAGTCATCTCCCTTGCCCTAATCATCTACCTCGTCATGTCGGCAGTGAGGTGGACACCGCTGGTGATAACCATTGTCAGTTGCGGCACTATCATATTCACCTACGTCAGCACCGACGGTGCCATAAACCGCCAGATAGTGACAATATTCGTACTCGTGGAAGCGTTCACCTGCGTGCTGGGCGAACTGATAAGGCGTGGCATACGCAGCCTACAGATCGAGAACGACGACTACCACACCACAATCAGCCAGCTTCTCGCAGCTTTCCACATGACCAAGCCAGAACTGCTATCCTATATACAATTGGGAAGGGGCGGCATGAGTGGCAAAGACGTAAACGCATTCTTCGACCGCCTCGACGAGCGCACCGAGGCCAACTTGATACGCTCCGTCAAAATACGCATCGCGCACCAGAGGATGCGCCACGCCGACATATCCACCGCACTTCCCACGCTCACACCCACAGAAAGGGAGGTATGCCGCCTTATCATTGGGGGGAAGACCCTGGCAGAGATAGCGAAAATACTCGACAAGAACACCAACAACATAAGCTCCGTCAGGATACACATACGCAAAAAGCTCGGCCTCTCAACTGGCAACGACCTGAGGGAAGCACTGCTCAAGGCCACACAAGGCAAGTAGGTGGGAAAAACTATCCATATAAGCAGGCAGAAGCAACCCTGTCCTTATAAACAAACAGAATTTACTCAAAACAAAAAAAGTCTCACAAGTACCAAACTTGCAAGACTTTGGCGCTTCAAGATGGGCTTGAACCAACGACCCCCTGATTAACAGTCAGGTGCTCTAACCAACTGAGCTATTGAAGCAGTGTGCGTGTCATTTCTGATTTGCGATTGCAAAGGTACGCACATTTCGCGAACCCACCAAACATTTTCGGGATTTTTTTATCATTTTTCTTCAATTTCGTTATTTTTGCCCTCTCACAAGAGATTTTAGGCTCTATTATTAGTATCTTTGCACATATATAAAGCAAACGTGGCATACATAGACACACTATACGATAAAACGCAGTTTATTCGATTCACACATTTATAAATGAAAAAAACATATCTTTTGCTGCTCTGCCTCTTCACGGGCGTGTTTGGCTACGCGCAAAACACCGACGAGCACTATTTCAAGGTGGCGAAGAACCTCGACCTCTTCAACGTCATCTACAAGAACCTCGACATGATGTATGTCGACACGCTTGATGCCGACATCACCATAGGCTCGGGCATCAACGCCTTGCTGCGCAGCCTCGACCCATACACGGAGTATTACCCTGCCAACAAGAGCCAGGACGTGAAGATGATGCTCACCGGCAAATACGCCGGCATAGGCTCGCTCATAAGATACAACTACAAGCTCGGACGCGTGTGCATCGATGAGCCTTACGAGAACATGCCAGCGGCAAAGGCTGGATTGAAAAAGGGCGACATCATACTCTCCATTGACGGGGAGGACATGACCAAGAAAGACAACGAATACGTGAGCAGCCACTTGCGTGGCGACGCCGGCTCCACTTTCGAGCTGAAGATCCACCGCCCGTCCACGGGCAAGGACATGAAGTTCAAGGTGACGCGTGGGGCCATACAAATGCCTGCCGTGACCTATTATGGCGTGCAGGCTAACGGATTCGGCTACCTGAACCTCCGCTCCTACACCGAGGGGTGCGCGCGCGACGTGCGCAACGCCATCATCGACATGAAGGAGAAGGGCATGAAAGGTCTCGTGCTCGACCTCAGGGGCAACGGCGGCGGATCGGAGATGGAGGCGGTAAACATCGTCAACTGTCTCGTGCCGAAAGGACGTCTCGTGGTGAGCAACCGCGGCAAGATGAAGAAGGTGAACCACGACTATTACACTCAAGTGGAGCCTGTCGACACGATCATGCCCGTGGTGGTGCTCGTGAACGGCAACACGGCTTCGGCGGCGGAGATTACCAGCGGATCGCTGCAAGACTTCGACCGCGCCGTGGTGATGGGAACCAAGACTTTCGGCAAGGGTCTCGTGCAGACCGTGATGAACCTGCCATACAACGCGCAGATGAAGCTCACCACGAACAAGTATTACATACCTTCCGGGAGATGCATCCAGAAGATAAACTACAGGCACAACGGCAAAGGCGGAGCCGAGGTGGTGGCCGACTCGCTGACACGCACATTCAAGACGCTGCACGGGCGAACGGTGAAGGATGGCGGAGGCATAATGCCTGACATAAAGGTGGAAAACGACTCCATGCCCAACATAACATACTATCTCGCGGCCGTGCGTGACTCCAACGAGCTCGTGGACTCATGGGAGCAAAAATACATAGCCGCCCACCCCACCATAGCCAAGCCATCGGAGTTTTGCCTCACCGACGACGACTTCAACGACTTCAAGAAGACTGTTATGGCAAGCTCGTTCAAATATGACGACATCAGCGGCAAACAGCTCGACGAACTGGAGAAGCTGGCGAAGTTTGAGGGCTACTACGACGACGCAAAGGCCGAGTTTGACGCCATGCGCAAGAAGCTGCACCATAACACAGAGAAAGACCTCGACAAGGCAAAGGAAAGCATCATGCAGGTGCTAACCAACGACATTGTGACCGCCTACTATTTCCAGCGCGGAGCCGTGGAAAACGCGCTGCGCACCGACAAGCAAGCCAAGGCCGCTTTCGAGCTGCTTGCTGACAAGGCTAAATATGAGGCCATTTTAAGGCCATCTCCAATGGAGCAGCCAACTGTCAAGCCACAGCCTCAACAGAAGAAAAAAGGCAAGAAATAAGGCTTCTGCGCCAACATAAACACCAATGCCCAGGAACGCTACACAGCAATGTGCGCGTTCCTGGGCTTTTTCATGCATGCTCACGGGCCTTTCGGGCCATGCTCACGGGCTGTTTGGCCCATGCCGTCGGGCCGTCAACCCGCGTGTTTTCGCAAGCTATTTCACGATTTTCTTCTTTCCGTTCACTATGTACACGCCCTTCGGCAAGTCCACGGAGGATGAATCGTGGCCTACGACACGGCCACGCAGGTCATATATGGTGTCAGAGGATTTGCCATTGGCCTTGCCGTTGCTAACGAAATAAGAGCCCTTGGGTGCCATCACGCCTTCCTTGTAGAGCTGGAGCTCAATATGTTTATTCTACGGTCTTAACGACCTAACGCCTTCCTGGCCTCTTCGGGACTAAGGTTGTTGTGGACGGGCACCCCACGGCATTGCAAGGGCGGGTAGGGATGGTTAGGGGCCGTCCGCAACCCGAATGGAAATCAAAAGCCATCACATGTTGCGATGTTATAGAGGTCGAACGTTTTTTGTGGGTAATAATAATTTACAGAATGTCGTCTGAGAATCGATTTTTTTCAATCAAGCAGTCGCTTGGTCGAAAAAACTCGATTCTTGGGCCATTTTCATAAACCCTTAATTATCAAGGTATTATGATTTTGACAGTTTTCAGACGTCGCCGTTACGGTGCAATCGCGTCGCCGTTACAGTGCAATCGCGTCGCCGTTACGGTGTAATCGCGTCGCCGTTACGGTGTAATCGCGTCGCCGTTACGGTGCAATCGCGACGCCGTTACGGTGTAATCGCAAAACTTTTTGGCCGAAAACACGCTGACAAGGCAGTTGCAAGCGGTTTTTCCGCTCTAAATGGACCCGTTCCCAAGTGTTAAATTTTGGCAATAATATTTTACATTTCAGCATAAAGTCCTTGTCGCGCTGCATGTTGGCGTTGACATATTTCACGTCTCCAAGAAGCCTTAGCCGACGGCAATGAACATCACTCCCAATCCCGGGAAACCCACAAAATAAGAAAGGATCGCAAGCCCATGATAGAGCAGCGATCCTTTCTACGTTAGTATGTTATGAAAAATTTGAGAGAATTGAAACTTCACAGTTTCCTTTGTTGTTGTTTTACTTTAATGATTTATAGAGAAAGCATAGAAATTTCTTATTTCAGCACCGGCATTGCCGCGGGCGCGCTCGGTGTGGCGAGGCTCTGTTGCAGGGTGTCGGTCATGGAACTGTCGCCTATGGCCACATTCGTGCCATTGTCGAGCTCCGGCTTGTAATACCCGTCATAATTGCTAATGGGGTCGCTCGAGCTCCGCGAGAAAGGCACCTGCATGGCATTGCCCAACGTAAGGAGAATGGCTACCGAGGCCGCCGCCTTGAGCAGCGGTTTGAAGCGCTGCCCCATGGAGATGACACGGGCCTTCACCGGCTTGCGCTCAGCTATGGCGGCAAGGAGCCTCGCGTCGAAGTCATCGCCCAATACATCACGCTTAGCCTCATCAGCCTCATAGCTGAACAAGGGCTTATAGCGCATCAGCTCCGTCGGGATATTGTCCTGGCTGAAGAACGCGCGAAGGATGTCTTCCTCCTCAAGAGAGGTCTCACCCTCCCAATAGCGGTTCAAAAGTTGATTTATGTATTTATAGTCCATTGTTTTCGTGTTACTACTTAGACGACGACGGGGCGGCTGTTTTGTTACAGTCGCCCCGTGGTATTTAACATTTGTTTCGATTTTATTTCTCCACGCCTATCTCTTTCAGCAGGCGGTCGGCGTGTCCCCACTTGTCGATCATGTAGACCACATACCTGATGTCAACGCCAATGCAGCGCGCGAGGTTGGAGTCGAAGTTGATGTCGGAAGACAGACTGTCCCAGTTGCCGTCGAAAGCGAGGCCGATGAGTTGCCCCTTGCCGTCGAACATTGGCGAGCCGCTGTTGCCGCCCGTGATGTCGTTGTTGGTAAGGAAGCAGAGGTTAAGCGTATGGCTCACGGGGTCAGTGTACTTGCCGAAGTCGTTGGCCGACATGAGCGTGCGCATTATCGGCTCGGCCTGGTAGTCGATCACTCCCTTGTCGCCTTTCGCCATCTTGTCGAGCAAGCTCTTCGCGGTGGTGTAGTAAGCCTTGTTGGTGCCCAGGGCGAGCGGCTTGACCTGGCCGTAGGACAAGCGCATGGTGAAGTTGGCGTCAGAATAATGAGGTTTATCCATCTCCATCTGCACCTTGGCGTCGCAGAGATAACGCTCTTGCACGGCAATGCTGTCGGCCAGCGACCATCCCTTGCCGTTCTCGCCCATGATCTTGTCGTAGACAGCCTTTATGGCCTTGGCATAGGCCACGCCGGGGTCTTTGGCATATTGCTTGGTGGCGAAATAAATCTTGCCGCCCTTCAGCATCACGGAAGTCTTGAAAAGCCAGTCGGCATACTTGCGGTAGTCGCCCTTGAAACGCTTGTCTATGGTGTTGTAGACGGCGGTGGGCAGGAAGTCGTTGTCGGCCTTCTCGCGATAGTTCTTCAGCAGCGCGGCCATCATGTCGGCATCGGTAGCGGCGTCCCACTGGTCGGCGTTGTCCTCAAACTGGAAATACTCGCCCTTCTTCGAGCCTTTGGCCTGCTGCTCGTTCATGAGGCGGAGAGCGCGCGCGTTAAACTCTATGTTGCTTCTCCTGCTGAACGTCTCCGACCACTGCGTCATGGCCTTGGTAAGGCGGCTGCGGCGCGCGTAGAGCTTCTCCAGGAGCGGGAAGTCGACCTTGTGGGTCAAGTGCTTGGCGGTGTCCTGCCATTGCGCGATTTGCTCCTCGTAGGCACGCTTCTGGTTGACGAGTCCGATGGAATCGATACATTTGTTCATTCCGATGGAGTTTTTCCAGTAGTTGGAGCTTTGTGCGAACTTCGAGTCGTATTTTATCCTCACCGCCTCGCTGGCCCTCATGTGGCGCAGCATCACTTCCTGCTTCACGCCACGCACCTGCTGCCTTGGGTCGTTCTGGCAGTCGCGCATCTCCTTGATGCCATAGCTTGAGAGATAACGCTCTGTGCTTCCTGGATAGCCCACGGTCATGGCGAAGGAGCCTTCACGATAGCCGTCCATGCTCACCTTGGCCCATGTCTTCGGATGGTAAGGCACGTTGTCCTTGGAGTAAGGGGCAGGGCCACCTGTCTTCGGGTCGCAATAGACGCGGAACACGGAGAAGTCGCAGGTCTGGCGCGGCCACATCCAGTTGTCGGTCTCGCCGCCATACTTGCCCATCGACTTTGGCACCGTGAACACCAGTCTCAAGTCGGTGAAGTCTTGGTAAGTGGTGGCATACCACTTGTTGCCCTCATAGAAGGCGTCGATGTCCACGTGGAGCGTCTTGTCGGTCTTCTTCACCGAGTCGGTTATGGCCTGGCTCAGCGAGTCGACAAGATGCGCCTGCGCCTTCTTGTTCATGTTGTCGATGCCGAGGGCCTTCAGGCGCGGCGTGATGTCTTGCTGGCTCTTCATGAACGACACGAACATGTTCTCGTTAGGCAGCTCCTCAGCATAGCTCTTCGCCACGAAACCGTTGAGCATGTAGTCGTGCTCGGTGGTGCTGTGCGAGCGTATGGCCTCGAAGCCACAGTGGTGGTTGGTGAACACGAGTCCGTCGGGCGACACCACCACGCCGGAGCAGAATCCGGAGAAGTTGACGACATTGTTCTTTATGGCGTCGGCGTCGGAATAGAGCGCGCCTTGCGGCAGCAGGAATCCGTACCCGCGCATTGCCTCATAGACCTGCGTTGGCAGGTCGTAGAGCGTCCACATGCCCTCGTCGGCCCTTGACGGCAGAGGGGAGAGCATAGACAGGGCCAAAAGGCCAAGAGGAAGCCTCTTTTTCATTTTGTTGGTCATATTAATCTTTTGGTTTGAGTTTCATTTACGTAGCCGCGCCTTGACAAGGCTCCAGAAGTCGCGCTTCACTATCACCGCGGCAAACGCGATGATGAGCAGCGTGTTGACACCGAGGGCCAGCCACATGGAGAGGTGAGTGTTGCTGAAGTCGAGCACGAAGAACACCACCAGGGCCAAGGCCACGTAGAAGGCGATGTCCTTGAGCGGATACTTGATGGGATAATATTTCTGTCCGAAGAAATAGCTCAGCACCATGCTGACGGTATAGCTCACGAAGCCTGCCCACGCGCACGCCCAATAGCTGAAACGCGGAATGAAGACCACGTCCACGGCAATGAGCACCACGGCGCCGATGCCTGAGAAATAAGCGCCCCAAATGGTCTTGTCGATGAGCTTGTACCAGAAGCTGAGGTTGAAGAACACGCCGAACATTATCTCCGCGGCCATCACGATGGGCACTATCTCCAAGCCTTCCCAATAGCTCTGGCCCACGATGTAGCGTATGAGGTCCATGTAGCCTATGACGCAGAGGAAGGCCAGGAGCGTGAAGATGACGTAGTATTTCATGACCTTGGCATAGGTCTCCTTGCTGTTTTTCTCCTTCGACTGGCCGAAGACAAACGGCTCGTAGGCATAGCGGAAGGCCTGGGTTATCATGACCATGATCATGGCTATCTTGATGCACGCGCCATATATGCCGAGCTGGACCCTTGCCTCGTCGGCGTTGCCGCTGAAGGCGTAAGGGAAGATTATCTGCGAGGCGCACTGGTTGAGCTGTCCGGCAAGACCCATGACGAGAAGCGGCCAGGTGTATGAGAGCATGCGCTTGCAGGTGGCCTTGTCGAAAGGATTGCGGAAGCCCTTCAGCTCCTTGAACAGGAGCGCGAGCGTGAGGATGGAGCCAGAAAGCTCTATCCAGAATATCCACACCACCTCAAGACTGAAGTGGGCGTCGTAGATTCCGAGGAAGTTGACGTGCATGTCGGGCAGCACGATGAGATACATGCTCACGCCCACGAGGTTGACCACGATGCTCACCATCTTGAGCAAGGCAAACTTCAACGCCTTGTGCTTCAAGCGAAGGTAGGCGAAGGGGATGGCGGTGAAGGCGTCGATGGCCACGCACGTGCCCATGATCATGATAAACTCGGGATGGTCCGGGTAGCCAATGGCCCCGGCAATAGGGTGTAGAAAGGCCCACAGCAAGCACACGAACACCAACGACGTGGTGGCCACCATGCGCAGCGTCGTGGCATAGACCTTCTCTGGGTTCTCGCCCTGGCGGTTCATGAACCTGAAGAAGGTGGTCTCCATGCCATAGGTCAAGATGATGATGAGAAGGGCGATATAGGCATAGATGTTGGTAATGATGCCATACTGCCCACCTGCCGCGTTGAACTTGGCCGTCTCTATCGGGACAAGTAGATAACCAATGAAACGCGCGGCGATGGAACTCAAGCCGTAGATGGCGGTTTCCTTCAGGAGTGATTTGAGATTTGCCATATATCCGAAAAGAATGTGTTGATTATCCGAAGAAGATGTAGGCTATGACGATAGCTGCTATGGTGCCTACCAAGTCGGCGAGAAGTCCGCAAGCCGCGGCATGACGCGTGAACTTGATATTCACCGATCCGAAATACACCGCGAGGATGTAGAACGTGGTGTCGGTGGAACCTTGCAAGATGCACGACAGCCTGCCCACAAACGAGTCGGGGCCGTAGGTCTTCATGGCCTCGAGCATCATTCCGCGCGCTCCGCTTCCCGACAGCGGCTTCATGAACGCCGTGGGCAGGGCGCCCACGAAATCGGTGTTGAGCCCGCACTTGTCGGCGCACCACGCTATGCCGTCGACGACCATGTCCATGGCGCCCGAGGCGCGAAACACGCCAACGGCCACGAGGATTGCCACAAGGTAAGGTATGATGCGCACGGCGGTCTGGAAGCCTTCCTTTGCTCCCTCGATGAAAGCGTCGTAAACGTTGATTCGCTTGATGAGCCCGCCGACGATGAACGCCACTATCACCGACAAGAGGATGACGTTGCCGCCCACGGAAGTCACCGTTGCCATGGTGTCCTTGTCCATGTAGCCGAAGGCCGCGATGATAAGGCCCACAAACGCGCAGAAGCCCACGAACATGGCGAGCATGGCGGGCTTCAGGATATTGGTGCGCTGGAAAAGGCAAGTGATGATGACACCGCAGAGGGTGGCCACTGTGGTGGAAAGGAGTATCGGGATGAAGACGTCGGTGGGTTGCGCCGCGCCGTAGCTGGAGCGGAAGGCGAGTATGGTGGTGGGTATGATGGTAAGGCCCGACGTGTTGAGCACGAGGAACATTATCATCGGGTTGGTGGCCGTGTCTTTCTTCGGGTTCAGCTCTTGCAGCTGCTGCATGGCCTTCAGTCCGGTGGGCGTGGCGGCATTGTCGAGGCCAAGCATGTTGGAGGCCACGTTCATGAAGATGGACCCCATTGCCGGATGGTTCTTGGGGATGTCAGGGAAAAGACGCGAGAAGACAGGGCTGAGCATGCGCGCCAACAGGTTGACGGCGCCGGCCTTTTCGCCTATACGCATGATGCCGAGCCAAAGGGCAAGCACACCCGTAAGGCCAAGGGAGGTCTCAAACGCTGTCTTCGATGTATCAAAAGTGGAGTCAACTATCTTCTGGAAGATAGTGGTGTCGCCCATCAAGAACTGCGCTACGGCAAAGATGAAAGAAACGACGAAAAAAGCTATCCAAATGTAATTCAGTACCATATCGCGTGCAAAGGTACTGCTTTTATCTGATGTATAAAGTGTGAGCGGAAAGTTTTTTCCGCTCACACTTTACATAAAATTCGCCAACGGAACCATTCCGCTCACTTTATGTTAAATCTCAATCCTATGTTAAGGCTGAAACTCGTCGGCCTGTCCTTGTAGACGTTGACCACCGACGAGTGGTTGTCGAAGAAGTGGGTCATGCCTGGCTCGGCATAGACGCTAAGTGACGGCGTGAAGTGGTAGGCTCCGCCCACGGCAGCCTTCACCGACCATTGCGGACGTTTCTCCGTGAGGTTGTCTGGCTCAAAATTGTCCATTTCCCTTGAGCCTTTCACCAGCTTCTCCACCTCGCCGCCAGCGGTGACATACACCTCGGCGTGCCTGGTGAGCAGGAAGCTATAGCTTGCCGTGAGTGGCACGCCAACATAGTGCAACTTCTGACGTTCCACGACGTGTTTGTCTTCCGCGAAATTGGAAGAGAGGTAACTGTAAGTGACGCCCGTGTTGACCGCCCAGCGGCTTGAGAGCCTGTAGCCCAGGCTCACGCCCACCTTCACGGGCTGTGCGTGGTGGGCCTTCACCTCGTGTTGCTTGGCCATGTAGACGTTAGCCTTGCCAAGTTGCATTGGGAAAGCGCCAAAAGGCATCGCGTCGGAGTAATAAGCATTGGCGTTGTTTACGTTTCCGCCATCCCCCAGCCCGTTGCCGTTGAGCGCGCCACCGCAATAGGCGGTTAGGGATAGCCGCGACGACGCGGGCGCGGAGCCACGACGAGCGTAGCCAGCCTCGGCTTGATATTGATAATCGTTTCGTCCGGAGTGCTTCACAGGCTTTGTTTGCCTGCGCGACTCCGACAACGGCTTGCTCTTTTCCTCCAACAGCTTGCTCTTTTCCTCCGATGGCCTGCCCTTTTCCTCATTAGATGTCATTGGGGCATCTTGCCCCGAGGAGGCTTCACTTGCCATGGCAATGGTTTCGGCATTAACAGGGTTAGCGCTTGCCGCCTCGTGGTTGGTGGCCAAGACGCCAGCGACCGGTTTCGCGTCGAGAGCCGCTCCAGCCTCGGTGGCTACCGTGGCAAAAGCCGAACCTATCTTGCCTGCTCCCGTGCCAAGAGCCGTGGCGGCCTCAGCGCGGTTTGCCGATTGCTGAACGGCTCGCGTCACGGCGACCACGCGCGGCGACTCGTCCACCTTCAGCAGTCGCCACGTCACGGGAACGGCGATTGCCGCGACTACGGCGGCGGCAGTAAGCCAACGATAGCGCCACATCGCCACTTTTCGCGCAGGCTGAATCGGCTCGCCGGGGGCAACGGGCGAGGTAGAGGCGAGACGCTGCTTCACCTCTTCAAGGAGACCGTCGGGTGCCTTGACCTTCCGGTCGGCCATCAGCCGTTGTATGTCTTTGGTCCAGTCTTCGTTCATTGCGTTTCCTTCTTTCTTTTGCTTAGTAGCCTTGCCAACATGGCCTTGGCCCTGTGATATTGCGAAGCCGAGGTGTCGGGCTTGATGCCCAACAACTCGGCTATCTCCTTGTGGCTCTTGCCTTCTATGGCGTAGAGGTTGAACACCGCTCGGTAGCCGTCGGGCAATTGCCGCAACGCCTCGTCGACCATGTCGGCCGTGAGGCCCGACGTGTCGGGCGGTTCATCGGGCGCGTCGGGAATGTCGCGCTCGCTGTCCACGAACAACATCTTCTTCTTTTCGCGTAGGAACATCAGCGCCTCGTTCACGACCACGCGCGTCAGCCATGCCTTCAACGAGCCTTCGCCGCGATATTTGAAAGTGCCGACCGAGGAGAACACCTTTATCAGGGCCTCTTGCAACACGTCGCGAATGTCGTCGGGCTGGGTCACGTATCTCACGCAGACACCGGCCATGTAGTCGGCAAACTCAGCGTACAGCACATCCATCGCGCGGGAATCGCCCCGTGCGAACAGTTGCAGGATGTGCCGTTCATTGTTCATTCGCGATATTTGTACTTAAAGGTATGACTCTTCTCGCCCGAGAACGAATTCCACTTCAACGTGATGTTCTCGTATTTGCCGCCGTCTTCCGGCTTGGGGACATCGTTGAGCCTGAAGGCTATGATGCCATCGCCCACCGCGCCCTTGGCGTCGCCGTTGGCGTCGTGGAAGAGCCTGAGCGTGCCGTCGGCCTGGCGCACCAGCCTGAGCGTGTGAATCTTCATGCCACCAAACAATGTGCGGAAGTGGAGGGTAAGGTAGCCATCCTCGCACACGGTCTTCCAACTGTCTAAAATCTCCACGGGGTCGTCGCCATAGACCTTCTCCATGTCGTTGACAATTGGCGACATCGGCTTCGTGCGGATGGTGTCGAACACGTGTACGATATGCACGTCGCGCTGAAGCCCCGTGTAGTTCTTATTGTCGAATATCACTGACACAAGGGCACGCAACTCTTTCTTGTCGGTAGCATTAAACGGCCACTGCTTGTAATCCTTGTCGACAAGGGTCACAGAGTCGTTGAGCTGCATGTAGACTTGCCCCGTAGTGGGATTGGTCTTGAAGGTCACCAACACGTTGGGGCTATGGACTGGGCATATAACATAATTGTTGTCGTAGTCATCATCGCACGATTGCAACGTGAACGCCGAGGAAAACATTATGGCCGCGAAGGCCATCATCTTTAATAGTTTATTCATAGCTGTCCTGATTATATTCACAGGTAAAATGCCGATAATGGCAAAACCTTGCACAGCTATAACATTTTTTAAAGAATTGCCGCCTTCAGTTCCTCAAGGTTTTCCACGACCTTGATGTAATCGGTCCAATGGCCACGCATGAAGCCACGCCGCTGCATGTCGTCGAGCATCTCGATGGCCTTGTCCCAAAAGCCTTCCACATTATAGAGTATGGCCTCCTTGCAATGATACCCAATGCTGTGGGACGCGGCCACCGTGAACACCTCGTCCAAGGTGCCTATGCCGCCTGGCAACGCCACGCACACGTCGGCTTGCGCGAGCATGAGGTCCTTGCGGTCGGAAAGGTTGTCGCATGGTATCTCCACGTCGAGGCAGTCGGGACGCTGGCCACTATTCGCGAGAATCTGTGGTATGACGCCTATTATCTGGCCGCCGCCATTGTGCACGGCCTCGCCAACGCACCGCATGAGCCCACGGTTCTGGCCGCCATAAACGAGAGTGTGGCCACTATCAGCCATCCACTTGCCAAGCTCCTCGGCGGCCTTGAAATAAGCCGGCGCAATGGAGTCGTTGGCTGAACAAAACACTGCTATCTTCATGTCTAAATTATTTTGCATGGCAAAGATAACAATAATTATAATATTTTTGTCGCTTAATCTCTTATTTTACAGTAACTTTGCACATTATTTATTTTATATAGCTATATTTTTTTGAAGACGTTTGAAGAATTGGGCGTGAGCGAGCCTATCCGCCGCGCCATTGAAGAACTTGGATTCGAGCAGCCGATGCCCGTCCAAGAGGAAGTTATCCCGTATTTGTTGGGGGAGCACAACGATGTCATCGCGCTGGCGCAGACCGGCACAGGCAAGACGGCCGCATACGGCATTCCCGTGTTGCAGAAGACCGACGCCACGACAAAAGACACGCAGGCACTCATCTTGAGCCCTACGCGCGAGTTGTGCCTGCAGATAGCCGACGACCTAAACTCGTTTGCTAAGTACATTCCCCATATGCACATCATACCCGTATATGGTGGCGCGTCCATCGTGACGCAAATCAATGAGCTGCGACATGGGGCGCAAATCATCGTGGCTACGCCAGGCCGACTCATCGACCTCATGGAGCGTGGCAAGGTGAAGCTCGAAAACATTCGCAACGTGGTGCTCGACGAGGCCGACGAAATGCTGAACATGGGTTTCTCCGACAGCATAAACGCCATCTTCGAGCATGTGCCCGAATACCGAAACACGCTGCTCTTCTCTGCCACGATGAGCAAGGAGATAGAGAAGATAGCCAAAAACTATTTGCACGACTACAAGGAGATAGTGGTGGGCTCGCGCAACGAGGGCGCCGAGAACGTGAACCACATCTACTATCTCGTGAACGCCAAGGACAAGTACCTGGCACTGAAACGCATCGTGGACTTCTACCCACGCATCTACGGCATAATATTCTGCCGCACGAAGCTGGAGACGCAGGAAGTGGCCGACAAGCTCATAAAGGACGGATACAACGCCGAGTCGCTGCACGGGGACCTGTCGCAGCAACAGCGCGACCTCACGATGCAGAAGTTCAGACAGCACTTGGTGCAACTGCTCGTGGCGACCGACGTGGCGGCTCGCGGCCTCGACGTGGACGACCTGACCCACGTTATCAACTACGGACTGCCCGACGACGTGGAGAACTACACCCACAGGTCTGGACGCACGGGACGCGCCGGAAAGAAGGGCACCAGCATCTCCATCATACACTCGCGCGAGAAGTTCAAGGTGAAAGCCATTGAGAAAGTCATTGGCAAGGAGTTTGTAGACGGCACGCTGCCCACGCCGGAGGAGATATGCAAGAAGCAGCTGTTCAAGACCATGGACGACATCATGAAGACTGATGTAGACGAGGACTTGATAGCGCCTTACATGACCGACATAAACCGCCAGTTTGAGTATATCGACAAGGAAGACATCATAAAGAAGATGGTGTCTAACACCTTTGGCCGCTTCCTCGACTACTACAAGAACGCGCCAACGATAGAGAAGCCCACACGCGGCAACGCTCGCGACGACAGGAAGAAGGGCGAGAAAGGCAGAAACGGCTCGCGTGGCGACCGCCCACGCGGACCTCGCAAGGCTGAGGCTGGCTATCGCAGGCTTTTCATCAACCTTGGCAAGGCCGACGGCTTCTACCCTGGCGAGGTGATGCAGTTTATCAACCACCACGTGCACGGGCCGAAACAGGAGATCGGGCACATAGACCTGCTGTCGAAGTTCTCGTATATTGAGGTGCCCGAGAAAGACGCCAACAAGGTGATGGGAGCCATCAATGGCGTGAGATACAAGGGACGCGAGGTGAGGTGCAACGACGCTGAGGACAAGAACGCCGGACGCGGCAACGCCCCACAGAAGAAACGCGAATACCGCAAGAAGAACGCCGACAACAACGCGAAAGGCAAGGACGACTGGCGCGCGCTGATGAATGGCGGCAACAAGAAGGACTTCAAGGACGAAGAGCCCGACTTCTCGGAGGAAGGATGGGCACGACGCTTCCCGAAGAAGAAATAAGAAAGGTATATAAAAACAACAATAACACAAACCAAACAATGAAAAAGACTATCCTGGCCATGGCAGCCATGGCTATGCTGACGGCTTGCGCCGACGCTGCCGACAACAAGGGCAACGTCAGCTTCTCAGGCGAGTTGGCAGGCTTGAAAGACACGCTCATCGTGATGACACCAACAGGTGGAAGAAGCATGACAAGAGACACGGTACTCACTAAAGACGGCAAGTTCCAGTTCACCGTCAACGTGAACGAGCCTACATTGATATACGCTTATACCCCTGGCACGCTGCGCCGCACTGAGCGCGTAGGGTTCGAGGCTATTGCCGTGCCTGGCGAGAAGGCCGTGATGACCGGCGACGTGAGCAAGGAATACTTCTTCAGCGGCAGCAAGTTCTACCAGGAATACAATGAGGCTGACAGGGTTTACTCTAACGCCCTCAAGCCTCTCAACGAGTTGGTGGAGTCGCTGAACAAGCGCATGCAAGCAGGTGAGTCGCAAGAGACACTGCAAAAAGAATACGGCGAGAAGGGCCACGCGCTGCAGAAGCAAGCCATGAACGCCTTAGTGGACTTCATTGCCAAGCATCCTGACTCGGAAGGCGCGGCGGCATTCATCCCTTCGCTGGGCGACCTGGCCACGATGAAGAAAGCGGCGGCATCGCTGTCGG
>OMFC01000441.1_pt1 | contig 23061 bp, 33 predicted proteins | sample 1645531 | NCBI WGS metagenome assembly OMFC01 (sample SAMEA103958112, study PRJEB25191) | human gut metagenome | biome: human-associated habitat [ENVO:00009003]; feature: intestine environment [ENVO:2100002]; material: feces | place: Germany | collected 2013/2015 | reverse complement strand
CGAAACGTTGCTTTATATCCTGACCTGCCATATTGCAACGCTGAAAGAGCGCGGTGACACGCTGGTAGGAACAATAACAAGCGCAGCAGAGGGAAAAGTCAATGTGTCGGTAACGCCGTTCAATAATGCTAACTGGTATCAGCAGACGCAGTGCGGAGCAATTTACTGGGCGGCTACTGCTAAATATCGTCTGGGGGTGCGCTATAATGCCTGGCATCCATGTTAAAAAAATAACCGGTGGCGAAAAGTTGCAGCAAAAACTGCGGGAAATAGCGGCGATCAAGGCGCAGGCAAAGGTAGGCTTTTTTGACAGGGCTACTTATACAAATGGAACATCAGTGGCTTATGTGGCCTATCTTAACGAATACGGCGGCCATAATCCGCGTCGGCCTTTTATGAAACACACTGCACGCAAGAATATTAAGAAATGGGTACTTGGTATCAAAAAAAATATCAAAATGGCAGGTATGTCAAGGGCGAATGTTAAGCGTGCCTATGAACGCGCTGCTGTTGTAGCTGTTGGCGATGTTAAAAAGACGATTAAGGCGTGGCCGCCGGGCGGCAATAAAGAATCTACTGTTAAAGCCAAAGCACGGCGTGCCCGCAGCGGTAAGAATCTGCAGGCGATAAATCCTGAAACAGTATTGATTGATACAGGCCAAATGATTGGCGCCGTCAGTTATGAGGTGAAGGTATGATAGGTTTAAACTTGCATAAGGTTGTGCGGGGCGTTATTACTGCTGTGCATCCTGATGAAGAATGTACCCTTTATCAATCTGTTGGACAGGTCAACGTCAAAGGCATAGTCAAAAGCAAATATAGTGAGCCGCAATCCGTTAAGGTAAACTTTCAGCCGCTGGATACACAGGCGCTGCAGCATCTTGAACGTGTGGGTGATACCAAAGCCAGTGAGCAGATTTTTTTATATTCGGATATGGTGATGCCGATTTCAGCAGGACAACGTCAGCCGCTTTTACGCAGTGGTGATTTTATTAAACGGATTGATGGTACTTGGTGGCTGATAACGTCTGTTATTGAGGATTGGACACGTGACGGCTGGGCTAATGCAGGCATCAGTCAGCAAATCACGGCACCGGATTTTAGCGCCAGCGACTGGAGCAAGGGTGATACAAATGTTTGAGGCAGTAAACGATTTTATTTTGAAATTCGCGCCTGGTGTGGTACAGGACAATATTTACCGAGGTTATTTTAACAGGGCCAGTCTGCCGGATGTTCAGGATTATACGGTAATTTCTGTGTCTGATACTTCGCGTGTAGGTACTAATATCGGCGACGATGCGCAGGCTGCCGACAATATCTATACGACAAAGGCCCTGTATGAATACACGATTGATATTGACTTTGTCTGTGATGATCAGATGACAGCACACAAAAGAGCCTCAGCATTGGCTACTCTGGGACGCGATTATATTGCAGTTGATTTTTTCAAAGGCTATGCTATCGGCTTTAATTACGCTGACGATATGGCCTATTTACCTTTTGTCGATTTAAGTGACCAATACATACACCGCTATCGTGTGACGCTGCACCTGACACAATGGGAAAGCGTTAGCACTAGCCAGGAGTATGCAGAAAAGGTTGAGATCAACCTGGTCGAAAATATCGACGCTCACCATAAACCAAAAAAGGAGTGATATTATGGCAATTCCTGCATCACAAATTGTAAATGTAACGCCGCGGGTTAGTAATGCCGGCGGTAATGATCTGGAAATTACAGGGCTTATTTTAACAACAAATCCTTTGTGCATCGTGCCCGGAACAATGGCTTTTACATCTAAAGCAGCTGTAGGAAGTTATTTCGGACTTGACAGTGCTGAATATCTGGCTGCAACAAAATATTTTTTAGGTTATGATAATAGCTTTAGGAAACCGCGCCGTCTGCGTTTTGCCCGCTTGCTAACTGAAGCAGCAGCCGGTAGTTTGATCGGGGGCACAGCGCAAAATCTGGAAACGCTGAAAACCATTACAGACGGTGGTTTGACTATCAGTATCGACGGTACTGAAAAAAGTGTGACAGGGCTGGATTTTAGCAGCGCCAATACTCAAAGCGATGTGGCTGCAGCGTTGCAGGCAAAACTTACGGGGACCGCGGTTGGAGGTTATACTCCGGCACAGGCTTTAGGTCTTACTACAGATACCGGAGCTTTGATATCTGCCGGCTCTGCTGAACTTACCCCAAGTCAAAATATGGACAGCATTATCGATCAAAACCAAAACTGGGTAAGTTTTACCACGTTGGATGCAGTAGACGATGCAACTGTTGTTGCTTTGGTCGAATGGACTAATCTGCAGAATGTTTCTTATATGTATTGCCCTTGGACACAAAACCCTGCAGATACGCTGCCCAGCAATACTTCCAATTTGCCTAATACTTTAATTGCAGCAAATCTTGAAGGAACTATCTTAACCTTTGGTGGGTTAGAAGATGCTTTACTGGTCCTATCTATCGGTGCGTGCATTGATTGGAACAGGGTAAACGGCCTTGTAACTTATGCTTTCAAAACACAAACAGGGTTAGCTGCATCCGTGACAGATGAAACTACTGCTGAAAATCTGGTAGCTATGAATTGTAACTATTACGGACGTTGGGCTACACGTAATGATGACTTTGTCCAATATTATCAGGGCAAGATGATTGGCGGTAACTTTGGTTATGCTGATGCATATGTCGGTAATATCTGGCTGCGTAACGCTTTGCAGGTAGCTATTATGAACGGCTTGAATCAAACGGGACGTGTACCATACGTAGAACGTGGCTATGCCATTATCAGAGCGTGGTGCAGTGATCCAATCAACAGAGCACTGAATAATGGCATTATTGATACTGGGGTGACTTTATCTGAAGCGCAGAAAGCTGAGCTGATTACCGAAATCGGTCAGGATGTATCCAGTGAAATATTTACCAATGGTTACTACCTACAGATAACAGACCCGGGGGCAGTTGTTCGTGCTAACCGCGAAAGTCCTGTTATGGGACTGTGGTATACATATGGCGGCAGTGTTCATAAGGTAGAATTGCCAGCTACAGCAGTATTATAAATAAAAAGATCCCTCGTAATTGAGGGATCTTTTTTATCCGATTTTTAATTCTTTAATCAGGGCTTTTTGTAAAACATTAGAGAAGTTTATATTTTCGTCTAATGCTTTTTGATTAAGCCAAGCTGGGATGGTCAAAGTTTTTTTGACAGATTTAGTATTTTTCGCTAAATCTATATTTGCCTGAATTAAAGAGATATATGTATTTTCTTCTTCGAGAATAATATTCTTAGGAGAGGTTGCTTGAGGAAGTTTTTCCCCTGCTTCCAAAATACCTAAGATATAACACTCCACTGCTTCAGCAGCGTTTGCAAGAATTTCTTGTTGGTTGTCCCCTTGTGTAGAGCATCCAACTAAATCTGGAAATTCTGCCCATAAACCGTCTTTGTCATCGTGTATAATTGCTGGATAAATAAGTAACATAATATTTACTCCTTTTATAATATGTAGAACGGGGCTTTATTCAAGCCCTGTTCTTTTTAAAATCTTTTTTAATAGTCCGAGTTTCATGTCTTTTCCATGAACTGGTATAACCTCTAATTTACCATCTTTCTTTAGTCGGTGATGGCTGCCTTTTATGCCATCTAATTCCCAACCATTTTTTATTAGTAATTTTAGCAGGTCTTTATCTTTCATTGTGACCATTAGCTGACCTCCTCACATGCATATTATAACACGTGTACACGTATAAAACAAGAAGGGTTAAATATTTTTTATTAAAATTAAGGAGTTGACAACATGGAAAATAGAAACATTACATCCGCTGATGCGACAATTGTATTACAATGCGAAGATTTATTTCCGCAGGGTATCATTTTAGAACAATTTTCTACTGATGCTATGATTTCACAGGCAGATGAAACCTTTGCAGAAACACGAAAAGGCGTCGACGGTCAAATGGTTGCCGGTTATGTAGACGGAGTAAAAACTTTGACTATTACACTTGAACCGTCCAGCCCTAGCGTCGAATATCTTGATACTTTAGCCAGGGCGACACGTTCAGGGAAAAAGATTTACTGGCTTACATTGCTGATGTCTATTCCGGCACTTGGTAAAACGCTTACTTACAGCAACGGTGTATTAAAGACAGGCAAGCTTTTGGCAGATGCACAGCAGGTTTTTGCGCCGATCCCTTATACATTCGATTTTGAAAGTGTTAAGTAAGGAGTAAATAAAAAATAACCGCTTCAAAAATGAAGCGGTTATTGCAATATTAATTATAATGTCGAGTGAAATTTTATTGTTCTTGTTTGGTTAAGATTTGGATATTTTGAATTAATTCTGCTTCTATTTCATCATTTAATTCTTCGATACGAGAACCAATGAAGAAGACGTCAATAAATGCCCAAATAACTAGGCCTCCTAATGTGAAGAACATGAACAAAGCTCTTTTGATGTCGCGAGAATAAAATCTGTGCGCTCCTAAGATTCCTAAGAAAAACCAAAGTGCATAGGCGATTCCTTTTGATTTCTTTTTGTTATCGAATTCTGATTGCAAAAGAACCATTTGTTGTGGGGTTAGTTGCTGTTTTAATAAAATATTAGCTGTACTCATTTGTAAACACTCCTTAAATGCTAATTGTATATATTATTATAACATAGATATTAAGTGAAATATTAGTGAATTATTGAGAAATTATTTCTATTGGTGGGTAGAAAAAAACCTTGACTTTAAGTCGACTATATTATACAATTAAGTCGACCGAAAGCGGGGTGAAAAAATGGTCAATAAAGTAGGGCGACCAACCAATGATCCGAAGCCTAATAAACTTACCGTAAAAGTTAGTGATGAAACAATGTTCATCCTAGATGATTATTGTAGAAGGACTAATAAAAGTAGGGCTGATGGAATTAGGGATGGTATAAACGCTCTAAAAAACAAATGAAAAAGCAGCCCACTCTCCACCAAGAGTAACATGAGCTGCTTTTAGCAGAAGTTTCCTTCCATGGAATATTGTAACATGGGGGGGAACATCTTTCAAGTAAATTTGGAGGTGTTCTTATGAACGAATTATTAAAAGTTGAAGTAAACAAAAATCAAGAACAAGTTATAAGTGGTCGCCAGTTGCATATGTTTTTAGACATTGAAACTCCTTATACTATGTGGTTTAAACGTATGTGTGAATATGGATTTGTAGAAGGTCAAGACTTTATAACAAAAATGTTAGAAAGTAATGGCGGTAGAAATGGCACTGATCATATAATGAAACTGGACATGGCAAAAGAGCTTTGTATGCTTGCTCGTAATGAAAAAGGAAAGCAGGCACGCCAATACTTTTTGGAAGTAGAACGTGAATGGAACAGCCCTGAAAAGGTTATGGCAAGAGCTTTGATTTTAGCTAATAGCAAAATTGAAATGCTAAGTCTTGAAAATACTATGCAAAAGCAGGTTATTGCTGAATTTAAGCCTATCAAAGAATACGTTGATACCATTCTTGCAAGTGAGGATACTTTGACAATTACTCAAATTGCTGCTGACTATGGTATGAGCGCAAAATGCTTGAATAAAATCCTTAATGTGCAGCGTATAATTCGTAATGTGAGTGGGCAATGGATATTGTTCAAAAAGCATATGAACAAAGGATATACAAAATCTGAAACGATTGAAGTTACACGCAAAGATGGCAGTAAAAAAGTTGTTATGCAGACACGTTGGACGCAAAAAGGACGTTTGAAAATCCATGAAGTTCTAACTAATTTAGGATATAGTGCTAACATGGATAAAGAACAGGCAAAACTTTTCATGCAAGGCGGTGCAGCATAATGAAAGCATTAATAATTGATGAAAAATGTAACAGAGCTTTTGCAATTGGTGGCAATAATGTTGATGAATGGTTTGAAGCGGTGCGAGCTGTTGTTTTAAATCCTGACTATCCAACAATCTATTTGGAGGATGAAACTGCTTTAAAAATAACCGTTGATATACCGAAATGTAGCGTCTTTTTTATATAAAAAATAAAATTCAAAGGAGTAAATTATGAGAAAAGAAGTTTTATTTAATATTACTGACGATGGCCGCCAGTTGACTTTTAAGGTCAAACAAATGCCAGCAACCAAAGGCGAACGATGGGTTAACAGAGTTGTTGCTTTATTGGCTAACTCTGCTACTGGACAAATCAGCGATTTTGAATTTAGTAGTTTAAAAGCTAAATTCAGTGGGCCCGACAAACTGCAGGAAATTTTTAAGGTTATTGGTCAGCTGGATTATGACAAAGTAGAGCCGCTTTACGATGAGCTTTTGAATTGTTGTGAGCACGTACCAGACCCAGTTAATACAAGCTTTTCTGTACCGTGTACTGCGGCGAATATCGATACGATTATCGGTGAATTTAAAAATCTGTATCGCCTGAGATGGGAAGCATTAAAGGTGAATTTTGATTTTTTTCAGATCGGGCAGAATGCCCAAGGCCAGCAGGTCCAGCCGTCAATTACCTTTGCGAAAACTACCGCAACGTCGGGACGCTGACCGGTATCGTAGTATCTCAAAAGTTGGCGACGCTTTGCGAACTGCAGAGCGTTTACAGCTACGAGGATCTGCTCGATTTTTATGAGATCGTTGTAGTCAATAATATCAATGAATATCGAGCGATGGAGGAGGCGAAACGAAATAATGGCAGGTAGGAATATTGTCGATGAATTTTTTATTGCTATTGGTATGGACACCAGCGATGTAGATAAAAATATCAATGCACTAGTTGATAATGTAAGCAGCAAATTGAAAAGTATCGCTATGGGTGTGGTTGCTCCTGCTTTAGCCGCTATTACATCAGGGCAGATAGTGCAACAGTTCACGCAGGAGATTATTCAGGTAGACAGATTAAGCGAATCCTTAGGCATCAATATTGAGAAATTGCAGCAGTGGCAGGGTGCCGCTGAGATGGCAGGTGTCGCAGGAGAGGAAGTTGGTGAACTGTTTGCGGATATTAACGATTGGATGACAGATCTTGCTTATAATGACAGTGGACCGTTAAAAGATGCAGTAGAAAAGGGGTTATTAACACCGGTAAAAAATGTTAATGGCGAATTAAAAAACTCTGAACAATATTTAATGGAGATGGCAGATTCTTTCCGCAATATGAGCAAACAGGAAGCTACAGGCATAGGCCGGCAGATAGGCATCGGCAGAGCTGATGTTGTGGCATGGCTACAGCAAGGCAGTGCCGGTATCAATGCTCAGTTAGAGCATGTTAAAAGGCTTGGTGTGTATACCAAAGAAGATGCTAAAGCGGCCAAAGAATTTACTAGGGTAAGTAAAGACTTGGCACAGACAATGAAGATGATGCTTCTGCCGGTATACCGAGTACTTACTCCGATTATGACGAAGTTTGCGGAAGGAATTGCTTTTGCAGCTAAACATGTTGAAGCATTTATCCCATTAATTGCTGCATTGGGGTCAAAGATTGGATTGGACTTGATTTTTCCTGGGAAATCTCTGAATAGGGTATTAAAAAAAATAACTGTCAATATTATAAGATTTGCAAAAGCACCTTGGAAAACAATTGTAGGAGGAATAAAAGCTATTGCAGCAGCTGCCAAAGGTTTCTTACTATCACCTTGGACAATTGCGATAGGTGCTCTTGTAGCTATTGGAATATTATTAGATGACCTTATTGGCTGGATGAATGGTAAAGAAAGTTCTTGGGGCGAGTATTGGAATGCAATATTTGGTGGTGCAGAAACTGCTAAGAAAGTTTTTGAGGACTTCAAAAATAGTGCAGTAATGTCTTTTGAAGGTGGTTTGCAATCCATTATGGGCTTTATATCTGTTATATCAGGAGGAATTGGCGGATTTATTGACCTTATACAACTGCTGATAAATGCTTTTATTGCATTGGTTACAGGTAGCGATGAAGCTTGGGAAAGAATGATGTCTGCCGCAAGGTCTTTTGATAAAAATTTTACTGCCGTCATTGACGGGTTAAAAAACATGTTGAAAGGATTCTGGAAGACATTTGAAGGTTTGATTACAACGGTACAAGGCATTGTCAAGTGGGGCGGTAAAGCTACCGTTGCGCTTGCAATTGGGGATAAAAAGCCTACTGTTGAAAACAAAACGGACAACAGAAAAACCGAAATCACGAATAACACGACTATAAATGGGGTAAAAGGTGCAGATGAAGCGGTTGCAGCAATCGAAAAAGCACAATCTAATGATGATAAGGTTGCTATCAATCCAGCATATTAGGTGAAAACATGACAACATTACCAATTTCAGACAAACAAAAACAATCAAATAAATGGCGCTTTGCAAATGAGCAAGGACGAAATGTACTGCCGGACGCAGTTGTATTTCAGGTAAGCGTTACATCGGGTGGCAAGGTGGTATCTGAACCTATCGAAAAAGGTTCGTTTATGAGCTACAACAAAGTCACTAGCCCTCTGGAAATCAACGCTGATCTATCATTTTCGGGGACTAATGCTTATTTACAATCTGTAATTGACATGATAGAGAATTTAAAACAGGAAATCAGCTATTTTTCTATTGTTACGCCAATTTATGAGTATGAGCGCATGACACTGCAAAATTACGATTACAGTCTTAATGCTACTGATGGCTTAGGTGTGCTGCATATCAATGCGCAGTTTATCGAAATTCGTGAGGTCGATGTAGCTTATAGTAGTGTTGATGTCAGTACCATAACGGCGGCTGACGCTAAAAATCCGTCAGATGCCAGTAAAGTAAATACCGGCACTACTACGCCAGTTGAGCCGACAGCGGAACAGCGTGAAGTAGGAGAACGCGCTGAGAAGACGATAGCGAAAACTGCAGAAGATAAATGGGAAAAGTGGAAAAAGAAATACGAAGATACAGAGAAAGGTAATAAGTGATAATATGCAAGTCATACCATTACAGCAAATACCAAACCAAGAATTTAATATTGTGTTGAATGGACAAAACTGTACTATCCATTTGTACCAAAAGGGCGATTATATGTATCTGGATTTGACCTGTGACGGTACTATTGTAAGGCAGGGAGGTATTTGCTTGACAGCAATGGATTTAGTGCAGTATCCGACGCCATATTTTAGCGGTACGCTGTTTTTTGCCGATATGACGAACAAAGATACTGCCCCGCATTATAGCGGGCTTGGAACGCGTTATGTGCTTTACTATGAGGCCGAATTATGACAAGTTTCAGCGAAAAAACAATCAGGACAACTGTATATATGCGGCAAGGTAGTTTTAATGGCGGTAGCAACACTGTAAGCTTTGAAGGCCTGCCAATAGAAGTAAACGTATCTAAACCGGGAGGCGAGGATATGGGCAAGGCTACTGTTACAGTAAATAACATGAAGTTAGATACTATGCAGCAGCTAACTATGCTGGCATTCAGGAAACTGCAAACTTTTAATAACGTTATCAAAATAGAAGCGGGCGAGTTGGGGCGGAAGCTGAATACAGTATTTGAAGGTGAAATATCGTCTGCTGTACCAGTGATCGGAAATGATGGCAGCGTCAGTTTTAAAATCGAAGCTAGAACAGGCTATTATCCTAATCAGCTTCCGACTCCTCCTACGTCGGCCAAAGGCGAAACAACAATCGAAAAACTAATGAAAATTTTTGCCGGCGAAGCTGGGTATGGTTTTGAAAACAAAGGCATTACTGCCAGCGTAAAGAACAGTACGTTTATTGGCTCACCTATCCAAAAAGCGCATGAATTGGCACGGCAGACTGGTATCGATTTGTTGATAGATGACCGTAAGTTTATCATTCAGCCTTATGAGATCAAAAATTCTGGGAATGTGGTTTTGGTTAAAGGCGATTCAGGTCAGTATGGTTATCCTTCATTTACAAATGACGGCGTACAGTGCAAGATCTACTTTAATCCCAATCTTTCATTGGGCGGGTTTTTCGAGTTGCAAACGATTTTGCCGGCGGCTTCCGGGATATGGAAGATAAGTAAGTTGGAGCATAAATTGAGTGCCAATAAACCAACTGGCGGCGATTGGATGACCAGCCTTAACGGCGTGTGGGTTCAGGGGGTATGAGCGTGTCAAATAATGAAGCAGTACAAGGTCAAAAAAATATCTATAGCGCTAACAGTGATGTTAATGCTATAGATTTTTTTGTGCGCATGTTGCAGAACAAAATAGCTACTGCACAGCCGGTTAAAGTTGTTGCCGTTGATACGCAGGGGGCACAAGGACCTACAGGTTATGTAGATGTTTTGCCACTTGTTACCTACGTAGATGGCAAAGGTCAGGCAGTGCAGCCTGTAACGTTGTATCATTTGCCATACAGTAGAATACAGGGAGGTAAAGCAGCACTGATTGTTGACCCGGTCCCTGGTGATATCGGAGTTGCTGTTTTTGCCCAATCTGATAGCAGTAATGTTACAGCAGGGACAACAGAACCACAACAACCAGGTAGCTTACGTAAACATAGCCAGTCTGATGGTTTTTATATTGGTGGTTTCTTAAATCAGGCTCCTGGCTGCTACTTAGAATTGACGCAAGATAATAAGTGCAATCTGATTGCTACATCAGGTGTGAATATTAAAGGCGATGTAACTGTTGAAGGTGATGTTATCGCTAATGGCATAAGCCTTACGAAACACGTGCACGGCGGTGTAGAAAGTGGCGGCAGTAATACCAGCGGTCCGGAATAAGGAGGTAAATATGTTTAATCGGCGTTTATTGATAGATTCGGGGGGGACAGTACAAACAGATTCTGTGCTTGAAATCCATGTAGACACGCCCGACGGCGGTCACGTTCGGTCAGCAAGAGTGGAGCTGACTTACAAAGGTGAAAGCAATCTAGCTAATACTGATAACAAAGGAATAGCCCTTTTCTACGGAATACCGACAGGGACAGAAATAGCTTATACGATAACGGCGGTAGGGTATAATGCGGCTACTGGGACATGGATTATTGATACCGACGTCGAATACGAAACAGAATATGTTGTTTTATCCCCCCTCGTTAATTATGATTTTGAATTAACTATAGGGCAAAATTACAACGTCGAGCTAGGTGAATATCAATCGGGATTTTTTATAAATAATTTTGGCGGGATAAGCCCAGCTCAATTTATGCAGCACACAATAGAAAAAGTTGGAATAGACGCCCTACAGGATGTTTCGACAGGTATGTATATGACAAACACGTTAACAGTAGCGTTAACAGGCGATACCCGGAGTGCTATAAGTCAAATAACGATATATGTAGCTGATAATATGTATTCGTTAAATAACGTAACTTATAATGGTGCTGCCACATATTACTATATTGAAATGCTCGATGATACTACGGTATTAGATTACTTTGACAAAAGGAACGGAAGAACAGTAGATATTCAATTAATAGACGAATAAAAAAAGGCGGTGCGAATATGTTCAACAGACGTTTGTTAGTAGAACGGGGGGACACAGTCTTGCCGCTACCAACAACAGACACTGACTTATGGGCAACAACAGCAGCGGACGAAGACGGGTTTACTGATACCATTAGTATAATGATTCCGGCTGGCGTAAACGTAATTTATGTGGGAGGCGGAATAAATAGTAATGAGAGTGGCGACCCTTGTTATTGTGGCATGAAATCAACATCTAAAAGCTGGTTTTATGCGGCTGGAGAAAACAGCGTAGGTGCTACACAGTATATTGGCGTAACACCTCAAAAAATGTATCGTGTTACTGTTGATTATAGCGCAGAATTAAGCGGATACGGCGGCAGTGCGTTTATAAGATTTTCGCAGCGTATTAACGCGGTAAAACCTACTGTGCTAGATTACTAAAAGAAGGTGAATAAAATGAATTGGATATTATATATCATAGCCGATGTTGCTTTTAGTATAATTTGCTACCTGACTAATTGGCTGGTGATTTTCTTTGCTGATGAATATGGCAATATGCCAAAATGTTTGCGTTGGTGGCAGACATATGATAACTGCCTTGACGTAGATTTTATTGCAAAAGAAGTTGTGCCTAAAATATTTAGATACGATTTTGATAAGCACTATATTTATTATCCCGAAGTAAAAGACGGGGCATTGATGATTCCTGGATATGTTAAAATAATTGATCCTGAATTTACGCTTAGAGAGCGCGTGCAGCGTTATTTCTGTCGTTTATGGTGGTTGTATCGTAATACTGGTTATGGCTTTGCATACGAGGTTTGCGGACGTGATTATGATAAGTATGATGTCAAGACTTACCGAAATTATGAAAATTCAGATCAAGATGCGTGTTATATCGGCATCGTACAGGACGACAGAAATATTTTCACTAAAACGTGGAGCTTTTATTATTGTAAAAGATACTGTAAATGGTTTTATATAAGAATTTATTTAGGTTGGAAAATAAAAGGTTTAAGCGGTAGGGCTATGATAGCTTTTCATATCAATCCTTTCCGGCTGGCTGATTGAAAGGGGTAAAAATATGGCACAATTAGGGTTTTACGGTGGGACGGTGACAGCAGGAGGTACAGATGGGGCTTTGCTTTTAACTACGAATCCTTTAAAGTATGCTGCAGAAAAAGGAAGCTTGGGCGATGCAGTGAAATACGCTTTACGCTGCCCTGTAGAAACCAATGTTTATAACGTTACTATATCGGTCATAGGGACTAATCCTGATTGGTTGGAACTATCAGCAGATGCTAAGACGTGGAGCAGTACGTTATTTTTCAGCAATATTGGTAGCACTAATATGTTATTTTATGTAAGAGCCAATATTCCTGCAGATGCGCAATACAGTACAGCGGTAGTCAATAATTTGGTTTTCAAATATATTGAAACTGTAAGCGAACAGGGGGCGTAAAAATGATTAGATTTTATATTAATGGTACGGCTGGAAGTAAAGACGGTGTAGAAGTCACAGCTGATAATCCAATTACTGCGGACGGGCTTTTTCCCGCAGGAAGTCTACCAGCAAGCAAGACTATCAGCGTTTTTATAAGAGCCGATGAAGGCGAAAGCTATAACAATGTATACTATGGAAGCTCATTAGATGAATTCACTAAAATTAGAATGGCGGAAACACCAGAAGTAAATTCACAATATTTAACCGTATATAATAACGGTCAACAATATTATTTATTAAAAAAAGTAACAGATACTAATATTGAATTAAAAGTAATGTTTTTAGCTACAAGTGATGAAATTGGAACAGTGGATACATCATTGTTTTTTTATGCAATAGTATTAGACCCATATAGAAAAAACATTTAATAAGGAGAATAAAACATGGCTAGTCATTTACATATTTACATCAACGGAACGCCAGGGGAAAAAGATGGGACAGAATTAGATATAACAAAGCCTTTGGAATTAATCACTAATACATACAAAGTTTTATTTTCAAATAAAACTTTAAGTAATATATCTCAAAAGGGTAGTTATCCGATTTTATTTATTCCATTATGTTTTCGCTGCGAGAGTGGATATAAAGTAAATAGTGCAACATTAAAAATTTTTTATTCGTTAAATGAAAATTGTTTTATTGGTGGATTAGCAACAGGCCCTTACGACTCAAATCCTATCAAATTATTTAAAACTATAGATGAAATAAATACCTATATGCAGTCTAATCAATTATATTTAAATGCAGGTGGATACTCTGATAATAATTTAATCATAGATGAAAGTAATGCAATTACAGATGTAAATAGCACTGTTATGTTGTGTGTTGTAAATCATGGAGAAATACCACAAACAATAAACAATGCTTTTGATTTAATTGAATTTAGCTTTTCAGAAACAGCGGTTACACCATAAGGGGGCTGAAAAATGGCAGAAACAGTAAAAATCCAGGCATATGTTACCGCTACGCCCGATGAAAGTAAGTTTATAAAGGCAAATACAAAGCGGGAGTGGCAGGCATATCCTAAAATGCAAGGATATGTTACTGCTGCCCCAGACGCGTCAAAATTTGTTAGTGCTAACACTAAAAGAGAGTGGGAGTCGTACCCAACTATACAAGGCTATGTAACGGCGCAGCCCGACGAAAGTGAATTTGTTAAAGGTAATACTTTACGAGTTGTTGGCGGGTATATAGAAGAAGTATCTGCAGTTTATAATTTTGAACAGTTGCAAGGGCAAATGGTCAGGTATCCGTTTGAAGGTCTGCTGTCATCTTTAGACAGTGAAAATACCTACATTGCAGAAATCACAGTTTTGTCGCCGGAGCCTGAGCCGATACCTGTACCAAATAATCCGGAGCCTCTTATTACCGGCGGCGAATATGATAGTTATATTGATCCTTACAATCCAGCAATAAAGTATGGGCATACCCTATATCTTGATAAAAACTGGGATATAAATGTTAATGATGCTGGTAATATTGCTACTACAAAAGGGGCTTATGCAGTAGCGCAGAATGCGGCGAATAGAATCAGGCTGTTTACTAATGACGCTTATTTTAATGCGACTCAAGGTATTCCACACTTTGATATCGAACTGGGGAAACGTCCTGATGTGTCGGAATCCATGCTTGTTAATCGCATAAAAAAAGCCGTTATGTCAATATCGGGGACGACTGGCTGCGAGCCAGTACTCGAATATGACGATGACGGCAGGCTGGTTAGTGGTAATGTAGTTATTACATTGGATGGCGGCACAACAGTAAGTGTACAGCTTTAAAAATATTTTTGGACACTATAGCGATATAGTGTCTTTTTTATACCCATTTTGGAAAGGAGCAGGGATATGGCAATAATATTTAACCCTGATACTGGCTTTATTGCTGATGAAACCGGTACGATACGTAATCAAATTGCAACTGACTGGAAAACTGCATTTAAAACTGATGAAAGTGCGCCAGAACTTAATACCGGTCCAGAAACGCCAGCAGGTCAGCTGATTGATGGTATGGCCGCATTAGTAGCCGAAAAAGACGGGGAAGTGTTACGACTGGCTAATGGATTTAACCCTAAAACGGCCACGGGTATTTATCAGGATGCTTTAGCCGCGATTTATTTTTTAGATCGGCAGGTAGCGCAACCGACATTAGTAACATGCCAGTGCACTGGCTTGCAGGGTACTATAATCCCCTATGGAGCCATAGTGCAGGATGTTAATGGTTACACTTTTTACAACATCAATGCTACGACGATTGGTGCAACCGGTATAGCAGAATGTATCTTTAGATGTAGTCAGTATGGACCAATACAAGTCGGAGCAAATATCGTTAATAAGATCATTACTGTAATACCTGGTTGGGATAGTGTTAATAACGCTGCTGCTGGTGCTCCTGGGCGCGATTTTGAGACACAGGCTGAATTTGAACAGCGCCGTAGTGACAGTGTCGCTAAAAATGCCCACGGGCTTGCAGAAGCTGTTGAAGGGACAGTCGGTAATATAGACGGCGTTATCGCCTGTAGAATCGAGCAAAACCGCGGGGATGTGACAATAACAAAATATGGCGTCACAATTCCTCCTCACAGCGTTTATTTGAGCGTTTACGGCGGTGAACAGGAAAAAATAGCTATGGCAATGCACGAGAAAATTGACGGCGGCTGCGGGACTACGGGAAACACGAAGGTAACGATTGCAGATCCTACTAATGGCAGTGAGCAGGTTTATTATTATCAAAGTCCTACTGTAGTAGGAGCAGCAGTCAAGGTGACTCTTAAACAGACAGCGACAACACCTACTACCATTACTGCAGATATTAAAGCTGCTGTTTTGGCTAACTTTAACGGCCAAACCGTGGATGAGCCGCGGGTGAAAATGGGTGATACTCTGTATGCCAGCCGTTTTTATAACTCGGTTACGAGTGCCGGTGTGAAAAATCTTTCGTCTATAGAGGTTGCTTTTCCGTCAAATGGGACTTTCAGCGACGAAGTCGACATCCCGCTGGATAATATGCCAACGCTGTCAGAGGACGACGTAACGGTAATTTTGGAGGCTTAATATGGACTTTCATGGACAAGAGGACGTCAGGGCAAGCGATGATATCAGGCTAGAACCCCAGCCGTACATCCAGTCGCAGTATTCAGCAAGCCATGTGATTAAGCAAATACTTGATGATTTCAGATCCAATATTCGCCCGGATGCCGATATCCAGACTTTTTATAAAAACATGATGGATATTAAAACAGCTACTGGTGTAGGACTGGATACATGGGGCAATATCGTTGGTATTGCACGCACTATTATTTTAGATGATGATACTAAAATAACGCTTGATGATGATTTTTACAGGACATTGCTTATGTATAAAGCTTTGGCTAATATTACTGACGCATCGCTTTATACACTAAACTACATGATCAATAAGCTGTTTCCACAGTATAACGCTATGGTTTTCAGCGTCATCATCGAAGCGCAGGATGAAAACGGTACTTACTACAATACCTATCCCATGCACGTTCGCTGGCTTTTTCAACGTTATCTTACAGATGAAGAACTGGCGTTGTTTAAGGTTGGCGGCACTCTATGTGTCGGAGCCGGAGTAGGCTGGGACTTATACCAGATAGATAAAGAAAATGTTTTTGGTTTTGCTGGCAGCGGGTTGCAGCCTTTTAACTGCGGCGTATTTGACCCTGTTGGAACCATAACGGAATAGAAAGGCGGTAAATTATGGCAACATTACCAGTAGTACAGGAACCAGTCAATCTTTTTAGTCGGCCTTTTGCAGATCAAGGCTTAAAAACTATCCCACCAGATGATAATGCCGGTACGGATGGACGCGCGAGTTTAACACAGGGCTTCCCACCGATAACACAGGTTAAACCGGAAGCAGGCGGTTTGCCGCCTCAGAGAGCGGATTTTAATGGTATGTATTATATGCTGTCAGCTTTTGCCTATTGGTTGCAATCAGGCGGTCAGTGGCAGTATAAAGCTACACTTCGTTATGCGCCTAACTGTATGGTTATTTATAACGGTATCAGTTATATGTGCATTAAAGAAAACGGCGTTGACACTGCTGCGGGTGTTGTAATACCTGGTACAGAGGGAAGCACTGTTTATTGGCAAGAATATTTGGTGTGGCTTGGATCGCTTAGTGCTGATCAGATAAAGGATTTGGTTAATAGCGCAGTAGATGATGCTAAAAAGACGTTGGTCAGCAGTCAAACTGTCTGCGGTAAAAATACATTGAATTTTACTGCGGCAGCTGCTGCTAATAGCATAGCAGTTATGGCTACAGCAGACTGGGGACAAGCCCCGGATGGAGGTTGGAGCAGTTATGCAAATGTTACAGTCCAAGTTAATGGGAATACAGTTGGTACATTAAACATGAGTACTAGTGTAACAAAATCAGGTAGTAAAGGTCATTATTGGGGTTATCCGACATCAAACAGCGATGCTAACACTTTTAAGTATTCAATTAAACAAGGTGACATTATTAACATTACTACAGCTTATGGCAATCGATTTTCAAAATGTTCTATTCAAGCAACGTTAAGTAATTAGGGGAGGCAGTAAAAATGAACTACACAAAAGTATCACGTGCCGCATCTTTACGGTCAGCGCGTATTGCTGCTGACATCCAGACTTTAATAAATAATCGGTCATACTATAAATTTCAGTATACACCGTTGACTGGACCACTACCAGGACTTAGCTTTGAGCAGCAGACAGAGGATGCTATAAACGATATAGGAAATATGTCTTATGGATCATATGAAATAGCAACTCAGGCTTTAACAACTGCAAATCAGGCGTATAATGCAGCACAATCTGCAATAGAAATAGCTAACCACGCTGAAACTACTGCTCAAAACGCACAGACTACGGCAAATAACGCCGCTACTGCTGCTGCCAATGCACAGACCGCAGCAGATAATGCTGCTACAGCTGCTGCCAACGCCCAAACAACTGCAGATAATGCCGCTACTGCTGCAGCCAACGCTCAAGAAACTGCGGATAATGCTCAAGCTTCTGCTAATACTGCGATTGCGACTGCGACAACTGCGCAGACAACGGCTGATAATGCACAAAATGATGCCACATCAGCGTTAAATAGGTTAGACAGCCTTACTCCTGTTGTTGAAGAATTACGCTATTACGATAATATTGATACTGCTGTAGATCTTAATGACAAAACAGAATTTGCCCGCGAACTGCTGGAAGCATCCAATAATACTAACGCGCCGGAAACAGGCAGCGGCTGGTTGGATGTAGACGATGATTTCAACGAAACATACATCAGGCAAAAGTTTATGGGGCAAGCTAGCGGTAAAACTTATGTTAGATTCGGAACGATTGTTCCGGACAGCGATCCTGTTACCGTGTCGGAGTGGTCAAACTGGGTAGAATATACGTTAAAATCTGATTTAGATAATACTACAACAGATTTAACAGAAAAAATTAATACAGTAGCTACTGACCTTGCAACACACGAAGCCGACTATAACAACCCGCATAAAGTAACCGCCGAACAACTCGGATTAACAACGGTATATCAATATAAAGGCAGCGTTGCGACTTACGCAGATTTACCGACTACTGGGCAGAAAGTAGGCGACGTATGGAACATTGAAACCGCAGACCCCGACCACGGTATCAAAGCCGGTGATAATGTAGCGTGGGACGGTACACAATGGGATATTCTAGGCGGCAACCATGATTTAAGCGGCTATGCGACACTGGCGGGCGACAATGATTTTGCTGGCACAAACACTTTTGGAGCTTCTACTATATTCAACGGAATAACGCAAGTTAAAAATTATTTATACGTACGAAATTCAACTAATCCAGCAGGAGCAGCAGGACGTATCGTACTAGGTTATGCCCCTGATACAGCTAGCGGAATGACAAAGATAGAAGCCCTTGCTACAGGTAAATTAACTTATACCACTTTGCCGAATTTATCACATGAATTTTTGGCAGGAGATTATAGCCTTTTTTCAATCGCTGGAACGGAAGCATCTAGCACATTAACTTTAGGCGGTAAATCACTAGCAGAAAGCAACGCTACAGGAATCTCTTTAAAAAACATTCTTGCTCCAACAGCGGACAGCGACGGTGCTAACAAAAAGTACGTTGACGACGCTGTAGCAGCAGGCGGGGGCGGTGGCAGCGGTGATGTTACTGCCGCGGGAGATAATAACTTTACAGGAACAAACACATTTAATAAACCTATAACAGTGAGGGACGGCGCACTTGCGGGCATTGGTGGAACTATCACATTAGGCATGAAGCCTAACAGCGCAACAACGCAAGCAAAGATAAATTCCACTACCACGGGAGCAATGTATTATACCTCAACAGAAGGACTGGCACACTTTTTCAATGTCGGCGCAACAGAAGTCGCTATAGTTGGCGGCACTGAAACGACGGCAACGCTTGACTTTTTAGCTAATCGTATCCTAGACTTCAATAATACTACTGGCTTACAAGTTGGCGCAGGAACGACAGGCAACATCTATTTAAATCCTACAACCGCAGATACAAAAGGTACTTTGCGAATTCGTAATGTTGGTACAATGGAATTTAACGGTAACGAATTACATTTAAATAAAAACGGCGATTTTAACGGATTCAGCGACTTCATAAACATTAAATTCAACAACAACGCCATTATCACATATTCAAATGCCTTCAAAAATCTAGGTATAAGAGCTATGGGGGACGATAACAAAGTCGAAATAGGCGTAGCTGCTGGGGCCTGGAACATCCAACTACCGAATAATAACGGTGATGTAAGGATTGCAAACAGGCTTTATGTTGGCAACAAAAACGGTGTTGGCGCAGGCGTTATCAGTGCCGAAAATTCTGAACAATGTTTGTATTTTCAAGGCACGGCTGAAAACACCTACTACGCAACTCCGAACACTGGTAATACAATTAGTTACCAAACGTCGGCGAATTGTTATCTAATTAACTGTTCGATTAATAATCCGTCGTCTTTAAACATGAATTTTTCGGGAATGAACTTCAAAGCGACGGTCGGCAGTACCCCGTATATGTGCAAAACATTAACATTCTGGCTTGCTGTAGGTGCTACAGTGCCAACAGTAGCATGGACGTTCCCGACAGGTAGCGCAGTATACTACCCGAAAGGCGTTGCGCCGGCATTAACTGCAAATGCTAACAATATCATAAATGTTATTGCAATTGTAGATGACACAGGTAGTTTTAGTATACAGGTTTGTGATAGTGTAGCATTGCCGTTTAGCGGTTAAAGAGGAGGATCTAAAATGTATAAAAAGATAGTCTACACTTATTTAGGTAATACTTATGATGAATTTGATAAAATCAAGAGGCTTTTACCAAATATTTCGTGGCCGCTAAATCCGACCGATGAGCAATTAGAAAATTTGGGTGTTAAAAGAAGCGTTATTGATTTAGATTTGCAGGAAACAAAGGCGCAGAAAATTGCCGAGCTTTATGCTATGTACGAAGCAGAACGCGATATGCCCACTGAGTATAAGGTAGGCGGTATTGCCTATTATTTTGATAGGTTGGCATCTGATATTAACAAATTTAATTCTGCCTATAATGTTGCACTATTAAAAGGGGAGAATGGCTATGGCGTAAAAAATGCTGAAGGCGAAAGTCTATGGGTAATGCTATCAGCTTCTGATTTTCAAAGTGTACTAGTTAAGTCAGCGGCAGAACAGTCAGCGGCTTACAATCGGTTTTATAGTCTGCGGAACAAAGTGCAAAACAGTAAGTCTGTAAGTGCAGTAAAAAAAATAAAATGGACAACAAAAATTTAGGCGGTGCAAAATGGAGTATTTACAAACAAATATATTTATAATTATAAGCCTGTTAGTACAGAGCGGATTTATCGGCGTAGCATGGAGAATCTATGGAAGTTATAAAAAGCAGATAGAAGAACGAAGCAAGAGAACAGAAGCTCTTCATAATGCGACACGCAGTCTGCTTAGGACAGAGATTATAGGAATTTATCATAAGTCTGAAGAAGATGGATTTATACCGTTATATAATTTAGAAAATATAACTGATATGTATAGCTGTTATAAAGCACTTGGTGGTAATGGGGCAATCACAGAACTGTATCATAAAGCATTGCAGTTGCCGCAGCAATCTCCTGATAATGAACGTGGGGAGTGTAATAAATGCTTGAGAAAATAAAAAATTTAATAGTTGGTGCTAGAAACAAAGTAGCCTCAATGTCGCCCAAAATAATGGCTGTCATTGTAGGCTATTTTATTGCAGTCGTTTTGCTGGTACTGACCTATTACGCTGCATGGATGTATATGTGGTTATGGCTAGATAAGATTATTATGTCTGACCTGCTGGCGTTGATACGTGAGATCACAGGTCCGGCTATGGTTGCATTTGTGACCTTTATAGCTACAAGTTTAGTAGATAAAGACGGGGACGGTGTCCCTGACAAGTTTGAACAGGAGGCAGAGAATAATGGTGACAAAAAGAATCACTTTAGATGAGCTGCGGCAGTTAGCAGCAAGGGCTAGAGGTAATATTGATAAGATCTATCTACACTGGTCAGCTGGTAATTATCACCAGTTTTTTAGTGACTATCACTTAAACATTGACAGCGACGGCGCTGTTATGGCGACAACCGATGATTTAACTGAATATAAGGCTCATACATGGCGGCGCAATTCTAGAGCTATTGGGATTGCTTTAGCGTGCTGTGTAGATGCTGTAGCCTATGCTAATGGGCATATTGATTTTGGGAATGTACCACCGACAGAGCTGCAGATAGATAGTATGGCAAAAGTTGTAGCTGTACTGTGTGAGGAGCTTGGATTGGACATTAATGCCGGTACCGTAATGACACATGCAGAAGCAGCAGACTTAGACGATTATGGCCCAGCGACAACTTTTGAACGCTGGGACTTGTGGAAATTACCAGACATACCAGGTGACGGAAAATTAAAACCAGGCGGTGATGTTATTCGTGGTAAGGCGATCTGGTGGCATCATAATTGGTAAACTAACTATTTTCAAAATAGAAATAGTTGAAAGGAGGTTTGACCATGGAAAAGATTAAAGAGTATATCACTAGCAAACTTTTTTGGACTGGTATGATTATCGGTTTTACTTTAGGTGCATTGCATAATTATTTTGTGCTGTAAATGCTCGTTTGAAATTCGCGCGAAACGAAGTGCTTTTACTTGACTGATAAAAATAAAACGCTAGTCAAGTAACTTAAAATGGCTTAACCATGCGGTTTATCTAACTTGCTGGTAATTTGCTATTTCTCGTTTTTTCTCGTGCGAAAGTAGAGGTGGTGTAATGTTAAATGATGAAAAACAGATCAAAGGTAGTAAGTATATTCTGGGTGCTTTTATTATCGGTGCAGTTCTTATTATTGCCTTCCATTTGCTCGGCCGAACAGGTATATCTGATAACGGAAACAGAACTAACAACACTGGAAAACAACTTCAGCAGCTTGGAACAAATCAACAAGAGCTCACTGGAGAAATCAGAGAAGCTGCAGCAGGAGCTGGAAATATCTCTAAACAAGCAGGAACAGTTAGAGAAGGAATGTTACAGATTAGAGAGCAAGCTACTGACCTCACTGGAGAAATCAGAGAGGCAGGAAAAATCATTAAAGAAAGTAGAGAAATCCTTGCCGCCGTCCGCGCCAGAGTTACTACGGGAAGTCGGGATAAAGATTGATGTTGATGATTATGTTCGTGGCGCCAGTTTTGGAGTGAGTAGGCGTATCGGAAGCAAATATATTGGTGTCCGGGGCGAATATGATTGGCGGGATAATAAAGCTGGCTTGTGGGTGACTTATGCATACTAAAAGAGTAAAAGCCTACCGGTTGCGGTAGGCTTAATATGATATAATTTTAATGGGAGTAAAATGGGAGTTTATAGCCTTGTTTTTGCACGAAAGAATGCGGGTTTTCATGGTTGCTAAAACAAGCGCTATAATGCCACCGTGACCGTAAAATAAAGCTTTCTCAAAGGCTTGTGGCTGGAAATGGCATTCAAGAGGTCAGCGGTTCGATCCCGCTTGTCTCCACCAAACTTAATCCATATATCCATGCAGACTTTGCGGTTTGCATGGATTTTTTATTTTGTGCGAAAAGTACTTTTCCCAAATATTTTCCCAAAAATTGGTTTTACTTGTTTAGGAATAATTGTGATTTATAAAAATATTATTCTTTAAAAA
>OMFC01000428.1_pt1 | contig 23449 bp, 17 predicted proteins | sample 1645531 | NCBI WGS metagenome assembly OMFC01 (sample SAMEA103958112, study PRJEB25191) | human gut metagenome | biome: human-associated habitat [ENVO:00009003]; feature: intestine environment [ENVO:2100002]; material: feces | place: Germany | collected 2013/2015 | reverse complement strand
CCACGAACCCTGAATCGGGCAATGGGTGCTTGGGACGAATCACGTCACGGTAATCCGCGATCACGTCGTCGTCGCATTCGCATGCAGGGGTGCCGTCGTGCAGGGGCGGGCCCTGTGCCCGTCCGCAACCATTATAACATTCGCTTACATTGACGTATTCGTCGGTAAGCTCTATGTGCGGCTCTATGTCGAGCAGCTCGCACATCTTACGGGTTATGGCAAGGTTGAAATCGAAAAGAAACTCCCATTTCCTCTCAAAGAAAGGCCGCAGGTCATCGGCATAATATTCGAAAAAAGGGCTCTCGCCATAGGCCGACTGCAGGGCCTGCCAATGGAGGTGCCGCCACGCGCCATGGTCCGACACGCGCACGTCTTTCATCTCCGTCTTGTCGATGCGCAAGCCTTGCGGGCTCTCCACGGGCACGGTGAGGGCCTGCGGCCCCTGCGTGGTGGCTATGACGCACCGGTTGCGGTAAGTCTGCTTGATGAAATGGTCGTGACGCTCAACGAGGCACACGCCGCCATGGGCGAGCTTCTGATACCATTGCACTGGACCGAAATAAGTGGAAGAGAGAAGAATGTTGTTCATCTGAAAAGGGGTACGGCCTTGCCCACTATTTGATGTTTATATACGAGGCGCTTGCCGTGGCCCGTCTCCACGAGATAGAGGCGGCAGTCGCGGCAGGGGCAGCGGTCGCAACACTTCAAGGGTATGACATATCGACGGCGCGCCACGTTGATGGTGTCGCCCGGCAGGTTGACCACCTGGCCCAGCTCCTGCGGAGGGCCTATGAGCGACACGGCCGGCGCGTCGCCCCTGACGGTGAACACGATGAGGTCTCCACGGCGTGGGGCACGGCTACGGGCAAGCTTGTTCACCACCACCCTGTCGCCCGTCCTGAGCCCTTGGCCCAAGGGAGCGGGCACAGTGTAGACGGTGATGGCAAACACGCGGACAACCACGACAATAGTCATGGCTATCGCTAAGGCGATGATGAATTTCAGAAGTTGCCGAGCCAAAACGTGCCGTCTAAAAGATTATGCGTTACTTATTTTATGTTGTCAACAAACCTGAACAGGCGGCTCCACCTCACGCCGGAGAATCCCTTGCGGTCGGGGTCGGAGCTCCACCAGATGAAGATTGGCTTGCCCACGACATGGTCTTCGGGCACGAAGCCCCAATAGCGTGAGTCCTCTGAGTTGTGGCGGTTGTCGCCCATCATCCAGTAGTAGTCCATCTTGAAGGTGTAGCTCGTGGCGGGCTTGCCGTTGATGTAGACGCGGTTGTTCTTCACCTTGAGGTCGTTGTGCTCATACACCCTTATCGGCCTCTCGTAGAGGGCTATGTTGTTCATGTTGAGCTTCACGGAGGCGCCCTTCTTTGGAATCCAGATGGGGCCGTAGTTGTCTACCGTCCATCCCGTCACGATGTCGTGGGGATAGAGGCTTACCGAGGGCGCGGCGTCGGTGTTGAGCTTGATGCTCTTCACCAGGTCCTTGCGCTTGGAGAGGAAAGCCACGGCGCGCTTGGTGAGAGGCATGTAGCCCATCTGGTTGAGCGTGGTGAGGTCTTCCATGGATATGTTAAGCTCCTTGAGCACGTCGTCGGGCAGATGGTCGGTGGCGAGCTTCACATAATAGGTGTACTGCACGTTGTCGGGCTCCTTGTTTGGCTTGCCGTCGAGGTAGATTATGCGGTTCTTTATCTGCAAGGTCTGTCCCGGCAGGCCGACGCAGCGCTTCACGTAGTTCTCGCGGCGGTCGGTGGGCCTGTGGTCTATTGAGCCGAACTCGTTGGGGTTGTTCACGATGTAGTCGTGTCCAAGCGAGTAGATCATGGCGAAGAAGTCGAGCTGCCGCTGCTTGCTGAGCTTGGCCGGGTCCACGGGGTTGACGTTGTTCTCCTTGTATATCTGCATGCCGAGCGGATACACGAGGTCGCCGTAGAAGTCGGGGCCCTGGTAGCGTTCCTCGGTGACGATGGTGTCGCCGCTTGGGTAGTTGAACACCACTATGTCGTTGAGTTTCACCTTGCCCAGGCCCTTCAGTCGGCGATAGTCCCAGTGGGGCCACTCCACATAGCTCTTGGTGTTTATCACGGGCATGGTGTGCTGCGTGAGCGGCATGGTGAGCGGCGTCTCGGGGATGCGCGGGCCGTAGCTCACCTTCGACACGAAGAGGTAGTCGCCCGTGAGGAGGCTCTTCTCCAGCGAAGAAGACGGTATGACGTAGTTCTGGAAAAGGAAGAGGTTGATGAAATAGACGGCCACGAGGGCGAACACGAGAGCGTCGACCCAGCTCATGATGAACTTCACGGGGCCCTCGGCGTCTTTCCACCACTGCCACCTCACCTTCTTCGACACGTAGCAGTCGAAGATGAACATCGCGCCGAGCAGCGTGAGGATCCATCCCGTCAGCGTGCGTGGCGACATCCATACAATAAACAGCACGTAGAAGAAGAAGGCACAGCCAAACTTCATCCATTGCTTCCTCATGTTGAGCGAAGCCTTTTCCTTGTCAATCATTTATCTTGCTTTGTTTGTTTTATTGCCTTGCGGGGGCCGGCACAAGACCGGCCCCTGCACCGATTTTATTAGAACTTGAAGAGGTCCGACGTGGTGAGCAATCCCTTGTGGTCCTTGGTGTACTCGGCGGCGAGCACTGCACCCAAGGCGAACCCCTTGCGCGAATGTGCGCTGTGGGTGATGGTTATCTCGTCGGCCTCTGAGTCGTAGCGTATGCTGTGTATGCCCGGCACCTCGTCGTGGCGCACGCTGTCTATGAGCAGCTCGTCGGGCTTGTGGTCCTCGGAGCCTTCCACGCGGCCGTCGTCCCAGGTGGTGGTGCCGAGCTTCCATGAGCTCTTGCGGTCGAGACGTTCCACTACGTCCTCGGCAAGGGTGATGGCGGTGCCTGAGGGCGCGTCGAGCTTGTGGATGTGGTGGGTCTCCGTCTCGGTGACGTCATACTGCGCGAAGCCGTTCATTATCTCAGCCAGCTTCTTGTTGACAGCTCGGAAGATGGCCACGCCCACTGAGAAGTTGCTCGCCCAGAAAAGGGTCTGCTTGCCGTCCTGGCACAGGGCCTCCACGTCGGCCTTGTGGTCTTTCATCCATCCCGTGGAACCAGACACGACCTTCACGTTGTGCTTGAAGGCGCGCAGGTAGTTGCCATAGGCGGCGGTGGGGTTGGTGAACTCAATGGCCACGTCGGCAGAGGCGAACGCGGGAGAGTCGAAGTCGTCGGCGTTGTCGATGTCTATCTTGCATACTATCTCATGGCCACGCTCAAGGGCTATCTGCTCTATCATGTGACCCATCTTGCCATAGCCTATCAATGCTATCTTCATAATCGTGCTGTTTTTAATTATATGTTTGTATTATATGTCCACATATTAATGTGTCGTGCAAAATTAGCTAATTTATGGCTAAAAGGGCCTCCGGCATTGCATAAATTATTATAAATCTTCAAGATATGTGGATATTTCGCGCTAAAAACGGCGATTTAATTTTCAAAAAGTGATTAATCGAAGAAAAAGCAGTAACTTTGCAAAGTTAAGAAGCCGCAAGTTGGTTCGGCTTCTTGCAGGTGTGGGCCTTAGGCCCGTCAGCGACCACAATAGGCAAGCCAACACAACAAAGAGATTAATCAAGGTAACAAATATTTTATTTATGCACAAGACCTTAAGGGCATGGGGGAGTCTCATGCTATTGTCTGTCGCGATGACAGCCTCGCTCTCCTCATGTATAAAGGAAGAGGCTCTCAACAGCGAGGCCGACATCACGGGAGTGACCCTCGGCGACGGCAGTTCCCTTATCAGGGAGCCGGAGATAACAAACAACGAGGTGACGCTCTACGCCAACACCGCCGACAGCATCCTCGCTCCTGAGTTCACGCTCACCGAAGGCGCTACCATAGAGCCGGCGAGCGGCACCAAGCGCAAGTTTTTCACGCGCGTGGCCAACCCGCAGAAGACCGACAAGGACGACAGGCTGCCCGACTCGATTGACATGCCCGTGCCACAGAAATACACCGTGACCTCGCAAGACGGGGCATGGACGAAGAAGTACACCGTGAGGGTGGCAAGCATCGCCACGTTTGCCGACTATCACTTCAACGACATGCGCTACTACATGTACGACACCGACGACGACGGCACCGACGACCCGATGTTCCATATATTCTACGAGGAGATTGGCGGACAGCATGTGGACTGGGGCTCAGGAAACCCCGGCGCCATGATAACGCTGATGTCGTCGAACCCCAAGCCAAGCGACTACCCCACGAGCCAGGCCGATGGCGGCGTGATCGGCAAATGCGCCAAGCTGACAACCATAAGCACTGGCGCGCTGGGCGCGATGTTCAAGGCCCCGATAGCTGCCGGCAACATCTTCTTGGGCTCTTTCCAAGTCAACTTCGGCGACATGGCTTCTTCGACCCACTTCGGCATCCCGTTCTTCAACACCAAGCCTGTCTCCATGACCGGATACTATAAGTATAAGGCCGGCCCGACGATGACCGACGAGAACATGAGCGTGATGAGCGGGGCGAAAGACGACTTCGCGCTCTACGCCGTGGTGTTTGAGGTGTCGAAGGATATTCCATGGCTCGACGGCACCGACACCAACAAGAACTCGCTCACGAGCCCGAGCATCGTGCTAAAGGCCGAGCTGACCGACAGGAAGGAGACCGACGAGTGGACGAAGTTCACCATACCTTTCGAGCCCGTGAACGGCAAGACGTTCGACATCAACAAGATGATAGCCGGCAAATACAGCTTCGCCATCATCGCGTCGTCGAGCAAGGACGGAGCCAAGTTTAAGGGTGCCATAGGCAGCACGCTCTACATCGACGAGCTGCACGTGGACTACGAGGCTTATTAATCATCGGGAACGACTCTAAAACGAACAAGCAACATGAAAAGCAAGATATTATTATTCCTGCTCGTGGCTTTCTCCTTCTCCGCTGCCGCACAAGAGAGCATCGGCGAACGCGACGAGAACCTGCAGCAGATGAACAAGAAGGGATGGGAACTGGAGCTGAAGGCCGGCCTCAACATTGGAGGTGCCACTCCGCTCGGCCTGCCGCGCGAGATAAGACACATCAACAGCTTCGACCCGAAGCTCAACGGCACCCTCGAATGTGCCGTGACGAAATGGTTTGGCAGATGGGGCGTGGCGTCGGGATTGAGGCTCGAAGCCAAGCGCATGTCGACAGGTGCCACGGTGAAAAACTACCACACGGCGATAATACAAAACGGTGACAAAGTGGCTGGATATTTCACGGGCTACGACAAGACCGACTACAACAGCAACGACCTCACGTTGCCCATCACCGCCAACTACCGCGTGAACCCGCGCTGGAAGGTGAGGGGCGGAATGTTCTTCTCCTACTGCCTCTCTCGTGAGTTCAACGGATACGTGAGCGACGGCTACCTGCGCAACGGCACGCCGACGGGCGAGAAGGTGACGTTCGACAACGGCAGCTTGGCCGACTACAACTTCGACGACGACCTGCGCAAGTTCAACTATGGCGTGCAGGTGGGAGCCTCGTGGAACGCCTACAAGCACTTCTCGCTGTTCGGCGACCTGGCCTACTCGTTCAATAACATATTCAAGTCCGACTTCCACACCGTGGCGTTCACCATGCACCCAATTTACTTCAACGTGGGCTTCGGATACAGATTCTAAGACAACAAAAACATAACAACAATGAAAAAACTTTTCACACTATTCACTATGGTTCTCATGGCGGTCAGTTGCTTCGCGACGGACTACACCGGTGAGCTAACAGTTACAGTTAAACCCCTTGTGGGAAAAGAAGATACCCAGACAACAAAAGGATCTGTCGTTTCTGTAAATAAACAAGAAGATGGAAAATACACCATTACACTAAAAGACTTCAAGTATGGCTCTACGAATCTCGGTGACATTGAGCTTAAAAATGTTGATGCTACAACACCAAATGGAGTCACAACATTAACAACTGAACAACAAGTCAAGATAATTAGTTTGTCTCTTACCGTTCACATTAAACTCAATGGAGAAGAAAGTAATGGAAAATTTAATGCAGATATAGAAATATCAAAAGTACCTTTTATTAAAAAAATCACCGCAACTTTTGATGGCACAGACCCGACATACACCGGCATCTCCAACCTGCCCGTAAACAACGACAACGAGAAGAAAGAGATATTCAACCTCCAGGGCCAGCGCATCAGCGAGGCTAAGCCCGGTCAGGTGGTGATCGTAAAGAAAGGCGGAAAAGCCGTGAAAGTGGTGAAATAAGCAACCGACCACAACAAACGACGTGCAGGGGCGGGCCCTGTGCCCGTCCGCAACCCGAAAGGAAACCGAGATGCAACATGGGTGAATGCTCATTGCGGATCGACGTTTTCGCCATTCAGGGTGCGGACGGGCACAGGGCCCGCCCCTGCACGTCATACCATTGCATATATCATTGATTAGCCAAAGTTTTTGGCTAAACATTTGGTGGTTTAGTGGAAAAAGACGTATTTTTGCAGAAACTATAAAAATACGACCATGGCAGAAGCAGCAACACTAAATCAAGCGCAAATGCAAATTCTTGACATGATGTCTTTTGTAAAGACACCAGAGGCATTGAAAGATTTAAAACAGGCCATATCAAACTATTTCGCGCAAAGAGCCGATGCCGAGAAAAGCAATATAAAATACGCAAACGACATGACCTCTTCGCTCTTGATACATCCTGGCGAGATGATTAAAGAAGAAATCGAGGCTCGCGGAATAACTCAAAAAGAAGTAGCAGAGAAAATGGGGGTGTCGTACACGGTTTTCAATGAGATTCTCAATGGCAAGCGTCCTGTGACCACAGAATACGCGCTATTGCTGGAGGCCGTGCTTGGGATAGACGCAGGAATTTGGCTCCGACTACAAGCTGACTATAACATGCAGGAAGCAAAAGCCGACAAGTCGTTCATGAGCCGATTAGAGCACATCCGACGTTGTGCCGCTGTGCTTTAGCCACTTTATTATCATGGCCAAACATTTATATATAATAGCAGGTTGTAATGGAGCAGGAAAGACCACTGCATCTATGACGATTTTACCAAAGAGCCTTTTGGTAAAAGAATTTGTTAACGCTGATGAGATTGCGAAAGGTCTATCACCATTCAACCCAGAAGGCGTTGCCATCGAAGCTGGAAGGCTAATGTTAGAAAGAATAAAATACTTGATTAACAAAGAGGAGTCTTTCTCCATAGAAACGACCTTGGCGACACGCTCGTATATAAACCTCGTTATGGACGCGCATAAACGTGGATATATTGTCAATATAATCTATTTCTGGCTTGAGTCTCCAGAATTAGCCGCAAACAGAGTTGCCGAACGCGTCAGTAAAGGCGGACATGATATTCCGAGAGATGTCATATTTAGGAGATATTCCAAGGGCATTAATAACCTATTCAACTTATTTATGGATAAAGTAGACGTTTGGGCTATTTACGACAACAGCCAGTACAAACGTGAGAGAATTGCCTTTGGCGGCAAAGGCATAAAACAAGTTGTAAATAACATGGAAAAATTTAATAAGATTAAGGATTATGTCAAATAAAGAGGTAGAAGAGTATATTAAAAGATTAGACGAAGGTCTTGCCTTGGCAGAAAAGGAAATGCTTCAAGACAAAGCCTCTCGTAACGAGTCTATTGTCTATTCAGATAGTCATGGTCATATAAAACGTGCATTAGCCACAGATGTTATCAATGGAAAATTAGGGATTTAACAGATGCGACCCTATTAGGAACAGCTTTATCAAATAAATAGATATCACCTGACACCACATGGAACAGCTCTTGCACTATTGCTGGAAACACAGGCTATACCCCATCGCCGGGCTCCGCACTACAGGCGGCGACGAGGTGGAGGTGATAGACCCCGGACTGCACAACCAAAACGCCGGGCCCGACTTCTTCAACGCCAAGGTGAGGATAAACGGACAGCTGTGGGTGGGCAACGTGGAGATACACGACAAGGCAAGCGACTGGTTCGCGCATGGGCACGACAAGGACGCGCTATATAATAATGTGGTGCTGCACGTGGTGGGAAAGGCCGACGCGCAAGCCGTGACCGAAGACGGCATGAAGCCGCCACAGATGGAACTGAGCGTGCCAGAACACGTGAGGCAAAACTATGAGGAGCTGCTCAAGACCGACAGCTACCCACCGTGCTACAAGATTATACCCACGCTGAGCAACCTCATGAAGCACTCGTGGATGAGCGCGCTGGAGACGGAACGGCTGGAACGCAAGACGGATGACATAATAAGCAGGGTCAGGCGATGCCTTGGGTCATGGGAGGCGGCCTACTTCGTCACCATGGCACGCAACTACGGGTTCGGCATCAACGCCGAGGCCATGGAGCAATGGGCGCTAAGCGTGCCGCTCAACGCCGTGGCGCGCCACGGCGACAACCTGTTCCAGATAGAGGCCATATTCATGGGGCAAGCCGGACTGCTCGACCCCATGTCGGTGCCGGAAAGACACCGAGAGGCAGCGCTGGCCGACGATTACCTCTTCAAGCTCCACAACGAATACAAATACTTGGCTCATAAATACTCGCTCAAGCCCATCGATTTCCACCTGTGGCGATTCCTGAGGCTGAGACCGCAAAACTTCCCGCATATCAGGATATCGCAACTCGCAAACCTTTACTATCATCGCAAGGCGAGCCTGTCGCTGCTCATCGACTGCAACGACACTAAGGCGGCCAAGGAGCTGCTGATGACCGAGGTGACGGAATATTGGACGACCCACTTCGCCTTCGGGTGCGAGAGCAAGGCAAGCAGCAAGCACCTGTCGGAGGCGTCGCTGAACCTGCTGCTCATCAACACCGTGGTGCCAATGCTCTTCGCCTATGGAAGGCACAAGCAGGAAGAAAAAATCACGGACAGGGCTTTCGACTTTCTCGAACAACTGAAAGCGGAAGACAACCACATAACCCGTACATGGAAAGACGTGGGACTGACGGTTGACAACGCCGGTGACAGCCAAGCTCTCATACAACTGAAAAACGAGTATTGCGACCGTCGCGACTGCCTCCGATGCCGATTCGGCTACGAATACTTGAAAGGGGAAGGCTGACAAGCAGAGACAAGAGACGGAGCTACTGCCAAAGACACATAATCTCAGACCATGGATAAGGAAATGCCCAATGTGCTCAAGCAAGGCAACGACTGGCGCAAACTGCACTTTTACCATAAGGCAGACGCGATATACCAGCTCACGTTCGTATTCTGCCATCGCTTCCTGCCCATCAGCGGAGACCGCACGGTGGACCAGATGGTGCAAGCGGCACGCTCGGGCAAGCAAAACATCGTGGAGGGATCCGAAGACGGCAAGTCGTCAACGGAAATGGAGCTAAAGCTGGTCAACGTGGCGCGGGCAAGCATAAGGGAACTGCTGGAAGACTACAAAGATTTCCTGCACAACCATAGATACGCGATATGGAAAGACCGTGACCCGCGACGCTACAACAGCGTGCTGGAGTATACGAGAAGACACAACGAGCCCAACGACTACCTGCCTTTCGCCGACAAGTGGTCGGCTGAGGAGTTTGCCAACACCTGCCTCACCCTCTGCTATCAACTGGACGCCATGATCAACTCTTATCTCAAGAAGCTCCAAAACGACTTCGTGACCGAGGGTGGCATCAAGGAGCGCATGTACGCGGCCCGCACGGGTTACAGGAAGGAGCAAGATGCCAAGATGAAGAATCTGGAGGCTGAGAACAACAGGCTCAAGGCTGAGAACGCTCAACTGCTCGCGACCTCCAATGCCTGGAAAGCAAAATACGAGGACTTGAAGCAGCGAGCCTTAAAAGCCTATTACGGGCAAAAAGAAGAGATAGAAAGATTAAGAAAAGAGATAAACGATAAAACAAAGATAGATGATGATAGACAGGATAGACCTCGATAGACAAGGTAGACCCCGATAGACAAGATAGACCCCGATAGACAAGATAGACTTGATAGACAGAATAGATTATCTAAGGTCTATACCGTCTATAAAAGTCTATACCGTCTATAAGAGTCTATAAAAGTCTATAACCGTCTATAAGAGTCTATAACCGTCTATAAAAAAGAGACACACCATGAAAAAATACTTATTCACCACGCGCATGGAGGTGCGCGACTACGAGTGCGACATCGAAGGCATCGTGAACAATGCCAACTACCTCCACTACACAGAGCACACACGCCACCGCTTCATCAACAGCCTTGGCATTAGCTACGCCAAACTGCACGAGGAAAAACACGTGGACCCAGTCGTGGCAAGGATGAACCTGAAGTTCAAGGCCCCACTCCACTGCGACGACGTGATGCTGTCGTGCGTCAACGTGCGAAAGGAAGGGCTGCGCTACATCTTCACTCACGACATCTACCGTGAGGCAGACAACCAACTGTGCTTCCATGGCGACGTGGAACTCGTGATGCTCATCAATGGCAAGCTCGGCAACAGCGAAGACTACGACAACGCCTTCCTGCCAGTGATAGAGAAGTTCAATAATGAAAACGCATGACACGGGAGCCTCATAAGGACAAGGCTGATAAGGACAATGCTGAATAGAGAAGAACTGGTCAACACCGCCATACTCACACGGCTAAGCTACTTCCACCTCAACGCCATGGTGGGACTGTACAGGACGTTAGGCTCCGCCACCGCCATAATGGAGCAGAGGAAGGATCTTGGCTCCATCTTTCCGGGGCTCCCAAAGCGTGTTCTCGCCGACATCAACGACATGGCGTCGATGCGCGACCGCGCGGAAGAGGAATTGGCTTGGGCCGACGACCACGGCGTGAAGGCCCTGTGCCTCAACGATGACGGCTATCCCGACAGGATGAAAGAAGCCCCAGACGCGCCGCTGATGCTGTTCTACAAAGGCACGGCCAACCTCAACGCGCGCCACATTATAAACATCGTGGGCACTCGCCACTGCACACGCTATGGTGAAGACCTGATAATGGCTTTCGTCAGGGACTTGCACGCCATGGTACCCGACACGATCGTGGTGAGCGGACTGGCTTACGGCGTTGACATTCACGCTCACCGCGAGGCATTGGCCAACGGCATGGACACCGTGGCGGTGCTCGCCCATGGCCTCGACACGCTATATCCACCAACCCACCGCGACGACGCCAACAGGATGGTGAGCCAAGGCGGACTCATTACCGAATACATGACGCGCACCAAACCCGACAAGCTCAACTTCGTGAGGCGGAATCGCATCACGGCTGGGTTGTGCGACGCCACCATACTCGTGGAGAGCGCACGAAAAGGCGGCGGACTGATAACGACACGCATTGCCAAGGAATACAACCGCGACGTATTCGCCTTCCCTGGTCCAGTGGGCGCGCCTTACAGCGAGGGTTGCAACAACCTGATACACGGTTGCGGAGCCGGCCTCATCACCTCGGCCGAGGATTTCGTCAAGGACATGGGATGGGAAAACGAGGCAACGCTGGAGAAAGCGAGGAGCAAGGGGATAGAAAGGTCGTTGTTCCCCGACCTGACTGAGGACGAACAAAAAATCGTCGGCTTGCTCAAACAAGCCAACGACCTGCGACAAGACATGATATCAGTGAAGACAGGCATCAACGCCGGGAACCTCACGGCACTGCTCTTCCAGCTGGAGATGAAAGGCGTGGTAAAAGCCTATGCCGGCGGAACATATCACTTGATGGCATGACGACACGCAACCATTGCCATAATTTTCGTATTATTATCGCAAAGAAACGGAAAATATGAAACTTGGTTCCCGTATTGGTTCCATTTTTATGTAACTTTGTATTGTATAATGCGCGCTATCACGGTCGCGCCAAGCATAAACACCCTTTTTATACAAAGACATGAAAGAAGAAATCAAGTTTGATGGCCTAAGCGCCGCGGAGGTAATCGCCTCACGCGAGAGACATGGAGAGAATGTGCTTACCCCACCAAAGAAGACTCCTGTTTGGAAGCTATACATCGACAAATACAGCGACCCCATAATACAAGTTCTCCTTGTAGCGGCAGCCGTTTCCCTCGTCCTTGCCTTTGTCAACAACGACTTCGTGGAGACCATCGGCATATTGCTCGCCATATTCCTCGCCACGACAGTGGGCTTCTACTTCGAGCTCGACGCGGCAAAGAAGTTCAAGGTGCTCACCGCCATGAACGACGACCAACCCGTGAAAGTGAGACGCGAGGGCAAGGTGACGGAGATTCCACGCCGCGAGGTCGTGGTGGGCGACATAATAATAGTGGAGCCTGGCGACGAGGTGCCTGCCGACGCACGCCTCATCTCCGCCACGAACCTGCAAATAGACGAGTCTACACTCACGGGAGAGACCCTCACGACCAAGAGCCTCGACGCTGACGGCAATCACGACACTACCTACCCACCAAACATCATACTGCGCTCAACGATGGTCATGAACGGCCACGGGGAAGCCATGGTGGAAAAAGTGGGCAACATGACCGAGATAGACAAAGTGGCGCGCAAGGCCACTGAGATGACAAGCACCAAGACGCCGCTCAACATGCAGCTTGGCAAGCTCGCGAAGCTCATATCAAAAGTTGGCTCGGCAGTATCGGTGTCGGCATTCGTGATATTCCTCGTTCACGACATCCTAACCAACGACCTGTGGCACACCACCAACTATCTTGGCATGGCGCAAATCGTGCTCAACTACTTCATGATGGCGGTGACGCTCATCGTGATGGCCGTGCCCGAAGGCCTTCCCATGGCCGTGAACCTCGCGTTGGCCCTCAACATGCGACGTATGCTCAAGAGCAACAACCTCGTGCGCAAGCTGCAAGCATCAGAGACCATGGGCGCCGTGACCATAATATGCACCGACAAGACTGGCACGCTCACGCAAAACAAGATGCGCGTGAGCGAGATATTCTCTTCGTCTGACAGCGACCATGAGGGCAAGCCAAGCCCACTGCTCGACATCGCCATGGCCATCAACTCGACGGCAGAACTCGACGGCGACAAGGTCATAGGCAACCCAACAGAAGGCGCGTTGCTGCTATGGCTCAAGGACCAAGGCCATGACTACAACACGTTGCGCTCAGAGTGCGCCGTGGTCAACCAGATACCATTCTCCACCGAGAGGAAGTTCATGGCTACCGTGGCGACGGTCAACGGCAAGACCATGACTTTCGTAAAAGGCGCGCCTGAGATATTGATGAGCATGTGCTATTGCGACACCGCCGACCGCGAGACCTACGAAAGCCAACTGCTACAATATCAGCGGCAAGCCATGCGCACGCTCGCCTTCGCCCATGGCGATGGCGACCTCGCCCAACAACTCTTGTCGGGAAAAGCTCACGGACTGACCATGCAAGGCGTGTGCGCCATTTGCGACCCTGTGCGCGACGACGTGCCAAAGGCTGTCGGCGAGTGCCGCGAGGCTGGCATCCGCGTGAAAATCGTCACGGGCGACACCACGGCCACGGCGTTGGAGATAGCACGCCAGATAGGCATAGACGAAGGTGAGGCCATAACCGGACCGGAATGGGCGGCCTTGCCCGACGAGGAGGCTTACAAACGCTGCGAGAACATACGCGTGATGAGCAGGGCACGCCCCGACGACAAGCAGCGACTCGTGGAGATGCTGCAAAGACACGGCGAGGTGGTGGCCGTGACGGGCGACGGTACCAACGACGCCCCAGCGCTCAACTACGCCCACGTGGGCCTGTCGCTCGGCTCCGGCACCTCGGTGGCAAAGCAAGCTTCCGACATAACACTGCTCGACGACTCGTTCAGTTCCATCGCCGCCGCCGTGATGTGGGGTCGTTCACTCTACAAGAACATCCAGCGCTTCTTGTTCTTCCAGCTCGTGGTCAACGTGTCGGCACTGCTCCTCGTGCTTGGCGGCTCCGTGATAGGCACGGAGATGCCGCTCACGGTGACACAGATTCTCTGGGTCAACCTCATCATGGACACGTTTGCGGCCCTCGCGCTCGCCTCTCTCCCGCCTTCCCACGAGGTCATGCGCGACAAGCCACGCAAGACCTCACAGTTTATCATCACGAAGCCCATGGCACGAGGCATCCTCTCCATAGGTTTCGCTTTCTTCATACTGATGTTCGCCTTCCTCGTTTGGTGTGAGCGACACGGAGCCGGAAGCATCATCGACGTGCATGAGCTGACACTGTTCTTCACCACGTTCGTGATGCTCCAGTTATGGAACCTCCTCAATGCCAAATGCCTTGGAAGCGTCCACAGCGCCTTCCGCCACTTCTGGCGCGACCGCGGCCTGGTGCTCGTGCTCTCGATGATTTTCGCGGGCCAATGGATTATCGTCACCTTTGGAGGCAGGATGTTCCGCACGCTCCCGTTGAGCGCGATGGAATGGTTGGCCATAACCGTGTCCACGGGAGTGTTGGTACTCGGAAGCGGAGAGCTGTACCGAGCCATTAAAAGATGCAATAAATAATGTTTGACAATAGCTACTATACATTAAACGGCAACTCGCGACCTTGCGTTGCCACGATAGGATTTTTCGATGGCGTGCATCGCGGCCACCAGTTTCTCATTTCCAATGTCATGGAAGAGGCCAGACGGTCCGGGCTCGCCTCGCTCGTCATCACCTTCGACCGCCATCCCCGGCAGGTGCTCAACCAAGACTACCAACCCCAACTGCTTACCACCCTTGAGCGCAAACTGCAACTCATCGCCCTCACAGGTGTCGACAACGTGGCGGTGCTGCGCTTCAGCAAGGAGATGGCCGCGCTCTCGGCAAAGGAATTCATGAGGCAGGTGCTTGCCGAGCGACTGAATGTCAAGACCCTTGTCATTGGCTACGACAACCGGTTCGGCCATGACCGCACCGAGGGCTTCGACGATTACGTGGCCTACGGTCGCGAACTCGGCATCGAGGTGGTGCAAGCAAAGTCGTACACTCTCGACAACATGAAGGTTAGCTCATCGCTCATCCGCTCCTTCCTTGAAGGCGGCGAGGCGGAGATGGCCGCGCGTTGCCTCAGCCGGCCTTTCGAGTTGTCGGGCAAGGTCAAGAAAGGCTTTCAGGAAGGCCGCAAGCTTGGCTTCCCCACAGCCAACCTCGACCTCGGCGACAGCGGACTGCTCATCCCGAAAGACGGCGTGTATGCGGTTTGGGCAGCCATAGATGGCCACTCACGCTTCTTCCCTGCCATGATGGACATTGGCTCTCGCCCTACCTTCGGGGGTGGACAGCTATCCCTGGAAGTAAATATCATCGGTTTCCACGGCAACCTCTACGACAAGCAAGTCAAGGTGCGGTTCGTGAGCCGCGTAAGAGACAACCGCAAGTTTGACAGCGCCGACAGCCTTGCCGAGCAATTGCGGAAAGACCAGGAATACATTATAAAGAAACTCAACAAGGAAAGTAAAGAAAAACAATAATAAAGACATCACCCAAATAAAGACGTCACCCATGACAGAAAACAATAACGCCCTTCGTGGCAGCCTCGACATTCTTTGGTACGCCATCGTCTTCTTGCTTTTGCAGTTAGGCTTTGGCGCCATATTCCACTTCGTGAAACTTCAACCTGTCACGAGCACCATTGCCATTACCTCGCTCAGCAGCTTGGCCACGCTCTTGGTCTTCCTTAAATGCAAATGGGCTCGCGTCTCAAACACATGGCTGCAGACACGCCCATGGGCGGTAATGGTCTGGGCGGTGCTTCTTGCCATCGGCAGCATGATTCCATCTGAGCAACTGGTGGAGTGGATGCACTTCGAGATGCCCGAGGAGATGACTAAGATGATGGAAGGCGTAATGAAAAAGCCGCTTGGCTATGTGGTGATAGGCATACTCGCGCCACTTGCCGAGGAGGTCGTCTTCCGCGGAGCCATATTGCGCAAGCTCCTCGCCATGATGCCAACCGGCAGGCACTGGGTGGCCATAGCCATCTCCGCTTTGATCTTCGGCATAGTGCACTTCAACTTGCCCCAAGGCATACACGCTTTCCTCATCGGCCTGCTGCTCGGATGGATGTATTATCGCACTCGCTCTATCATCCCAGGCATCGTTTTCCATTGGATCAACAACACCATATCTTATATAATGGTCAACCTGATGCCGCAGTGTGCCGACGGAAAACTCGTAGACCTCTTCAACGGCAACGAGCGCATGGTCATCTATGCGGTATTGTTCTCCATGCTCATTTTCCTGCCAAGCATCTTCCAACTCAACATCCGGATGCGCAAGGCAAAAGACACAACAGCAGAATAACGCGCCTACAAGTTGTTATCATTCATCTTATTTGCACAAAATGTAACAAATTGCAATTTTAACATAACAAAAAGGCAAAAAACGCCTGTAAAGACTTTGCACGTATCACTTTTTTACTTATCTTTGCAATTGACAAGGGATTTAGATCTACGTTTCTCGACACAATCCTACAGTCACTAACACACTTTAAGTTATGTCATTATGAGTGAAAGCAATTGCAAAAGAACGCTGAACGCGAAGTCATTTTTGGCAGCCACGGCGTTGACCACCGTGTTTCTCGGAGGCAATGCTCTTTCTGCTAATGCTACAACGGCAACGGGTGCTACGCCCAAACCGCTGGCCGAGCAACAGAAGAACACCGTCAGGGGAACCGTAACCGACCAGGCTGGAGAGCCTATCATTGGTGCGAGTATCGTAATCAAAGGTACCACGAAAGGTGTCGTGACCGACACTGAGGGCCGTTTTGCCATAGACGTATCAAACGGCTCCATGCTGGAGATATCGTGCATAGGTTACGAGAAACGCGTAGTGAAGGTAGGAGCACAGAAAAACATCAACATCACCCTTGCCGAAGACACCAAGTCGCTGAGCGACGTGGTGGTGACGGCCATGGGCATACGCAAGGAGAAAAAGGCCCTTGGATATGCCGTGACCGACGTGAAGGCCGATGAGCTGATGAAGAACAAGAATACCAACATCGTCAACTCACTCGCCGGCAAGGTGCCTGGCCTGAACATCACGCAGAGCAGCGGTGCCGCCGGCGCGGGAGCCACCATCGTGATGCGCGGTGCCAACTCCACGGCTGAGGGACGAAGCAACCAGCCGCTCTTCGTCGTTGACGGAATCATCTACGACAACTCCACAAGCGTGGTGGGCAACTCGGGCACCGACGGCATGACGCGCAACGCCACAACCTTCTCTAACCGCGTGATGGATATCAACCCTGAAGACATCGCCGATATCTCCGTGCTGAAGGGCGCGGCCGCCGCGGCCCTCTACGGCTCACGCGCTGCCGATGGCGCCATCATCATCACCACGAAGAAGGGTGCCGAGGGAACGGTGAAGATCGACTATTCGGGCAAGCTGAGCGCGTCTTCTGCCACGAAGCTGCCTGAGGCTCAAAAGCAGTTCGGACGAGGATACTATGCCGACAACGGCGTGTTCAGCGACCAGACCTACAACTCTTGGGGAAAGGCTTACGACGGTTCGGAGACACTGTATGACAACATAGGCAACTTCTTCCGCACAGGCACCGTACTCGACAACAACGTCAGCATATCGGGCGGCTCGAAGAACCAAAGCTTCTTCCTCTCACTGTCCAACTACGACCAGCAGGGTATCGTGCGCAAGACGGGCTACAACAAGACCACCGTGCGCTTCAACGGTGAGCAGAAATTCGGCAAGCTGACCATAAGCGCCAACATGACCTACTCGCTCTCGAAGACCGACAAGACGCTGACCTCAGGCGGACTGTGGGGCAGCGGCGGCACCGGCACCATGACGGCACTCTACAGCTGGCCGCTGCAAGAGGACATGTCGCACTACCTCAACGAGGACGGCACCAAATACCGCCTGTTCGACGGCATTTGGGAGCTGGCAGACGACAAGGAGAACCCTTACTGGATTATCAACAAGGACAAGATGTATGACAAGACCCACCGCTTCACCGGTGCCTTGTCGGCCAACTTCAAGATAACCAACTGGTGGGACGTAACCGCACGCTTCGGCTACGACAACTACACCACCGACGCCTACACCTACATAGCTCCAGGCTCCGTGGTTAAGGAGCTTTACCAAAACGGTCGCCTCTCGAAGAGCGACTACCGCTATGAGTACTGGTCAACCAACGTGATGACCAACCTGCACAAGACCTTCGGCGACTTCGACCTCGGCCTCATGCTCGGCACCACGGCTGAGAGCACCGAACGTCTGAACCAGACCCATTGGGGCTACAACTTCACGACACCGGGAACCATAAGCTTCACCAACATCGCTGCAGGCGACCAGTTCTTCAACGACGGCACAACAAAGAAGCGCCTGGTGGGTGTGTATGGCGAGGCACGCGCCTCATACAAGAGCCTGGCATACCTCACCTTCACAGGACGTAACGACTGGTCATCGACGCTGCCTCTCGACAACCGCTCTTATTTCTATTCTTCTGTGAGCGGCGCTCTCGTGTTCACCGAGCTGCTGCCTAAGAACGACATTCTCTCGTTCGGAAAGGTACGCGCCAGCTGGGCACAGGTAGGTAAGGACGCTGACCCCTACGCCACGCTGACCTATCTGGAGAAGCCAATCAACTATGGCGGCTACACCGGTGTGGGCAACGTCTACACAAAGGGCAACTCTATCCTCAAGCCAGAGATCCAGACAGCATGGGAAATCGGTACCGAACTGCGCTTCCTGAAAGGCCGTCTGGGTATCGACTGGACCTACTATCACAGCTCTACAAAGAACCAGATCGCTTCGCCACGTCTCTCTAACGCCGGCGGTTACATAATGATGTCTATCAACTCGGGATCGGTTATAAACGAAGGTATGGAGGTGAGCATCACGGGCAAACCGTTCGACGGCAAAGATTTCAAGTGGGAGTCGACACTCAACTTCTCTTACAACAAGGGCCGTCTGGGCGACTTCCTCGAGGGCGTAGGCATGTTCTACCCCACCGACGCACAGTTCGGCTCAGTGAAGTCGGCATCTGTACCTAACGGCGGCAAGTTCATGGCGCTCGTGGGCACTCGCTTCGAGACACAGCACGACGAGAACGGTGAGGAGATAAAGGGCGGCAAGTATCTCGTGGACCCTGCCACCGGACTCTACAAGATTCACAGCGGACAAAACGACGTTGTGGGCAACCGCGAGCCTAAGCTCATAGGCGGATGGAACAACACCTTCACCTATAAGAACCTCTCGCTCTCCTTCCTGCTCGACTTCCGCCTTGGCGGCGACGTGTTCAACGGCACCGAGCAGTTCATGGTCGGCAACGGCTTGAGCAAGCTCACCACTCAGAACAACCGCCAGAGCGTCACCGTGGACGGCATCAACGCCACGACAGGCGAGCCTTACACGCAGACCTACGAGGCTGGAAAGACTTACACTTTCGGCAAGACCACTTATTCTGGCGAGGCCATGATACAGAAATACTGGGACAACTATGCCGACAACTCTTACAACTTCATTCAGAGCGTCAACTGGCTGAAGCTGCGCTCGCTCTCGCTGAGCTACGACTTCACGAGCCTTCTGCGCAGCCACACCATCATCAAGCGCCTCTCTGCCAACATCACGGCTCAAAACCTCTTCACATGGACCAACTACAAGGGCATGGATCCTGAGGTATGCACCGCTGGCGGCACGGGCGGCTCCGGCGCAACTGGCATCGACTACTGCAGCGTGCCTTCTGTACGCACCTACACCTTTGGCGTGAACATCACGTTCTAAGCGTGGCGCATTGAGTGTGAATGAGAATTTGCTTAAACATCAAAAACAGAATTATTATATGAAGAGTTTCAAATATATGATGGCAGCCGGATGTCTGCTCACGCTGGGACTTACATCGTGCAGCGACTTCCTCGACGTGAACGTGGACCCGGACAAGCCAAACAACGCCACCGCTGAGGTGGCCAACCGCGTGCCTTGGATAGAACGTATGTATATGTACTCGGCAGGCGTTACCAACTATCGCACGTCGATGATTGCGGGTGTGCTGTATTCAACCAGTGGCACCCAAGGCCCCGCTGCCGTGACATGGAACTTTGCCAATGCTACCTCTACCACCACCTACCAGACCTTCTTTGTAGAGTGTGCGTCAAACCTTAACGACCTGTACAATAAGGCAAAGGCAGAAAACGCTTACCACTATATGGCGGTGGCCGACGTGTTCCACGCTCTCGGCTTCATGCAGATGCTCGACGTGTATGGCGAGATACCTTACACCGAGGCTCTCGGCAACTCACCAGTACCGGCCTACGACGACGGCAAGACCATCTTCAACGGCTGCATTGCCAAGCTCGACGAGGCCATAGAGCTGCTCGGCAAGGCGCAACCTGCCACGGCCACGCCACTCTCTAAGGGCGACCTCATGGACGGTGGCGACACGCAGAAATGGCTCAAGCTGGCCTACGGACTGAAGGCGCGCTACCTGCTCAAGCTCTCGAAGAAGGCTGAGTTTAACCCTGACGAGATTCTCGAATGCCTGGCCAAGGGCCCGCAGAGCATTGACGACAACTCGGTGATACCGTGCTATAACAGCGGACAGGACGTGACCGACTATCTGCTCGGCGACCCCATCATGACCAATGGTAACTGGAACTGCGTGGGCTATGGCACCACACAGCGCATCACGAAATATTACACCGACCTGCTGACCAACATGCGCGGCGCAGGCGTGGAAGACCCTCGATACACCAAGATTGTGCCTGCCGTAATGACAAACATCAAGCTGGATGACAACGGCAAGGTGCGGTCGTATGACTGGGCACGCTCGAAGGGTGTCGACTGTCACGGCGACTGCGAACGCCTGAAGGCTGTAGGATGGAACAGCATTGTAGCACCCACATGGGCTGCTACCGATAAAACCATTAGCTATGCCATCAGCGACGATGCTAAGCGCGCCGCCTTCTTGGCCGACATGAAGAAGGTGCACGAGGCTACCGAAGAAACCGATGACAAGGGCAACAAGGTGGTAAAGGTGAAATATCAGGCTGGATCGGTGTTTGTAAACAATTCTAACTATGCCTATGCTGGCGACACCGCCTATGTGTCGTTGCGCAGCAACTCTAAGCTCACAGGCAACAAGGACAAGGAAGAGACCGACGTCAACTGGTATTTCTCTACCACCGATGCGCTCAACGCTGGCGCCGTGGGCTCAACAGGCTCGTTCCAGCTGCGCCCCGTCAGCGACTTCGAGATCATGACCTACCACGAGGCTTGCTTCATCAAGGCCGAGGTGCTCTATCGCAAGGGCGACAAGGCCGGAGCTCTCGCCGCTTACAAGGCCGGCATCAAGGCGCATCTCGACTATATGCAGAAGAAGCTCACGGCCTGGAAGGGACAGGGCTTCAGCAATCCTGACATGCAGCCTATGGACGACGCCAAGATCGCGGCTTACCTGGCCAGCGACGCCGTATGCCAAAACGCGGGCGACCTGAAGATGAGCGACATCATGCTGCAGAAATATGTGGCCATGGGTTGCAGCCTCGAGAACTGGAACGACATGCGCCGCTTCAACTATGGAGCCGGCAACATCAAGGACTTCGGCGTGGTTTACCCAGGCTTCGATCGCTCCGTGCTCTTCACAGGAACCGACAAGCTGAAAGGCACGTCAAAGGACGACCCGAAATACTGGCCACGCCGCTGGCGCCTGCCCGCAACGCTTGAGCTGTCTTACAACGAGGCCCAGGCCCTCGCCGTCAACAAGCACGCCGAGGACACCGACATCTGGAGCTACCCCGTTTGGTGGGACTGCGCTACGGATGCCGAGTATGAGGGCTATCTCAAGTAAGGCCGACACAAGGTTGAAAAAAATACGCACAACTACATAAAAAACACATCTCTCCATGCCGATACATAAAAGTTGACGCATGGAGAGATTTTTTGTTTGGAGCATTGGATGAAAGTCACCAAAATGAGCTACCTTTGCAGTATTCCCACTGATAACCAGTTTAAACCAATATAGAAACGACATGAAACAACACTTCGCGATCGCCTTTGCCTTCATGCTGACGGCATTCTCTCCTGCCGCCCAAGCTCAGAAGCATTGCTGCGGCAGCAAGACGGCACAGCCCGTCTACCTCGATGACACCAAGAACATAGAGCAACGCGTGGAAGACGCGCTCTCGCGCATGACGCTCGACGAGAAGATTGGCGTGATTCACGCGCAAAGCAAGTTCTCCGCCCGTGGCGTGCCCCGCCTTGGCCTGCCCGACCTCTGGACCGACGATGGCCCTCACGGCGTGCGCCCCGACGTGCTTTGGGACGAATGGGTGCAAGCCGGCCAAAGCAACGACTCGTGCGTGGCGTTCCCCGCGCTCACCTGTCTCGCCGCCACATGGAACCCTCACATGGCTTGCCTCTATGGCCGGAGCCTTGGCGAGGAAGCCCTGTATCGCGGCAAGGACGTCTTGCTGGGGCCGGGCGTCAACATCTACCGCACGCCGCTCAACGGGCGCAACTTTGAGTACATGGGCGAGGACCCTTGGCTCACGTCGACCATGGTGGTGCCTTACATCAAGGGATTGCAGAGCAACGGCGTGGCGGCGTGCGTGAAGCAATACGCGCTCAACAACGACGAGGAGAATCGACACAAGGTCAACGTCATCGTCTCCGACCGCGCGCTGCACGAGATTTACCTGCCGGCGTTCAAGGCCGCCGTGCAGAAGGCTCACGTGTGGTCCATCATGGGATCGTATAACCTGTACAACAACGAGCACAACTGCCACAACAACATCTTGCTGAACAAGATATTGAAACACGACTGGAATTTCGACGGCGTGGTGGTGAGCGACTGGGGTGGAGCCCACGACACCGACCAAGCCGTGAAAAACGGTCTCGACATAGAGTTCGGCACGTGGACCAACGGCCTGAGCAAGGGCACGTCTAACGCCTACGACAACTATTACCTCGCCATGCCCTACAAGAAGGGCATCCTCAGCGGCAAATACACCGAGAAGGAGCTTAACGACAAGGTGAGGCGCGTGCTCCGCCTCTATTTCCGCACCACGATGGCCAAGCGCGGCCACGGCTTCCTCTGCTCCGAGGCCCACTACGAGGCGGCCAAGGACATAGCCGAGGAAGGAATAGTGCTCTTGCAAAACAAGGGCAACGTGCTGCCGCTGCAGCTGAACGGCTCCAAGCGGAAGAAGGTGCTCGTGGTGGGCGAGAACGCCATCAAGATGATGACCGTGGGCGGAGGCAGCTCGTCGCTGAAGGCGCAACACGAGATCTCGCCGCTCCAGGGACTGCGCGACAGGCTGAAAGACATTGCCGAGGTGGAGTATGAGCGCGGATACGTGGGCGACACCACCGGCAACTACAACGGCGTGACGACAGGCCAAGACCTCAGGGACAACCGCTCGAAGCAACAGCTCATCGCCGACGCCGTGGCCAAGGCCAAGGAGGCCGACTATGTAGTGGTGTTCGGCGGACTGAACAAGAGCGAGCATCAAGACGCCGAGGGCAACGACCGCAAGACGTATGACATGCCCT
>OMFC01000426.1_pt1 | contig 23481 bp, 15 predicted proteins | sample 1645531 | NCBI WGS metagenome assembly OMFC01 (sample SAMEA103958112, study PRJEB25191) | human gut metagenome | biome: human-associated habitat [ENVO:00009003]; feature: intestine environment [ENVO:2100002]; material: feces | place: Germany | collected 2013/2015 | reverse complement strand
CGCTGACTTCCTCCTGTACCGGGAAGAGAATGCCGCACTGGTTCTGGCTGTTGTTCTCCTCCGCATTGGTTGCATTGCCGTAGCCTGCATCATCCGTGCCCCCGGACTTGCTGTTCTTCTTATTGTTGCCCTTCCCCTTACCGTTGCCGTTTCCATTGCCGTTATTGCCGGAATTTCCGTTTCCATTATTTCCACTGCCGGAGTTGTCCTTGTTGTTCCCGTTGCCGTTGCCGGAATTACCCTTCCAGTCATCATCGGTATGGAGATTATAGTTCAATAAGAATACCCGGTTGCCGTCACCGTCATAAGCCGCAGCAAGGAGCAGTTCATCCCCGTCATGCACTGCCGCCAGACGATTCTCTACGGAGTATTCATAAGTCCTGTTCACCTTGTCCGTGCCGATCCGCCCGGTCTCACTGATCCGGTTGCCATCTGCATCATAGTTATAGGCAAGGCTGGTGGTCTTTTTGCCATTGTAGAGCTTTTCAGAGATCAGCTGGTTACTCTCATTATACTCATATCTGTGCCACTCCACAACCGTCCCGTTCAAAGTTTTCTCCATGTAGGTACGGTTACCCATAAGGTCATACTCGAACGTGTAGACGCAGGTGCCATAATTGTCCTCGGTCTCCGTAGCGGTCAGAAGCTTTCCGGCTGCATCATAGGTAAATGTCCGGTCGGTCTCCACGATCTGGTACGCGAAAGTGGCATCCTTGTCATGCTTGCCGTTATGGCGGCTGCCATGAGGATAGAGGTCGTCATGTCTGCCGTCCTCATGCCGTCCGTTATGCTTGTCATCGTAGGCATAGCCTGCCAGAGATTCGATGGCGGTCTCCCCTGCGATGAATCCCCTGTCGTCATAAGTATAGAGATAGTCACTTACCACCCACTCACAGGTATCGCAGACATTTTTAAGCTCCACGAGCTGATTCCTTGCATTGTAAGTGTTATAGGTGCTGATGCCGTTCGGGCGGTGGATCCGGGTCACACGGTTGATGGCATCATAAGTATAGGTGGTAACTTTTCCCTCCCTGTCGGTCACTTTGATGAGATTGTCGTTCTTGTCATACTCATAGCTTACTTTTGTGCCATCCGCATAGGTAATGGCAGCGAGATGATCCGCTTCGTCATAGGTATAGCCTATGGTGTCACCCTTTGTCTCCTCATGGGAGAAGCCGTCCTCTCCCGGTGCACGGTAAGTGGTCACGGAAGTGATCCGGCGGAGTCCGTCATAGGTGTACTCCGTGTCCCCTGTAGTATCCTGCATGGCTACCCGCTCTCCCAGAGCATTGTAGGCATAGGTAACTCCTTCTGCACTCTGCTCTCCGGTGCTGTCGCTGTAGCTTTTTTCTACCAGATCATCCAGCTTGTCATAATCATAGCTGATCCGGTTTCCTCCGTTGGAGGTATAGGATGTGATCCGTCCTGCGATATCGTAGGTACACACTTCCTTTCGTCCTGCGGCATCGGTCACGCTGGTCACATTTCCTTCGCGGTCGTAAGTAAATTCCGTTCCTCTTCCCAGATAATCAGTCACGCCCGTCACGCGGTCCATCACATCGTAGGTATAATATGCCACACTTCCCATAGGGTCGGTGACAGAGGTCAGACGGTTCTTGGCATCATAGGTATATTCGGTGACCCGGCCGTCTGTTGCGGTCTTTTCCAGCACATTGCCATGGGCATCATACAGATAGCTTTCCGTTAATCCCATCTTGTCCCGGTACGTGGTGATCCGGTTCACAGCATCGTAGGTATAGCCGGTGGTCTGCTCCAGAGGATCGGTCGTTAACGTCAGACGGTCATCCTTATCATAGCCGTAGTTATAGACATATCCCTTCGGATCTGTCACAGCAGTCGTATTGTAGTTGCCGTCATACGCATAGGCTGTGGTACGTTCTCCGGGTCTTTTGATGCTTACGATATTTCCGACCTTATCATAGAGAATGTCTGTTACTTTCTCCTCCGGGTCTGTCACAGTGGTCATCCGGTCTACCTTGTCATAGGCATAATTCCAGGAATAGCCCAGTGCATCCGTGACTTCAGACTGGTTGCCACGCTCATCATAGCCGTAGGTGGTCACTCCGCCTTCGGGATCTGTCACGGAAGTCAGCCGGTGCATGATGTCATAGGTATATTCGGTGGTACGGTCCAGATTATCCTGTTTTACGAGAATATCATTGCCGTTGCTGTAGGTAAAGGCAGTCTCATAGCCCAGAGGCGTTGTAATACCCGTAAGCCGCTGTACAGCATCATAGGTATAGAGATAGCTTTCGCCGTCCGGCTGTCTCTTTTTGTCACCTGACCGTTGGCGTCTACGGTATAGAGCGTAACGTTCCCCAGCGCATCGGTGACACTGGTAACTACATCATGTTTGTCATAAGTATATTTCTCCACAGCTCCCATGGGAGAGGTGGCGGTGATCATACGGTACAGTTTGTCATAACCATAGGTCGTGGTCTGTCCCAGCGCATCGGTAACGCCGGTCAGATTGCCTGCCGCATCATATCCATAGCTTTCGTTCAGTCCCTCCGGTGTGGTAATGGCAGTCAGACGGCTCAGGGCATCATAGGTATAGGCAGTCGTGCCTCCGTTGCCATCCCTGTATGCAGCCAGCCGGTTCAGAGCGTCATAGGTGTAATCTGTGGTCACACCGTTGCCGTCCTTTAAGGTAGTCAGATTACTGTTCCTGTCATAGAAAAATTCCGTGGCAGCTCCTTCCGGATCTACTTTCTGTGTCAGCCGGTTCAGGGCATCATAAGTATAGGCATATTCTGCCTTGCCCGGCTCTGTGGTATGGATCAGATTCCCCTCCGCATCGTAAGCGTAGGATGTTACCTTTCCTTCCCCGTCCGTGATGGTAAGCAGTCTGTCGGAAGCATCGTAGGTATAACGGGTGGTCACGCCGTCGATACCGGTCACGGAGACTGCTCTGCCGAAAGCATCATACGTCACAGAGGCTGTTCTGCCCAGCACATCGGTCTGGGTGGTCAGATTGCCTGCCGCATCATAGGTATAGGTCATCTCGTTGCCTGCCGTATCGGAAGCTTTCACGATTCTGCCACAGGCATCCATGGTAAATGTGGTCACGACACCGTATCGGTCGGTAAAGCTTGCCACATTTCCGTTCTTATCATAGGTATAGCGGTCTGTCTCCCCGTCAGGATAGGTCTCCTTTAAGAGATTCCCCTCTGCATCCACGGTATAGGCATGGGCATTCCCCAGGGGATCCTTCGTAAGCGTAAGGTTGCTGTCCGCATCGTAGGTGTAGCCGGTCTCACCCTTCAGGGCATCCGTTACCGTTTGCAGGCGGCTGATCCGGTCATAGCTGTAGGTCGTCACATTTCCCAGAGCATCGGTCTGTGCTGTCAGCTGGCCGATGGCATCATAGGTATTTTTCAGGGTATCTCCCTCCGGTGCCGTCACCGTGAGGACTCTGCCCTCTTTGTCATAGGTGTATGCCGTAGTACCGCCGCAGGCATCGGTCACAGCAGTCAGTCTCGCCAGTGCATCATAGGAATAGGAGGTGGTATTTCCCCTGCCATCCGTCACAGCGGTCAAGCTGCCACAGGCGTCATAGGTATAGTGGACCGTATTTCCCAGCGGATCCGTACTTTCTGTCAGGAGATTTCTCTCATCATAGGCATAGGTGTACTCTCTTGCCAGTTCCTCACCACCGGTCTGACGGATCTTCGTGACATTGCCGTTGCCATCGTAGATGTATGTGGTTACGGCTCCCAGCGCATCGACCGTCTCCGTGAGTCTGGACAGATGATCATAACGATAAGTCTCCGTGGCACCATCCGCATAGGTGATTTTCGTGATCCTTCCGTTAACGTCACTTTCATAGGAGGTCACGTTACCCTCTCTGTCAGCAGCCGAAACCATGCTCTGCTTCACCGGGTCATAGGTATAAGTCTCTGCATTGCCCAGACGGTCCGTGACGGTAAGGATCCGGTCTGCTCCGTCGTAAGTATTCTTCTGTACCGCACCCTTTGCATCCGCAGTTTCCGTTACCCGGTTCATGGCATCGTAGGTATACTGTATGGTCTGCTGCTCCGCATCGGTCTGTGTAAGGCGGTTCCCGTTACCGTCATAGGTATAAGTCAGGGTATTGCCCAGCGGATCCATACCGGACAGCATCCGGTTCATGGCATCATAAGTAAAGGTGCTGGTCTGCCCCTCTTTATCGGTAATGGCTGTCACTGCGCCTGCCGGATCATAGGTATAGACGGTCACTGCACCGGCGGCATCCGTCTCCTTTATTACCCTGCCCAGGGCATCGTAGGTATTGGCGGTGGTCTCTCCGGTGGGATCCGTGACTGTTAACAGCCGGTTCATGGCATCATAGGTATAGTTCCATGTATTGCCGGCACCGTCCGTCATGGATGTGACGCAGGCACCGTCATAGGTATAGGATGTGGTGTTGCCGTTCGCATCCTTTACCGCCACAAGCCGGTTTTTCTCATCATAAGTGTAAGAGGTCTGTCCTCCCTCCGCATCGGTCACAGAAGTCAGGCGGTTCTGTCCGTCATAGGTATAGCCGGTCTTTCCACCGTCGTAGTCTGCAGACTGCGTCATTTTACCCGCGGTATTGTACGCATAGGTCCTGGTGGCGCCATCCTGTCTTTTTTCCTGTGTTACCCTGCCTTTTCCGTCATAGGTATAAGTCGTCTCCACGCCGGTACGGTCCAGACGCCCTGCCAGATACCCGGCGGTATTATAGCTTCTCTCTTCGAATGTACCGTCCGGATATTCGATCTTCGTGGTACGGTAATTGTCATCATAGGTATAGACCGTCACATTGCCTTCCGCATCCGTGGCAGTGGTCTGTCCTCCTCCGGCCGTCTGTTCATAAGCCAGCGTGACCACGCCGCCTTCCGCATCCGTCTGCTGTATCACACGGCCTTCCCCGTCGTACTCATTGGCTACGACTCTGTGTCCGTTTTCATCGTACCATGCGGTCATGCGGTGGCTGTCATCGTAAACATAACGAACGACACCGCCTGCGGGATTCGTCACCTGCGCCAGATTACCGGCTTCATCATAGGTATAGGTCACACCGTGACCGTCCGGCAGAGTAATGCTGCTTAAGCGGTTCTTTTCATCCAGCGCGATCCGGAATTCCTTTCCGGAGGGTGTGGTAATGCTTTTCAGGTACAGATCCACATCATAAGCCAGTTCTGTCCGGTTACCGCAGCTGTCTTCCACCGCACGGAGCAGGCCGAAGCTGTCGAATTCATGACGGCTTCCGTCATCCAGGATCTCTACCACATATCCGTTCTCTGTCTCTGAAAGTCCATAGTCGCATCCGGCCGGTGCGAGGTATCCCTCTCCCGCCGGGGTAAACGTGATGATGCCGCCATTATTTCTAAGCCACAGGACCGATCCGTCGGCCAGTTCTCCCATACGTTCATCATAGGCAAAGGTCCAGCCGAAGCCCAGGCTTCCCTCATACGCCGCACCCTTTGCATTGTACTGTCTGGTCAGGGCAAAATCACCGCCGATGTCCGCAATCGTGGCATCGGTCTGTTCCATGTAGAAATTACCGGTATTCAGGTTCACCGGCTCATAGCCGAACTCACAGTTCTCCGCCCTGCCTAACAGCAGTCCGTCGATGATCGCCTTATAATATTCACTTAACACGCCGGAACTGTAAGCTGTGGTATTCTTCGGCTCCCTGATGAAAATACGGTTGCCCTGTCTGGTCAGGCAGTCCTGCATCCGCATGTCGGCAAGGATCGTATTCAGTTCCACACCGTAATGCTGTGCGATCCTGGGCATCAGGTCGAAAGCACCTTCCTCATAGATCAGGAAGCGGTCGGATTCTACGGTCTTGCCGCTTTTGCCCCCAAAGGAAGCAGTCGCCGTCACATAGTAGACCTGTCCGGGCTGTAATCCGGAAAACACCTCGCTCTGCCAGTTGGAAAGCCTCCGCTTATAGGCGATCGCCTCCGGATATTCCCCTGCATAAGCATCGGAATCCGGATAGAGAAGCTTTGTCTGCGCTTCGGTCTCTCCGGTGCTGCCGTTGACCAGTTCGTAGGTCACGGTACTGCCGGGCTTGGCCAGTCCATGGGCTGCCACTCCCAGTGTATCACAGGATTTGTCCCCATTTCTTCTTACGACCGGGTAAACATCCACCGTGGTATCATCCAGCGTAAGCTTCGCCAGATCCGTCAGATCTCCTGTCCATGAGACGATCAGCTTCGGTGCATAGGATGCGGAGGAATTGTTGTAGAATACCTCACACTGCATGGAGGCACCGGCATCGCCCGCTGTCTCGTTGGGTGCTTCCACCAGTGCTTTCATGACCAGTCCGTGATTCTCTGCGGTTCCGTTGATCCATGCACTGACTTCTTCCGTTACATCGAAGGATAATGCCTCTCCGCGGGTAGTGGAAGCCGTTCTGCTATCCAGAAAATAATGGTTGTAATTTAACTGATTGTTCCAGGTAAGGCTTCCCACCTGCCAGGGCTCTTCCACTCCGAAAAGTCCGAATTCAGAACTGCCCTTGCTCCAGCGGGTCTTCTGGGTCACCTGAAATGCCGCACTGACGATCTCCGGCTCCTCCGCCAGCGCTGAGAAATCATAATCAATGGCAAAATAAGATCTGCAATTTAAATGTTTGCTGTGGAAGCCTGCCAGATTTCCGGAGGTGATACCGTCATCATATCCCACATAAGGATATGCATTATCTCCGATCACGGAATTCGGGCTGCCCTGCTCAGCGCAGGCCACATGGATCGCACTTTTGCCTACCTGAATAGCGGTAGGATCGATCCGTACCGGATAGACGCGGTCATCTGCATCCAGCCAGTCATTGTCCGCGGAAACGGTAACCGCATAATTGGATTCTTCACCGCTTTCCTCCAGCTGAAGTTCCACGCCGAAAGAGATCTCTCCCGCCGCGTCCTCCATCTCCGGAGCCTCCAGAACAAATACTGCGTCCTGTTCGGGATCTGTTCCCTCTTCATAAAGGTACAGCGTATTGTCTGTCAGTGACGCATCCAGTCCATAAGTATTTAACAGGTACCGGAAGCTGTGGGCCGTGCCTTTCTGTAAGAGGATGATGTCTTCCTTTACACTGTTTCCGAATACGGTGTACTGGTAATCCACATCCGGCAGCACGTTGTTATAACGGATAGCGTTGTCTCTTACGATACCGTCACTGAAATCTCCCCGGGCAGGAGTCAGTGTCAGCAGATGGTCGTCACTTGCAATGGTCAGTAGCTCTGTACCTTCCTCCGCTCCGACTGTAAGCATCGCCTGATAGCTTCCAGCACTGTTCACGTAGCTTTTTGCATCTCCATACAGGGAATAGGTGGAGACCTCACTCTCTACCAGAGTATTGTCTGCCTGCTGCAGATTGCCGTCCTCATCAAGATAGCTGTTACCATCGTAGCCGATCACTGTCACATACCGGTCACCGTCTACATGGTAGGTTCGGCTGTACGCATCATAAGCTGCCAGCGTACCATAATTTTCCGGTTCCGGATCCTGATAATAGTTCTCCGGCTGTCTGGGCGGAACGTTCCCGGATACGCTAGCCGGTGTCGGCACAGGCTGCGGAGTCGGTGTCTGCTCCGGCGTCTGTTCCGGTTCCATGGTCTGTTCCGGCTCCGCCGACTGTTCCGGTCCTGCCGATTGTTCTGGTTCTGCCGATTGTTCCGGTTCTGCCGATTGTTCCGGTTCCGGTGTCTGCTCCGGATTGCCGCCGGATACGGAAACCTCTGTTTCCACCCGGTGCTCTGTTATTTGGGTCTCTGCTGTCCCGGTCTCTGCCGCCATGACGTGTTGCAATGAGCTGTCTCCAAAGAGCAGTACCAAAACAAGCAGAAAGCTCAGCCTTCTGTTCCACTTCTTTCCTTTTACACTATGCATTTGTCCTCCCTCATTTGTGCTTCTGCACCGCAATTAAAGTTTGTTCCGGTTGCTTCTTTAACACGTTGTTCCTCTGCCGTGATAAAGTGTTTTGAAATATTTTATGATATTGATTATCAGTTGTCAATAAAAAGTTTGGTTTTTCGATAAATCGAGATGTGTATTTCGGTTTATCATCACAATCACAGATGTACTTCCACCTCTATGTTCTTGCGTCAGCTATCGGAACTCCATTTTTAAGCGTTAAATACAACAACGGATGAATAGACAAATCATAAGCTGACACTCATAATTTATTCAAAAACAAAGGAGCGTCTGCTTATGAACACCTTAGGAAATTATATTACTGAATATCTGGAATACTGTGAATACCGGAAGCATCTGAACGTCAAAAGTCTAAAAGCGTACAAAATAGACCTGAAACAATATGATACCTTTTCCTGTGATCTGCCGGAATATCTGTCTCGTAATACTTTAGATTCCTTTCTTACGAATTTGCATAAACAATACAAGCCTAAGACTGTCAAAAGAAAAATAGCCAGTCTGAAAGCCTTTTTTCATTATCTGGAATACAAAGATTTATTGGAAGAAAACCCTTTTAACAAGCTGGATGTGCATTTCCGGGAAGCAAAACTGCTCCCTAAAACAATTCCCTTCCATTCTATTCAAAAGTTTCTATCTGCGCTTTATGAACAAAAAAATACCGCAGCTTCTGCGTACCAGCTTCGTTGCAGTATCCGGGATATCGCTGTTATTGAACTTCTATTTGCTACCGGTATGCGTATCTCTGAATTGTGCTCATTGAAGCCGTCAGATATAGATTTGGAGAATAAAACGGTGTTGATCTATGGAAAAGGAGCAAGGGAACGCATTTTGCAGCTTGGAAATCCGGAGGTACTTTCTGCTTTGACTGCATATCAAGATTCCTTCAGGGAAGACATTGCCTGCTGCGGATATTTTTTTGTGAACAAGCTTAAGCACAAATTATCTGACCAGTCCGTCCGTTTTATGATAAACCGCTATGCCAAACTGGCCGGTATGGAACAACATATTACCCCACATATGTTCCGCCACTCTTTCGCTACCCTTTTGTTAGAACAGGATGTAGATATACGATATATCCAAAAAATGCTGGGACATAGCTCCATTAGTACAACAGAGATTTATACACATGTGTCGAATACTAAGCAGAAAGATATATTGATGAACAAGCATCCTCGGAATTTAATGGAAGTCAATAATGGATAATACTGAATTATCCTTTATTGACTTCAATTATACCCTTTTCTTTCTTACAATTCAATCTGCTATTTTTGATGGTTTGACAAAAAAATAAGCCGTAAATGGCTTAAATAAAGGATTTATGAAAAAAAGGAATGTATTTTAAGAATTTTTTTCATAAATATAGTAAAATAAGTATCTTTTTATGAAACTAATAGCCCTTGGCAGGGCTACTGGTTTTTTGAAAGCTTTCCAAAACGCAGAACTCCCGGAGTATGCAGTGCCATGTCGAAGATGTTTGTCGGAGGATGTTGATATTTTCTAGAAAAGTGCTGAAAGACAGGGGGAAAGCGGACACGATGTCCGCGTCAGCCGATTGTCGACATGGATGTCGACTGTAGGCGGCCCCGTCATGACGAGAACTACTCATCACTTTTCGTAGAAAATTCACATCCGGAGACCTTACATCGAGACATGTGTATCGCATGCTCCGGGAGTTCGTGGATTTTGCCAATGTATTCAACTAACTTTCAAGTTACTGACATCTTTTCTCAATAATCATTTCCCCTATTGACAAAACAAGAATTCCTTACTATAGTGTTCCTGTAAAGAACTACTAATGGAGGGCTCATGGAAGAAGCGGCAATCATAGAACAACTTACTCTGTTTGGACTGAGCAGGCAGGAAGCTGCAATATACCTGTGTCTTCTGAAAAATGAGGAATTAACAGGATATGAGGTGGCGAAGCTGACCGGAATATCCAGGTCCAATGTGTATAACGGACTGGCATCTCTGGTGGAGCATGGTGCTGCTTACGTGATGGAAGGGACCTCTTCCAAATATCTGGCTGTGGCACTCCCCGAATTTTGTGATAACAGGGTCCGGTATCTGATGAAAGTAAAGGAGCGACTGGTGGCCGACGGCCCGAAAAAGTCTCTCCCCCGGGAAGGGTACATAACCATTGAAGGATATGAGCACATCTGTGATAAAATCCGGCATATGATTCTCGGAGCGGAAATGCGGATCTATTTTTCCGCAACAGGAGCTTTTTTGGAAGAATGGACAGAGGAAATCAGGGAACTGGTGAAGGCAGGGAAAAAAGTAGTCCTGATCTCAGAGGATAATAAAGAACTTTTTTCCAAAGACGAAGAATTACGTGACGGTATCATACAATACCGTGTACCGGAGCATTTCAGAGAGCCGGAGGAAGAGGAACAGCGGTCAGATCAAATCCGTCTTATTATAGATTCCGAGTATATTCTTACCGGTACGGTGACCGGGAAGAGTGATGATGCCTGTCTCTACAGCGGTCAGAAGAATTTTGTCAGAGTTTTCAAGGACGCCATGCGCAACGAGATCGCCCTGATCAGAATTGCCCGGAATGAATAAAGCTTACAACACTTTTTCTGTTGTGGAAGAATGGAAATGGTGTTTCCATATGCAAATAATTTATAAAAAGAAAGGGATAGAAAATGAGTATCAGAGTTGCAATTTTAGGTTATGGTAATTTAGGAAGAGGAATGGAATGTGCGGTAAAGCAGAACGATGACATGGAGCTGGTGGCAGTATTCACCAGAAGAGATCCTGCTACAGTGAAGACTTTAACAGATGTAAAGGTATACAATGTAGATCAGTTACTGTCCATGCAGGACCAGATCGATGTACTGGTACTGTGCGGAGGTTCCGCAACCGATCTGCCGAAGCAGACCGCAGAGTATGCAAAGTATTTTAATGTGGTGGACAGCTTTGATACCCATGCGAAGATTCCCGAGCATTTTGCACAGGTAGATACTGCTGCTAAGGAAGGCGGCAAGGTAGCTATGATCTCCGTAGGCTGGGATCCCGGTATGTTCTCTCTGAACAGACTGTATGCCAATGCCATTTTAAGAGACGGCAGTGACTATACTTTTTGGGGGAAGGGTGTCAGCCAGGGACATTCCGACGCTATCCGCCGTATCCCCGGGGTTAAGGACGCCAAGCAGTACACCATTCCTGTAGAAGCCGCATTGGAAGCTGTCAGGAAGTGTGAAAATCCGGTATTGACCACCAGACAGAAGCACACCAGAGAGTGTTTTGTGGTAGCTAAGGAGGGTGCTGACAAGGCACAGATTGAAGAGCAGATCAAGACCATGCCCAACTATTTTGCAGACTATGATACCACGGTACATTTCATCACAGAGGAAGAGCTGCAGAGAGATCATGCAGGGATTCCTCATGGCGGATTCGTATTGCGTACCGGCAAGACCGGCTTAAACGGTGAGCATGATCATGTGATCGAATACAGCTTAAAGCTGGATTCTAATCCGGAATTTACTTCCTGTGTACTGACTGCTTATGCAAGAGCAGCCTATCGTATGAACCAGGAAGGTCAGAAGGGCTGCAAGACCGTATTTGATGTTGCTCCCGCATACTTAAGTACTCTGACTCCGGAAGAGATGAGAAGTACTTTATTGTAATAAATATAGACTTAGAGGAGATACTTATGGAAAAAAAGGCATTTGTTACCAAAGAAATGATCGAAAAGATCGTAGAAAAATATCCCACACCGTTTCATATCTATGATGAAAAGGGAATCCGTGAGAATGCAAAAGCACTAAAAGAGGCATTTGCATGGAATAAAGGGTACAAGGAGTTTTTTGCCGTGAAGGCGACTCCCAACCCGTTCCTGATCAATATTTTGAGAGAATATGGCTGCGGATGTGACTGCTCCTCTCTGACAGAGCTGATGCTGAGCAATGCTATGGGTGTAAAGGGAGAGGACATTATGTTCTCATCCAACGATACTCCGGCCCATGAATTTGAATATGCGGCAAAAATCGGTGCTACCATTAATCTCGACGACATCACCCATATCGATTTCCTGGAGAAGACCATCGGTTATCTGCCCAAGACCTTAAGCTGCCGTTACAATCCCGGCGGATATTTTTCCATCAGTAATAATATCATGGACAATCCGGGAGATGCCAAGTACGGTTTTACCACGGAGCAGATGTTCGAGGGATATAAGATACTGAAGGCAAAGGGTGTGGAGAATTTTGGTATTCATTCCTTCCTTGCCAGCAATACGGTAACAAATGACTATTATCCCACACTGGCGAGAGAACTGTTCGAATTGGCAGTGAAGCTGAAAGAAGAGACCGGCGCGCATATCACCTTCATCAATCTGTCCGGTGGTATCGGAATTCCATATCGTCCGGATCAGGAGCCTAACGATATCCGGGCCATCGGCGAAGGCGTGCGCAAGGTATACGAGGAGGTTCTGGTACCTGCCGGTATGGGTGATGTTGCAATTTATACGGAGCTTGGCCGCTACATGATGGCACCTTACGGACATCTTGTAACCCAGGTCATCCATGAGAAGCACACACACAAGGAATACATCGGTGTGGATGCCTGCGCTGTGAACCTGATGCGTCCTGCCATGTATGGTGCGTACCATCACATCACCGTACTGGGCAAAGAGAACGAACCCTGCGATCATAAGTATGACGTGACCGGTTCTTTGTGTGAGAACAACGACAAATTTGCCATTGACCGGATGCTGCCGAAGATTGACATCGGTGACTATATCGCAATTCACGATACCGGCGCACATGGGTTTGCTATGGGATATAACTACAATGGTAAGTTGAAGTCTGCGGAACTTCTGCTAAAAGAAGATGGCAGTGTGGAAATGATCCGCCGTGCTGAGACACCGAGAGATTATTTCGCAACGTTTGACTGCTTCGATATTTATAACAAGATTGACTTTGACGCATAACTCTTACCCATAGGAGGGCGATATCCCGGAATGCGAATGGACATTGCAATTTCGGGAGTGCAGAGTACGAAGTAATCGTTTATGCATAGTATATACAGGAGGATACAAAGCAATGAGATATCCGAAAAATATACAGCAGGGAGGGACCATCGGATTCGTGGCCCCTTCTTTTGGCTGTCAGATAGAACCTTATTACAGTGCCTTTGGTAATGCACAGAAAAAGTTCCGTGAAATGGGTTACCAATTACAACTGGGACCCAACTGCTATGCGGGAGAGGGGATCGGTATCAGTAATACGCCGGAAAAATGCGGTCAGGAACTGACCGAGTATTATTGTAGCAGAGAAAACGACTGTCTGATCTCCTGCGGAGGCGGCGAACTGATGTGTGAGACTATGAGTCATGTGGATTTTGAACGCCTGAAGGCGGCAGAACCCAAGTGGTATCTGGGATATTCCGACAATACTAACATGACCTATCTGCTGGCAACCATCTGTGACACGGCATCTGTTTATGGACCCTGCGCAGCGGCATTCGGTATGGAACCCTGGCATTTGTCGTTAACGGATGCATTCGGCCTGCTGAAGGGAGAGACGAAGGAAGTACACGGTTACGACAAGTGGGAAAAGGAATCTCTGAAAAACGAGGAACATCCGCTATTACCCTACAACACGACAGAACCAAGAGTATTGAAAAGCTTTTTGGGCAGACAGGCAGCAGGAGCCGGACAGAAAATTCAATTTTCCGGAAGACTTTTAGGTGGATGCATGGATTGTCTGGTGAATTTATTGGGCACCCGGTTTGATAAAACAGGAGCTTTTCTGGAAAAATATAAAGAGGACGGAATCATCTGGTTCTTAGAAGCCTGTGATCTGAATGTTTTTGCAATCCGCAGAGCGATGTGGCAGATGGAGGAAGCCGGGTGGTTCCGGTATGTCAAAGGCTTCCTGATCGGCAGACCCTTGTGTTTTGGACAGGAGATGATGGGACTGGATCAGTATCAGGCGATCCTCTCTGTAGCTGGTGAGAAGAATGTTCCTGTGATCATGGATGCGGATCTGGGACATCTGGCACCGATGATGCCTATTGTGACAGGAAGCCTTGCGGAAGTAAGAGTATGTGACAATGACATTACCATCCGTTATGACTACCGGTAAAAACGTATAAATTCTCATAAACGGTATAGAAATCAAAAGGCTCATCCCGGGAGGGAGAGCCTTTTTGCAGTGTGCGCGACAGGGTCACGCTCTATTCATCGAAAACAATATTAGCAGCCGAAATTAAAGTAGCCGCAAAATGCATTCAACCACTGAGAACAGTTAATGAATCTGAAACACATACTTTCTTCCTCCTTTTCCTGTTGCATGGTGTCCGGTTACGTCTGTGTTAGCTAAGCACAAATGAATTGTAACAATTTTGTAACAATTTATCCATAGGAGATGATTGGCAATAAAATGGAAAAAGCAGGAAATGGGATTCGAGTATAAAAAGGGAAAAAGAAAGCGCAGAACCTTAAGCTCTGCGCCTACTGCCGGCAATGGGACTTGAACCCATACGGTGTTGCCACCAACAGATTTTGAGTCTGCCTCGTCTGCCATTCCGACACGCCGGCTAATCAAACACTCACAACGGAATTTATCTTAACATAGATTGAAAAGCTTGACAAGAGTTTTTTTCCCAAATATGGATACTATTTTTCTAGTCTTTTTCCACAAGATGTTGTATAGTAGATGTGTATGGGTATAGGGGAATACGACCTATAGTGATGGAAGCAAACAGGGTGGAAGCATGAATTGCAAAGAATTTGAAAAAAATATTCCTGAATTTATAGCCGGGAAACTTGATTTCCTGACGTTACAGGAGTTTGGAGAACATATGCAGGAATGTCCCGGATGTAAGGAAGAACTGGTGATTCAGTTCCTGGTGACGGAAGGTATGCAGCGTCTGGAAGACGGTGATGCTTTTGATCTGCAGAGAGAACTGGAGATTCGCCTGACGGAGGCAAAGCGCAAGGTGAAGATTCATATGTCTTTTTTGAAGGCAGGAGCCGTACTGGAAGTGATCACGGTGATTTTTCTCCTGGGATTTCTAGGATGGATCATCTCGTAGCATGTAATTGTATGTAATAGCAGAAACAGGATAGGACAGATTAGATGATGAGTCAGAAACTGGTATTGATCGATGGACACAGTATATTGAACCGGGCATTTTACGGAGTTCCGGATCTGAGCAATGCGGAAGGGCTGCATACAAATGCCATCTATGGTTTTTTGAATATTATGTTTAAAATTCTGGAAGAGGAAAAGCCGGATTACCTGGCAGTGGCATTTGATGTTCATGCACCGACTTTTCGTCATCAGATGTATCAGGCGTATAAGGGAACGAGAAAACCCATGCCGGAGGAATTAAGACAGCAGGTGCCGGTCATGAAGGAAGTCCTGAAGGCCATGCATATTACCATCATGGAGCAGGCTGGATTGGAAGCGGATGATATTCTGGGAACCCTTGCAAAGAAAGCAGAGCAGGAGGGAATGGAAGTATCGCTGGTATCCGGTGACAGGGATCTGTTGCAGATCGCCACGGATCATATCAAGATCCGCATTCCGAAGACAAAACAGGGAAGAACGGAAATTGAGGATTATTATGCTGCGGATGTGCAGGCAGCCTATCAGGTGACTCCGTTGCAGTTTATTGAACTGAAAGCGTTGATGGGGGATACGGCGGATAATATACCGGGAGTGCCTAAGGTGGGAGAGAAGACAGCCCAGGCGCTGATGGTGGAATATGGCTCGCTGGATAATATTTATTCCCACGTAGAGGAAATCTCGAAAAAAAGTATTCGGGAGTCGCTGATAGAACACAAGGATCTGGCAGAACTGAGTAAGACACTGGCTACGATCAAGACAGATTGTGACCTGCAATTGGATTACGATCAGGCAAAAGCCGAAGGATTCTATACACCGGAAGCGTATACCCTGTGCAAGCGTCTGGAATTTAAGAATCTGCTCGGCAGATTCGAGAAGAATGCTGCTGCCACAGACACAAAAATCACAGAGAACTTTCGGATCATTGAGGAGAAAAAAGAATTCCTGGATTTTTTAAAAAAAGCCAAGAAACAAAAAGAAATCGGTCTGTGGCTGATCACGGAACCGGCGGTGGGATCCAATACAAAGAAGGAAGAACTGCTGGGAGCGTCAGTATCTGTGCCGGATGCGGAAACGGTATTTTATGCGTTGAAGCGGGAGCAGGAACCGGAGGGGCAGTTGAGCCTGTTTGAAGAGGTGAAACAGACGGTGGATGAAACGGCAGAGATCACGGCAGCCTTGCAGGAACTTTCTTCCGTGAAAGGACTCCGGATTGCTACATTTGATGTAAAGCGTCAGTACGATTATCTGGACCACAGCGGTACCGAACAATATTTTGACATTCTCATAGCTGCCTATCTATTGAATCCTCTGAAAAATGATTATGATCCGGAGTCCATTGCTTCAGAGCATCTGGGGATCATGATCCAGGGAAAGGCGGAAGTATTTGGAAAGAGATCCTTCCGGACATTGCTTTCGGAAGAGAGAAAAAAAGCCGCGGAATATACCTGTTATGGGGCCTGGGTATCCGTAAAGTGTAGGAAAGTGCTCGAGGACAAGCTGGAGGCAGCAGGCATGAAGCGGCTCATGAATGAGATGGAAATGCCTCTGTCGCTGGTACTCTACGATATGCAGAAGGAAGGCGTGGCTGTCAGAAGAGAGGAATTGAAATCTTACGGTGATGCGCTGGTTGCCCGGATTGAAGAACTGGAGCATGCAATACACGAACAGGCTGGAGTTGATTTTAATATTAATTCCCCCAAACAATTAGGTGAGGTACTGTTCGAGACGATGCAGATCCCGGGCGGGAAAAAGACGAAGACCGGTTATTCTACAGCAGCGGATGTGCTGGAGAAGTTGTCTGCGGATTATCCGATTGTGCGGGATATTCTGGAGTACAGAGGACTTACAAAACTGAAATCAACCTATGCGGACGGGCTGGCAGCTTTTATCGAGGCGGATGGAAGAATTCATACGAACTTCAATCAGACCATTACAGCCACAGGGCGGATCAGTTCCACAGAACCGAATCTGCAGAACATTCCCATGCGTATGGAACTGGGCAGAAAGATCCGCAAGGTATTTGTCCCCAGGGAGGGATATGAATTCATGGATGCGGATTATTCGCAGATCGAATTGCGTGTACTGGCCCATATGTCCGGAGATGAGCAGCTGATCGATGCCTACAGACAGGAAGAGGATATTCACCGGATCACAGCATCCAAGGTATTCCATACTCCTTTCGAAGAGGTTACGGATCTGCAGAGACGTAATGCCAAGGCTGTAAATTTCGGTATTGTCTACGGCATCAGTTCCTTTGGACTGAGCCAGGATCTAAGCATCAGCAAAAAGGAAGCGGCACAGTATATTGAACAGTATTTTGAAACCTATCCCAAGGTGAAGGAATTTATAGATAAACTGGTGGCGGATGCGAAGAATAAAGGCTACACGGAAACGATGTTCGGCAGGAGAAGACCGATTCCGGAATTGTCATCGTCTAATTTCATGCAGAGATCTTTTGGAGAACGTGTGGCAATGAACGCACCCATTCAGGGAACCGCGGCGGATATTATCAAGATCGCCATGATCAAAGTATGGAAAGCGCTGAAAGAGGAAGGATTAAAGTCACGACTGATTTTACAGGTGCATGATGAACTTCTGATCGAGACAGCACTGGAAGAAGAAGCAAGAGTTCGGGAGATTCTTACAGAGAACATGAAATCTGCTGCAGATCTGGCGGTTACGCTGGAGATCGATCTGCACACGGGAAAAGACTGGTACGAGGCAAAATAAATGCGTTTTATAGGAATTACCGGCGGCGTGGGTGCCGGAAAAACGGAAATTTTAAAATACATCGGTCAGCATTATAAATGCGAGATCTATCTGGCAGATGATATCGGACATAAAGTAAAAGAACCGGGAACGGAAGGGTATCAGGCACTGGTGGAATTGCTGGGCAGAGATATTCTGCGTGAGGACGGACAGATCGATAAACCGTCCATGGCGGCCAAAATTTTTGCGGATCCCGCATTGTTGGAAAAAGTAAATCAGATCATTCATCCGGCGGTGAAAAAATATCTGGCTGACCGGCTGGCGGAGGCGCGTGTCAAGGGAGATGTGGAATTGTTTTTCGTGGAGGCAGCCCTTCTGATCGAGAACGGTTTCGGTGAAGTCGTAGATGAGATGTGGTATATTTATGCCAGGGAAGAGGTACGCAGAAAACGGCTGTCCGTAAGTCGCGGATACACACCGGAGAAGATCGAGAGGATCATGTCTTCGCAGCTTTCGGAGAAAGAATTCCGGAAGCATTGTGATTTCGTCATAGATAACAGCGACAGTCTGGAGGACAGTTACAGACAGATCAGACAGAAACTGGAGGCATATACATGGAGGGAGTAAAAGAAAAACAGGGACAACTGGTATTCGGCCTGGATATCGGAACCAGAAGTATCGTAGGTACGGTGGGATACTTAAACGGCGGAAAGTTCCATGTGCTTGCACAGCGTTCCAAAGAGCATGAGACCAGAGCCATGCTGGACGGACAGATTCATGATATCGGCAAGGTCGGTGAGACGATTTCTCAGGTAAAGGAACAGCTGGAGGAAGATCTTGGGAGAGAACTGACGGATGTCTGTATTGCGGCAGCAGGCCGTGTACTGCGCACGGTTACGACCTATGTGGAGCATACGTTTGAAAATGATCGGGAAATCTTACAGGAAGATATTTATTCTCTGTGTACCATGGGTGTCGAAAAAGCCTATGAGGAATTCCAAAACAGTAATACGGACACAGATATGAAATTTTATTGTGTAGGTTATACGCCTATGCGGTATTATATGAACGGCTACCAGATGGGAAATCTGGAAGGACATAAGGCAAAAAGTATTGCGGTGGATCTGATTGCCACCTTTTTGCCGGATGATGTAGTGGACGGACTGTACAAGGCAGTGGAATTTGCAGGTTTACATGTGGCAAATCTGACACTGGAGCCTATTGCGGCCATTCAGGTGGCTATCCCGGAAAAGTTCCGGATGTTAAATATGGCACTGGTGGATGTCGGCGCGGGAACCAGCGATATTTCCATTACCAAAGAAGGTACCATAACCGCGTACGGAATGATTCCCGTAGCCGGGGACAGCCTGACGGATATCCTGGTACAACATTGCCTGGTAGAATTTGAGACTGCGGAACAGATCAAGAGAAAATGCAGGACCCAGGAGATCATTGAATATGAAGACATCATGGGTCTGCCCCAGACGATTACCGCCGGTGAGGTACTGGAGCTTCTGGATCCGGAGATTGAGCGTATGACGCAGATGGTATCCGATACGATAAAGGAGTTAAACGGAGACAAACCGGTCAGCGCTGTGTTCGTAGTAGGCGGTGGCGGAATGGTGCCGGGTTATACGGAAAAGCTGGCGGCGAAGCTGGGTATTGTGAAGGAACGTGTGGCAATCCGTGGACAGGAGGTCATGCAGACGATTGTGTTCGAACTGGAAAATGCCAGAAAAGATGCCATGATGGTAACCCCGATCGGAATCTGCCTGAGCTACTATGTGCAGAGCAATAATTTTATTTTCGTAGAATTCAATGGGGAAAGAGTAAAGCTGTATGATAATGGAAAGTTGTCCGTGACGGATGCGGCCATGCAGATGCAGTTCCCCAATGATCAACTGTTCCCCAGAAGAGGAGAGGCTCTTTTATTTACCGTAAACGGTAAGAGCCGCATGGTAAGGGGGGAACAGGGAGAGGCAGCAGTCATCCGCGTCAATGACGAAGAAGCGGATATGTATACGCAGGTACATAATGGGGATCACATTGTGATAACGCCATCCACGGAAGGTGTGGCAGCGGTCATGGAACTGGGAAGTCTTCCGGAGATGGGAGATGCCCTGGCGGTGTACGTTAACGGCAGACAGATCAGTCTGCCCAGAACGGCAGATATCAATGGCCGCAGAGAGAATGAATTTTATCATATTTGTCAGAAAGATGATATCCAGATTCGCAATTCCTATACCGTAAAAGAAATTGCGGAATTCCTGGATGTACCACTGGGGACAGGTATCAAAGTCAATGATACAGCGGCACAGCCGGAGACCAGAGTGTATGAACATTTTACGGTTAGTTGGGATATGGAGAATCCGTTGCTGGAGGAGAGTGTTACGGTTCCGGATCCGGTGGAAAAACCGAAGAATACGGTAGCAGAAGCACAGACAGATGAGGGAAAAAACGAGCCCGGGGCGCAGACTGTGCAGGAAACACCTACGGTGCCGCAGCTTCCGCATCCCCTGACTGTAATCGTAAATCATACGCCTATTACCATGCAGGGAAAAGCTTCCTATGTATTTGTGGATGTGTTTGATTATATTGATTTTGATTTGGGTTCCGCTGCGTCCGCAGGAAGATCCATTGTGACAAATCTGAATGGCCGTCCGGCACAGTATATGGAGACACTGACTGAGGGTGATGTGATCGAGATCTACTGGAAAAATTTGAAATAATAATGCGATAGAAAAGAGATTAGTAAAATTATGAGATTATGCAGTATTGCCAGCGGCAGCAGCGGCAATTGTATTTATGTGGGTTCCGAAGCCACGCATCTGCTGGTGGATGTGGGAATCAGCGGGAAAAAAGCGGAGGCCGGATTGAACAGTCTGGGACTGACCGGCAGAGACTTAGACGGTATCCTGGTGACTCATGAACATATGGATCATGTGGCTGGCTTAGGTGTCATGGCCAGAAAATACGATGTGCCCATCTATGCTACTCCCGGGACTTTGGAAGAGATTCAGAAGATGGAAAATCTTGGGAAGATCGATCCGGAACTGTTCCGTGAGGTGAAGGAAGATGTGAAACTGACCATCAAGGATCTGACTGTGAATCCCATGAAGATTTCACATGATGCGGCACAGCCTGTAGGGTATCGCATTGCATATGGGAATAAAAAAGTCGGAATCTGTACGGATCTGGGCGTGTATAACGATTACACCGTGGAGTGCCTGAAGGGGATGGATGCTTTGCTTGTAGAAGCTAATCACGATGTGAAGATGTTGCAGGTAGGTCCTTATCCTTATTATTTAAAACAGAGAATCTTAGGGGAGAGAGGGCACCTTTCCAATGAAAATTCCGGAAAGCTTCTTTGTCGTATTTTACATGATAAATTACAGGCTATTGTGTTAGGGCATCTGAGCAAGGAAAATAATCTTCCCGAGCTGGCCTATGAGGCGGTCCGCATGGAGATCACCATGGGAGAGAATCCTTATCGGGCGGAGGACTTCCGAATGATGGTGGCGGACAGGAGTAATGTATCTCCGGTCATCAATATTGCTTAATTATGTTTCAGACCGCGCTATTTGCAAAGTCGCGTCAGCACGTTTTACGTCACTTCGTGACTCACTTTGCTCATAGATTGGCGTTCAGCGAATGAACATAAGGTTGCAAAATGTAACAAAGTGTAGTTTAATAGATAGAAATATAGATAGAAATAATAGCATGAAAACATGCGGAAAATGAGGGCGATTATGAAAAAAACAATTATTACGGTAGTTGGTAAGGACACAGTAGGCATTATCGCAAAGGTATGTACCTATCTTGCGGAGAACGGCATCAATATCCTGGATATTTCCCAGACCATCGTACAGGGATATTTCAATATGATGATGATCGTTGACACCAATCAGATGCAGAAGCCTTTTGGTGACATGGCAGATGAACTGGCTGCTCTCGGAGAAGAGATCGGCGTAGTGATCAAATGCCAGAAGGAAGAAATCTTTGACAAGATGCACCGCATCTAATGCCCCACGATAAATCATAAAGACCCGAAGGGGCAGATAGGAGCTGTAATGATCAATTTATATGAAGTAACCGAGACGAACAAAATGATTGAGGAAGAGAACCTGGATGTGCGTACTATCACACTGGGAATCAGTCTGTTAGACTGTATCGATTCCAATCTGGACAGATTAAACGAGAAAATTTATAACAAAATTTACGAAGCAGCCAAGGATCTGGTGAAGACCGGAGAGGAGATCTCCAGAGAATTTGGTATTCCTATTGTAAATAAGAGAATTTCCGTAACGCCCATTGCGCTGATCGGCGGCGCCGCATGCCACACCATCGAGGATTTCGCAAGCATTGCAAAGACCCTGGATAAAGTAGCACATGAAGTGGGTGTGAATTTCCTTGGCGGATATTCTGCACTGGTAAGCAAGGGAATGACTCCGGCAGACGAGCTGCTGATCCGTTCCATTCCTCTTGCGCTGTCCACCACAGAGCGTGTGTGTAGCTCTGTGAACCTGGGCTCCACCAAGACAGGCATCAATATGGATGCGGTCAAGCTTATGGGAGAGATGGTGAAGGAAACCGCTGAGTATACCAAGGAAGATGATTCCCTGGGTTGTGCAAAACTAGTTGTGTTCTGTAATGCACCGGATGACAATCCCTTTATGGCAGGTGCATTCCATGGTGTGACCGAAGCGGACAAGATCATTAATGTCGGTGTCAGCGGTCCCGGTGTTGTCAAAACTGCATTAGAGAAGGTGCGCGGAGAGAATTTTGAGGTTCTCTGTGAGACCATTAAAAAGACTGCCTTCAAAGTAACCCGTGTGGGACAGCTGGTAGCACAGGAAGCATCCCGGATGTTAAATGTTCCTTTCGGAATCGTGGATCTGTCCCTGGCACCGACCCCGGCTATCGGAGACAGTGTAGCGGATATTCTCTGTGAGATCGGTCTGGAGTATGCCGGAGCACCCGGAACCACCGCAGCCCTTGCTCTGTTAAATGATCAGGTGAAAAAAGGCGGTGTTATGGCATCCTCTTATGTCGGCGGTTTAAGCGGAGCGTTCATTCCCGTCAGTGAAGATCAGGGTATGATCGATGCTGTCAATGCGGGAGCCCTCACCATCGAGAAGCTGGAAGCTATGACCTGTGTCTGCTCTGTAGGACTGGACATGATCGCCATCCCCGGAGACACCAAGGCAACTACTATCTCCGGTATCATTGCGGATGAGATGGCCATCGGAATGGTGAACCAGAAGACCACTGCCGTGAGAATCATTCCCGTCATCGGAAAAGGAGTGGGAGAGACCGTAGAATTCGGAGGCCTGTTAGGCTACGCGCCCATCATGCCTGTGAACACCTTCTCCTGTGATGCTTTCGTCAACCGCGGTGGACGCATCCCTGCCCCCATCCATAGCTTTAAGAACTAAATTGAAAGTTACGAGTCATGCAAAAATAGAACGGAATACCTCGGTGGGAGCTTGCTCACACAAGAGGTTATTTCGTTCTATTTTTATACGGCGACAGCCGTCAATGAAATAAATGTGGAGCGCCCTTTGCGACACATTTATGAATTGGGGGCATGGCTCGTAACGTAGGATTGCCGTAGACCGGACAAGTTCCGCCTGTACCCATTCTTTTGCCTCAGTGTGGGCACAGGAGATAGGATCAAGCTAGTCTGTGCCCTTCTTCCGCCTCAGTGTGGGCACAAGAGATAGGATCAAGCTAGTCTGTGCCCTTCTTCCGCCTCAGCGTG
>OMFC01000391.1_pt1 | contig 25280 bp, 30 predicted proteins | sample 1645531 | NCBI WGS metagenome assembly OMFC01 (sample SAMEA103958112, study PRJEB25191) | human gut metagenome | biome: human-associated habitat [ENVO:00009003]; feature: intestine environment [ENVO:2100002]; material: feces | place: Germany | collected 2013/2015 | reverse complement strand
TTTTAATAGTGCAACGGGCAAAACTCAGAAAGCTTAAACCACATTCTTCTTTATGGAGTGTGCCCAAAGACACGCCGTTTATTTAATAGGATATATAAAATAATGATATTATTTACTGCTGCTCGCTCGAAAGCTGTTTCCAATGGATTTTGCAATATTCTTTGCCGTCTATCGGAGGATATTTTGAATCATCGGTTTTTGCTTCGTTATAGCATGTGTATTCACCCTCATAAGCACAGCGTTTTACATCGCCGCCCTCCGAAAGGCCGGGGATAAACGCCGCAAGGAAAACGGCAGCCACGGCAACGGTAATAACCGCTGCGCCGGCTTTACCTTTTGTCCACCCAAGGAATTTAACCTTTGCCAAATCGATTTTATCGATTTGCTTAAAGAGCTTAACATTCTCCGCCAAACGAACATAGAACTTTGCGATGAAATAGCCGCAAACGCCCGCAAGCGTGCCGATGAGCATGCCGCCGATAACATCGGTGGGATAATGAACCATAAGATAAACACGGCTGCCCATTGTGCAAACTGCAATCACGGGGAATATCCACGAAAGCTTCTTTTTGCCGTCTTTCCTAAACATAAGGGCAAGAGCCATTGAAATTTCAAATACGCCGGTGGTGTGACCGCTGGGGAAAGAATAATCGCTTTCGCTCAGCGCGCCCGCGCCGATATAGGCTTTCCAATAAAAATCAACATCCTGAAGTGTGTTATATGGTCTTATACGCAATACCGAGGGCTTTGCGATAACATTCGTTACCAAAGTGCCTATCACAATTGCACTCACCAAAGCAACGCCGTATTTTCTTGTTTTTTTGAACAGCAAAAGCACAAGGGCAATGACGGCTATCGGAATTATAAAATTCTCGTCGCCGAATGCCGTAAAGAACTTAGCCACATAGGTTAAGAATGTGCACTGAATTGCTGCGAAGAATTTGAATATGGCTATATCAAAACCGTAAAAGGCTTTATCAAGGCTTTCGCCCACAGTCATCAAAATCAAATTCATATAATCGCTCCTTTATAAAAAAATTAAGCAGGCAAAAAATGCAAAAGTGCCGTGCCGCACCGATTTATTTATATCGGATTCGGCTTTTGCCCGCTTGCTATAAACATATATTACCAAAACCGGCGCCTTTTTTCAAGTTTGGTTTTGCGGATTTGTTACAAGTTATTAACACTCTTTCAATAATTCTATGATACCTTGTATGATAAATTCAAGATAAATGAAGGACTAACACGAATTAAACCCGATTGCATTCATTAAAATAGGCAAAAATATTAAGGAGATTTATGATAACAGATCCGTATAAAGTGCTTGGGGTGCCGCACGGCGCATCCGAAGAGGAATGTGCCAAAGCATACAGAAAGCTTGCAAAAAAATACCATCCCGACCTTAATCCCGGCGATGAAACCGCCGCTAAAAAAATGGCGGAAATCAACGCCGCGTTTGACCAAATAAAAAGCGGCAACGCCCCGCAGGCGGGATATTCCGCACGCTCAAGGCGCGGCAGCTCCGATTCCGCTTCCGATTATTACACGGCGGCTGCCAGATTTATAAACAACCGCCAATTTAGGCAGGCAATAAATCTGCTCGGCGGAATTGAGGACAGAACCGCGCATTGGTACTACCTTTCCGCCGTGGCGAACTACGGCGCGGGAAACAGAGACATTGCGCTTTCCCACATTCAGCAAGCCTGCGCCATGGAACCGGGAAACTACACATATTCCGCCACATACGAGCGAATCAGGCGCAATGCTTCGGGCTATGCAAACCCTTTCGGCGGCTTCGCGGATTTCAGCGGCTTCGGCGGTTTTGACGGTTATGACGAAGCTGACGATGAGCCGAGAACGCACACCGTTTTCACCACAAACGGCGGTTGCCTCGCAAGAGTGCTCAAAATCATTTGCATAATCGTGGCAATACGGATTATTATTTGGCTTGCGCTTTCGGCGATTTCGGCAATAAGCAGTTCGCGAAACTACAACCCCGGCAGGCAGCCTTCAACAGGCTACAGCCAAAGCTACGGCGGTTCGTATTCGGGGCAAAAAGATTCGCAAAATTCCGACGATAATTCTTACGAAAGCTATTTCGGCTCCGCTTCGGGCGATTCGCGAAGCGGATAAAAGTCGCAAGAGCACAATCATCACAACAAATCAATCATATCGGATTTTGCACCGCACAAAGCATCAACGCATGAACAATTCGGCAGTGCAAAATAAAAAAGAGGCTATATAGTGTGAAAAATCACACTAATCGGATTATATTGCCTTCAAAATTTGCCGGCGGCATAATTTTGAAATGGCTAAAATCACCATTTACACCTGTTCAGGCAACGCAGGATATAAAGGTGATTTTTAATAAACTATTTGTTGCCTGAAAGGTTATAGTGATTATTATGAAAAAATTTTTTAACAATGCAGCCGTAAAGCTACAAAAATTTATGTACGGCAGATACGGCACCGATTCGTTATACAGAGCGCTGCTTTGGATTTTTATAGCAATAACACTTCTTGCGGCAATACTCGGCAGAACGGTTAATTCAATTTGCTACACCGTGCTTTCCGTTATCGGCTGGGTTGTTATTATTTATGCATTTTACAGATTCTTTTCAAAAAACATCGAAAAGCGCCGCGCGGAAAATGCGAAATGGCTTAAAATGACGGGCGGAATACGCAAAAAATTCAAGCTGCTCGGCAACAGAATAAAATTCCGGAAAACGCATGTTTTCAGAACCTGCCCCGGCTGCAAGGCCGTGCTCAGAATGAAAAAGGAAAAGGGAAAGCACGTGGTCACATGCCCGCACTGCGGCACGAAATTCAAATTCAGCGTTCGTTTTTAACTCGGCGGCTGTTGGAATATTGAAATTTCGGCGCGCATATGTTAATATATAACCAAATGAGGTGAGCGTATTATGCAAATTAAAGAAAGCGCCGAAAATTATCTTGAAACAATCCTTGTGATTCACACGGAAAAAGGATATTGCAGATGCATCGATATTTGTAACAAAATGGGATTTTCAAAGCCCTCCGTTTCGGTGTATATGAAAAATCTTAAGGACGACGGCTATGTTTTGATAGACGAAAACGGCGATATCACATTAACCGAAAAAGGAAAAGGCATTGCCGAAAAGATTTACGACAGGCATAATGTTATCGCAGGCTTTCTGATGCAGCTCGGCACACCCGAAAAAATTGCATTTCAGGATTCCTGCAAAATAGAGCACGATATCAGCGAAGAAAGCTTCAGCCTGATAAAAGAGCAATATCTTAAAAATTTGGGAATCAAATAATTATACGGCAAAGCAAAAGCGCAGCGGAAATAAAACCGCTGCGCTTTCTTGCTTTTATCAGCCTTCATCAATTGCCGAGTGTGTGAAGCCGAAAATTTTTCGCCGTTTCCCGCCCAGATACCGGGCTTAACGAGCGCATGGTGCAAAAATGCAACCGCGGTGCGCTCCTTATTATTTTAAATCCCTGATATATCTTTCTTTTTTGAAGGTTTTGCTTTGGCGGCAAATATAATTTTCGATTTTAACATTTTCCGCATGGCGGATGAACAGCCCGTAGGCCGGCAGATTTCTGAATCTGTTTGCCTCGGGATACACATTTGCGTATTCGGGAATGAAAAGCCGCCTGTCAACCACATAGGGCCTTTTTGTGTTTGTGATATCTATATTTTTAAGCACCACATTTTTAACGCGCTTTGTAACGCCGTGTTGGCGATAGCCGCAAATCATAATCGGAATTTCCGCTTCGGTTGCCTTAAAGTTTTCAACCACAATGTTTTCGATTCGGCTTTTATGATTAAACCTGTTTTTATCCGCACAGGGCTTATTTTTAACAGACTCTCCGAACTCTATTGCCCGCGCGCTTTGAGCACTCACCTTTGCCGCTCTGTTTCTGTTTCCGAGGCGAATAAACAGCGGGCATTGGCAGCGATCCGCAACAATGTTTTTTATTTTAATGTTTTTAACAACACTTCCGTCCACCGCTTCAAGCGCTATAGCGCTGACTGTGCCGGGATACAGATCCGTCATAAAAAATTTGCAGCTTTCAATCAGCACATCCTCGATATCATGCGTTGTTTCCGTGCCGATTTTAATTGAATTTGTGCGCGAAATGATTTCGCAGTCGGCAATTTTAATATTGCGCATTGCAGAATCGCAGCCCTCCCACAGGGCGTTTTTGATAACGATTCCGTCATCTGCCGTGGAGATGAAGCAGTGCCTGATATCAACATCGCTTGAGCCGACCATATCGATTCCGTCCGCATTGGCGGCATTGCGATTATTGTTTATCACCAAATCATATATTTTAACATTTTCGCATTTATCGAGGCGAAAAGTCCAATACGCGCTGTTTTCGATAATAAAATTATATGCTTTTATATTTTTGCAGTTTTTAAGCACGATCGGCCCGCCGTATTTGCTTTCGTGTGCAAAGCGAAGCTGTGCCCTGTAATCGCGGCGCGTTTCGATTATATCCACATATTCGGGCGGAGCTGTTATATTTTGAGAAAGAACAGGCTCTCTGCCGAAATAATTGCCCATGCCGTTTATTTTTCCGCCGCCGGTGATAACGATATTTTCAAGATTTTCGCCGTAAATCATTGTTTTATTCGTATATCCCCTGCCGCGCTTATCGGCGCAAATCGCACTGCCATGCTCAATAAAAAGGGTTACACTGCTTTTAAGAAAAACCGTTGTGGCAGTGAAGCCGCCGCCGCTCACGAGCACAATGCCTTTTGCCGAAGACGCTGCATCGATTGCCGCATTTATCGCCGGCGCATTATCCGCATTTTCATCATTCGGCACCGCACCGAAATCACGGATATCAAACACATTTTCGCTCGGCACTTCGGCAGGCAAGACATAATCGGATTCCGGATAATATGATGAAAAATCATAATCCCTCACCGCCGAATAAACATCGCCGCTTGTTACCCTGATATCCTTGCCGAAAAGCAGGGTTTTAAGTTTTTTTCCGACACCGCGTTTATAAACGGTTTTCATACAGCTTCACTTCCGATACAAAAAAATATCAATTTAAACAAACACATAAAGAAAAGAGCACCTGCCAAATCAGATGCTCTTATTATGGTCGGAGTGACAAGACTTGAACTTGCGACCCCCAGACCCCCAGTCTGGTGCGCTACCACCTGCGCTACACCCCGCAATCAATTGCTTTAATACTATAACATAACATTTAAAGAAAATCAATATAAAATTCAAAATTATTCAAATTTATTTTGGCTGAAAAAATGCTCTTGAAAGAAAAGAGCATATGTGATAAAATTATTGCAGTTTTTAATATCTCAAAGGGAGTTGTTATATATGAGCGGACATTCAAAATGGAGCACCATTAAAAGAAAAAAAGGTGCTAACGACGCCGCAAGAGCAAAAGTTTTCACAAAAATAGGCCGTGAGCTTGCCGTTGCGGTTAAAAACGGCGGCCCCGACCCCAATGTTAATTCAAAGCTTAAAGACGTTATCGCAAAGGCAAAGCAAAACAATGTGCCTAATGATAATATTGAAAGAATGCTTAAAAAAGCCTCCGGCGAAAGCGGCGGAGCGGATTACGAAGAAATCATCTATGAAGGCTACGGCCCGAGCGGTGTTGCCGTTGTGGTTGAAGCTCTTACGGACAACAGAAACCGCACCGCAGGCGAAGTTAGGCATTATTTCGACAAAGCAGGCGGCAATATGGGCACAAGCGGCAGCGTTACCTTTATGTTCAGCCGTGAGGGTGTTATTCTGATTGAAAAAGAAGATGTGGATGAAGACGCACTTATGATGGACGCGCTTGACGCAGGCGCAACCGATTTCATCACGGATGACGAAGATGTGTTTGAAATCCGCACCGAGGCAAACGATGTGGGCGCAATCCGCGACGATCTTGAGGCAAAGGGCTACAAGGTTATCTCCAGCGAGCCTGCATACATTCCCGCCACATATACCCGCCTTGAAAACCAAGAGGATATGATGAAAATGAGCCGCATGATTGATATGTTTGAAGAAAACGAAGATGTGCAGGCCATTTGGCACAACTGGGAAAACCCCGATGATTACGAGGGCTGAACCTCTTTTTAAAAATAAAATCAAAACCTAACGCCGCGTATCAAAAATCCCTTTCGCGGCGTATTTTTTTACAAACAACCTTATTCGGGAGGTACTGCAATATGATAAGCCGTAAAGATATAGACTGCGGCAAAGAGTTTGACTGGGGACTGACAAGTGAAAATTATGCAAAATACAGAGATATTTACCCCGCCGAATTTTATAAAAGCATAGTTGAACTCGGCTGCGGCACCAAGGGGCAAAGAATGCTTGACCTTGCCACGGGCACGGGTGTTTTGCCTCGCGGCATGCAAAAATACGGAGCAAAATGGACCGGCGCCGATATTTCCGAAAACCAAATCAAATATGCGCGCCTGCTTTCCGAAGCCTCGGGAGCGGATATTGATTATATCGCTTCCCCTGCCGAAGAACTTGACTTTGAAGCGGAAAGCTTTGACGGCGTTACGGCGGCACAATGCTTTATGTACTTTAATCAAGAGGTGCTTTTGCCGAAAATTCACAAATGGCTTAAACCCGGCGGGCATTTTTTAATAACGATTATGGACTGGCTGCCGTTTGAAAGCGAAATCGCAATGAAAAGTGAAAAACTGATTTTGAAATACAACCCCGCCTGGAGCGGCTGCGGCAGGAAACGAAGCACACCGAGTGTGCCGAAATGCGCCGAGGGGCTGTTTGACGCAAAAAACATTATTGCATATGCAACGGATATTCCGTTTACATCGGAAAGCTGGAACGGCAGAATTAAAGCATGCAGAGGGATTGAAGCTTCGCTGACCTCGGCCGAAATCGAAAAGTGGGAAGCCGAGCACAAAAAAATGCTTGCCGAATACCCCGAAAGCTTTAAAATTCCGCATTTTATAACAATTATGGATTTGGTTAAAATATAAGAAAAAGGAGTATCATCGGATACTCCTTTTTCTTATTTATTAAACAGTTTACGCAAAGCGCGCCTTATTTTGGCAAAAAGCGATTCGTGCATTCGCTTTTTCAAGGCGGAAATCTCTTTATTCTTTTCCGATATAACTTTTTCTTTTTCGGAAATTTGATCTTTAAGAGCCTTTATTTCTCCGCCGCGCGATACCGCTTTTTGATTTATTTCACGCTTGCGCATAAGCAACTCATATCTGTCGGCCCAATATTCATTTGCAAATGAAGCAAGCAACGCAGCGCCGTCTGTATTTTTTGCTTTAATAAATTCAAGCACTGCCATAATCATTCTGAAAAGCGCCGGATTATCAAACGCGCTGTGCGGATCCGGCTCGCCGCAGGCATAATACTGCCAAAGGCAAAGATTATCCAGGCAAGACAACCCGTATTTCAAATTCGCCCCGAATTTAGCGGAAAGAAAATTTATATCAATATCATAATCGATTTTTGACGCGGCATTTGAAATAATCAAAAATGTGTTTTTCTTATGTTGCTTAATTATATTTTCAAAATTATTACGCTTTAAGAAAGCTTCATCCGATTTATTTATGCCCGTAATCGGAGTGAATTTTTCATTATAAGGATATTTTGCAATATCGAGCTGCGGATTTATTGCAACTGCGGAGCTTTCGGAAATAAAGCCGCACACGGCTATAGCCGCCGTGCCGCCGCCGGAGCGGCCGTAAAGCGTGATATCCCTGCTTTGAACGCCGAGCAAACGCGATATTTCGCACACAAGACTTGCAACATATTCCCTGTAATCTTCCTTTTCTGTGCCGTTAAACCAACCAAGCGGAAGCTCGGGATAATTATAAAACATGGGGTCATCTATGCAAAGCACGCTTGCGTTTGTTTCGTTGCCCCAAGACCAAGAAGAAAATGTGGGAAACGGAGCCAGATCTCTGCCGCCGTTTCTTGTGCGCGCGCCGCTGAAAAACACCACAAGCCTTTTTGCGCTGCCTCGATTGAAAAAGCATTCAATGCGGGCAGAGCCCAAAACGGAATAAAAGCGCGACGGCGGCAACGAATTGCCGCCGAAATCAAACCGCACGGATTTTGCATTAACGAGTGCAGGATCCGCCTTTTTATTTATTATATTGTTTTTGCAAGCCTCAACAGCCTGCTCGAAATCCGCCTGCAATTCAAACGAATTTATATCGGCAGAGCCAAACAAGGTTTCAAGTGATTTCATAATCGCTCCAAGCAAGATTATTCAGCCGAGGGCGCCTCTGCAGGCTTTTCGGCTTCGGTATTTTCCGTTTTAGGCTTTGCTGCAACAACTTTTTTAAGGATTTCTTTTTCCTCTTTCATTGCTTTGGCTTTACTGTCCCTAACATCGCGGGTCATTTCATCGTAAATATTCGAAACGGTGTCAACATCGCCCTGGGCGATAATATTGCCGTGATCAAGCAGAATTGCCGTATCGCAAATCGCCTTAACCTGATCAATGCTGTGTGAAACGAAAAGCACGGTTACGCCCTTTTCAAACATGGATTGCACTTTTTTAAGGCTTTTTGTGCGAAACTTTGCGTCGCCTACGGAAAGCACTTCATCAAGAATAAGCACATCGGGCTCAACCGCGGTTGCAATTGAAAAGCCAAGCCTTGCCTTCATGCCTGATGAATAGTTTTTAAGCGGAACATTTATGAAATTGCCAAGCTCGGAAAACTCAACAATTTCATCATATTTTGATTCGATATATTCCCTTGAATAGCCGAGAATTGCGCCGTAAAGGAATATATTTTCCTTGCCGGAATAATTGGGGTCAAAACCCGCGCCGAGTTCCAAAAGAGGGGCTATAACGCCGCATTTTTCGATTTTTCCGGTTGTGGGCTTATAAACGCCTACTATGGCTTTCAGCAGGGTACTTTTACCTGCACCGTTAAAGCCGAGAATTGCAAGATGCTCGCCCTTTTTAACATCAAAGGTGATGTTGTTAAGAGCGTGAAATTTTTTATATTCCAGCTTATGAGTTATAAGCTTGATAACATATTCCTTCAGGTTATCGACTTTCTCTTTATTCAGTTGGAAAGACATTGTTACATTCTGAACGGAAATTGCAACATCATCACGCATAAATATACCTGCCTTATTTTAAACTTTGCAACTTAAGCGGCAAAACCGAAAGCCGGGTGTGCCGCAGGGAAGCGATAATCAGTCCTCAAAAACAGCGCCCTTGGCACCGCTTGTAACATGCTGAGCATATCTTTTAAGATATCCCGAAAGATTTTGAACCGGAGGCTGCCATTTGGCTTTTCTTTCGGCAAGCACTTCATCGGAAACATTAACCTTAAGCACTCTTGCCGGAATATCGATTTCGATTTCATCGCCGTCCTCAACAAGTGCGATCGTGCCGCCCTGAGCCGCTTCGGGGCTTACATGGCCGATGGAAGCGCCTCTTGTGGCACCGCTGAAACGGCCGTCAGTAAGCAAAGCAACAGAGTTGCCGAGACCCATACCGATGATTGCCGAGGTGGGAGAAAGCATTTCCCTCATGCCGGGGCCGCCTTTCGGGCCTTCGTACCTAATAACAACAACATCGCCGGCAACGATTTTGCCGCCGTTGATTGCCGCAATAGCCTCCTCTTCGCTGTTAAAGCACTTTGCAGGGCCTTTATGCTGCATCATTTCGGGAGCAACAGCACCCTTTTTAACAACGGAGCCTTCTTCTGCAAGATTGCCCCAAAGCACCGCGATACCGCCGTCCTTGGAAAACGGATTGTCAAGCGTGTGGATGATTTCTCCGTCTGCGTCGGGGGCGTTTGCGATTCTGTCTGCAACAGTGCCATTTACGGTGAGTGCGTCTGTATTTATCATGCCGCCCTTTGCAAGCTCTTTAACAACGGCTTGAATGCCGCCCACATCGTTAAGATCCGTAATAAACACGGAGGAAGCGGGATTAAGCTTGCAGATTTGCGGAGTTTTTTTGCCGTATTCATCAAGCATTTTAAGGTCTATATCATGGCCTGCCGCATGGGCAATGGCGGTTAAATGCAAAATTGTGTTTGTTGAGCAGCCGATAGCCATATCGGTGCGAATTGCATTTTCGATTGATTTTTCGGTGATGATATCGCCGGGCTTAATATCTTCTTTAAGAAGCTCCATAACCCTTTCGCCCGTTCTTTTTGCAAGGCGCAGTCTTTCGCTCATAACTGCGGGAATCGTGCCGGATCCGGGAAGCGACATACCGATTGTTTCGGTTAAGCAGTTCATTGAATTTGCAGTATACATACCGCTGCATGAGCCGCAGGTGGGGCAAGCCGTGCAAGCGCAGCTTTCAAGGTTTTCAAGGCTCATATTGCCGGCAAAATACTTGCCCGAATATTCAAACATTTCCGAAAGGCCGATTCTGTTTTCCGTTTCGGTGCTTTTGCCCGGAAGCATCGGACCGCCGGAAACGAAAATACACGGCAGATTAAGGCGGCAGGCAGCAAGCAGCATGCCGGGAACGATTTTATCGCAGTTCGGAATAAATACGATTGCATCAAGCGGATGCGCAGTGAGCATAACCTCAATCGAATCCGCAATAAGCTCACGGGAGCAGAGGCTGTATTTCATGCCCTTATGATTCATTGCGATACCGTCGCAAACACCGATGGTGTTGAATTCAAACGGAACGCCGCCGGCATTTCTGATTCCCGCTTTAACCTGCTCTGCAATTTTATCAAGGTGCATATGGCCGGGAATATAATCGCTTTTTGAATTAACAACAGCGATGAACGGCCTTTTCATTTCAAGCTCATCAATGCCGAGCGCCCGCAGAAGCGAGCGGTGTGCAGCCCTGGTGGGGCCCTCTTTAATCAAATCCGATCTCATTAAAACATCTCCCATTTTTGCGCAAAAAAGCGCTGTGTATCAGATAATAATTATTAAAACAAGCTGTATACCGCCGCAAAATCGCGGCTTTATACTCGATACATTATAACATCATATATATTAAAATTCAATCACTTTTTAAACTCGTTAATAATTTGTTACTTTATATAAATACTGTGTAAGCTTTTGCCGTGCGGCGGCGGATATAATTAAAAATCGGCAAAACAAAAAGCGGATATCAAGCGGCGCTTTATCCTTTACAGAGTGTGCCGCGACTGTCCGCCTTATAATTTATTGTTTTCATTATTCGCGCAAGCGCATATCCGAGCCAAGCGGCGCCGTTGTGATATTCCACACCTAATGCCTTGCTGTAAACAGAAAGTATATTTTCACGGCAAGCGATTTAAAATTCAAAATAATTTAATCCTTGTAACATGAAAATCGCAGCAATCATCACCTCTTGCAAGCGTTTTTTGTGCGGTGAAGCAAGCCACCGTCGTTTCGATAGCTGCGTTCGTCCATATTGCAAAGGCAGGGAACGAATTCAAAGCAGCCTTTCCTTTTTTCGAGCTTGCAAATGCCGCAAGCGCAGGCTTAAAGCAGAGCAGCTCAACGGCCTTTGCGTAAATTCCGTATTTCGGCATTTAATCATTCTTCCCTTACGGCTGAATTTCAATTTGCAAGGCGGCAAATCGACTCCGCCGCCTTTGATTTTATTATAATCCCGCATTAACTCTAGTCAAACAAGCGCACGAATTTTATTTATTTTAAAAGGAAAAATTACGCTTTCAGCTTTCACGATATTATCTTTTTTTATATAAAACAAGTTCGGGATTTGTACCGTTTGCCTCATATGTTGAAACCAAAATAAAATCCGAATTTGCAAGAATGCCGAAGCACCTTTCTCCGCCGAACTCACATTCAAGCTGATTACCGAAATAAGTGGCGTTATCATCTAAAAACTTCACTGCATTACCGTTTGGGAGCCTGTATTCCAAATTGACATAGTTGCCAACGAGTGCATTAAGCCTTTTAAGCTCGGGCATACCTTCGATTTTCAAGGCATTGATTTCATCAAGCAAAGCACTTTTGAATTTTTCAACCGCTGTGTTGCCGCCGATTTCCCTGTATCGTTTCCAATAATTCAAGGTTGGAAGCGTTTCATATAAATAAGCTCGCACAGCCTCTGCCGAATGCTCCGAATTCGCCATGCTTTTTACGCACACCTCCATAAGTTCCTCCATGTTGCCATACATATATTCACCGTTTGCATAGCACCATTTGCAATACTGCTCATTAAAAAATCCGTCCTTTTCCCTGCTTATAATTCCGTCGTCAAGCGGCATTCCGCAGCACTGGCATATAAGCTTTTGCGGCTCGCCCAAAAGAGTGTTAATAGAAACATTAAACGCCTTTGACAAAAGCTTTAAAGTTTCGGTATTAGGCACGGTTTCACCGTTTTCCCAGCGGGAAACCGCCTGCCTTGTAACAAAAACCTTTTGCGCCAATTCATCCTGTGAAAGATTATTTTTTGTTCTCAATTCAAGAATAATGTCTTTAGTGTCCATAGCTTTGCCTCCTGCTTGAATTATATTATAAATGCATGGCAGGCGCAAGCAACCCACAGTTGCCGATAAAGCTGATATTTACCGAAGTGCCTCCCGTAACCGGCTTTCATTTAAGCTTAACAAACCACAGCCGACATTAAAAAGCCCTTTGAAAGCGGATTTCTCCTCTCTCAAAGGGCAAGTTGGCAAACCGGAATTTACTTTAATAAATATTTTTCAAACGCTTTATGATTATCAAAGTGGACTTCTCTAAAAAACAGAACTAACCAAATAATATATGTTGGTATAGCTATATATGGGGTTAAAAAGCAGGATAATAATGCTCCTGCCAACATTATAATAGCCCACATAAAGCACTGATTTCTTATATCACGAGAGATATGAGCTTTATCATACAATGCCTGTTCTTCTTTAGAAAATGAATTAAATCCTGAAACAAATTTTGCTGCTTTTTCCTTAAAAATCGCAAATAACACACCTATAATCAGAAATGGTATTACCAAAATTATACACGACCAAAATCCTATATTCATAATACATACCTCCGCTTCAAACTTCGATTTGTATTTCTGTTTGTTTTAAAAATGGGCAATCCCGATTGGAATTGCCCATTGCGATTATATATTATTTATCAAGCGGCTTCATTGTGGGGATTTTTGTTTCGGTTCTCTCATTTGTGGAAATAAGTTGTTCTAACGGGCATTAAAGCCGTTTGAATAGGCTTAAAAACAACTTTTTCGGACTCGTTTACAGCAATTTGGCACTCAAATGATGTATGTTTTGATGTAAATGATGTAAGTCGAACTATGAAACCCGGCAATTCTCCACTGATACTTATTATATTCATCTGCTGCCTGAAAGTCAACCCGCAAGCCACCCCCATTATAAATGTATATAAAATAAAGAGAGCATACTTTCCGAAACGGACTGTATGCTCTCTGCCTATTCGATTGTTACTGTGCCTTGAAATAATTATCAAGTCCTTTGAACTCTGATGTTTTCAATTCTTTAGTAACATCGGTGTAGATATTCAGCGTGGTTGAAATATCCGTATGTCCGAGTGCGTCCTGAATGACCTTTATATTTACTCCGGCTTCGCACATTCTCGTTGTGAATGTATGTCTGAGTGAATGGCAACTAAAATGGGGCAAAAGCACTTCGGGTTCTTCTGACTTTTCAAACTGCTCATCGTTGCAGTCACGAATGATACGGCGGATTGCTTTATTTAAGGTTGCTTGGTGCTGTGCCTGTCCAAATCGATTGATAAAGATAAAGTCTGAGTATCCGTCTATCGTAACTTCGCAATGAATGTCCAAGTCTTTCTGTTTCTGCTTTTCAAGCTCAAATGCTTCTTTGACGAAATCAAGCATAGGTACTTGTCTCATACTTGCAGGAGTCTTAGTCGTATTCACATTGAAATAGCAACCCTTTTTGCTTCCTTCGGTACGGTGGTCGTAGTATACAAGCGTGTGATTTACATCAATCATTCCGCTTTCCATATCTATGTCACACCATCTCAAGCCTGTTACCTCGCCGACACGCAATCCCGTTCCTATCATAACTGCAAAAACGGGATACCAATGCTCGTAAACCGGATGTGTTTTAAGGTAATCAAGGAACAAATCTTGCTCAGGTCTTGTCAAAGCTCTACGCTTCTCTGACTGGAAAGCGTGAGACTTTTTCAGTTCTCTCAACACATTGTCCGAGGGATTGTTTCTGATGTAATCGTCATCAACAGCTATCTGCAATATTTGATGTAGGACAGTATGAATACTGTCAATCGTGGAGACTTTCAAATTCCTTTCATCGGCAAGGTAGTTGTAGTATTTCTTAACATCTGACTTTCTTAAAGTTGATACTCGTTTGTTACCAATAACAGGTCGTACAAAGGTGTTGTATAGATACTTGTAATTCTCAAGGGTTTTTTAATATCATCAACAATGAGCTTGCAATACTCTGAAGATGTATTTTCAAATAAGGCAGAACGAAGTGCGGGGAACGCTCTCCAATATTCTTTAAGTTCATCTATCTCGGAAATCGGAAGACCACCAAACATAGAAGCGTAAATATCCCAAGACTCGGCAGCCTCTGAGGAGTCAACATATCTCGGAATATTTAAGTTATAGTCATTCGCTCTGATTTCATCACGGCTGACAACTTTAGAATACTTTTCAACGCTCTCTCTGCGTGTTACAACATCAACTATTCTCTTAATATCCGAAGCCCGAAGTTTATTATTTTTACCTTCTTTAACAAATCCTTTTGAGGCATCAACAATTAAAACATCGGTATTGCTTCTCTTTTGTTTCAAGACCATAATTATAGTCGGAATACCTGTGCCATAAAAGATATTTGCAGGCAAGCCGATAATGGTGTCAATTTTATTTTTTTCAATTAAATTTTTACGGATTTCACCTTCTTCACCGCCACGGAATAAAACACCGTGAGGAAGAACAATAGTCATAATTCCATCAGGCTTAATGTGGTAAAGGTCGTGCAACAAAAAGGCATAGTCTGCCTTACCCTTTGGCGCAAGTCCATAACCTGCGTAACGAGGGTCAGTATCTTTATCGGTAGGGTTCCAAGCCTGAGAATACGGAGGATTGGAAACAACAGCATCAACATAAAGCGGGTTATATGTTCCTGTCGGGTCGTTTTCGTCGAAATACGGCCAGTCATCCTCCAAAGTATCGCCGTTGCGAGTTACAATATTATCGGCTTCAATACCACGCATAACCAAATTCATACGGGTAAGGTTATATGTATTTTGTTTTAATTCTTGAGCGTAATATTTTACTTTATTGTCGCCCTCAATATATTTAGAGGCACTCTTACCAATGTTAATAAGAAGTGAGCCTGAACCGCTTGTAGGGTCAAATATTTCGATTTTTTCTCTGTCCTTCAAATGATTAGCAACAATCTCGGACATAAGTAAAGATACTTCGTGAGGAGTATAGAATTCACCGGCTTTTTTACCTGCGTTTGCAGCAAATTTCTCAATTAAGTATTCATAAATAAAGCCAAGAACGTCATAGCCTTGCTTACCGTCCATAGGAATATCTTTGATAAGCTGAATAAGGTCGCTGATAGATTTAGACTGTGAAGATGCACTATCTCCCAATTTTGACAAGCCTGTTTGAAGTGTATCAAAAACGCCCTCAAAAACTTTTTTATGTGTAGGATTGATTAAACGGCTAAAAGCAGAAAGAGCGTCACGAACATCTTGAACGCTAAAATCGCTTCCCTTTGCAAGCCAAGTTGAAAACAAGTTATCATAGGAAATAAAATAGCCTAAATTTTTTTGAATGCTCTCAACAGTTTCTGTATCTTCTTCGGTCAATTCCGGGAGATACTCGTCTGTCCAGTCATTTGCTTTAAGATATTTAACTTCTTTTTCAGAAAGAAATTTATAGAAAATAAATCCCAAAATATAGTCTTTATATTCATTCGCTTCGATTTTTGAACGCATTTTATTTGCAGACTCCCAAATCTTAGCGGCTAATTGTTGTTTGTTCATTAGAAACCTCCGTATAAAGCTAATTATTCTAATTTTATCAAATACCGTGTACTATAAGACGGACTTAGTTTTGTTCTTTCGGAATAAAATCCATAATATCTTCTACTTTACAATCAAGTGCCTTACATATTCTACCGAGTACCTCGGTATTAACATTTTCATCTCTGCTCATTTTGCTCATTGTGTAATGACTTAAACCCGCTAAGTTTTCTAAGTCTTTTTTCTTCATATCTCTATCAAGAAGAATATGCCACAATTTTTTATAACTAACAGCCATCTATTGCACCCTTTCTCTGTTAAAGTGTAAGTGTAAATATTATACCATAGAAATCTGATAAATTCAATTAATATGCGATTTTTCAGCCGAAAGTACATTTTTTCGTACTTGTATAAATTGCTAGATGTTCTTTCAGCATTTCTATTTTCTCCGAGCCTAAATTCACTTCGATTGTTACCTGTTCGGACGGGATATATACATCAATAGGAATACCGAGTAGCCTGTCTGAACCGAGTTCGATTTTTAAGCCTTTCATTTTTGCGTAGTAACTAATCGCAAATGCGGGGAACAAAGACCTATATTCCTGTTCGCACTCTCTGCAACCTTTGCCGAGAACTGCACGCTCTACTATCTTCATACTCCAAGAGTGTCCGTATCTGCATTTCCACCAAGCTCTCTTTGCCGAGCTTCTCGAAACTTCTGTCGGTTTCAACTTGTTTAATTCATAATCCCACTCAACAAGCAATTCGCTGTTCGTCGTTGCAAGGTCGTTGTATCCTGCACGAACTGCTCTTTCTGCACACACGGGGCATACCGTTCCTTTGACACGAGCGTTGATAACTGACTTCCACTCGTTACCGCATTTTTTGCAATGCCACCATACATTCTTTCTTGATTTGGCATTAACCTCATCGGGCTGCAATGGAAAATTCTGTTCCGCCCATTCCTTGACAATGTTTGGGTGAGTGGTTTTCAAATCATTTCTGCCTTTCACAAGAATATATCCGCTGCAACAAGGGCATTTGCTGCCATAAGAACGTGTGGAGATAAGCGTATTCCATTCATAGCCACAGGTTTTGCACTTCCACCAAGCCTTACTGTTTGCGAACGCCGTAACTTCTGTGGGCTTCTTTTCGTTTCTATCAGACCATTCGACTGCTACTTCCGGCAATACTGTCGCAAGGTCGTTAAATCCGGCAAGGACTTTATTATGAGAGCAATATGGACAGCCCGTTTTATTGATGGTTCTGCTCTTTACGGTAGCAGTCCATTCGTGTCCCAATTTACATTTCCATAGCACTTTCTTGTGTGAACCGATAGATACCTCTGTCGGCTTGATTTCATTTTTCTCTGACCACTCTGAAGCTAATTCCGGCTTCAATGTACTTAAATCGTTAATGCCCGTGACTACCCTTGCACCTGAACAAATAGGGCATTTCTCTCCATTGGAACGAGCCTTAATGCTTGTCTGCCATTCGTGACCGCAAGTACCTTTCCACCATACTTTCTTATTAGAGCCGAAAGTCACGCTGTCCGGTGTCAGCGGTAAATTCCTATCCGACCATTCGACAATCAATTCCGGATGTACTGCCACTAAGCTGTTACTCATATCAAAACCTCCACTTCCTATGTGATTAAAGTATATGAAGTTTCGGCTTTTTCTTGTAGTTTGCGATTTTTTGGCAAAAAAATAACCCTGAAAGAGTTAATCTCTCTCAGGGTTAAACACTAAAATTATGCGATTTTTTCGTGCCTGCACAAATCTCTGCATCAAATGATGTAAGTTTGATGTAAATCGCTGTTATTTCAGTTTTTTATCAAATGAAGTACGTCCCGCCTATTTGGTAAAACGGTACATCTTTGCATCATTTTAATAGAGCTTTGCACCTGCCGGAATATGGTCATCAACCATCAGAAGATGAAGCTTTTCTTCGCCTTCTTCTTCGTGGATAGCACTGAGAAGCATACCACAAGAGTCAATGCCCATCATAGCTCTCGGTGGAAGATTTGTGATAGCGATAAGAGTCTTTCCAACCAGTTCTTCCGGCTCATAATAAGCGTGAATACCGCTTAAAATGGTTCTGTCTGTGCCTGTTCCGTCATCAAGAGTGAACTGTAACAGTTTCTTTGACTTCGGTACTGCAACACACTCTTTAACTTTTACTGCACGGAAATCTGACTTGCTGAATGTATCAAAGTCAACTGCTTCCTCAAATAAAGGCTCAATCTTTACCTTTGAGAAATCAATCTTTTCAGGCTCAGCCTTCATTTCTTCGGCAGGCTGATTTTTTACATCATTGCCCTTGTTTACATCATTCAAGGGCTTCATTGTCGGGACCCTTTTTGTGGTTCTTTCATACTCGACCAAGCTGGTGTTAATACTATTAAATTCTCCATATTCCAATTATCCCCCATACTTCATATTTTTGCTCTACTTTGAGTCACTTTGCGGGCAAATGATGTAAAATATGATGTAAATGATGTAGGGCGATAGTAGTATATGCAAGAGCATATTCATATACAAGAAATTATAACTTCTCTTATTTACAATGTCAATCCACATCAAAGTAACGCTGCCTTATCTTTTCCTGCTTCAGAACAAGAAAAAAGAACACACAACACTCTGTATGTTCTCTTTCTGTATGTGAAGTCCAATATTATACTTTGAAGTAGCTATCCAATCCTTTGAACTCTTCCGCTTTCATTTCTTTTGTAACATCAGCATAGATGTTAAGTGTAGTTGAAATATCTGAATGTCCGAGTGCGTCTTGAATGACCTTTATATTTACTCCAGCTTCACACATTCTTGTTGTAAATGTATGTCTAAGCGAGTGGCAGCTAAAATGAGGAAGTAACACATCAGGTTCATCACTGTGCAAAAACTGCTCATCATTGCAATCACGGATAATTCTTCGGATTGCTTTGTTGAGTGTGGCTTGGTGCTGTGCCTGACCAAAACGATTGATGAAAATAAAATCTGTATATCCGTCAATCGTGACCTCGCAATGAAGTCCTAAATCTTCCTGCTTCTGTTTCTCCTGTTCAAATGCTTCTCTCACAAAACCAAGCATTGGAACCTGCCTCATACTCGCCGGAGTCTTCGTTGTATTTACATTGAAATAACAGCCACTTTTACTCCCCTCAGTTCTGTGGTCATAATATACAAGAGTATGATTAACATCAATCATTCCACTTTCCATATCAATATCACACCATCTCAATCCGGTCACTTCTCCCACACGAAGTCCAGTTCCTATCATTACTGCAAAGACCGGATACCAGTGTTCATATACAGGGTGGGTTTTCAGGAAATTCAGAAATAGCTCCTGCTCCGGTTTCGTCAACGCTCTACGCTTTTCCGACTGAAAACAATGTGCTTTTTTCAATTCTCTCAACACATTATCTGACGGGTTATTTCTGATGAAGTCATCATCGACAGCAATCTGTAAAACCTGATGAAGAACCGTATGTATATTATCAATCGTTGAAGGCTTCAAATTTCTTTCATCAACAAGATAATTGTAGTATTTCTTAATATCCGATTTCTTCAGCGTTGATATTCTTTTACTTCCAATCACTGGTCGCACAAAGGTATTGTACATATATTTGTAATTTTCAAAGGTATTATTCTTCAGCCCTCTTTTCATATTTGCCCAAAGGTCAAATAATTCATCAATGGTTGTGTATCGTGCTTCAGTCTTAATACCATCACATTTATCTTTCTGAATACGCTTCTCTTTTTCTCTCAAATCATCTAAAGTTCTTGCGTAAACAAATCTTCTTTTCATCTGGCTGTCCTGCCAGCTAAATTGATAAGTACCGTCTTTTCTCTGAACCTCTCCGGTTTTCAGAACAACCCTTGATTTATCTTTTCTTTTTGTCGCCATTGTATCCTCCTAAATTCTAAACTGCTTATCTATATATTTGTCCAGTCGTTCCCTCACAATATGGATTTTATTGCCTATCCATATTGCAAAGGGACAACCTGCTTGATTAGACAACTCACGCAACTTCGTTCTTCCTATACCGGAATATGCTGCGGCTTCTTCGATTGTCAGCCACTTTCTTTCCCATATCGGTTCTTCAGCATTGCTTATGAGTTTTTCCTGATATGTTCTTACTTCGGCAAGTAAGCGTTCATCATCATTCAAGGAAAGTAAGTTTTTCAATGTATTCATCAAAAATCCTCCTCTTAATCATTCGACGATTTCCTATATGAAGAACAAATGGGCATTCTTCTTGGCTTGTTAGTTTTCTCAGTCTTTCTCTACCTATGCCAGAATATTCAACTGCTTCATCAATCGTCAAATTAGACTTATGCCATATCGGCACATCATATTTTTTTCGGATAATCTTTTCTGTATCTGCCATTACGGAAGCACCTCCTTGTTTTTTTCTGCCCTTATGATAATTAAAAAATGGCGATGAGCCTATTATGCGAACCGACCCATCGCACATTTTACAAATCAGCTATATCGAATACGCATTATCAAGATATTCGTCCAGTTTTCTTCTTTTAATCAGTCGCTTACTTCCATTCCAAAGAACAAAAGGGCAAAACTCCGAGTCGGACATTTCTCTTAATTTTCTTGAGCCAATACCACAATAAGCTGCGGCTTCTTCTACTGTAAGATTGGACTTCTTCCAGATAGGAATAATGATTTTATTTTCTGTCATTGCTCCCCCTCTTTTCTTTCTTTGATGAATATCTGTCGGTAACAACATAATCCCAACCATCTCCATCACACTTATCACATCTGTCTTTTCGCTTTGCAAATGGGTCAAGTCGCCTTACAATATAGTCCGGATTGTGGATGTAATCATTCAGGCACTTCGGGCATAGACAACGAATATTTTCTTTCCCCTCCGGCTTGTAAACCCAAAGTCCAAAAGTCTTTTTCAAAGTTGCGTTTATCTGCCTGAAAAGTTTATCGTCATCTACCGTACCTATGTATTCACGCAAATCCTCTCTATTGACTGTCCGTATCTGCTCCAGAAGAACCATTGACGGTTTCTTCAGTCCAAACTCCTCGCCAAGAATAATGTGCGATGGCAAATATCTTTTCTTGATTACACTTGTAACCGCTGCAACAATAATCGTCGGAGCATTCTGGTTATAATCGTCTGCCTGAACGACAAGCACCGGACGCTCTCCGCTTTGTACTGAACCACTGTTATCTCCAAAGTCATAGTAGAATAAATCCCCACGACAAATCATTTTTTCTTTCATATACATAACCTCACAAGAATCAAATTTTTAAAGTGTCATTCGTATCCGGAATGAAATAACCCCTTCACTCATTTGGACAAAGGGGTCTGAAATGCACACCCAAAATCAGAGATTTTCATAAAATTTGATAAAGTTTTTCTTTGCCGCAGCAATAGACTTATCCACGGAGCTGTAATATACGCCCTCCTGCTTTGCAATCGCTCTGGAACTCAGACCGCAGCACACATTCTTCATAAGGCGTTCCCTTTGAAGTGGCTGCAACATTGAAAGTGCTATTCTTGCTTTTCTGATTTCACACTGACGTAATTCTTCTCTTTCCTGTTCAAGTCTTTCTTCCTCTGCTCTTTCAAACGGGTCATCAAACATAATGGCAAGTTCTTTATGGAACTGTGAGGACATTTCATCGTCATATCCATAGCAGTCAAGTGTGCGACTGCTTCTCTTTGCATACTTGTCCTCATTTCGGTTTGCATCGTCAATTACCTCTCCCTGTGCAATGGAAAGATGAACAAACGGAGAATATCTTTCTATAACAAGGGGATACTTCTCCCAAAGCTCTTTTACAGACAATTCCGTAATAATCGCCCATTTTTCATCTCCGGTATAACCGTTATATTCGTATTTAAGATTTATCAGTTTACAATCCTTTGCAAATAATTCTTCTTGTTCTGTTAATGTAAGTTTGTTTGTCATTTTCGTAATCTCCTTTGAATTTTCTAAAATTGCTTTTTTATATAGAAAATTCGGAGATTACGGGTACTCAGCTATCTGGCACTGCCATGCGTTATAAAACATAAAAGTCCTTTCCCAAGTAAGGGAAAAGACCTAATACTGCACGAAGCATAATCGAATAAAACAGCAACAAAAAAAGCACCGTCGAATCTGGACAGCAAAGAATACTTCTATTCTTCACTTATCCGGCTTCGTACGGTGCTTGGTAGTTTAGCAAATAAATTGCTTATCTCCGCTTACTCGATTAGAAATCGTTTCGATATTTACTTGTAATCTTCATCGCCTGCAATTCCTGCCATATCCGTTCCTGCGGATTCTGCGGAAGTAAGCGAGATTTAAGATATGGACATTCTTGCATTTCTGACACTTCACACTCAAATGTCCGGTTGCGTCTGAAAAAACTCTTTGTATCCTGAACCCACAAGTCGGGCAGAGAATATCACGCTCTTTCAGACTTTCTGCTTCTACTCTTGACAGAAGCAATCTCTTTTGTATTTCAGGTGCTACCTGAGTCTGTAACCTCATTGTGAAACACCTCCCAGATTTAACTCATTGGAAATGTACTCAAGGATATTGTGATACTCAAATAGCCCCATATCTCTCAATCTGATAACCAAGGCTGTATAAGATACTCCGATATAAGCTGCCATTCTGCGGATAACTGCTTTATCCTTTGAAGTAATGGTATTATCGCCATAAACTCTTATCGGATTTGACTGATTATATTTCGCCAAGGCATTTTCAATAATTCTTCTCGGCATAAGAAGCGAAGCTCCCATTGTATCTGCCTGCCACTCAACAGACGCAAACATCTGAGCCAGTTCCTCTTTGGAATAACTACGCTCACTGTCATACTCTGCATGAAAGCGTCCTTCACTCGGCATTGCATACATCTTACTCAAGATATGATGTGACGCTTCGTGTGCCATTGTAAACCTGCGACGTCCCTGCTCCTTTTCAGCAAGAAGAAATTTATCAAGTACGATGGTATCTTTCGGGAAAACAAAGGGAATAATTTTTCCGTCCTGATGTACCAGCAGTGGTGTTGCTCCATCTGCCAGAAAACCAATCCTACCTGCATCATCTTCTGCGAAAGAAGCGTATTCAATTCGTAACATAAGAAATTCTGTAATGAAATGTTCTATGTCGATGGATTGAATCACTCGATTGCTAAACTTATTAGCATAAGCTGTTATCAAGCCTTCGCTGATTTCTTCCAACTCGGCTCTTGACATATAAATACTCAAGTTGTGTCCACCTCCGACTCCACCTTGTCCGGCGGTGCAACTCCTCCGGCAAAGTTCTGTTGTATTTCCGCACTATCCAAATTGATTAGATAGCGAATTCCTTCAAGTGTTCTCATTCGTCTGTCCTCTGTTATAGTTCTTTGATGATGTGACAAGCCACACCCTGAATGCAGCACTCATCTACAATGATGTCTTTCATCTTCTTATTTTCCGGATGGAGAATGATTTTCTTATTCTCATCATCTCGGAAGTAGCGTTTCAATGTATTCTGATTATCCACAAGGGCAACTACTATATCGCCCTCGTTGGCTTCTACCTGCTTTTTGACAACCACAAGGTCGCCGTCATCAATCCCTGCTTCAATCATAGACTGACCACTCGCTCTTAATATGAAGAAATCTCCTTTGCCGAAAATAGCAGTAGGAAGTGATACATATTCTTCAATATTTTCTTCCTCATACTGAGGACTACCACAAGGAATAGAACCTACAATCGGTGTCTGTGTCTGTTCGCCACTGTACTTACGGGTCACATTGGTACTAATCTCCTGCCCGTCGTACTCAATCATATTCTTCTCAGCCATCTCTACCAAGTATTTATATGCTGTACCTCTGGCAATGCCAACAGCTTCCGCAATCTTTGTAGTCGATGGGGATTGTCTGTTTTGCAGGTAATAATCCTCGATATACTTTTTTATCTCACTCATAAGTTCAGGACTCTTGCTTCTCATACCTGCACCTCGCTTTCTTTTCTATCGGAAGCAGTTTGCTTTCGATAGTTTTATTATACCTGATACGAAAATTTTTTCAAGTAGGTTTTTCGCAAAAGAAAAGAGGTGTCGCAAATTGCTAACACCTCAAAATTTCTTTGCTTGCACTGAAATCATTAACTCCAATGGCTTACTATTTTTCTCTATTCTCATCTTTTCTTATACAATACAAGTTCCGGATTCTTACCGTCTTCTTCATAAGTGCAAATAAGAATAAAATCCATATCTGCAACAACGCCGAAACATCTATCGCCGCCGTATTCACATTCAAGCTGATTGCCCAGATATGTCTTTGCCTCATTCAAAAACTTAGCCGCTTGCCCATTCGGAAGCCGGTACTCAAGATTCACATACTTTCCCACAAGGGCATTCAGTTTTTCCACCTTTGGCATTCCGTCAACATTCAATTCGTTAATTTCATTGATTAACTTTTTCTTGAATTCTTCAAACTGACCGTTATCACTAAGCTCATCATATTTCTTCCAGTAATCCAAAGTAGGAAGCAGCTCTTTCATATAAGAACGGGCTTGTTCCTCCGTGAAATTCTCGCTTACCATATTCTTAACACAAACTTCAATCAAATCATCCATATCATTGTAAGTATATGTTCCGTCGGCATAACACCACTTACAATAGTCCTCATTGAAAGAACCATCGTGATTGTGTCCGATAATATCATCATCTTCAAGCGGCATTCCGCAGCATTGACAAATAAGCTTTCTCGGTGAGCCTAAAAGTGTATTTATGGAAACATCGAATACTTTTGACAGCAATTTCAATGTTTCCGTATTCGGAACTGTTTCTCCGTTTTCCCAACGTGAAACTGCCTGACGACTTACAAAAACTTTTTCTGCAAGCTCATCCTGCGACATTCCCTTTTGAGTACGAAGTTCAAGTATGACCTGTTTTGTATCCATTATGCAGTACCTCCCTTACACCTTTATTATAGTCTCACGCATTATCTCAAACAAGCAACTCGCAGTTGCTGTCCTTATTACTCGCCTTTTTCGTTCACGGCTAACCAAATTTCACAATGATAGTTTGGGGCGGTTGTATTCACAAACGGATAAACTTCAAACTCCACGCCCTAAGCATATTCATACTTCGAGCTTTGTGGGAAGATTCTGCCGTTTCTTGACATCGTATGCTTTGGAGTGTTACATTTCCTGTTCTTTGTTTCCTTTTTCCTGCATACCCTCATCGGCTTGTGCAATCATCTGTTTGTACTGTTCTTTCACACTTTCCGGTGCAAGTATCTGTACTTTTCCATTAAAGCCAAACACCCAACCGAAAAAGGTAGGGCTGGCTGATACTTCGGTCTGTACCCTGAAAGACGTCATATCATACGCAAGGGTTGTCACATCTTCTCCGAAACGGTCAACCATTGTTT
>OMFC01000385.1_pt1 | contig 25444 bp, 21 predicted proteins | sample 1645531 | NCBI WGS metagenome assembly OMFC01 (sample SAMEA103958112, study PRJEB25191) | human gut metagenome | biome: human-associated habitat [ENVO:00009003]; feature: intestine environment [ENVO:2100002]; material: feces | place: Germany | collected 2013/2015 | reverse complement strand
TTCCGATTATGACAGCGAGCGCGCCGCTCAGAAGCTCATCCAGGAGCTGAGCGCCGCCAACTAACCTTTCGGTTTCTCATTTCCATCCCATATGCGGGGAGGACATGCACAGATTACTGCTTTCCTCTGTGCGGTCCTCCCCATTCTCGTTCCCAAACCGGAATACATCCCCCAGCGTGTGTATCCCGGTTTATGAATGAGACCCGTATTCTAACCGCAGAAGAGGAGACCGTATGATTCAATTTGACCATGTATCCAAGGTATACCCCAATGGCACCGTGGGGCTGGACGATGTAAACCTGACCATCCAGGATGGTGAATTTGTCGCCATCATCGGCCGTTCCGGTGCCGGTAAATCCACCCTGCTGCGTGTTATAAGCGGGATCTACCGCCCCGACAGCGGCAGCATCACCATTGACAAAACAGAGGTCTATGACCGGCCGCAGGCTAAGGAGAACATCTTCTTTGTTAGCGACGAAACGGTGCAGTTTTCAAGACTGACAGTGAATGACCTGAAAAGCTTTTACCAATGCAGCTACCCGACCTTTGACGACAAGGTGTTCGATGACCTTATCTCAAAACTTGACCTGCCACGGAAGAAACCTCTGTCCCAGTTTTCAAAGGGCATGAAAAGGCAGGCGATAGTAGCCTGCGCACTTGCCAGCCGAACAAAGTATATTCTCCTTGACGAAGCCTTTGACGGGCTTGACCCTGCCATGCGCAAGCTTATCCGCACCATGATAGTTGACGATATTTTCGACCGTGGTGCTACCCTTATCGTGTCTTCACACAACGTCACCGAGATAGGCGAGCTTTGCGACAAGGCAATGCTCCTCCACAAAGGCGAGGTCATTTTCGCCAAGGATATCGACGATGTAAGAGAGAACTTTGAAAAGGTGCAGATAGCCCTCCCTGACGGCGAGCTTGACCGCACTGTCATAGAGAACGCAGGGGTAGAAGTTCTTAGCTTCAAGACTTTGGGCAGAGTTTCCACAGTGATAACAAAGGGCGACAAGGCGGATATCACCGCCAAGCTTTCCGACCTCTCCCCTGCCGTTCTGGAGCTTGTCCCCCTCACCCTCGAGGAGATCTTCATATACGAAATGGAGGTGCATGGATATGCAAACAGCGAAGAATAGGATAATAGCCGCATCAAGCCGTGATTTCAAGGTGAACAAACTGCTTTTTGTCATCACAAACCTTGTGCTGTTCATAAACTTCATCATGCAGATGTCCATGCGAAAGTTCATCACCTACTATAGCGAAAGCGTGACGAACAGTTACACAGGCTATGGTCTTGCCCAGGCAGGCTCTGTGGCGATAGCGTTGTGTGCAGTATTCACAGTTTTTACCCTTTTCCATGAGCTTTACAGCAAGCCACACGCAGACCTTGTTTACTCGCTTCCAAGCAGTGCAAAAGAACGCTTCTTCTCAAAGCTTCTCACCCTGCTGAAACTGCATATCCTGCCGGTCATATTCTGGAACATCATTCAGTTTATCGCCATATTCTTCACAACGGATATCACCTTGTACATGGTGTCAAGATATTCTGCAGTGCTTATGTTCACAGAGCTTGCCACAAGCCTTTTCGTGATACTTGCGGTGCTTTTGTGTATGATATGCTGCGGCAGATTGGCGGAGATGATATACACAGCGGTGATAATAACAGCCTGCGAAGCGGCTCTCCCTGCTTGCATATACTATTCCACCATAAGCCCATTTACAGTTCAGTACCCATACGATATTGAAAATTTCGTTACCTATTGTCCTGCATGGAGTGCATTCCCTGCCCACCTTATGGAATTTGGCTACTCCACAAAAGTCCTGTTTCTTCTCGTTGGAAGCACACTTTTCTCGGCACTGCTTATCACTCTCCTGTATTTTCTCTACAAAAAACGTGACGGCAAGGACACGGGCAAGCCGTTCGTATTCAGCGCCTATCGTGAGATAATCCTTATCCTAGCCGTAGTCACTGTTACAACTTACGTCCTCTCAGACACAAGCAACCTGATACTTCTCCCTGCACTTCTCTTGGGCTATCTCCTTGCGAGAATACTCTCCTCAGACAGAAAGCTCACAATAGTGCGCTTTGTAAAATGGGTAGGCATTTTCGCAGTGTATATGGTGGTAATATTCGGAGTGAACATTCTGGCATACTTATGCAATGGCTTTACAGGTAAGATAAGTGGATCAAGGCTCAGCGACGCTAACTTTGTGTATGCAACGAATTCAACAATCGACGGTGCAAGGTTCGACTATCTTTCCAACATACTCTCAAAAGACGAAGCCCTGCAGATAATAGATATATACAATAAAGCACTTGACACCCGCAAAAAGAGTTTTGCCGACTATATCGACCACTTCAAACCTCACGAGGTTTCGCCATATTCTATAAATGTAACAATAGATGTTTATACCTCAAAAGATGACCACACTAGCCTTGACTTTATCGCCTTCTCTTTCGACGTAACAAATGCCGAAGTAGACAAAGTCACAGAAAGACTTAAATCCCTAAGCTTTGTTGAACCCGAACAGACGTCATATGCCTACTAGAATTATTATATCGGCCACGCAAACCGCTTAAATACGCCACTTGTGTAGGTTCAAACAGCGTTCGCCCGTCGAAGCAACAAACCAACTCCCCTAACTATGTGTAAAAGAACAAACAAGAACCCCCTCCGAGCCAAGCTCCGAGGGGGTAACTTTTTTCTATTAATCCATGACCGCATTGGCAAGCATAAGCTTGATACGGTTCTCCTGATTGACCTTTGTCGCACCCGGGTCATAGTCGATAGCGACTATATTTGCGTCCGGATAAGCCTGCTTGATAGTTCTTGACATACCCTTTGCAACAATATGGTTAGGCAAACAACCGAACGGCTGAGTGCAGATTATGTTCTTTGTGCCTGTTTCTGCAAGAGCCGCCATTTCAGCAGTGATGAGCCAGCCCTCGCCCATTTTTACGCCCTGACTAATATACTTATCAGCACACTTTCTAAGGTGTTCAAAATCATGCGGCGGCTGGAAAATGCCCTGCTCGTTGATGACCTTTATCTGCTGCTTCTGGAACTTGTAAAGCACATCATAACCAATGCCGTACATAAGAGTGCGGCTGGTTTTCTTGTCATAAAGCTTCTCGTCGTTGATAGCGTCAGACGCACAGTAAAGCACGAAGTCCAACAGTCCAGGCACGTTAGGCTCACAGCCCTCAGACAGCAGAAAATCGTTCAGGTGATTGTTCGCAAGGGGTGAATACTTAACGTATATCTCTCCCACGATACCTACCTTAGGCTTCTTCTCCTTTGTCCTTGGAAGCGCCGCAAAGTCTTTGAGCATAGCATTGTAAATGCTCTTTGTGTGCATATATCTGCTCGGGGTAGCAAACAGCTTTCCAAGCCTGTGCTGCCACCTTGCCAAAAGCTCGTCCGTAGAATTTTTCTCTATCTCGTAAGGCTTGCACTGATTGTACAAAAGCATGAGCATATCACCGTAAAGCACAGCATAAATAAGCTTCATTGCAATGGCAGGGGTGATATCTATGGAAGCGTCCTTTTCAAGTCCGCTGAAATTCAGCGACAGAACAGGCACTTCAGGGAACTGCGTTGACAGCGCCTTTCTTATAAGGTGGATATAGTTTGAAGCACGACAGCCGCCGCCCGTCTGTGACATAAGCAGAGCCGTGTGTTCAAGGTCATACTTGCCGCTTTTGAGAGCGTCCATAAACTGTCCGATAACAAGAAGTGCAGGATAGCAAGCGTCATTATGTGTGTTTTTAAGTCCCTCGTCTATAACGTTTCGTGAGCAGTTTTGCAAAAGCTCCATGTTATAGCCGTATTTTTTGTATATCGCCATGATAAGCTTGAAGTGTATAGGAAGCATATCAGGTATAAGTATAGTGTATTCCTCACGTCTTGACTTGTCAAAATAAGACCTTTTTACTCTGTCCGAGCCTGCGTGTTTTATCTCTTTTTCAGCCATTACATTGCCTCCTTGTCCATTTTCTTCTCAGCATTTGCGCTGGCTTCTTTTTCCTCCAGTGCCGCCGCCAAAGACCTGAGTCTTATCTTAGCCGCACCGAGATTCGTTATCTCGTCTATCTTTAGCTGAGTGTAAAGCTTGCCCTTTTCTTCAAGTATAGCTCTCACCTCGTCTGTTGTAACAGCGTCGATACCACAGCCGAAGGATACCAGCTGAACGAGCTGCATATCATCATTCTCGCATACATACTCTGCCGCTCTGTAAAGCCTTGAGTGATAAGTCCACTGATTGAGAACGTCAAGGGCAGGAGTGTCCACCTTCATTGCCACGCTGTCCTCAGTGATGACCGCAAAGCCAAGAGAAGCGATAAGCTTGTGTATGCCGTGGTTTATCTCAGGGTCGATGTGGTAAGGTCTGCCTGCCAGAACGATTATTTTCTGACCCTTCGCCCTTGCCTCAGCGATTATCTCCTGCGCCTTAGCCTCGATATCCCTATGGTATCTCACCTGCTCAGAATAAGCCTTGTTAAGCACTCCAAGCACCTGCTTTGCAGTGATGTTATACTTTGAAAGCGCTCTTGCCATTGCCTTTGCAACGTGCTTTTTGATGTTTATGTCAAGATAAGGCATGATGAAATTATCATCATTCAGCTTGTCATTGTTAGCCTTTAGAAGCTCAGGATAATAAGCAACAACAGGACAGTTATAGTGATTGTCCGACTGACCCTCGTCAGCATTGTAGCTCATGCAAGGATAGAATATAAAGTCCACACCCTTGTCAAGGAGGCTCTCTATATGACCGTGACAAAGCTTTGCAGGATAACATACCGTATCAGACGGAATAGTTTGCTGACCCTTGTAATATGTATCTCTCGTTGACTCCTCAGACAGCACCACCTCAAAGCCAAGGCTTGTGAGCAGTGTTGAGAAAAACGGCATAAGGTCATAATAAGACAGCGCAAGTGGCAGACCTACCTTTGCAATAGGCTTTGCAGGCTTGTTGTCAGCATAAGAGAGTATCTTGTTGTACTTATACTCTATCATGTTTTCCGTTCTGTCGGTTATCTTTATGCCTGCACCCTTTTCACAGCGGTTTCCGGAAGTAAATCTTCTGCCGTCATTAAATCTTATTATAGTAAGGTTACAGTGCGCACCACAGCCACCGCACTGAACGGCTCTTGAATTGTAAGCAAATTCTTCAAGCTGAGCCTTTGTAAGAACGCCTGACTTGCCGTCCCTGCCCTGAGATTTTTCTTTTGCGAAAAGCGCACAGCCGAACGCACCCATAAGTCCCGCAATGGCAGGTCTTATAACGTTTCTGCCAAGCTCCATTTCAAATGACCTGAGCACAGCGTCGTTAAGGAACGTTCCGCCCTGAACGACTATATTCTTACCAAGCTCGTCAATAGACTTGGCTCTTATTACCTTGTAAACTGCGTTCTTGATGATAGACGAAGAAAGTCCTGCAGAGATATCCTCAACGGAAGCTCCGTCCTTTTGCGCCTGCTTTACAGATGAGTTCATGAACACTGTACATCTTGAGCCAAGCTCCACAGGTGCTTTTGCAAACAGACCGAGCCTTGCAAACTCTGCGATATCATATCCCATTGCACCTGCAAAAGTCTGAATGAACGAGCCACAGCCTGATGAACAAGCCTCGTTGAGCATAATGCTGTCGATAGCGTTGTTTTTTATCTTGAAGCACTTTATATCCTGTCCGCCGATGTCGATGATAAAATCAACGTCAGGGCAGAAATAAGCCGCCGCCTTATAGTGCGCAACAGTTTCAACTATACCATAGTCAACGCCCAGACCTGCCTTTATCAGATCCTCACCGTAGCCTGTTACCGCAGAAGCTTTTATGTTAAGCTCAGGGGTAGCAAGGCTGTAGATCTCCTCAAGCTTTGAAGCGATTATATCCAGCGGCTGACCCTTGTTTGAGCAGTAGTGCTGATAAAGAAGCTTTCCGTCAGGTGTGATAAGCACAAGTTTTGTGGTTGTCGAGCCTGCGTCTATGCCAAGATAAGCGTCGCCCCTGTAAGTTCTGATGTCTTCATATTTAAGGTCAGACTTCTTGTGTCTTTCCACGAAAGCATTATATTCCTCACGGCTTGCAAACAGTGGCTTGCCTACCACGATATTGTCAGTAGCCTTTGCGTTCACTATCTTGTCAAGGGCTTCGTCTATAGTCATTTCCTCAGCAAGAGTGTCAGCATGAAGTGCCGCACCGAAAGCCATATAGCAGGAAGAATTTTCAGGAAGTATAGCGTGTTCCTCGTCAAGGTTCAAAGTAGTTCTGAATGCCTTTCTCAGTGCACTGAGATATGTAAGCGGGCCGCCAAGGAAAAGCACCTGACCGCCGATCTTTCTGCCCTGCGCCAGACCCGAAACTGTCTGGTCAACAACAGCCTGAAAGATAGACGCAGATATGTCCTCTTTTCTTGCGCCCTGATTAAGAAGCGGCTGAATATCAGACTTTGCGAAAACACCGCATCTTGAAGCGATAGGATAAGTCTTTTCAGCCTTAAGAGCAAGGTCGTTCATCTCGTCAGGGGTAACGCCCAAAAGTCCTGCCATCTGGTCGATAAAAGCACCTGTGCCACCTGCGCAAGAGCCGTTCATACGCTGTTCAACGCCCCCTGTGAGGAAGATTATCTTAGCGTCCTCACCGCCAAGCTCAACCACAACGTCAGCCTTTGGATACTTCTTGTTTACAGCGATAAAAGCAGAAAAGACCTCCTGCACGAAAGAGATACCGCTTGCCTCAGCGATGCCAAGACCTGCCGAGCCTGTTATGGCTATCCTGAACTTGTCCTCAGGATAAAGCTCTCTGATAGCACGCAGCTGCTCAGCCACCGTTTCCCTTACCTTTGAAAAGTGTCTTTCATATTTGTTATAAATAAACTCGCCCTCGTCAAGAATTACCGTCTTGACCGTGGTCGAACCTACGTCTATGCCTAAATCATAAATCTTGCCCATAGTAAAAACCTCACTGATTCTCGTTTGTACACTCTTAGATATTATATCACACTTTTTCGCAAATTACAAGCTTTTTATATTAACAAATATGTATCTGAAAACTACCTATAAAGCTAAAACGGGCGAACACTGTTCGCCCCTACAATGCAACTATTACAATGTATGGCAAAATGCGTTCGCCCGTAAATATTCATTTTTTATCTATGCTTATTCCTGCTCTAAAAGGCAATCAGTAAGATTAAGGTCATAGAGATTGTTGTAGGTAGGCTGCTGAACAGGCTCACCTGCAAGTCTGTAGAACTGCTCTGAGCCATACTTCTTGATGAAGTTTGTGGTGTGGCAATTTATTTTCAGCTCCTCGATAAACTTCTTCATAACATTGCTGTCAGCGCCATAAGCATTCTCAAGGAAGTCAAAAGCGTATTTCAGACCATTCATAGACTGCTGTGTAACGTTGTTTGCGCCATGGAGCAGATTGTTGAAGGAGTTCTGCAAAATAACAGTACAGCGGTTTTTGTTATCTCTTCCCTCGTTCGTACACTTATCAAGATAAGCTTCCAGATTGTGGAGTATCCAGTGCTGGATCTTCTTGTTAGACGGCGAGATGTTTCTTGCTCTTACCGCCTTGTCAAGGCTCTTGTTGCAGTCCATGATGTGTTCACTGATTATCTGACGGCATGAAAGACCATTGTTTATCTTCACAAGAATATCTTCCATTCTTGGGTGGATAAGTCTTATCATCTTCTCCATTTGGATACAGCTTCTCATTGTGTATGTGATGCCGTCCATAAGCAGATTCATAAGAGCCACAGCTTCCTCAGTGCCTGCCGCTCTTGCGTCAGCAATGTTCTGAGCAGTTATGCCGCCCTCGAGGATAGCGTCAACGTCATATTTCTCACGATAGTAGTTGAATCTGTCATAATATTCCGCAAAGCCCTTTGAGAACTCTGGGTTCTGTACATACTGAGCAACCAGAGCGTGGTCAACAAGGATACCGCTCTCCTCATAAAGCTGCATCATTTCAGAAAGGTCCTCCCAGCCACGGGCAGTAACAAAGCGGTAGTTGTTCTTATCGCTTGCGTCTACCATATAATAGTGGTCAGGGTGAAGCTCAAGATATGATATGATAGCAGGGTGAACGCCTGCATAGTAAGCATATTCTTTCCAAACGCCGAAATCAGGCTGACACTCGACCCTCTTAACACGGTCGAGAGTAACGATATCGAACTCAGAAACAGACTTGTTGAACTCAGGCGGGTTACCTGCTGTAACAACTACCCAACCTGCCGGAACCTGATGAAGTCCGAAAACCTTATACTGCAAAAACTGGAGCATTGCAGGAGCAAGGGACTCGGAAACGCAGTTGATCTCATCGAGGAAGAGAATACCCTCTTTGATGCCAGTGGCTTCGATAGTGTCATAAAGAGTAGCCACGATCTCACTCATCGTGTACTCGGATATCTGCACGTCAGCACCGGTGTAGTTTCTATGTACAATAACAGGAAGACCGAGGGCAGACTCTCTTGTGTGGTGGGACATCGAGTAGGTAACAAGGTTTACGCCAGTTTCCTGAGCTATCTGCTCCATGATAGCGGTCTTACCGATACCAGGTGCGCCAAGCAGGAACACAGGTCTCTGATGTTCTATGCTAATTCGATAATCGCCAAATTCGTCTTTAATGAGATAGGCTTGTATTGCATTAAGTATCTGTTGTTTTGCTTCTTTAATATTCATAAACATTTCTCCTCAGTGCAGTCTGAAGCTGTGAACAAAAAGCACTGCACAATTAAATAATCTTACCATTTTATTATAGACTATCTCCAAATTAAAGTCAATAGTCATCACAAGTTTTGTCAGCTTACACAAACAATTGAAAATATTTTAGTTATTCTGTATCAAAGTCATAAAATTTAACTGTTAAAATATTGATATCAGAACAGAATTTTCAACAGACCTTTAAGTTTTTTCAAACGTTTTCGTCCATACCCCAGCCGACCTCATAACCTCACTGCTCACTTGGTTTTGACATCTCCCAAACAATGTGCTATAATAATAAGGTATAAAATTTTTTCTCTCGGAGGTCTGATTTATGCTTTATGAAATAAAAAATGATAAACTCTCTGTCTCAGCCGACACTTTCGGTGCTGAGCTTCATTCTATCAAACTGGACAGCAAAGAATATCTCTGGCAATGCGGTGACGCTTGGAAACGCTACGCTCCTATCCTCTTCCCGTTCATATGCTCCCCTAAAGACCGCACCTACAAGGCAGGCGGTCAGGAATATCACATGACTGCAAACCACGGCTTCGCCCGTGACAGCGAATTTGCTTTCTCAGGCAGCACAAAAAATTCACTGAGCTTTCTCCTCAAAGACAATGACGTGACACTTGCTCAATACCCATACCACTTTGAGCTTGAAGTCACCTACTCCATAAAAGGTTCAAAAGTCACCGTCACAAACACAGTAAAAAACACTGATGAAAAGGCTATGTACTTCTATCTCGGCGGTCACCCTGCTTTTATCTGCGATATCCAAGGTGGCAAATGCACAGTTGAGTACGAGAAAAACGAGCATATCGTTCAGCCTATCCCAAACGGCGAGAGGACTATCCTTGACGGTGAAAAGACTATCACTCTCACAAGAGAGCTTTTCGACTATGACGTTATCATGAAAGACCACCCTGCTTCAAAGGCTGTCACCCTGAAAAAGTCTGACGGCGGTTTCGTAAAGCTGTCATTCCCACACTCTGACTGCATTGCAGTATGGACTTCCACAGGCAACCCTGACGCTCAGTTTATCTGCCTTGAGCCTTGGACTAGCGTGCCTGTTTACGAGGACGACGCTTTTGAGGATATTGAAAACAAGCCTCATGCTATCAAGCTTGCACCTGAAGCTGTTTACACCTACAGCTACACCGTGGAGGTGGGCTGATGAGAGCGGTAATACAGAGGGTCACAAGTGCAAAAGTTGAGGTCGAGGGCAAGGTCACAGGCGAGATAGGAAAGGGCTTTCTGATACTTTTCGGAGTAGGTCAGGAGGACACTGAGGCTGACTGCGACAAGCTTGCAGACAAGATATCAAAGCTTCGCATTTTCGCTGATGAGAACGACAAGACAAATCTTTCTATAAACGATGTTGGCGGAGATATTCTTTGCGTTTCACAGTTCACCCTTTATGCAGATTGTCACCACGGCAACCGCCCGTCATTTATCTATGCAGGCAAGCCTGATGAAGCCAACAGACTTTATGAATACTTCTGCAAAGTCTGTGGCGAGAAAATTTCAGGCAAGGTAGAAAAGGGCGTTTTCGGTGCAGACATGAAAGTTTCACTGCTCAATGACGGTCCTTTTACTATCATTCTTGAATGCAGAAACGGAGAGATAATTCCATGAACATACAGATATTCGGCAAGTCAAAATCCTTTGACACAAAAAAGGCTGAACGTTATTTCAAAGAGCGTGGAATAAAGTTCCAATCTGTTGACCTGCCTACAAAGGGGCTTAGCAAGGGCGAGCTTAACTCAGTGCTTGCGGCTGTGGGCGATATTGACAAGCTTATCGACCCAAAGGCAAAGGGAGAGCAGGCAATGCTCATAAAATATCTTGGAAGCACCGAGGAAAAGATAGAAAAGCTTCTTGACTATCCCGAGCTTTTTGCCGCACCTATCGTAAGAAACGGCAAGAAAGCTACCGTAGGCTTTTGCCCCGAGGTGTGGAAAAGCTGGGAATAGCCCTAGATGAAAATACTGTGAAAATTGCCGATATTCGTTGAAAGAGTATGGGAAATGTGATATAATATCATATGGAAGAGTATTTTCAGAAAGAGATGTTTTAAATGGTAATTGATTTTCACGTTCACGCCTTTAATCCAAAGGTAGCGGAAAAGGCCGTTGAAAAGCTTCAGGCTTGCAGTGGAATAACTCCTTTCACAAGAGGCACTGCAGAGGAAACCATACAGCGTTTTGACGAATGGGGCATTGACAAGGGCGTGCTGTTATCAGTGGCAACAAAGCCTACTCAGCAGAGAGTTATAAACGATTGGTGTGCTGAACAAGACGGCGGAAGATTTATAAGCTTCGGTGGAATACACCCTGACGCTGATGACTATGAGCAGGAGATAGCCCACATAAAGAAGCTTGGACTTCACGGCATAAAGCTTCACCCTGATTATCAGGGCTTTATGATAGATGATGAGCGCATGGACAAGATATATGATGCCATTGAAAGAGCCGACCTGCCTGTTATATTCCATTCGGGCTATGACTGCGTTTCCCCTGACCTTATCCACTCCACACCTGAGAGGGCGCTGAACATGATAAAAAAGCACCCTAAGCTCAAGGTCATTCTTGCACATCTTGGTGCAAACATGATGTGGGAGCAGGTGCGTGACGTTTTGGCAGGAGTTGACGGTGAAGTTTATTTCGACACCGCTTTCACAAGTATGTGTCCTGACGAGCTTATGCAGGCTATCGTTGAAAAGCATGGGGCTGACAGGATACTTTTTGCAAGCGACTGCCCTTGGGACAGTTCCTACCTTATAAAAGAAAAGATACTGCGCTTGAACATTTCCGAGGATAACAAAGATAAAATTCTCGGTGGCAACGCAGAAAGACTTCTTGGCTTAAAATAAAATTGTGTAAATTCTGAAAAGAGGATATAAAAAAATGAGATCAAAACTGCTTGCGGCTGTGCTGGCTTGTTCTGCGGTTTTCGGGCTTGCGTCATGTGGGGCAATGCTTCCAGAAAGCTCCTCCGAAACGGAGACCACCACGGGTACTGCCGCCCAGAGAGTTATAGAGACCACAAAGACCGCCACAATGGGCGACGATTATGATGAGGACGATGAGGATTACGAGGGCTACACCACCACCACTTCTGTGACGGCAGGCACACTTGAAAACCCTGACGTGAGCATTGACGAAGGCTACGACCCTGACATAATCGCAACGGCAACAAAGAGGACGACCACCACCACAACCACAACATCTGCCGAAACAAAGGCGACTAAAAAGACCACCACCACAAAGTTCAAAAAGGACGCACTTTTCCCTTTGGGTGATGATGTGAAATACCCTGATTCTATCCCATTTCTTGTAAAGTCAGACACTTCTTATCTTAATCTCAGATACGGTCCGTCAAAGAAATATGACGTGATAGAAAAGATACCTGACGGCAAGACTATCAACGGCTATGGCGAGAGAACAGACGGCGACGGAAACATATGGGTATATGTAAAATACAACAATAAAAGCGGCTGGGTAATGAAAGAGCTTCTCAGCGGCACTGAATAAACGGAGGACAAATAATGGACAGCTTCAAAGAACAGATAGTTCGCAAGATTCCCACAAAGAACGATAAGATACAGAAAATTTTCATCATGATAGCAAGCGTGGCACTTGCCGCACTGTGCTTTATCTTCCCTTTCGGCACGCAGTTTTCTGTAATAGGCATTTTTCTTGCCGCTGCCGCACTTTATGGCGGTTATTATCTTACAACAAAACTTGATGTGGAGTATGAATACATTTTCACAAACGGAGAAATAGACGTTGACAAGATAACGGCTCAGCGTTCAAGAAAGCGCCTTATCACATTCCGTTGCGGCAGTGCGACAGATTTCGGCATTGCTGACGAGAATTTCTCTGTACCTGAGGGCGCAACACAAGTCCTTGCCTGCGCTTGTGACGATAGCCTTACAGACTACTACATAACATTCAACCACAAAAATCTCGGACTTACAACTGTTATATTCACACCTGATGACGATATGCTGGCACTTATAAAGCCTGCACTTCCGAGAACACTGAGGAAATAAAAATGAAAATATTTGTCGGAACTGATCTTATTGAGATCGAACGCATAAAAAAAAGCTGTCAGAGCCGACGTTTCTGTGAAAGGGTTTACTCCGAAAAGGAGCTGACCCTTTTTTCACAGAAGAAAAACCCATACGAATCCATGGCGGCGAATTGGGCGGCTAAGGAAAGCTTCGCAAAGGCTTTAGGCACTGGGGTCGAGGGCTTCGCCTTGAACGATGTGTCATGCTTGCGTGACGAGCTTGGCTGCCCTTATCTGGAGCTTACGGGGAATGCGCTTTTGGCGGCTGAAAAGAGGGGGCTGACCTTTGCGGTGTCACTTTCCCACATCAAGGATATCGCTTCGGCAGTGGTGATAGCTTATGAAAAGGAGGATAAAAATGGATAGGATATTAACAGTGGAGCAAATGACATTTTGCGAGCATGAGGCTGAAAAATATGGCGTGAGCCTTGCTCAGCTCATGGACAATGCGGCGGCACAGCTTTCGGAGGTCATTGCAAGCAACTCGTCTTCGTCCTCAAAGATAGTGCTTCTTATTGGCAAGGGAAACAATGGCGGTGACGGACTTGTGGCGGCAAATTTACTTGCGGAACAAGGTCTCAAGCCTGCGGTGGTCCTATGCTGTGGTGAGCCTGACACTGACCTCTCCTCGGCAGCGTATGCTAGGCTTGATAAGAGCGTAGAGGTGCTGAAAGCTGAAAATGCGCTGGATTTTATCAAGGGTGCTGACGTGCTTGTGGACTGCATTTTCGGAACGGGTTTTCATGGCAGTTTGCGTGAAAATATCCTGCCAGTGTTCAGAGCTTGTGAAAAATGTGAAGGCATGAAGATAGCCTGCGACCTGCCGTCGGGAGTCAATGCACGGAATGGTCAGGCTGACAAGCTATCGTTCATGGCTGACGTGACAGTGACCTTTCATCGTGGCAAGCTGGGTCTTTATTTACAGCCTGCGGTGGACGTTTGCGGTGAAATTCTGGTAAAAGATATCGGTATTGACGAGCGTTGCGAGAATACCCTATACCCTGTTATAACGCCTTTTGACGTGGTAAAAGCAAGGGCGGCACTGCCTTTTAGACCTGCTGACGGACACAAGGGCACGTTCGGCAAGGTGGTGAGCGTGGCAGGCTCGGAGAGCTATATAGGTGCGGCAGGGCTTTCAGCAATGGCGGCAATGCGAACAGGCGTGGGGCTTTTTGAGCTTTGCACTGCAAAAAGCGTAGTCAACTCCCTGTCGGCTGGTATGTATGAATGTACATACTCGGCAATGAAAACCGACAAGGACGGCTTTATGGTGGCTGAAAATGCGGAGACGATACTGAAAAAGTGCGAAAAGGCAAGCTGTTTGCTAATAGGCTGTGGGCTTGGTCACACGGCTCAGACAGAGAAGCTTGTGGCGGAGCTTATTGAAAATGCGGAGATACCCATAGTTTTGGACGCTGACGGAATAAATTCACTTTGTCCGAATATAGATGTACTGTTGAAGAAGAAAAGTACAGTTATCCTCACCCCTCACCCTGCGGAGCTTGCAAGGCTTTGTGGCATGACGGTTGGCGAGGTCATGTCGGACAGACTTGGATCTGCATATAGGCTGTCAGAAAAATATGGTGTGACAGTGCTTGCGAAGTCGGCTGACACCTTTGCTGTGGACGGTGGAAAAGTTTATCTTTGCACCGAAGGCACAACTGCGCTTGCAAAGGGTGGCTCAGGGGATATGCTTGCAGGCATTGTTTCCTCCTATGTGGCTCAGGGGTGCGATGCTCTCGATGCGGCGGCACTTGGGTCGTTCACACTTGGCTCGACGGCTCTACTTGCAGGATACAAAAGATCTGAGCGTGGAATCATTTCAAGAGATGTTATTGACGCTTTGCCACGATTTTTGTATGACCTTGAAAACGCCGACTAAGCTGTACTAAAAACAAAGACCTTCTTCTTATGAAGAGGGTCTTTTTTAATGGAGGGCAAAATGAAAAGAACAAAGGCATTTTTTCTCACGATTTTGGCGGTAATGGGTTTATGCTCATGCGGTGAAAGCACCGAAGTCAAACCCGTAAAGCTGGCAGAGGATTACAAGACCCCGGCTGAGTTCACCATTGACGGCACGGAATACGTCGCAAGCTTCACCCGTGAGGGCGCAGATATGTGGGAGTGTGAGATAACTGCGCCGGAAACTGTCAGCGGTATGGTGATAACCTGCTCAGGAGAAAGCGCACGACTTGAATACAAGGGTTTGACCTACGAAACTGACCGAGGGAACATACCCGAAAGCTCCGCTGTCACAATGACTGCCGCTGTGCTTGACAAGCTTATTTCGCAGAAAGGCGTGACGTATCTCAAAAATGACAAGGGAGATATCACCGCCACGGGTCAAATAAAAGGGCAGGATTTTTCGGCTAAAATCAAAGGCGGAAAGGTAAAAAGCTTGGAGATATCAGGGGAGATAAGCGTAAAATTCACATAAAAAAGGTGCAGAGAAAATCTGCACCTTTCTTATGTATGGAAATAAATTATTTACCAAAGTTTGCGCAAGCGATAACGTTACCGTCCTCGTCCTCAAATCTGAGGTCAGCAATGTAGAAATCAGCCTGGTTTGGAATGCCCCATCTCATAAGTGAAACATACTGTGGTTCAGTTGAGTTTACAAATGTAGCACCGTCCTTGATACCAGGTCTCATTGTAAGCTCATAGGAACCCCACTCAGATGTCCACTCAGCCTCGCCGAACTCATAGAGCTGATTCCAACTATTTGTTCCGTCATCTTTTGCAGGCTGTGTAACGAATGCGCCCATGAAGTTTCCAGGAACAAGTGAAGAAACTCCATCGTCACCAGTGAACTCGCCAACTGCCTTTGTAACTACGTCAGCCTTAACTGTGAAGATCTTCTCAAGATCAGCTTCATGACCCTCAAAAAGCTTTTCCATATGAATCCTGATCTTAGGGATCTTGTAATCGCCATATTCGTCCTGGTCGAGAACCTCAACCTTGAGCATTGGAATGCCTGCAAGCTCCTCAACAGAGAGGTTTACATGAGACTCGTCATCCTCAAAGTCATTCTCTGAGAATGGTTCAACCAAAGAAGAAATATCCATATCCTTCTTGAAATATACAGAAGCATCCTCATAGTTTTTCAGAGTAGCTGGCATTTCGGAAATATCCTTAGCACCTTCGCCCTCAGACTCTGTGCCGGAAGCGGCTGTTGAATCAGCTGTTGACTCAGGAGCGGCTGTTGTTGTAGTAGCCTCTGTTGTTGTAGCAGCTGTAGTTGTTGTAGTTGTTGTCTCAGCCTTTGATGAAGAAGAATCATCAGAGCTGCCGCAAGAAGCGAACATAGCACTTGTAAGTGTAAGTGCAAGAGCGCAAGCTAAAAACTTTTTCATTTTAATAACCTCCGTTTGATTGTCATGCTATACACATAGCCTGACCTATATTTACCTTTGTATTATAACACAACTGTCACATATTTTCAATATACTATTTGCACAATTTAAGCACATGATTTCATATGTTTTGCACAGAAATCGTTTACAAATTAGTGCAGGTTACACAAACGAACAAAAAAACAGAGCTTCCCGAATGACAGAAAGCTCTGTATAAATTCACTTATTCAAGTGTGTTATCTGAGAGATTACTTTCTCTTAGAAATAACGATAGCTGCACCAGCAAGTGCTACGCCAGCGAGTGCAAGACCAGCTGTTGCGCCTGTAGCTGCTGTGTTGTCAGAAGCTGCTGCGGAAGATGTAGCTGCTGTGCCTGTTGTGCCAGTCTTTGAAGATGTAGCTGCTGTTGAAGTAGCTGCTGCAGAAGATGTAGCCTTAGAATCGTCCTTCTTGGAGTCAGTCTTAGAATCTGTCTTGCTGTCTGTCTTGCTATCGTTCTTTGAATCAGAACCACCGAGAGCTGATGTGTCTAGGATACCAACGCCCTTGTCATCAACGCCTGTGAATGGAACTACAGAATCGCCTGAAGCAGATACGCTCCATGTACCCTTCTCAAAGTGACCAAACTGAATGTTGAAACCAACATTATAAACCTTAGCTGTAGACTCATCAGCAAGTGTAACCTCTTCTTCGTTTTCCTGACCATTGCCTGCATCGATAGCTGCCTTGATCTGTGTACCCTTTACTGTGATAGTATAAACGCCGTTGTCGTTTACGCACTCATAGCCGCCAACATTTTCGTTGTTCTCATACATAGCCTGAGTTGTCTTATCTGTTTCATCGCCATTGTTGACTCTGAGAACAGTATAAGTGCCAGTTTCATTCATCTTGTTGCCGTCATCATCAGTCTGCCATGTAGCATTTGTTGTATCAACCTTGAATGTAAGTGTTACATCATCAAGTGACTGATTTGTTGAATAGAACTGAACCCAGCAGCCATTCCATGCACTAGCAGTATCCATGTTATCAAATGAAATTACCTGCTTCTGCTCAGCAACTTTCCAGTCCTTGATCCAAAGACCTGTGTCTGCTGCTGAAACAGCCATTGCTGTAGATGCTGCCATTGCAAGAGCAGCGCATCCAGCGAGAATCTTAGAAATTTTCATCGTTAATCTCCTCCATATGAATATAGTTTTATGAATTGTCATTCAATTCTAGTCTTATTATAGCAGACTTTCTCCCTAAAATCAAGGGGTTTTCACTTTTTTTATTCCAAAAAGTGTTGAAATTTCTAACAATATTGTCACACTTCTTTTGTGCATTAATCACAGAAAACGTTATCATCTCTTATATTTTACAACAATTTCCCGTCCTATCTGTCATTGAATCTCTGCAAGAACTGCTTTGTTCTTTCATTCTGGGTCTGACCGAAAACTTCCTCCGGAGTACCCTCCTCCACGATATAGCCGTCGTCCATAAAGATAACATGATTTGCCACGTCACGGGCAAATGCCATTTCATGGGTGACGATGACCATGGTCATTTTCTCTTTGGCAAGCTCTTTTATTACCTTTAATATCTCCCCCGTCAGCTCAGGGTCAAGTGCGGAGGTCGGCTCGTCAAAGAAAAGTATCTGCGGTTTCAAAGCCAATGCTCTTGCGATAGAAACACGCTGCTGCTGACCGCCTGAAAGCTCGCATGGATAAGACTTGCCTTTAGTTTCGAGTCCCATTTTTTTCAGAAGCTCTTCGCAGTTGGCTTTTGCCTCCACTTTTGGCTGTTTAAGGACATGGAGAGGGGCTTCCATTATATTCTGATTTACAGAAAAGTGCGGAAAAAGGTTGAAATTCTGGAACACAAGACCTATTTTCAGGCGTATATCCCTGAGGGTCTTAGAGGGTGCATACACCGCCTTGCCATTTTCTGTATGGAACATATTCACGCCGTCAACGTTTATCTCTCCGCCGTCTGCTTTTTCAAGCTGGTTTATACAGCGCAGAAGTGTTGATTTACCGCTTCCTGACGGACCTATTATTGCGACTACCTCGCCCACCTCAACGTTGAAAGAAATATCTTTGAGTACCTTAAGGCTGTCAAAGCTTTTAGAAATATTTTTCACTTCAAGAATAGCCATATGAGTTCTCCTTATTTATAATAGTCGAATTTCTTTTCGATAACGGCAAATGCCACCGTCACGATAGCGTTGAGTACGAAATAGAATGCGCCTGCGATAAAAAGCGGTGTTATTGAGCTATACAGGTTCATTTGCTGTTTTGCCTTCATTGTTATCTCAGCGAATGCGATAACGTTTGCGAGAGAGGTATCCTTTACAAGGACGATGACCTCATTCGATGTGGCAGGGATAACACGCTTTGTGACCTGCGGCAGGATTATTCTAAAAAATGTCTGCATTTTCGTCATGCCGAGCATTGAAGCCGCTTCGTACTGTCCCTTTGGGATAGCCTCGATACCGCCTCTGAATATCTCTGCGAAATACGCCGCATAGTTAAGGACAAATGCCGTAACAAGGGCGATAAACATATAGTTCTCATTGTTTTTTATATTGGTGAGCACGTCATATACGCCGCCTGTCTTGCCCTGCTTTGCAGCACTTGCGATAATAAGCGGCACTGCATAGTAGATAGCGATTATCTGAAGCATGAGCGGTGTGCCACGCATGACAAGTATATAGAGATTTGTCAGCCACGAGATAGGCTTGAAGCGGCATTTTTTCAGCATTGTCACAAGCACTCCCACAGGTATTGAAAGCACGATGGTCCATGCGAAAAGCTTCAGTGTATTAGGCAGGAACTCCAGCAGGATCTCCGTGACCTTTTTTACTTCCTCAAAAGTCATAAATATTCATTCCTTAACAAAATATTACGATAACACGTCACCGTATCAGCGTATTAATACATTATACTACATATTTTGCGACTTGTCAAACAATTTAGTGAGGGATGAGGTTGAATGAGGAGTGAGGAGTGAGGAATGAAGGTATCGCCTGCGGCGATGATTTTTTTTATTGCGAACTGCGTTCGCACAATTAACTCACCAACGTTCTTATTAACTTACCTCTTGGAGTATCTCAAACCACAGCTATGCTAATTCCTCATTCCTAATTTCTAATTCCTCATTTGTCATTCCTCACTCCTCATTCCTCATTAGAGCGTTCCGCTCAGTTTTCTTCGTTCTTTAAAGCCAAAACCGCTTCACGGACTTTCGCCATAAGTTCCTCAGGGGTTTCCCCGTTTGGATAAATAGGCTCACCATAAACGACTTTTACTTTATATTTGCTAAGACGCTTCCAGTTGAAAAGCCTTGGGAGCTTTCTGTCTGGCGGAAATATCTCGTGTCCGCCTTTGATGTAGGCTGGTACTATAGGTACATTGGCTTCGATAGCAAGGACGGCTGCACCGCTTTTGAACTTGCCCATTTCACCAGTTTTGCTTCTTGTACCCTCCGGGTGAACTAGCACACCCCATTTCTGACCAAGCTTTTTACGCAGAGCCGCCATTGTTTCGTCTACTCTTCCGCCCCTGTCAACAGGCACCATACCGCCTATTCTTACTATAAGTCGGCTGGTTAAACTGCCGTTGAAAAGCTCTTTTTTCGCCATACAGCAGAATTTTGCAAAACGCTCGTATCTGAAATTCAGGGTGAGGAAGATAAAATCAAAGTTTGAAACGTGGTTTGCACAGATTATATAGCCTCCCTTATCAGGGAGATTTTCCTCGTTGGTGACCTTGACTTCATAGAAGGCTGTCACAAGATTTCTGTAAAAGCGGTATATGCGGTAGTCTATCTTTTTCTTGTCCAGCGGATAGAGCATTGACTTCACTGTTTGTGGCTTTATGCGGTTTGGGTTTTGCACGAGTGTGATAAGCTTGCCCACTGTCATATCCTTATCCATACAGCCGTCAACACGCACACCACTGAACTCCTCTATCTCAAGGGCAAGCTCGATAGCTGAGAGGGAGTCTATGGTGAACTCCTGCAAAAATTTTGTACTGAGCTTGACTTCATTAGGCTGAACGTGTGCTATTTTTGCCACGGCGTTTCTCACCATTGACGGGATATCCGACGGGTCGATACTATTTTTCGCCTGCTTTGTAAGGCTGTCAAGGTCATCCTCCATGACCATTTTCTTCAGCAGATAACGCTTTGGCTTGCCGATAGCTGTTCTTGGTATAGAATCCATAAAATGTATGCCGCTTAGTTTCATTGCCTGACCTGCGGAGGAGCTTATTTCTTTTAGCTTTTCTTCCGTCTGCTCACGCTTATCTTCAGCACAGACCACAAAGGCGTGTACCTCGTCATAGCTTCCCTCTTTCGCAGGCACTCCACAGACCACAAGCTCGTCAACGCTCTCGATGCCCCTATAGACCTGTTCGATATCGTCAGGGGCGGCTTTTTTGCCTGTGGATAGGACGATATTTTCTTTACATCTGCCGAGAATGACGATATTTTTATGCTTATCGAACTTCGCAAGGTCGCCTGACTTGAACCAGCCGTCAGGATTGAAAGCTTCATCTGTGGACTTTTTGTCGCCATAGTAGCCTATCATCATATAAGGTGACTTTATGAGAAGTTCACCGCTGCGGTCGATTTTAACTTTTATATCAGGATATGGCTTGCCACAGGTGTCAGCATAGACGTGCTTGCCATATGTGCCGATAGTTGGTATGCTCGTTTCGGTCGCACCGTAGTTGTTCACAATATTAAAGCCTGTGCCGTAGAAGAAATCAAATGTATCCTTTGACATTGGCGAACCTGCGGAGCAGAGAAATCTAAGTTCGCCGCCCAAGGCTTTGTGTATCTTTGCAAAGATCTTTTTGCCGCTGTTTATGCCGTAGATCTTACGCTGATGAAGTGCAACAGGAAACATTTTCTTGAAAAGTGCTGAAGATACTTTGCTTGCGTTGATCTGCTGCATTATCTGGGTTTTCAAAAGCTCATAGACCTTTGGCACGCCCGGGAAAACTGTCGGCTTGAAGTTTTGGAAGCCTGCGGAAAGACCCTTTGCGGAGAGAGACTCTATAAAGCACACTGTTCCGCCTGTGAGGAGTGGGGCTAAGACCTGTGCAAAAAGTCCGTAGATATGGCTGTTTGGCAGGATTCCGAGATAGCGTTCGTTATCGGTTATGCCGTTGCACCGGCAGACCATTTTGCAGGAATTTATCTGAGAATCGTGGGTGTGCATGATGCCTGAGGCTGTCCTTGTCGTACCGCTTGAAAAGATTATCACTGCGATATCAGGGTCGCCTACTTCACCTTGGCGGAGTATATTTTCCCCTGAACCGTCAAGTCTGTCAAGCTGGTTTTGGATATCGAGAACAGGTATATTTTTCACGCTTGTAAGCTTCTTTGCCGCCTTTTGAGAAGCGACAACGCACACAGGCTGTGACTTTTTCACCAGTGTGACAAGCTCTGCCGCAGGAAGCGAATAATCCAAAAGAACGGCTGTGGCGTTTAGCTTTGCACAGGCGAGGAATGCGATATTCCACTCAGGTCTGCCCTCAGAGGCGATACAGACCCTATCCCCTGCCACTACGCCCATGGCTTTCAGGCGGCTGCAAAAAATATCTACCTGCTGCAAAGTTTGTCCGAATGTATATTCCTTTGTTTCACCCTCGTCGTTCATCATCACGAGAGCGGTTTTGCTATAGCGGTTTATTGCCGTTTTTCTAAATTCGTTATAAATGTTCATGGCAGTTTCCTTTCCGCACCTCAGACTTTCTGAGAGTTGCTCTTCATTGTATGTTCAAGTGCCTCGACAGCTTTTTCGGAGCTGTCAAGGAGGTTTTTGAGATTTTCCTCGCCCAGTGCGTCAACAAACACGCTGAAATATTTTTCAAGACGCTGCTGCTTTTCTTCAATAGATTTTTCTCCTTTTGGGAGGAGTTTCACCTGCACACGGCGTTTATCCTCAGGGTCACGCACAAGGCTAACAAAGCCTTTTTTCTCCATTGCACTGAGCACTGACGTTGCTCGCTGACGTGATATCATAAGGTCACGGCTTATGTCTGAGGGGTAGACTATGCCCTCGGCTGTGCTAAGATAGACTATCACTTTGCTTTCGCCCTGAAAAAGCTCTGCAAGGTCGTCCATATATCCTGTTTCAAAAAATCGTCTGAAAACTTCTCCAAAACGCTGGGCTGTTTTATCGTTCATTGTTATTCCTCCAAATGTCAAGGCGGTTGATTGTCAACACTGTTGATTATACACCCTGTTGATGAATTTGTCAAGTGCTATGGGCGTATGGTACAAATGCCCTTGACAAAATGTCTATATCATACTATAATAATATGGTATAAATCTTTCGGCAAACGCCGAAACACCGAAAGGAGGATATGCTTTTCAAAGGTCGAAAGGCATGATCTGGATATGATAAAGGACGTACAGGAAAAAATTCTTCAGGTAAAGAAAGAAAACGATATTTGTATACTTGCGCACAGCTATCAGGCTAAGGAGATAGTGGAGGTAGCAGATATTACGGGTGATTCATACAAGCTAAGCGTTGAGGCGCAGAAGGTCTCAAACAAAAACATACTTATGTGCGGAGTGCATTTTATGGCTGAGGCGGCAAAAATGCTCAACCCTGACAAGAACGTATATCTTGCAAATCCATCGGCAGGCTGTCCAATGGCAGAGCAAATGGAACCTGAGATGATAGAAATGATAAAGGCGCAGGAGCCTGACAGAAAGGTAGTATGCTACATAAACACCACAGCCGCACTCAAGAGGGTTTGCGACGTTTGCGTTACTTCCTCGTCTGCGGTGAAGATAGTAAAGAACATGGACGCTGACAAGATATTGTTCATTCCTGACTGCAATCTTGGTGCATTCGTAAAAAAAGCCTGTCCTGAAAAGGATATAAAGCTTTTGCAGGGCGGATGTCCTGTTCATGCGTCGGTAACAAAGGCTGACATGATAGCGGCTAAGACGGCTCACCCTGATGCACTGGTGCTTTGTCACCCTGAGTGTATCCCTGCTGTAAGCGAAATGGCTGATTATGTTGGTTCGACTTCCGGCATAATGAATTTTGCGGCTGAGTCTGACGCAAAGGAATTCATCATAGGCACTGAGATATCCATTGCGGAACATTTGCAGTACAGATTCCCTGAGAAGGAGTTTTACATACTCTCAAAGAAGATACTTTGTCCTAACATGAAGCTCACCACTCTTATGGATGTTTACAAGACTTGCGAGGGCATCGGCAACGGCGGCGGTTTTGAGATAAAGATGACAGACGAGGAGATAACCTCTGCAAGAAAATGTATCGACGAAATGATACGTCTTGGGGGCTGATATAATGGATAATTACACCATAAAGATCGCAAAAGGGCTTGCAAACAACGCAGACGCCAGACTCATAAGACAGCAGGTATTCGTTGAGGAGCAGGGCTTTGTGAACGAATTTGACGATATCGACCATGAGGCTTATCATGCTGTTATCTACACAGGAGGATATCCCATTGCAACAGGCAGGCTGTTTGACGAAAATGGCGAAGCGCACATTGGACGTATCTGCGTGAGAAAGGCATATCGTGGCAGAGATCTTGGCAGAATGATAGTGGAAGCCCTTGAAAAGCAGGCTGAAAAAGTGGGCTACAAGGAAGTCGGCTTATCGGCGCAAACGAGAGTACAGCAATTTTACGAGAAGCTTGGCTACACGGCATATGGTGATGTTTACAAGGACGAATACTGTCCGCACATTGCAATGAAAAAGACCCTTTCAGGGGAATAGATATGAAAAAGGATGACTTGGGGTCGTCCTTTTTTTGGTATTTGATAAACACAAAAAGTTTGTGGAAGGAACGGGCGACCAAAGGTCGCCCCTACAGGAATGGTGCGACAAATAAGAAAGCGGAACACGGATATGTTTTTTTGTAGGGGCGAACAGCGTTCGCCCGTTTACCGCAAGATTGCCCACCGCTCGCAAGATATCAATTCGCCCCACAAAAATTGCACATAATTTGCACACAAAAAAAGGACGGAATCGCTTCCGTCCTTGATTTTTTTAGCTATTTACTGTTTCCATGATAGCGTCAACTATTTCAGGGAAATACCAGCCGCCCTCGGATCTGTTGAGAAGTCCGAAGTTCTCACCGTTTCCTATTCTTGTGCCGTTATCCCACCAACAGCATGGTACGCCATACTGCTTTGCGGTGCTGAGATAATCCTTTACACACTGAACTCTTGCTTCTGTATTAGCCTTATTTACAGAGCCGAACTCACCGATTATTACAGGTATTCCCTTGCTGAGGAACACTTCATTGATATCGGTAAAGAGTGTTGTGATAGAAGAATCAATGCTTGTATACTGGTCTGTGCCCGCGGTATCAAGTGCGAATGAATATGGAAGATAAGCGTGGATAGAAACTATTATCTTATCGTCGCCCTGCGGAACTTCCAAAGCCTCCATATTCTGCTTTGTTGATGATGCGGCATATGGCGTCACCATTATACATCTGTTAGGGTTGTTTCCGCCAGAAGCACGGACTGTTTCGACGAACGCCTTTGCATACTGATTTACGACCTCTCTTGACTCAGCGTCGCCTATCCACTCGTTGCCCTCGCCTCTAAGTCTAGGCTCGTTCACGCCCTCGAAAATGAGGTGTTCGTCATAGCCCTGAAATCTGTCGCATATCTGCTTCCAGAGGGCTTTGAGCTGCTCTATATCCTTATCGGCACGGTCTTTCTTAGGCATATACCACTCCTCGTGGTGGGTGTTGAGGATAACGAACATTCCGTTGTCGATACCGTAATCGACAATTTCCTGAACTCTGTTCATCCATGCTTCGTCAACTGTATAGTTCTCGTCCATGTGAGTACCCCATGAAACAGGAAGTCTGAACACGTTGAAGCCTGCGTCCTTGACCTGGTCTATCATCAATTTTGTGGTTTCCACATTTCCCCATGAGGTTTCAGCGTCAACGCCTGAGCCGCCTGTGGAATCCATGGTATTGCCAAGACTCCAGCCCACTTTCATCTGAGCCACAAGGTCTTTTGCAGTGGTCACTGTCATAGGGTCATTGGTATGCTTCTGAGTATTTTCTGTAGCTGAGGAATCTTTCTCAGCCTTTGAGGAGTTGTCCGAACTGCCACAGGCTGTCATCATTGATACGCCCATTGCAAGGGAAAGCACTGCTGCAAGTAGTCTTTTGATTTTCATATTTTGGTTTTCCTTTCTCACCATATAAAATAACAATATTTATATTTTAGCTCATTAATGTGGATTTGTCAATAGATTTTGCGTTTCAACTTACACAAAAAGTACAAACAATGTCTACAAATAAC
>OMFC01000380.1_pt1 | contig 25584 bp, 18 predicted proteins | sample 1645531 | NCBI WGS metagenome assembly OMFC01 (sample SAMEA103958112, study PRJEB25191) | human gut metagenome | biome: human-associated habitat [ENVO:00009003]; feature: intestine environment [ENVO:2100002]; material: feces | place: Germany | collected 2013/2015 | reverse complement strand
GATCTGGAGGAAAAGCTCTCTCATAGCTGTGTTGATAGCGTCGCAAACGAGGTCTGTGTTAAGAGCCTCGAGAACTGTTCTGCCTGGAAGGATCTCTGATGCCATAGCAGCAGAGTGTGTCATACCTGAGCAGCCGATAGTTTCAACGAGACATTCCTGGATAACGCCCTCTTTTACGTTAAGTGTCAGCTTGCAGCAGCCCTGCTGTGGAGCACACCAGCCGATACCGTGTGTAAAGCCTGAGATATCCTTGATTTCCTTAGCTTTTACCCACTTTGCTTCTTCTGGAATTGGAGCTGCACCGTGAGCAACGCCCTGAGCGATAGGGCACATTGTTTCAACTTCGTGAGAATAAACCATTATTTACATAACTCCTCTCAAATGATTTTGGTGTAAATGTTGTATATTACATACACTCATATTATAACGCATATTTCGCCATTTTGCAATAGTATTTTATGATTTTTAATATTTTTTTCTCATTCTGTGGTAATTATAACGCTGCTGAGAGGTGCGAGTCTGAGTGGCAGCTTATAGTTTGTGGTATAAAGGCCGCTGTTTATGCAGTTTGATCCACTATAAATATCACGGTCAGAGTTGAGAAGCTCTTTGTAGGCTCCGTTTTGCTCGACCTTCAGGATATAGTTCTGATAGCTTCCGGAAAAATTGAACACCATATAAAGCGTCTTGCCGGAAGGGTCGCTTCTGCGGTAGGCATAAATGCACTGATTTTTGTTGTCTGCGTCTATCCAGCGGAAAGATGTGGAATTATAGTCGGACTTATACAGTGCAGGCTGTTCAAGATAAAGCTTGTGGAGTGCTTTCACATACTCGTGTAATGAATCGTGTATAGGATATGTGAGCAAATTCCAGCCAAGCTCTTTTTCATCACGCCATTCAAGATATTCGCCAAGCTCGTTGCCCATGAAGTTGAGTTTCTTGCCAGGGTGAGTGAACTGGAAAGTATACAGTGCCCTTATGGTAGCAAACTGCTCCTGCTGACTGCCGAACACCTTATCCACCATGGTTTTCTTGCCGTGAACTACCTCGTCGTGGGAGTAAGGAAGAATGAAAAGGTCATTATAGAAATAACTCATGGAGAAAGTCATTTTATTGTGATGATTTCTGCGTTCAAAAGGCGGAGTCTTTATATAATTGATGGTATCGTTCATGAAACCCAGATCCCATTTATAGTCAAAGCCAAGACCGCCGAACTCAACAGGGGCAGTTACCTTTGTGTAGTTTGTGGAATCTTCTGCGAAAAGCATAACGTCAGGGTGCATTTTCTGAATGGCGTAATTAGTGTTCTTCAAGAACCATATACCGCTGTCGTTCACAGCGTCATCAGTGTGGCCGTGACGATAGATAAGGTTTGCAACTGCGTCATATCTCAATCCGTCAACATGATATTTTTCTATCCAGAAATTAACTGAGGATTTTACAAAGCTAAGCACATGAGGCTTTGTGTAGTCAAACAGGGCAGTACCCCACTCGGAGTATCTGTCATACTCATTGTCGCTTTCAAAGAGGAAGCTTCCGTCATATATGTGCAGGGCATAGAAATCACGGACAAAATGTACGGGTACAAAGTCCAGAATAATGCCGATATTTTCCGCATGACAAGCGTCTATGAACTTCATAAGCCCTCTAGGGTCGCCGTAACGGCTGGTTGCGGAGAAATATCCCGACACCTGATAGCCCCATGAGCCGTCATAAGGATATTCCGTCAGTGGCAGAAGTTCGATATGGGTATAGCCCATTTCCTTTACATAAGGTATGAGCAGGTCTATCATTTCTTCATAGGTGTAAAAGCGGTCGGTTTCTTCTTTGCCCTCTTTTATGCGCCACGAGCCGAAATGTACCTCATATATGTTCATAGGCTTTTCATAGCATTTGTCACGCTTTGAGAGCCATTCTTGGTCATTCCAACTATAGCTGTCGATATCATACACCACAGACGCATTTTTAGGTCTTACCTCGCTGTACACCGCAAATGGGTCTGAGCGGTAGTGCTTTTCAAGAGTAGGCGTTGTGATAACATACTGATAAATGTCACCCTCTTTTGCAGGGTGTTCAACGCTCCATACCCCACGTTCATCGCATTCCATAGGGATAATATCTCCATTCAGGCAAAGCTCTACCTTTCTTGCATGGGGCGCATAGGTGGAAAATCTTATGCCGTTCTCTATTTTTACTGCCCCCAGGGCTTCATACGCTCTACAGCTTTGACCATTTATAAATTCTGTGATGATATTGTTTTTCATGCCGTTTCCCCCTGTGAAAAATATGATAATGATAAAATATTTATAAAAAGTTATTGAAATTTCATAAAATTATGATATAATAAAAGTTAGCGCGAATTGTCTACTTTTTTGACATTAATTCAGCTTAGTCTGATTTTTCTTCAAAAAAGACCTTTTGTCGTTATGAATCTGAAAGGAATGTAGTTAAATGTCAAGCTCTGCGATAACCAAAAGTGCATTGTGTGATTCACTGAAAAAACTCTGCGAGCAAAAACCCTTTGATAAAATATCCATATCCGATATAACAGGTGAGTGCGGTCTTAACCGCCAGTCTTTTTATTACCATTTTCAGGATAAATATGAGCTTTTGAGCTATATCTATCTTCACGAGCTTTTCGCTGACATCACCAAAGGCGTAAACTACGACAACTGGTATGAGCGTCTTGAAGGATTTCTCGTAAATATGCTCAAAGACAAGCGCTTTTACTCAAACACGCTAAAAAGCAACGAAAAGATATTTGAGCATTATCTTTTCAGAAGTATGCACAAGCTGTTCATCAGATTTTTCTATCACGCTGTTGCTATAACCAGAAAGCGTTCCGATAAGGCGAAGTTCTTTGCCGATTTTTATTCTCATGGCTATTGCGGAATAATAATAGATTGGGCAACGGGCGGAATGAGAGAAACTCCACATGACGTAATGCTGAAGATGCGTGAGCTTGCATACGAAAATGTTACCATTGGTGAGGGATTCAGACAGAACCTTTGACAAAAGTCACACAATCACTCTGTTATTTTATCATATTTTATGTAATAAGTGAATAGACAAACCCAAATATACGACAAAAAAAGCGACAGATCCAGATTTCTGTCGCTTTTATTTTTTTCTACTTTGAAGCTTTTGATTTTCTTCTGTCAATAATAACGCAAGCTATGAATATCAGCAAGCCTGCCCCTGAGAGAACTATGCCCCCGTGGAGCAACGGTGCGGTAAAGGTTATCTTTATGCTGTGGCTGCCCTTTGGTATCTTGAAGCCAAGGAATGCAGTGTCGGTCTTTTCACACTGCACCTCTTTGCCGTCGATCTCAGCGGTGAAGCCGTCGGTATACGGAATGGAAATGGTGAAATAGCCGTCATTTTTAACGTCTATAGTGCCGTTTATCACATCTCCGTGAGAGGTCTTCTTGTCTATCATGAACGGGTCAACGTCACGCACAAGGCTGTCTTTGTCGATGACATAACAGCGAACGTTGGTTATCTCATACTTGCCGTCAGAGAAATTCACCTTAACGCTGTCTGCACTATAGTCCTGACCTGTGGTTATGACATATTCAAAACGTCTGTTATTATTGTAATACTTCCAATCAGGTGCAGTGAGCTTGTTTTTATTGCCGTTTATGGACACCCAAGCGTCCTTTCTGCCACCCTTTATATCGTTGTTCACATTGAAAGATACAAACATTATCTCATTGTTCGTGAGCGTTTCGGGAAGCGTTATCTCCTGAGTGAAAGGCTTTTTAGCGTCAATGGTGTATTTTCCCCATTCACGCTTTATCTGGTCGCACTCTGTAAAGTTGATGGAGCGTACCTTTTTGATATCAGATGAAAATGACTTTTCCGTCTTATCCTCAACTATTATATTATTGAAAAGAGCTTCCACTGAGTAAGGATAATTCAGGGAATTATATTCTTTTCTGCCGATAAGAGCATTGGTAGCATATCCGAAAGGCAGAACGTCATTGTTTTCATAAAGTGAAAGGCTTCCGCTCTCTTTTATCTTCTTGTAGCCTGACACTGCCTTTACCGGGTCGTCAGTGATAAGATATCTGTTTGAAAAATACATATCAGCAATAAGGCTTCGTGTCTGAGTGGTCAGGGAAGTGTTGCGGTATGAATTTTCGTTGTATATCTCGCTGTAATAAAATTTGTTGTAATCTTTATTGTGCAGTGAGGAATATATTGACATGGTGTAATAATCTGCATTATATATCATGTTCACTGTGTTCACTTCGTCGACGCAGTTTGAAGTCCTCGATATCTCCTCTTGCGAGCCGACATAATCTGCAAGTGTATTCATATCACTGCTGTTATCATATTCAAGCTCTCTTAAAGGCACAAGCTCGTCTGCAAAGTTTGCATATACTGTGGATACCACGAGGCAAAGGGACATTCCTATATTAAGTATGAACTCTTTTTTGCAACGTCTGTATACAAACAGGCTCGACATAAGCACAACAAAGTCAAGGATAATATAAAACTCCACTTTTTTGGTGGTCTTGAACCAGAAAACTCCTGCCAATGCAACTAAAAGGGTTATCACTGCAAGTGGTTTAAGCTTTAGCTTTCCTCTTATTATATCAAAATAGGTGTGTCCGAAAAGGAGCATACCAAGAGGAAGGAAAGGTATAAGAACTTTCGGGTCAACATACAGTGTGCCGTTTAACATATAGACTATTATAGGGCAGGTGGCTATTACCATCATAACGATCCCAAGAAATCTTCTATAGCGTTGTTTTGAGAACACCGCCGATATTATGCTAAGCACTGTGAAAAGGCAAAGCCCCATTGAGTAGTGATAATAGAGCAGGAATTTCAAGTTTACGCCTGGTATGAACGACTTGAGATCAACATGGCTGTTGCCTGCCTCTCTGCCGGAGAGCATACAGTGCAGTGTCGGCAGGATAAGCACGCACGCCATTATAACTGCCAGGATAAGCCTGAAAGCGAATGCTGTTCCGTCTTTGCAGAACTTCTTGAAAGTTGGCTTTTCATTTATTTTCAGCCAGCGGTAAATGCCATACACTGCCATTGCCGCAAGACCCGACACTGCAAAGAAATAGCTTGTCATGAGCATCAAAAATGCCCAGAGCGTCACCATGTATTTTCTCTTGCCCTCAAAATAATTCTCGATAGCCATAAAACCTAAAAGCAGGAACGGCATATAATTCACGAACATTATGTGCCTGTGACTGTGGAAGATAAGGGGTGCTGAAAAGAGAAACACAAAGCTCAGTGCAAACGCTGTGTTGTCTGTGAATTTCTGCCGCATCCATATATAGAATATCCACAGGCTTGCTATAATGCCTATTATGGATACTATCTGTATATAGGTGGACATTTTCACAAAGGGCAGAAGATAAGAAAAAAGTATTATAGGCGAATAAAGCCCATAATATGACAGATTATAGATGTTCTCACCACAACCTATGTTCGGGGCAAAGGAGGGAAAAAAGTCCCCTGTTTTGTAAAAGAGCTTTCTGAAATAATCAGGGATAGCATAGTGCTGTCCGCCCCAATCAAGCTCAGAGCCATAGGCGTATTTAAACCTTGTGAGCGCAAGGACAAACAGAAGATATATCCCCGTAAGCACACACAGATGTATTATATTTTTCTTACTGAGCTTCATTCACAGCCACTCCCAGCGCAGTTGCAGTTTGTTTTTTCATTTCAGGGTGTTCGCTGTAGCGTTTATACAGCGTCCAATCCTCATAATAAGCCATATGCCACAGCTTGTCTACAGTTTTCTTTTGAGAGGTATACATATCCGCAAGCTTTTTCTTGAACTCGTATCTCTCTTTTGATATCTTTGGCAAAGTGTTGCCCACCACCTTCAGACGGCTAGCCTTGTAATACTTGCCAAAGCAGTAAAGGTCGCACTGGATATCGTTCTTATCGTATATCTCAGTGACGTAATTATGCACGTTTACATGGTGGATATGACCATATTCGCCTTTTTGATTATGCACAGCTATAAGCTTCCAATCCTTGCAGGTCATTATCTTTTCAAGGTCAGATTCGATACCGTCCTTAACAAGCGCCCAATCATCACGCTTACCCCTGACTTTATCAGGATATTCAAGCATTATACACTCGTTGCCCGAGGCAGTCACCACGTCCTTGAACTCCTGAGAACGCACCTTATTTCTTCCGTTTGTTACACACACAACAAGATAGCCTTTATCATAAAGATGTCCTCCGCCCCAAAGCACTTCGTCATCAGGGTGAGCCACTATCATAAGCTTATCAGCCTTTGATGATGAAGCAAGCTGTAACTGTATGGCGGATATAGGCGCAACGTCATAAGCCTGATTAACAGTATCTCTTATGTGTCTTTCATAGCCTAAAAACCACAGTGTGCCTATAAAAATGACTATTGCCAGAATTATTGCTGTTTCCTTTATATGCCGTCTTGTAAATCTGAGCATAAAAATGCCCGCACCCTTGCAGGATCTCTTCTGCGAGATACGGGCGTTCACCTCTTTCTTTATTACTTGTTGTTCACATAGTCTATAAATCTTTCAAATGCAGCTTTTCCGTCTTTGTTTCTCTTATAAACGCCTGCATGTTCAAGCACCTTTGCGAACACGATGCCTATTTCTTTCTGCAAGACCTCGTGAACGTTCTCGGCTGTTATATTGTTTTTCTTTGATATCTCCTCAGCCCAATCAGCGTGCTTTTCTATCAGCTTGTCACGGCGTACACCCTCTGTTCCCTCTGTGACCAGAACCTGAGCAAGCTTCTCCATTTCGCCTTTAAGTCTTGACGGAAGCACTGCAAGACCCATTACCTCGATAAGACCGATATTCTCTTTCTTTATGTGATGAAGCTCCTGATGCGGGTGATAAACGCCAAGAGGATATTCTTCGGTTGTGATGTTGTTTCTAAGCACAAGGTCAAGCTCATATCTGCCGTTTCTCATTCTTGCGATAGGGGTGATAGTGTTGTGCGGCTCGCCTTCAGTTTCAGCGTAAATGAACGCTTCTTCGTCGGTGTAGCCTCTCCAAGCTTTGAGTATCTTGTCAGCAAGGTCAACGAGAGCGTTTTTGTCCTCACTGTTTATTCTGATAACTGACATAGGCCATTTAACGATACCTGCGTCAACGTTCTCAAAGCCCTTGAAAACTATCTTTTCTTCAACAGGGGCTTTCGCCATTGCAAAAGTATAATGACCGCCCTGAAAATGTTCGTGCGAAAGGATAGATCCGCCAACGATAGGCAGGTCAGCGTTTGAACCTATGAAATAGTGCGGAAACTGTCTGACAAAGTCAAAAAGCTTCTCAAATGCCGAACGGTCTATTACCATAGGCGTATGCTTTTTATTGAAAAGGATACAATGCTCGTTGTAATAAACATATGGGGAATACTGAAGTCCCCAGTCTGTGCCGTTTATTTTAAGGGATATAACACGGTGGTTCTGTCTTGCAGGGGAGTTCACTCGTCCTGCATATCCCACGTTCTCATAGCACAGCAGGCACTTAGGATATCCCGACTGCTTTGCAAGCTTTGCCGCCGCAATGGCTTTCGGGTCTTTTTCAGGCTTGGAAAGATTGATAGTTATATCAAGGTCGCCGTACTCTGTTGGAGCTATCCAGCGCATATCCTTCTTTACTCTGTATCTTCTTATGTAGTCCGTGTCCTGCGAAAGCTTGTAGAAATAGTCAGTTGCGACCTTTGCAGACTGGTGGTTGTAAAGTCCCCAGAACTTTGTGTCTATCTCTGACGGTCTTGGAGTAAGAAGCCCCATGAGTTTTGTGTCGAAAAGATCTCTGTATACAATAGAATTTTCCGTAAGGCCCTTTTCCACAGCGTAATCGAGAAGCTCTTTGAGAGTGCTTTCAAGATCAACGTTAGAAAACTCCTCCGCAGGCTCGTCATATTCCTCAAGGTCAAGGGCTTCAAGAAGCCTGTTTGTGGTATAAACTCTGTCGCTCTCCTCAATAAGTCCGCTTTCCAGACCATATGTTACAAGCTTTTTAATGCTTTCAAATATCATGTTATAGATCCCCTTTTGTACAAAAGTATGAGGGGAAACCCCCTCAGCCAGCATCTATTATTATAGACCATTGCTTATTCTTTGTCAACCGACAGATAGGCTAATTAAGATACTTTTAAGCATTTGAAAAGCGTAATAAGAATATTTTAAGATTATTTTGCAGGGGACGCCAGCTACTACATTTAACGTCAGGGAAAACGATTTAGCATTGAATATTAACAAATTGTTAAATCAGCAATTGTCCTATTGACAAAAGCGGGAAGTATGGGTATAATAAAAGCAATATGACAAAGGCGTTGACAGGAACAAAAGCAAAGTTCTGACATTACAGAGAGCCGTCGGTGGGTGCAAGACGGTATGCGGAATTTGTGATAACTCGTCCCCGAGCCTGAACGGTGAAATCTTATTAGCCGCTCACGGGTTCTCCCGTTATAGAGATACGCATTGATAGATGCGGCTGAGATATGCGGTGTGAGCCGTATATGAATGAGAGTGGTAACACGGCAAAGCTCGTCTCTCCTTTTTGGTAGGAGTGGCGATTTTTTTATGCCCTTTTCCACATCACTATCAAAATAATTATCGGCTTTATATTTATAAGGAGGATCTGACATGAAAAACGTAGAAAAGTATGAGAGAGGCTATTATATGCCTCCTGTAAAGTGCATGAAGTGGGCTGAAAAAGAGTATGTTGACCATGCACCAGCATGGTGTTCTGTTGACCTGAGAGACGGAAATCAGGCTCTTATCATTCCTATGAGCCTTGAAGAAAAGCTGGAGTTTTTCACAAAGCTCGTTGAGATAGGTTTTAAGGAGATAGAGATAGGCTTCCCAGCCGCCTCTGAAACAGAGTATGAGTTCTGCCGTACACTTATTGAGAAGAACATGATACCTGATGATGTTACTATTCAGGTGCTCACACAGTCAAGAGAGCATATCATAAAGAAAACATTTGAAGCTATCGACGGTGCAAAGAACGCTGTTGTCCACCTTTATAACTCAACATCTGTTGCACAGAGAGAGCAGGTTTTCCGAAAGTCTAAGGAAGAGATAATCAAGATAGCTACAGACGGTGCAAAGCTCTGTAACGAGTATAAGAAGCACGCAAAGGGCAATATCGTATTCGAGTATTCTCCTGAGAGCTTCACAGGCACAGAGCCTGAGTTTGCAAGAGATATCTGCAACGCTGTTATCGACATCTGGCAGCCTGCACCTGATAACAAGGTCATCATCAACCTGCCTGTAACAGTTGAAATGTCAATGCCTCATGTTTATGCTCAGCAGGTAGAGTATATGTGCGACACTCTTCACAACAGAGAGAACGTTATAGTTTCACTTCACCCACATAATGACAGAGGCTGTGCAGTGGCAGACTGCGAAATGGGTCTGCTTGCAGGTGCTGACAGAATAGAGGGTACTTGTTTCGGCAATGGTGAGAGAACAGGCAATGCCGATATCGTTACTATCGCACTTAATATGTACACTCACGGAGTTGACCCTAAGCTGGACTTCTCAGATATGCCTGCACTGGTAGAGCTTTACGAGAGAGTTACAAGAATGAAGGTTTATGACAGAAGCCCATATTCAGGCGCACTTGTATTCGCTGCATTCTCAGGCTCACATCAGGACGCTATCGCAAAGGGTATGAACTGGAGAAAAGAAAAGAGCTGTGACAAGTGGACAGTTCCTTATCTTCCTATCGATCCGCATGACGTTGGCAGGGAGTATGACGGTGACGTTATCAGAATAAACTCGCAATCAGGCAAGGGAGGAATAGGCTTTATCCTCCAAAATCAGTTCGGCTACGATCTTCCAAAGAAGATGAGAGAGGACTTTGGCTACAAGGTAAAGGCTGTTTCAGACCACAAGCACAAGGAGCTTATGCCTGATGAGGTCTACAAGATATTCAAGGACGAGTACCTCAACAAGTGCGCACCTGTTGATATCCCTGAGGCACACTACGTTCAGAAACAAAACGGCACTATCTGTGCAGCTATCACAGCGTCTGTAAACGGCGTAACAGATGATTACACAGCAGAGGGCAACGGACGTCTTGACGCTGTGGCAAATGCTATCAAGCAGGCTTTGAACTTTGATTTTACCGTGGAAACATACACAGAACACGCTCTTGAAAGAAAGTCAACATCTGAGGCTGTTTCGTATGTTGGAATTTCCTGCGGTGATAAGATGTATTGGGGCGTCGGCAGACACTCAGATATCATCGTATCTTCTATCAAGGGACTTGTTTCAGCTATCAACAACGCTTTTGCAGATAAGAAGTAATGAATAAAAATTTAAGGGACAGGCGAAAGTCTGTCCCTTTTTTTGTACAAAAAATGCAGCCATATAGAATATGACCGCATTGTATATCATTTCTTTTTTCTTCTGAAAAGCCTTTTGAGCCAGCCTAAAAAGCCCTTTTTCTCCTTTTCAGGCTCAACAGCCTTTGAATCATTAACAGGAGCAGGCTTTGGTGCATTGGCGTATGCTTCAGCGTAAAATCTGCTTTGTGCGTCAATGGCGATATCTCCACGCTCTGCACGGACATATTTTCCGTCAGGCTGCATTATCCTTGCTTTTACGTTGTCCTGCATCTGGGTGTCAAAAATATCGAGGACACGTTTTTTTACTTCTTCACTGAGGATAGGTGCGGCGACCTCAACTCGCCTTGTGGTGTTTCTTGTCATATAGTCTGCGCTGGATATGTATACCTTTTTGCGAACACCTGTGCCGAAAATATATATCCTTGCGTGTTCAAGATATCTGCCCACTATTGAGCGTATCTGCACATTGTCAGTAACGCCCTCCACGCCTGCCACAAGGCAGGATATACCTCTTATAACAAGCTCTACCTTCACGCCTGCCTGAGAACATTCTATTATCTTGTCCATAAGCACCTTATCAGTAAGAGAATTGAGCTTTGCGGCAACATATCCTTCACCGCCTGCTCTTGCAATGCTTATCTCATTATCCATAAGCTCCACTACCTTATTTTGCAGACAGTGGGGAGCGACCATAAGTGCCTTTGAGCTTTCCACAAGCTCGCCCATTGACAGCGTTCTGAACACCTCGCAAGCATCCTGAGCAATGTCATTGTTTGATGTCATAAGGCAAAGGTCGGTATAAAGCCCTGCGGTCTTTTCGTTGTAGTTTCCTGTACCCACCTGAACAGTGTACTTTACGCTGTCACCAACTTTTCTTGTAATAAGACAAAGCTTTGAATGGACTTTAAGTCCCTGCGGACCATACATTACATGACAGCCTGACTCCTCGAGAAGCTTTGACCAACCTATATTGTTTTCCTCATCAAAACGTGCTCTCAGCTCCACAAGCACAAGCACGTCCTTGCCATTTTCAGCGGCATTGCACAATGCCTTTATGACCTTGGAGTTCTTTGCCACACGATACAAAGTCATTTTGACAGACGTAACGCTATCGTCCTTTGCCGCCTCGTCAAGAAGCCTGATAAAAGGCTTTATGGACTCATAAGGATAGTGCAGAAAAAGATCCTTTTCGTCTATCTGCTCTATCATTGACCTTGACGGGTCTATCATCGCAGAGGGCTGAGGCTCCTGCTTCGGGAAGAAAAGTTCTTTTTTGTCTGACGCCTTGTCAAACACAGCGAACATATAGGACATATCAAGGGGAGTTTTCTCCACAAAGACTTGCTTTTCTGAAAGCTCCAACCTTGAAAGCAGTTCGTTCAGCACAGTGTCGGATATTTGCTTTGAAAGCTGCAATCTCACAGGGCAAAGGCGTTTACGCTTGTTGATAAGCTCAGACATATTTTGTCTGAAATCAAGTTCCGAGTCAAAGCCCTCGTCAACGTCGATATCGGCGTTTCGTGTCACTCTCATAAGAGCCTTTTCTTCTATTTTATAGCCCTCAAATGCCTTGTCAGCATAATGGAGAATAAGCTCTTCTACAAGGATATAGCTTATGCACCCCTCGTCATCAGGAAGAAAGATCACACGCTGGAATTTCTCGTTACAGCTAACTATACCCACTGTGACGGCAGATTTTGAAGCGAGTTTTGCGACCGCATAAATACTTTGATTTGCAAGAAACGGGAAAGGGTGTCTTTTATCGATAATAAAGGCGTTAAGAAACGGCTTGACCTCATAGGCATAATAGGCTTCAAGAAATTTCTTATCCTGTTCAGTGAGAGCCTTTATGTTTTTATGTACTATATTTTTTAGCTCCAGTTCCTCGCAGATAGCTTTGTATGTCTTATCTTTTATTGGTATAAGCTCATGAACACGCTTAAATATTGCAGAAAGCTGTTCAGATGGACGCATTTTGGACTTGTTGTCTTTATGATCGTCGTCCACAAGCGAGGAATCATAGAGCGAGCCCACACGCACCCTAAAAAACTCGTCAAGATTGCTTGCAAATATCGACTGAAAAAGCAATCTTTCAAGAAGCGGTGTAGCACTGTCCTGAGCTTCTTCAAGAACTCTCTCGTTAAATTTAAGCCATGATAACTCTCTGTTATCGTAGACCTTGTTATTCATATTCTTATTTCTCCTAACTCCTATCGTAAGAAAGGCATCTTATATCATACTGTATTATTATACCGCCAAACGAATATGATGTCAATGCAGGTGCCGTAAAAAGCTTGTAAAATCGCCATAAAACAAAAAAACTCCCGCCCGAAGGCAGGAGCAGGTCGTCTTGAAGATCAGATCCCGATATATTCCTTAGCGGTCTGGCATATATTTGCACAGTTATTCGCAAGGACGCTGTTGTCTTGTGGCAGATTGGGCAACATGATAAGCCAAAAAAGAATGAACACCATTATGAGCATAAGCGTAGCACCAGTCAAAAGTATCAAAGCGGCTGAACGCTTTGATTTCAGTGTTGTATGTACGTCGCTGCACAATTTTTCGGCGGGCTGTGCATTTTCTTTTTCCTCGTTAGGAATACGTTTTTCTTGCTCTTTTTTACACTCAGTACACAACATATACTTTAAACCTCCATAATCTATTTTTACTTCACTAACTATTATACCACATTCTTACCGTCTTGTGTTAAGCTGGCAGCTATAATTTACAGAAATTTCGACTAAACTTTTTGTAAATTGGTAAAACTTTAAAACTTGTCATGCGCATATAATCTATCTTCATCAACAAAACCCCTAAAAGAATGACTTAACAAAATCAAATATTGATATATTTCTGCTATTGACAAATGATAAGCGTATGTTATAATTACTGTGTGTGGAAAAATCAACGAAAATATGTTGTAATTAGCTTTATGTGGAGGAAGTAAAAATGGTAGACAATGTACGTCGTGAATGTATCATGTCAATGTATGAGATATACCCTCTCAGCAGAAAATTGGTATTTGATACGTTTGATAAGAAAAAGTATGATATAACAAGAACTCAGCAGATAATAATGCTGTCACTATGTATTGAGGGAACGCTCACAATGTCACAGCTTGCAAGCAAGATAAACACTTCTAATGAGCAGGCAACAAGGGCTGTGGCACAGCTTGTTGACAAGGGCTTTGTTATCAGAATGCAAAACCCCGATAACCGCAGAGTTATCAACATCAGGCTCACTGACGAAGCTATGCGCTTTATGGAAAAGATGAAAAACGAGATACTTGATGATATACTTGGTAAATTTTCCAGTGTCTCAGATAGTGATATGAAAAAAATGAAGGACGCACTTGTATTTATAAATAGTATACTTAAAAAGGTGCTTAAATAGGAGGCTGTTATGACAAAGGCGAAGAAAATAGTCAGCCGTTGCGAAAGCTGTGTGAATTACGTTTTTGATGAGGATTGTGAATGTTACTGCTGCATGGTCGATCTTGACGAGGACGAAGCATACAGATCAATGAGCGACAGCGAATATAGCTGCCCTTATTACAGGCTTGATGATGAATATGCTGTTGTAAGAAAGCAAAATTGATGATAGATCGGTGAATACATGATATTTGCCGATCTTTCTTGCTTTGATGAACGTGTAAAGTTTAAAAGCTTGTCGATGCAGATGTGTAATGCTTGTTTACTTTACAAGTGAACACTTATCGTTAAATAAGAATAGATCTGGGACTAAATTAATATTTGGCGAATGATAGAAAGTTATTTATCAAAGTTTACAAAATATTAATAAATACAGCATTAGTATACAATGCTAAAATATTGACTATGCAGGCTGCTATAATCAGAATAGGAAAGATTTTTTGGGGGAAAGTTGCAATTAGCGTAAAAACGCAGGTTTCGTATTGTTTCATGTTCAAGGCTAATAAATATGCCGTTTTATCATCTGCCGGCACTGTGAAAATGATAAATCAATATTGTGCGAACTGTCAGTATATTTATATGTAATAAAATACAAATATGATATATTGTGGGATTGACAAATGGAAAATCAAGTGATATAATACTTGTAAATATATAGGCATATTGCGTCGGAGGTGAGGCTTTTGAAGGATAAGGCGCTTGAAAAATTGTCGAAAAATGAGCTGCTTGAGTTAATGCTTTATCTGCGAAAAGAATATGATAAGCTTAACGCAGAGAATGAAAAGCTTCTTCAAAAGCTCGAAGATAAAAAAAGTATCACTGACCGACTTGACAGGCTGGAGCGGCAGGTAGCTGCACTGACAGGTCACAAGCTGGTTGTTGAGCAGCCGGTAGTGGAGGAAGATCATGGCGGCAGATAGCAAGAACGAGGTGTTAAAAAAACCTGAGATTCCTGATGTCCAGACACTTGAGCGGGTGGTAAAAAAGCGTCATGAAAGGCGGGAATATCTGAGGATACTCCGCAGCACCGTGGCGTCGCTTCTTGTTGTGGCAGCGGCAGCAGTGATCATATCAATGTTATTTTTGCCTGTTTTGAGAGTAACGGGTACAAGTATGACGCCGACTTTGCATGACGACGAGCTGGTGGTGTGCAGAAAGCGTGGAAGCTTTCAGAAGGGCGATATAGTTGCGTTTTATTATAATAATAAGATACTGTTGAAACGTGTTATCGCTACAGCAGGAGATGTGGTGGATATTAAGGAGGACGGTACTGTTATCGTCAACGGAAAAACCTTGAATGAGCCGTATGTTGATGGCAAAGCTCTGGGAGAATGTGATATCGAGTTGCCTTATCAGGTGCCTGACGAGAGAATATTCGTTATGGGCGACCACAGATCTACGTCTGTTGACAGCCGTACAAAGAGGATAGGCTGTATTGCTGAGGAAGCAGTACTTGGAAAGGTCTCACTGAGGATATATCCTTTTAAAAGGATAGGCACAGTGGACTAGCGTTTATTATAAATAGTGTATAATTTCGGAGGGAGTGATCCGTTTTGCAGAATTTTAACGGTAAAGTTCGGCAATATCTAAAAGAAAATGAAAGGAAAAAACGCAGTCGCTTGTTCGGTGTGGTGCTGTCTGTAGTTATGACAGTGTCAGTGCTGGCAAGTCTTGTTATGCCTGCAATAAGTGCCACTGAGGGTACTTCCGTGGCAGGTGGAGATGTTTCCTATAACGGCGGAAGCTATTCTTATAAGGATGCGAATAGCGTCACGATAAAATCCTATGATGCGGTCGGTTCAGGAAAAGACCAATCTAAAAAGATCGAATTCAATGTGGAATTTGATTTTGACAAGGGCGAAATGACCAATAGGTATATTTATTTCCCTATCGACGATAATGTTAGCCTGCCCGAGGGCGGTATACCGTCAGACGGAACCTGGGGCGATGTCGAGGATACTCACTTCGATGAAGGACATGGAATTTCAGGTAAGTACAGAGTCGACGAGATAGATGGAAAGAAGTATCTTTTTATTGAGTTTGACGAGCGGTATCAACATAAAAATGAGAAGGACGCTATAAGCGGCAAGGCAAGCTTTGAGGGTAATGTAAAGCGTAAGGATACAGATACAGGTGATAAGACCACAGTTGAGATAGGCGGTCAGACGGTTGAAATAGACGGTTTTACTCCGCTCACTATGTCTGCTATAAAGGACGCAAGCGAAACTGCTGACGGAGTTAGGTGGACTATCACAGTGGACAATCCTGCAAAGAAGCCTCTTGACAGGATCGAGGACAAGCTTTTTAAGGATGCTGTTGACGGAAGCTTCACTGTTTCACCTGAGGGTGCAGGAAACTATGACGCGTCAAGCGGAAAGTTTGTTTTCAGCGATGGATTCAGCGAAGAAAATGTTACCATAAGCTACACGACCCCATATCCTACAAGCGACCCGAATTTCGTTATGTCAGGTAAGGTGGAAAACAAATCCACCACATATGATAAGGACGGAAATGGAGTAAAAGCAGATAAAATTATTTATTCTGAGTCAAAGAAGGATAAGATCTCAAAAACAGGCAAGAATGTTGACTACGACAATAACGAAGTCACATGGGAAATTGTTGTAAGCAACCCTAGCGGTGCAGACCTCAAGGGCTATCACCTTTATGATGAAGCATTCCCTGATGCAAAGCCAGGAAGCTTTGCACTTAAAGCTGATGATGGTTCAGATGTAAAGTACACACTTGACGGAAACACGCTTACGTTTGACGATAAAACAACAGCGTCAAAAATTACTATCGAGTATGTGACAGCTATCGATCCTGACAAGGCGGAAACTACAAATACAGTTAAAATGCAAAGACCTGATAAAAGCCAACCATGGTCTGATATCACATCAAGTGAAACTGTTTATAATAGGTATCAGATATCAAAAAGTGGTTGGATAGATAATAACACGTTAGGTATACTCAAATGGGAAGTAACTGTTAAATGTAATGACAAAAATTCTACCCTTAAAGGCAAGACAATAACTGATAATATGCTTAAAGCAGGACAGATTGTCAGCATAAAGGTTGGAAATGATACCTTTGATGCAACAGTTGCAAGTGACGGTGAGCTTGTTTTGCCTGACAGAATAGGTGACAATAACGAGGTAGTTATTTCCTATGAAACAAAGGTTGCTGACTATGATCTTGGCGACCCTGACAGCAATGGAAATTATGCAGTGAAAAATACTGCAGGAATTGACGGATTCCATTCTGACAAGACAGTTTACTATAAACCTGTAAACGAGAAGTCAAAAACAGTTCTTGACATTTCTCAGGACGGAAGCAGTGTTACATATAAGTGGCAGGTAGAGGTCAAGCAGACAAACGGTTCCTTTAGGGGCAAGACTATAAGCGATATAATGAACGCTACGTCAAATGATGGTAAGTCAATAAAGAGCGTTCTTGACACTGATTCCATTATCATGTATGTTCAGAGAAATGGAACAGGAAGCTATGAACCGCTTGACAGTTCAAATTACACTGTAGTATCTAATGCCGACAACACTTCGTTTGAGATAAAGTTCAATGATAGTGAAGAATTTGACAATATAAACCTTGTGCAGATAAAGTATAGCAGTACCATAGATGTAACAGGTCTTGACGAAGGTACTATTATAAATGTAAATAACAAGGCTACTTATAAAGGTGAAACATTTGAGCCTAGTGCAGATAAGACTAAGTTTACTATAGGCGACAGCTCCAAAGCGCCTTATGAAAAGTATGACGCTGCAAGCAGTGTAGCAGGCGACACAGTGCATGATCTTAGCAGCCTGCCTGTTGTTACTGTAAATGGTGTTGAGTATTACAGGTTTGATTGGCGGCTTGATGTCAATAAGGACGGCACTTATGAGTATGAGGAAGATGTCGAGATCGTGGATACTTTGCCATCTGGCATGATCTTATATGAGAATAATGATTATCTGAAATATTCAACTGGCGGCAGTTCTTCAACCAATCAGCTTACGACGACTCCTTGGTATCAGTTTAGATATTCCTATGATAAGGGTACAAATAAGATAAACCTAGTAAAAACCGGATATAGCACTACGTATTGGACGTTCTATTACAGCACTCTTGTAAAGGTTGATGATGTTAAGAATGGTGTTTACAAGAATGGTACTGCAGCGTTCAAAAACACAGTCCAGGATAAAGCTGGAAAATATCCGGAGAGAAGCCAGACGCAGACAGTTAAGGAAAAGAACTTGAAGAAAACTTCTTCTCCGAAGTCCACCGGCTGTGAGATAACTTATACCATTGATGTTAACCCTAAAAAGCTCAAATGCTCAACAAACGGAATGATAACTCTCAACGATGTTATCAAGTGCGGAGGCACAGCTGTAGTTAAGACAAAGGACGCTCAGGGTAACATTCAGACAAAAACGGTAAGCATAAATGGCAATTCCGCTGTTGACATGGATCTGAAGTCTATCAAGGTATTTGACGCAGATACAGGTGCAGAGCTTGCTGTGAGTGATTACAGTTATGTGATATCAGATCCGGAGGCAGTTGACAACACAGTTTCTTGCAGTGCAGATGTTATTACCAACGAAAAGGGCAAGTTTATCGCTAACTTTATTCCAAGTGAAAGTATTGTTGGCGCTAAGGGTACTATTGATCTAACTTTGCCTGAAGGCTACGAAACCGGAAATATAAAGAGTTACTATGTGGCTTATGGCTATATGGACGGCAACAGCTTCAAAGAAGTAAAAGCCTTTGCCAACAAGAGAAGCGAGTGGTCAGATTTTGGCTCAAGCATATCCGTCCCTGTGGAAGAGGTTTCTTCTGAGAAGGCGGGCGGTGTTTTCAGAGTCGAATATGAATACAGGGATGGCAGCGGCTTTTCAAACACTGAAGTCAGCAATGAAAAAATGCTTTCGGCTGTAAAGTGTTCCGCACTGACAGCGAAGACACGAGATTTTGTAAAGAAACTTGAAATAAACGTTCCAGATCAGCGTCACCTGAAATTAGTTTACGTTTATACAGGAAGTCCTGCAAATGATGAGGACGCTGAGAACGATGGTTATAAAGTCCATGTGTTCAATAATATATCATTTGACACAAACGGCTCTGCTGTAAATGACAGTGAAGATAATGATTCCGAGTTTGAGTTGATAAATCAGTCAAAGGCATCATCAACAACTGTTGAGCCATTTAAGATTATAAAGGTAGACAGCGGAGACTATAGTATTATGCTTAAGGCTTCTTTTGAGATCTACAGATACACTAAGCTGGAAAATGGCACATACGATTGGCTCCCGGCAGTAGATTTCAAAGAAAATGCCGCGAAAGACAGAAGATCAGTTATCTGGGGAAATTCGGCACAGGATAAGGCGCAGACATTCAATGTAAATGCTGATGGGTCATACAATCTTGACCTTGAACCTGCCGCAGGCACCGGAGATACTGAGGGTCATCTTTATAAGCTTATAGAAAAGCAAAGTCCAGAGGGTTATCTTCTTGACGAAACTCCTATATATTTTGCTTTTAAAGTGCGTCCGGCTGTAGTTCCAAGTGAAGTCGGTGAGGACGGATATCAGTTCGTGAAGAACGGAGATATGTTCAGAGTAACAAATCTGCTGAAAGAGTTTAAGATAACTGCAAGCAAGGTTTGGAGCGATGGAAACGGCAATCATTCGGCAGAGAGCGTAAAGTTTCTTCTTGGCTCGTCTACAACTAAGGTTTTAAGCGGTGTTCCAGATGATATTCAGTGGGGCAGTGCTGAGGTAACTCTTAACGAAGCTAACAATTGGAAACATGAGTGGACAAAGCTTCCTGGATATACGAAGGTCGGCAATGATTACAAGCAGCTTTACTACTATATCAAAGAGATCGATCTTGCAACAGGATATGAGGCTGTATACAGTGCAACGGCAATGAGCAAAAACACTGATGTTACAGTTACGAACGTCAAGGGACTTAACATTACGAAGGAATGGCGTGATGAGCTTGGAAACAAGCTTGCTGACAGCGAGCTTCCTGCTGGTATCGACAAGATCGAGGCAGATGTTTATGAGTCCTCTGTTGCACCAAATTCAACCTCAAGAGTGAATGGAGATAACGGAATACCAACAGATTGCAAACTTATAAAAACTGTTTCTCTGGAAAAGTCTAAGAATTGGACGGTAACTCTTGACGGTCTTGACAAGGATAAGTATTACTATGTTCTTGAAAAGAATATACCTGACGGCTTTGGCGTTACATATACTTATTCAAATAACGGCAGTGCCACGGGCTTTGATACGATCGTCAATACCAAGAACCCGCAGAAGGTAGAAAATATGGACGTTCGCCTGCAAAAGGCATGGTCTGACGGCGATAGCAATACCCATACCAATGATAAGGTAACGTTCAATATCTATAGGTCAACAAATAAGGCTGACGTGCCTGAAAAATATAACAAGTTTACAGGCACAATGGATAAGGGACAGAATGTTAAATTCAAGATCCTTACAAGCAATGGAACAGAAATGGCTCAGAACGGAAGCTTCGCCTCTGAGTATGCCATGTATGGCTCGGCTAAGTTCAGTTTTGATATGACAAAGTCATGGATAAATATCGGTGAAACTGAGGGACGTGTTAGAGTTCTTGACAGTTCAGGAGCTGTTCTGGCTGACATTTATAAGTCAGGTGAAAATTGGGTGGACGGCAAGCCTATACCTATATGGAGCGGTGATAGCAAGTATGTCAGCGTTAGTGATTACGTCACACCGTCTTGGGACAAGAGTCAGTTTGTTCTGAATCTGAATAATATCACTTCAGATATTACTGTTGAACTTACACTTAAGGGCGATAGTGGCTGTTCATACGCAGTGACAGCTAATGATCTTGGCACACCTAAAAAGACGAACGTTACGCCTGTTCCTAATAAAGATGCGACACCTAGCGGTGAAGTATTCTTGTGGAAGCAGATAACGCTCACGGCTGATAACAACTGGTCAAATGCCGTTTCTCTTGAAGAAAATGACATCAAGGGCAATAAGTATTACTATTGGTTTGAAGAGACAGACGTGAACGGTCAGCCGATAAGCACATCGTCATACAAAGCTTACTACAGATACAATGGCTCAGAAAATGAGAATTGCATTGATATGACAAAGAACGGTGATCAGTATGTTCAGGTCTATAACAACTCTGAGGAAACCTTGGGAGAACTGCCTGAAACAGGCGGCATGGGTGTTATCCCATTCGTGGCAGCAGGCGGAACAGTCACTGTTGCTGCAACATTACTTTTAGTTACAAAGCGTCGCAAAAAAACGCTATAAATAATCAAATATGAAAGGATAATTAATTATGAAGATGAAGAAATTTGCAGCTCTTGCTGCCGCAACCGTTATGTCAGTTTCAGCTATTGCTGCAACATCAGCATTCGGAGTATTTGCTACTACTGATGCTGGCGTTAATAACATTGTTATCAAGGATTCTGATACAAACAGAGTATATAAGGCTTATCAGATCTTTGACCAGGCATCTGCAACAAATACTATCAAGTGGGGCAAAGGCATTAATGGCGATGCTCTGCTTACCAGCCTGAAAACTTCTGGTCTTAGCACTTATATGTCTCAGTTTGACAGTGCCGAGAGCGCAGTAGACGTTGCAAAGATAATATCAGATGCAGATCATTGGACAAAGGAAGATACTGCAAAGTTTGCAAAAGCCGCTTCTGCCTGCATCATCGACAATAAGTCTGTAACCGCCTATGAAGATAACGGTGAGTACACTATTCCACTTCCAAATGCTGGCTATTATCTCGTTGTCGATGCAACAGAAAATAATGGTGTTGATAAGGCTAACTCAGCTCTTATCCTTAACGTTTCAGGCACAACAGACGTTACTCCAAAGAGGACAAAGCCAACACTTACAAAGCAGATCAAGCATAATGAGAATAACACATGGGGCGATGTTGGTGACAACGCAATTGGTGACGATGTAGAGTTCAAGATCACAACAACTATACCAAGAGATGTATCAGCTTATGACAAGTATACATACACAGTTCGTGACCAGCTCAGCGAGGGTCTTACATTCAATAATAACCTTACTTACAAATACTATGACGCTAGCGGCAATGAGATCACTCCTGTTACAGTAGGTCCTAACACAACTGTAGGTGTTGATGATCCAAGCACTGCTGATTTCAAAGAGACATTCTATGTTACTTTCGATATCAAGGAGCTTCTGAAAAAATATCCAAATGTTGATAAGATCGAAACTCTCTATTCTGCTAAACTCAACGAGAACGCTAACGTTGTAACAGGTACACTTCCTAATTCAAAAGACAATAACCCTAACACAGCTTATCTGACATATTCAAACAATCCTCAGGACACAACAGGTAAGGAGAAAGGTGAAACACCTAAGGTTACAGTTTATGACTGGACATTCTCACTTGTTGGTAACAAGGTAGACGAAAAGGGCGAGCCTCTTGCAGATGCTAAGTTCCAGCTTCAGGATAAGAATGGTGCAGTTCTTAAGCTTGTTGATATAAGTGACGGGGAAAACAAGAATGTTTACAGACTTGCTATTGGTAACGAGGCAGGTGCTATCGACACTATCATAACAGACGCAACAGGTAAGTTCACTATCAAGGGCATTGATGATCAGACAACTTACAAGCTTGTTGAGACAGAAGCTCCTGCTCAGTATAACAGAGCTGATCCATATGAGTTCAAGTTTGACACAACATATGATCCTGCTAATACGCTTCAGTCCATTCGTATGCTCGACGGCACTGATTCAGGCACAAGCGGTTCAACAGTTAAGATCATAAACCAGAAGGGCGGCTCACTTCCAACAACTGGCGGTATCGGTACTCAGATCTTCTACGGTGTAGGCGGAGCTATCGTACTGGGCGCAGGTGTGCTTCTCATTGCTAAGAAGAGAGCTAAGAACGACTAATTTTTGAATTTATTTTTACCTTTGTCCTGCCGATCTCGGTCGGCAGGCATCAGGGAGGACTCCATGAGGAAGAAAAGCGGTAAATCAACTACAATTTTATTGGTCTTGTTATTGCTTGTGGGGCTCTCCGTGATGTTATATCCAACAATAAGCGATTGGTGGAATTCAAAAACGCAAAGCCGTGCGGTGGCGACTTATCAGAAAGCGGCAAATGACCTTTCTGACAAGGAGAATGAAGAGATACTCAGCCAAGCCAGAAAATATAATGAAGAGATAGCAAAGCTTGCCCGACCTTTTGTGGATTATGATCAGGTCAAGGGCTATGAGGATATCCTAGATATCACGGGGACGGGTGTTATGGGCTATATTTCCATTCCGACTATAAGGGTGGAGTTGCCTATTTATCATGGCACAAGTGACGGCGTGTTAAATGTCGCTGTGGGACATCTGCAGGGTTCAAGCCTGCCTGTTGGCGGAGCGGACACTCATTCGGTCATTTCAGCACATAGAGGTCTGCCGTCGGCAAAGCTTTTCAGCGACCTTGATAAGCTTGCAGAGGGCGATGAGTTCACTATAACAGTGTTGAAAGAGGTCTATACATATGAGGTCGAGGCTGTTTATATAGTTCTGCCTAATGAAATGGATAAGCTGAACATTATTCCGGGTGAGGATCATGTTACGTTGACTACCTGTACACCATACGGAGTCAATTCTCACAGGCTTCTTGTTCGTGCAAAGAGAGTTGAAACTGCGGACGATACAAAGAGTGTTTCAAAAATAACGGCAGACGCTGTTCAGCTCGATTCTCTTGTGGTCGTGCCTTTTGTAGCAATACCATTGTTTGTGGTACTGCTTGTGTGGTGGTTTGTGGATTCAAAACGCAAAAAAATCTCTCATGATGAGCTTGTGGCAATGCTAGATAAGCCAGAGAGTGACGATAATGTTGAAAATCTACCTGATAAGGAGAGTAGCAAAGATGAAACTTAAATTTTCTCAGCTTGCAAAGGCTGTTTTGTGTACGGCGGCAATGGCTGTTTCAGCCTTGGGAAGTATGACGATCTCAGCTTCTGCAGCGGATAATATCAATGTGGATATAGTGTGCAAAAATGATACAACGACTGTTAGTAATGCCGAGTGGAGTATATATAAGGTCGGTGAGCGTAAGGAAGCTGACTTTGTCCTTACCGGCGAGTTCAGCGATTATCCTATAGATATGTCTGATTTTACTGACGCTTCAAAAATGCAGGCTGTCGCTGATACGCTCGACAACTACGCAAAAACCGATGGCATAACACCGGTTTCAACAGGCAAGACGGACGCAAACGGTGAAGTAAAGCTTTCTGCTGATTCTGTGGGTCTGTATCTTGTTTCAGGCAAGAGTTTTGAAAACACAACAGCTAAGTTTACACCTTCTCCGTCACTTATCGAGATAGATAAGGATATCGTGGCTGAGGGTCAGATAACAGTTTACACCAAGTTCACATACGAAGAGATCCCAGCAGGGGACAGTGATTATGGTGTAAGAAAGTCGTGGATAGTTCCTGATGGTCAGGAAAAGCTCATACCTGATAATATCAAGGTGGAGATATATCGTGATGGCAAGCTTTTCGATACTGTTACTCTTAACGCTGACAACAATTGGGAGTATTTTTGGAAAGACAATTCTGCGGCTGAGTGGACAGTTAAGGAGATAGATATTCCTGCCAACTACACAGTTGTTACCAAAAACAATGACAAGCTGTTTCTTATAGAGAACACATATAAGTCAGACAGTTCGAGTAATACAGATAGTAGTTCAAGCACACCTGACAGCAGTTCGTCAGGCTCTGATTCATCAAGCTCAACGCCTGACAATATACCACAGACTGGTTCGCTCAACTGGCCGGTGCCTGTACTTATAGGCGGTGGAGTTATCCTTATCGTGGCAGGCTGGAGAGTAAGCAAAAAAGAGAAATAAAGGCGAAACCACATAGGCTCGCCTTTACAACAGGAGAAAAATAGTGACTAAAAAAAAGCTAGGACTTTTGTTGATAATAATGGGGATAATGCTGATAGCGGCGGCATTATCCCTTAATTATTACAACTATTTTCATGAAAAGCAAAGTAATAAAAGGATGGAGGCTGTGCTGAGTGACCTGAAAACGCAGATCTCAGACAGTGCAGAGGATAGCGACAGCAGTTCACCCTTTGACATTTTTGACGATAGTCGATCCACGGACAGCGAGATAGATGACCCGGATAAGGATATCGTGCTTGACGGCAACTCTTATATAGGTTTGATTTCATTCCCGACACTGGGGCAGGAGTTTCCTGTGACTCGTGGCTGGAGCTATGCTGCAATGAATACTGCAGCTTGTCAGTACAGCGGCAGACGTGTAGACAATGATCTTATAATCTGCGCTCACAATTACACAGGCTTTTTTGATAAGCTGGATAAGCTCAGCTCAGGTGATGAGGTCATTTTCACCGATGTTTATGGCAGAGAATTTAACTATACTGTCACAAACAGCGAACTGCTGAGCGGCTGGGATTCGCCATCGCTCATAAAAGGTGGTGGCAGTGACTGGGATCTGACCTTGTTCACCTGCACATGGAGCGGTTACAGCAGAGTGACTGTAAGACTTGTTTATTCATAAATACATCAAAAACGCACAGAGTTTTACACCCTGTGCGTTTTATATTCCTGCGGCATGTCTTATTTTTTTTATATCAAAAGTTTTTAGTTTGTCATCGTATATGCAGTGTCGTCTTGACTTCCTTGGGTGGCGGCGTGTATAGTCAATGGCTTCTACAAGGTCATTTGTTTGAAAAACTGGACGTTTCATTGCTTTGTTGTATACTGTGTATCTCATAAAAATACCTCCCAAATAAT
>OMFC01000362.1_pt1 | contig 26390 bp, 23 predicted proteins | sample 1645531 | NCBI WGS metagenome assembly OMFC01 (sample SAMEA103958112, study PRJEB25191) | human gut metagenome | biome: human-associated habitat [ENVO:00009003]; feature: intestine environment [ENVO:2100002]; material: feces | place: Germany | collected 2013/2015 | reverse complement strand
AACAACTTAAAACATATCGGCGGATTTGAAAATCCAAAGGTCTTACCAACACTTGGCATGCAGGAGCCTTACCGCTACCGGAACAAAGCACAGTTTCCGGTGGGTTATGATAAAGAAGGCAACCTGGTGGCAGGCTTTTTTGCGTCCAGAACCCACAACATTATTCCGGTGCAGGACTGCCTTTTGGGAAAAGAAGGCAACGGAAGAATCCTGTCCCTTATTTTAGACACCATGAAAGCCTATGGTGTCAGTGCCTATGATGAGAAAACCGGAAAAGGCTGCGTCCGCCACATCTTAATCCGTTACGGCGAGAAAACCGGAGAGTGGATGGTCTGCTTTATCATCAACGGAAAGAAGCTGCCGCATGCAGAAAGTTTTATTGAAGTATTAAAAGATTTGCCGGGAATGACAAGTATTACTGTAAATATCAATGAATCCCGGGGCAACGTGATTTTAGGAGAAGAAACTTATACCCTCTATGGAAAGGGTTACATTACAGATTATATCGGAACGATTTCTTTTCAGATTTCTCCACAGTCTTTCTATCAGGTAAATCCGGCGCAGACAGAGGTGCTTTATAACAAAGCTTTGGAATATGCCAATCTCACCGGCGAAGAGACGGTCTGGGATTTATATTGCGGTATCGGAACCATTTCCTTATTTCTGGCACAGAAAGCGAAGAAGGTTTACGGTGTGGAAATTGTACCGCAGGCAATCGCAGATGCCAAAGAGAATGCCCTTCGAAATCACATTTCCAATGCAGAATTTTTCGTTGGGAAAGCAGAGGAAGTCTATCCGGCATATTGTACCGCCCATGGCAAAGAAGCCCGTGCAGAAGTTATCGTAGTGGACCCGCCACGCAAAGGCTGCGAGGAATCCCTCCTTGCCATGATGTGTGAGATGGCACCACAGCGTATCGTCTATGTAAGCTGTGATTCCGCAACCCTGGCCCGGGATTTGAAATATCTTTGCAGCCATGGATATGACCTTGTGGAGGTGCAGCCGGTAGACCAGTTCGGCCATACGGTACATGTGGAAACGGTTGTTTTGCTTTCCAAGGGAGAAATCGACTCAAAGAAGGTGCGGGTGGAGTTCTCGCTGGAAGATATGGATATGTCCGGCTTCCAGAAGGGCGCGACTTATGAGCAGATCAAGGCGTATGTGTTGGAGCATACCGGTTTGAAGGTATCTTCCCTGTACATCTCACAGATAAAGCGCAAGTGCGGGCTGGATGTGGGGCAAAATTATAACCTGTCAAAGAAGGAAGATGCCAAAGTGCCAAAATGTCCGCCGGAGAAGGAAGCGGCGATCAGGGATGCGTTGAAATATTTTCAGATGATTTAAGAGTCTATTGAGCAAAAAAGCAGTAAATCAATTTCAGATTTACTGCTTTTGCTGGCCGGGCCGGTGAGCTACGAGCATTCATGACTTTTTGATAACTTGTTCCATACTGATATATTAAGCGGAAAGTTGTGGCCCTGTATTTTCAGAGGGAAACGAATGCTCCTTGAATATATCCCACAAAATATGCCATCGCTATACTCAGTGCAATGCAACATATACATAGTATTTCAGCAATTACCTTTTTTTCGATTATTTCATTTATGGACTTTCCGTAATCAATAGTAGACCATACCATTGAAAGCAAAAATAGAATTGAAATCCATTGAGTATGAAATGATAGTCCCATGCTAACAAATACATAGTTTGAGATGATGTAAAAAGCGCTTCTGACTACAACTTCTGTCACTTTTACAATCCGATTTCTCATAGAATTCTCCCTCTCTGATAATACTGTGGGCGGCAGCACTCCTTGCTGTCGCCCCTTGATTGCCTATCTGCAAAGGCGGGCGGGGCTGTCAACGGCGGCGCTTGCGCCGTTCATCTTGACCGTTGACTGGCTCGGCTGGCTTTGCTATTCCGTGATCTCTTTCAGTTATTGTCAAAGGAAATGTAGATAGTTAGACTATTGGGTATGTAGCTGATACTTAACCACTTTTCGTCGTTTGATAAAAGTGTCCCGATAGAAACATAGTTTTCTCCCTCGATTTCCTCTGACACATTTTCAATTACGGAAAAGCCTTCTTGGTTCAAAAGCTCCATATACTCGTTATAGTCGTTTTCGCTAATGCCGGTAAGGTTGATATTGCAATTCTCATGTTCTGTATCAAGTGTAGCCCATGCAACCGTACCAGGCGCAACAGGAAGCCCCTCTGTGTACTCATTCGCAGGCCAAACACCCTCGTCCAATTTTGTAACACTATTAGATTGCGTATTGTTCTCATTGCTTGTCGGTGTAGATGATGTATTTTGATTAGAACACGCAGCCAAAAAAATCATAACCATGATTGTGAATACAGAAATATACTTTTTCATTGGTTACCTCCTGTTTTTGTGTATGGTTCGGATAATTAACAAAACAGCAATAGCTGTTGCTGCAAACCCAATAGCCAAAAGGATTTGCGAAATATCAAAGGCAAACGCGCCCTCAATCTGTATATTTGTTGTCGCGTCTGCTTGTCCGATTGCTCCTTCTGGTACTTTTCCTGATTGCGTAACAGCATATACCGAAAAGGCAGCAACCGCGATAACAAGCGCAGCAAGAGTAGAAATGATACCGTTCCTTTTTTTCGATTTGGTGTTATCAATGCCAAACTGTTCTGCGGTGCTGTCTGCAAATTCTTTTGGCGTCCCCAAACGCTGGATAATCTGCTGCTCTGTTTCTCCATGCTCCATAGCAGACGCAAAAACTTCATTCAAGTCACGCACAACCTCTTTTTTCATTTTGCGTGGTAAAGATAGTTCCTTTTCAACCTGTTTGATATATTGTTCTTTCATTTGGACACCCTCGCTTGTTGATAACTTTCTATAAAGCCGTTTACGCAGTTTTCATAGCTTGACCAAAATAAGATTAGTTCATCAAGTACATTCCTGCCTTTATCCGTTAAAGAATAATACTTTTTTGAGCCGCCATTTGCCGCAGCCGGAGCCAATCGGCATTTGATTAGTTCTGCTTCCTGTAAACGATACAGAATGGGGTAAATGGTTCCCTCTTTCGCATATCCCAAAACAGACGCACTATTGTTCAATTCGGTTATAATTTCATATCCATAAGTTTCCTTGCGTCCGATTAGGCATAAGAGTATCATTTCCAGAGAGCCTTTTTTGAATTGCTGGACATATTTGTTATTCATATCGTCGCCTCTCTTTAGCTTTGCTATTTAGGCTCGCTAAGTAGCAACTATATTATATCTCTTCCGAAGTATCAGAGTCAATAGGCTTAACGAAAAAGTTACAAGATGTCTGTGTAAGGTAATGACAGAATAGCGGTGTGCTGGCGAACTATGCTTTATTTTGTTTTTTATCTAAATCATTCAATAGGGCGGTAGCATCCCTATTGGCAAGGGGATTCCAAAAGGGAACAGCGTTCTCCTTTGTCTGGGGTGTTCAGAGGGGATAGTGTTCCCCTTTGACCGGAAGAATCCAAAGAAACCGGCGGTTTCGTGGCACACGATTTTCCGTAGGAAAGTCTAGTGTGTTATACCTTTGTGGAGCAGATGGCAGCCGGAATTGTAGCACACCCTGAAAAGTGTGGCCACAGTTGCGGCGTTCTGGCGGGAAAGGTTGCCCCTTGCGGGGCAGCATAAGCGACAGAAAAAGGCTGGCAGGCGGTGCGGGCAAGCACTGTCTGTCAGCCGTGTCATTTGCGGAACAAAGGTATATCAAAGCCCCCGTCAGCCGCTGCTTCCCATCGTATCAGAACCACCACGGCAGCTTTCCGCGCAGGCTGTCCATCGCCTCGCCCTCCACCTTCTTTGTCCAGCTCTCGCTGAGATGGAAATGGAGCGCCGCGCCGATCAGCGGGTGCTCGATTCCATCGGTAAAGCCATAGCGGTACAGCAGATAGGTCTGCTCTCTGGCTGTCAGCTTGTCCAGCGCCGCATACAATTCTATCAGCTGCTCTTTTTGGATATAGATTTGCTCCGGCGTTTGGGTGTGAGGGTCGGCTATGGCTTCGATCCGCAGCATCCGTTCATCCTCTGAGAGAACGTCATCCAGATATACTCTCTGGAAGCCGGGGCCGTCTTTCTTATCCACCATCCGTTGCTCAAATAAACCGAGGGCGGCGCGGATGCAGTCCGTCATGGCGTTGCGGAGCGCCGGTGCTGCATAGGTCAGAAATTTCATGCCCCGTCCGGCATCAAACAAAGGGATCGCGTTCAGCAGGCCGATACTTCCCTCCTGCATCAAATCATCCAAATCAATTCCAATATCATTTTCATCCAGCCCCATGTTTCGGTATTGCTCCAGCGCAATTTTTCGGATGAATCCCAGATTCTTTTCCAGCAGAATGTCACGGGCAGCCGTATCCCCTTTCTGTGCCAGTCTGCACAGCTGCTCATTGCTCCGGGTCGGCATTTTGCTTCTCCTGCGCGTGGTCTAAGGTGGATTGGAGAAATTCCGTCAGCGCCTGACCGAACTTGTCTAATGCTTCCTTTTGCACACCGTCCATCCCCGCTGCGCTCTGGGTGACGGCTGCGGAAATCATTTCGGGCGTGATGGTCGGAGTATGAACATCCGCCCCTTTGGTGAGTTCGGTAAAGATCTGCTGAGTGATGCCCTTGGTCAAGGACTGCGCTGCTGTGAAATCGTTGCCGATCTCTTTCTTCACTTCCCGCAGCGCCGCCATAAATGTGTTCTGTATCATCGTCAGGTCTGCCTGATATACGGGAACTTTCTGCCGGTTGACAGTTCTGGCCGCCTGCACCGCAGCGTCTGTTTTATTGTTTCGGCGCAGCATGGCGCTGAGAGTAGTAAGCATCTGGTTCTGTCCGGCGAAACCGGCGGCCAGCGTATCGTCAAAATATTGCTCAATCATATAGGTGACTTCTGCAAAGCGAGGGCTTTCCAAAAGGCGGTTGACGATCTCTGCATTGGCTTTTCCGGTGTACAGATTCCGCGCCGCCTGCACCGACAGGCCCAGTTCTTCAATATCAAAATTTGTCCGGTCGGGCGTGTTGACTTCCCCCAGCAGGAAATCTGTGGAGACTTCAAACACTTTCGCAATGCGGAGCAAATGTTCTGTGCTGATCTTATCAGTCTTACCGCTGACAAACCGGCTGATGGCGCTCTCGGTGCTGCCGATGCGGGTCGCCAGCTGTGCCTGGGTAATTTTATGTTCCTTCATAAGCTCCTGCATCCGCTGCCGGATATTGCCGGGCAGATAGGCTCCCTCCATGTGACGCACCTCTCTTCTGAAAACTCTCTTTATCCATTATACCTGATAAAACCAGCGCGGGCAAATGCTTTCCGCTGGCTTCGCCGCTCTGAGGTCTTGCATTTTTGCAAGATTTCAGGGCGGCGTTTTTTCATTTCTTGCACTTTTAGCGGATTTTTCGGTTTATAGGCTTTTTCCCCGTATATTCAGGCAGACGGGCAGATACCGTCAATAAATAATGGAGGACAAAGCCTATGAATTTATTTGAAACTGTAAAATCCGCTGTCACCGTGAAGCAGGCCGCCGAATACTACGGCTGTAAGGTCAACCGGGGCGATATGATCTGCTGCCCCTTCCACGATGACCGGCATCCCAGCATGAAGCTGAACAGGGATTATTTCTATTGCTTTGGCTGCGGGGCTACCGGGGATGTGATCGATTTTGTGGCGCGGCTGTTCGGCCTGAGCAGCTACGAGGCCGCAAAGAAGCTGGCCTATGACTTTGGCATCGACCCGGACAAGCCCCCGGCAGCGATGGCTTTGAAAAAGCCCTATCCGCTGGCGCGGGCTTTCCGCAACGATGAGATACACTGCCAGCGGGTGCTCTGCGATTATCTGCATCTGCTGGAACGCTGGAAGGTCGAATATGCCCCGCAATCGCCGGAGGATGAACTGGATGACCGCTTTGTGGAAGCCTGTCATATGATCGAGTATGTAAATGATTTGTTGGACGTTCTCATGTTTGCGGAACTGAAGCAGCGTGTGAAAGCGGTGGATATGCTGCTGAAGGACGGCACTATCACCGCGCTGGAGCAGCGGCTCAGACGTCTGGAAAAGGAGGTGCAGCACCGTGGCGAAGAACGAGCAATCGCGTGAGGCCAACCAGCCCATCTGGTTTGACGGCAAGAGTATCAATGAAGCCCTGTTTTGTGATGATTTTCTCGGCAGACACAAAATCATCTACACAAACGGGGCTTTTTTCACGCCTGATGGCCGCGTGACCGATGAGCTGCCACTGCGTGGAGAAATTTTTGAGGAACTGAAATGCTGTGCGGTCAGCAATATCCCCCGCAAAATCAGCAATATCGTGGAGCTGATGAAGCTGGCGGCGCTGGTAGAGGATTTCCCGCCGGAGGCTGACCGCATTCATCTGGCAAACGGCACGTTGTTTCTGGATGGCTCCTTTACGGAGGGAAAACCGGACATCGTGCGTTGCCGCCTGCCGGTGGCCTATAATCCCGATGCGCCCACGCCGACCCGCTGGCTGGCTTTTCTGGATGGGCTTCTTTACCCGGAGGACATTCCCACTTTGCAGGAATATATCGGCTACTGCCTGATCCCCAGCAACAAGGGACAGCGCATGATGGTCATTAAGGGCAATGGCGGCGAGGGTAAGAGCCAGATCGGCGCGGTGCTGTCCGCCCTGTTCGGCAGCAACATGAAGGACGGCAGCATCGGCAAAATTTCCGAGAACCGTTTTGCCCGCGCTGATCTGGAACACATTCTGCTGTGTGTCGATGATGATATGCGGATGGAGGCCCTGCGGCAGACCAACTATGTCAAATCCATCGTCACCGCACAGGGTAAAATGGATTTGGAGCGTAAAGGCAAGCAGAGCTATCAGGGATGGATGTGCGCCCGGCTGCTGGCATTCAGCAATGGCGACTTGCAGGCTCTCTTTGACCGCAGTGATGGCTTTTATCGGCGGCAGTTGGTGCTGACCGCCAAAGAGAAACCTGCCGACCGTGTGGATGATCCCGACCTGGCAGAGAAGATGAAGGCCGAGGTGGAGGGCATTCTGCTGTGGGCTTTTGCGGGATTGCAGCGGTTGGTAGCGAACAACTTCAAGTTCACCGAGAGCCAGCGCACCAAAGAGAACCGGGAGGCCGTCAAGCGGGACAACAATAACGTGTTTGATTTTCTGGAATCCGAGGGCTATATCCGGCTGAAAGCGGATGCGTCCATCAGTTCAAAGGATTGCTACGACATTTACCGGATGTGGTGCGAGGAAAATAGCCTGACTGCACTCAAACGCCGCAGCTTCAGCGATGCGCTGGTGGCAGCCTGCGGTAAGTACAATCTGGAACACTGCAACACGATTACCAATTCGGCAGGACGCCGGGTATGGGGCTTTATGGGGATCGAGGCAGTGGCAAGGCCGCATATAAACGAGTTTACGGACGCTTCACAGTGTACGTACGTACCGGAAGACTGGCGGGATTGATTTCCGATCTGGTCGCCGGTACGTATGTACGCAGCGATTGACCCTGTTACCTCATATATTGTAGAGGCGCTTCATTTGGATAAAGTGGTCGTGCCCATTTTGGGTACACCTATTTTGATGTGTAAAAGTGGTTATGGATATTTTGTCCACCACCAGAACCGTGAAATTCTTCGCGCTTTTGTGCTGTGAAGTAGGTGTGGTCATTTTGACCACACCTGAAGCGGTCAGTAAAAGCGGTGATTTTGCAGGCATATTTTAGAGCAATCTCAAAACAGCGAAATGTTTCTCTTTTATCCGTATACAGTTCGCCGGATGGCGGCTCACGGAACGACGTACAGATTGCAGCATTTTGTGACAATACAGCCCGAACAGTGAAAAGTCCCGCATTTCTGTGAAGTCGAATATTCCGCCGTTGACCAACGATACGCAGGGAATCATTTCTATCGCAAAACAGCATTTGCACAAATTTCACCATTGACCAAAGCCGGTGCGCTCCCCAGCGTAGCCGGTTCTTTTTATGACGCAACCGAAAATCATGTTTTATCTATCAAGTGACAAAGGGCTTCACTTGCGAAAATGGAGGAATATATTTTATGAAGTCAAGTATCCGAAACGAAATCAAGGCGCAGATCATCCGCGCCGGTTACACCATGCAGGAAGTCGTTGACCAGCTGCACGATGAGTATGGGTGGAGCGACAGCGTATCCAATCTTTCCGGAAAATTGCAGCGGGAATCGCTGCGGTATCGGGAGGCCGTGGAGTTGGCTGACGTGCTGGGATATGACATTGTCTGGCAGAAACGGAGGGATTGAGTATGGAAAAAGCACAATACGCGATTATGCGATTTGCCAAATATAAGGGGCCTGAAATCGGCAATATCGAGGCCCATAACGAGCGCACAAAGGAAAAGTACGCCAGTAATCCCGATGTGGATACCAGCCGAAGCAAGTACAACTTCCATCTGGTCAAACCGCCCGGCAAGTACCGGGCCGAGTCAGAGAGGCAAATTGCCGCTGCCGGATGCCGTACCCGGAAAGACAGTATCCGTATGATCGAGACGCTGTTCACAGCCAGCCCGGAGTTCTTTAAGGGAAAGAAACGGGCGGAAATTCGGGTATTTTTCGAGGAAGCTCTGCACTTTTTGGAACAGCATCAGTCCAAAGAGACAATTATATCCGCCGTGGTGCATATGGACGAGAAAACGCCCCATATGCACCTTTGTTTTGTCCCTTTGACGGAGGATGGCAGGCTCAGCGCCAAAGACATCATGGGCAATAAAAAGAAGCTGACCTGGTGGCAGGATGAGTTTTGGAAACACATGGTCAAGAAGTTTCCAGATTTGGAGCGTGGCGAGAGCGCCAGCCTGACCGGGCGCGACCATATCCCGCCCCGCGTATTTAAGGAGATGACCAGACTGACCAAACAGAAAAGCAAACTGGAGGATCTGCTCACTGGAATCAATCCCTTTAACGCCAAAAGCCGGGCGGAGGAAATCTGCAAGATTCTGGATACCTATATTCCCAGCGTGGAGAAGATGGACACACTGCTGCGGAAATATGGCGTAGCCTTCACGAAAACAGCATCCGAAAACAAAAAGTTGAAAACGAAAAATGCCGAACTGGAAGAATCTCTTGCATCGGCGCAGAAGGTCAGCACCCTAAAGCAGATCGAAGACCTCAAGCTGCGGCGCGACTATGACAGTGCCGTGGCGATTTTGGAACAGATACCGGCAGAAGTTTTGAACATCTATGCGCAGAGCAGCCATAGAGGAAAGGAGCGGCCTATTGAGCAAAGTTTATGATGATCCGAAATATAATGCGGCATTTGACCGCTGTGTTGATGTGATGGCGCGGCTGTTGCAGAAGTACGGGCCACAGCTGTTGGGGCAGATGCAGGAGACTGAGAAGGATGGCCGTACACAGTCTGCGGCATCAGGAAAGCAACCCGTTCCTGTGTATCAGGAATTTGACAAAGCCGCTTGATATAAATTAAATTTACACGTTGCGTATTTGTTTGGCGTATGCTATAATAAATACGCAACGTGTATTTTTGCTTTATGGGGTAAATGAAATGGACTGCAAAACCAAAATAAAAGAATTGCGGGAAAGCACTGGCATGAATCGCAAGGAATTTTGTAAATATTTTCAGATTCCCTATCGGACTGTGACAGAATGGGAACTGGATAACCGCCATGCGCCGGAATATGTACTCCGTTTGTTGGAGTACTACATTCAGAATGAAGGTCTGGCGAAGAAGAAAGTAACGGATGAATGTTTAGAGCTGGAAGAAAGGGGCGGCCTGCATGAAGAAAACTAAAACAAAATGTTATCTCTACACACGGGTATCTACATCCATGCAGGTGGACGGATATAGTCTGGATGCTCAGCGAGACAAACTGCGGAAATACGCTGAATACGAAGATATGGTAGTGGCTGGTGAATATTCTGATGAAGGCTTTTCCGGCAAGAATATTCAGGGCAGGCACGAATTTCAGCGGATGCTGCAAGACATTCAGGACTGCAAAGACGGTGTGGAATATGTGCTGGTGTTCAAGCTGTCCCGGTTTGGCAGGAATGCCGCTGACGTTCTGAATTCCTTGCAGCTGATGCAGGATTTCGGTGTCAATCTGATTTGTGTGGAAGACGGCATTGACAGTTCCAAAGATTCCGGCAAGCTGATGATTTCTGTCCTTTCTGCGGTGGCAGAGATAGAGCGTGAAAATATTCGGACACAGACGATGGCCGGACGGGAGCAGAAAGCCCGTGAAGGAAAATGGAACGGTGGCTTTGCCCCTTATGGATACCGCCTTGAAAAAGGCGAACTGTTGATTGCTGAGGATGAAGTGGACGTGATCCGCACCATCTTTGACCGCTATATTCACACCAACGATGGTGTCAGTGGCGTGGCAAAATATCTGAACCGGCAGGGCTTTGTGAAGAAGTTAAGGCAGAACGGCACCATTCCCGGTTTTTCTGCCAGCTTTGTGAAGAGTATCATTGATAATCCGGTATATATGGGAAAAATCGCCTATGGCAGACGCCGGACAGAGAAGAAGATCGGCACACGGAATGAGATGCACGTAGTTGAGCAATCGGAGTTCCCTGTGTACGAGGGGAAGCATGAGGCTATCATTTCAGAAGAAGATTGGAACCTCGCGCAGGAAAAACGGAAAATCAATGCTTACCGGCGTGAGAAAGTCAATGACCCTACCCACGCACATATCTTGTCCGGTATTCTGAAATGCCCCTGCTGCGGCAAAAGCCTGTACGGGAATATTGCGAAAGCCCACAGCAAGGACAAAAAGACCCGCTATTACTATTACTGCAAGAATACGGTGACGCCAACAGGCCACGAGTGTACCTTCCGGCTGAATATTGAGCAGATGGAAATGAACCGCATGGTAGCGTCAATCATCTCTGCTATGGTCAGTGACCCACGGTTTGCGGATGCAATCAAGGCGAAAATCGGCTCCGCTGTCGATACGAACGATTTGGAGAAGCAGCTGGAAGCATTACAGGCGCAGCTTCGGCAGACATTAGGCACAAAGGCCCGACTGGAACGGCAGATGGACGGTTTAGATGTGAATGACCCGTATTATGACCGGAAAATTTCTGATTTGCAGCGCCGATATGACGAGCAATATGGCGCAATAGATGAGATTGAAGTCCAGATTGACGATGTGCAAAGCCAGATACGGAGTATCCGGCAGGAGAAGATTTCGGGTGATAATATCTACCGCCTGTTGCTGGCATTCGATCAGGTCTATGAAGCAGCCTCCGAAGTGGAGCGGAAGGAGTTCATGCGGGCGTTTATTGAGCGGATTGAGTTATTCCCGGAAAAGCAGCCGGATGGCAACTGGATTAGGAAGATTATCTTCAACTTCCCTGTCCCGGTGAATGGAACAGAAGTGAAAGAATTGCCCTTGGAAAATGAAACAATAGTCGAGACGGTTTGTCTCTTAGTTCTGAGAAATCCTGTGACACATATCAATATTGATGTGGATGTGGAAGAAATGGTGCAGGATAAAAGAGGAATGGCAACCTATGGGCAAATCAAGGATTATGTTTTGGAACACAGCGGCTTGAATGTCAGCAGTCTTTATATCGCTCAGGTAAAGCAGAAACACGGCATTATCGAGCGCGAGAACTATAATAAACCGAAATCCGAGGATGCCAGGCAGCCACAATGCCCACTGGAAAAGGAAAGAGCCATTACGGAGGCATTGAAACATTTTGGAATGCTATAAAATAAAGGAGGTGCTTCATGTATAACCCACAGCTTGAAACTTTTCTGCGCGTGGCGGATGCAGGCAGCTTCAACAAAGCCGCCGAAGAAAGCTACATCACGCCCACGGCTGTTATCAAGCAAATCAATCTTTTAGAAGAAGCCCTCGGCGTGAAGCTCTTCGACCGTAGCCACCGGGGGCTGACATTGACAAAAGCTGGGCGCTCCATGTATCAGGACGCCAGATACATCATCCAATATTGCCGCGACTCTGTGACGCGGGCGAAGAACGCCATGCAGGAGGACGAAAACATCATCCGCATCGGCTCGTCCCCCATGACGCCCGCACAGCTTTTGATGGATCTCTGGTCGAGAGTGCAAGCATTGCACCCCGATATTAAATTCCAGATCGTGCCCTTTGAGAACACGCCGGAAAATGCGCGGGAAATTCTTGCCAATCTCGGCAAAAACATTGATATTGTAGGCGGTATTTTTGATGAGACCATGCTGCACCTGCGGGGCTGTGCCGGGTTGGAGCTGACGCGGGGGCGCTTCTGCTGTGCAGTCTCCATCCACCACCGGCTGGCGGACAAAGACAAGCTGCAAGTTTCTGACCTCTATGGCGAGAATCTGCTGCTGATGCACCGCGGCTGGAGCCACTATGTCGATCAGCTTCGGGACGATCTGTGGCAGCACCACCCGCAAATTCACATTGTGGATTTTGATTTTTACAGCATGGACGTGTTCAACCGCTGCGAGAACACCAACGATGTGCTGCTGGCGATTCCCGGCTGGGCGAATGTCCATCCGCTTCTAAAGGTCATTCCTGTCGAATGGGAACACAACATCCCCTACGGCATCCTCCATTCCCCGGAGCCGACGCCTACGGTACGGCGGTTTCTGGATGCGGCGAAGGCCGTCAGAAAAGAACTGTACGGCTGATTATAACCCAAAGGTATATACTGATGAACAAAGCGAGACTTCCGCGGAAGTCTCGCTTTTCTTATAATAATGGCAGAAAACAAAAGGTGGTCGATACCATGAAACCAGTCTCATACATGGCAATAGTTCTATGCGTCATGCTATTCTTGACCGGATGCAGCTCTGGCGCGGTAGACGAGGAAGTGAACGAATCCGTGCAAAATAAAACCGAATCCTTTACCCGCAATACAAAAATCGAAGATGTCATCAATGCTCCGTCCTTTGACGGTTTCGGGCGGCTGCTGTTTCCAACGGACGAGTATTATTACAGCGGCGACACTCTGGAAGAACTCGGGCTGACCTACTACAGCCATATTGATCCAGACGAAACGGTGGAGATCGTGAACACTCTGCGAGAGCGGGCAGCGGACGGCCAAACCATCTTCTATGACATCTACACCGACGAGGAAAAGGCAGCTGACCCTGCCAAAGAAGATACAGGATTGTTTTTCTTCAAGGGAATCCCCGGCGAGAAATTCGCCATCTGCAATGCAGGCGGTGCCTTTGCCTATGTGGGGGCCATGCAGGACAGCTTCCCTCATGCGCTGGAGCTTTCCCAAAAGGGCTACAACGCCTTCGCTCTCATTTATCGCCCCGGCGCACAGACCGCCTGTGAGGATCTGGCAAGAGCCATCCGCTTCATCTTTGCCCATGCGGACGAACTGGAAGTGGACACCGATTGCTACTCCCTATGGGGCGGCTCGGCAGGAGCGCGAATGGCGGCGTGGCTTGGGTCTTACGGTGCAGAAGCCTTTGGTGGCGGCGATCTGCCCCGTCCCGGTGCGGTCATCATGCAGTACACAGGATTGAGCGAGTATTCCGAAAGCGATCCGCCCACCTATGCCTGTGTCGGTGACCGGGACGGCATCGCCAACTGGCGGGTCATGCAGGCGCGGCTCGAAGCCATGCAGCAGGCCGGGATCGATACGGAGTTTCATGTGTATTCCGGTCTGGGTCACGGCTTTGGACTTGGGACTGGAACCAGCGCCGAAGGCTGGATCAATGATGCCGTCGCCTTTTGGGAACAGCAAATGAAGAAATAACATTCAGAAAGGATGCGTTTTTATGAACAACTTTATTTTTGAAAACAAGACCAAGGTGTATTTCGGCAAGGGCGGCGTGAAAGAGTACCTCGGCAGTCTGCTGGTGAACTACGGGGAAACCGTCATGCTGGCCTACGGCGGCGGCTCGATCAAGCGCAACGGCGTGTACGATGAGATCATGGGTATCCTGAATGCCGCAGGCAAGCGCATCGTGGAGTTCTCCGGTATCATGTCGAACCCCACTTATGCCAAGGTGCAGGAGGGCGCGAAGCTGGCGCGTGAAAATCACGTCGATCTGATTCTCGCCGTGGGCGGCGGCAGCGTTTCCGACTGCTGCAAGGTCATCTCCGCACAGGCGAAGCTGGACGAGGACATCTGGGAGATGCAGTACACGAAGCACACGCTGTCGACCAAGTTTATTCCCCTCGGCACGATTGTCACGGTGTTCGGTACCGGCAGCGAGATGAACAACGGGGCCGTCATCACCCACGAGGGAAAGAAGATCAAGGGCGCTCTTTGGGGCGCGCAGGCGGAGTTCGCGTTCCTTGACCCCAGCTACACGCTGTCCGTTCCCATGAAGCAGGTTATTTCCGGCGCGTTCGACACGCTGAGCCACGCGATGGAAACCTACTTCGGCAAGCCGGATGAAAACAATCTTTCCGATGACTTGGGCGAAGCCGTCATGCGCAGCGTCATCCGCAACATCCGCGTTCTGCTGACCGACCCGGAGAATTACGATGCCCGCAGTGAGCTGGCGTGGGCGTCCGCGATGGCAGAGAACGGCGTTCTGAAGATCGGAAAAGTCACGGACTTCCAGTGCCATATGCTGGAGCACCAGTTGGGCGCGTACACCAACTGCAACCACGGTGCAGGTCTGGCGGTGATCCACCCCGTTCTGTACCGCCATATCTACAAGTCCGGCGCGGCGCGGTTTGCACGGTTTGCGCAGAATGTCTGGGGTGTCGCACCCAAGGGCAGCATTGAGGAGACGGCTGCTGCCGGTATCGACGCGCTGGCTGCGTTCATCAAGGAAATTGGTCTGCCGACCAGCTTTGCAGAGCTTGGCATCCCCGCCGACACCGACTTCCGCGCCGTGGCGGATTCTACCAACATCACCGCTAGCTGCTGCAAGAAGCTGACCCGTGATGAAATTTGCGAAATTTTGCAGGAATGCCTGTAACATCTGGTGTTTCCGTGGCGGCAGGACGTCGCCATTTTTGGCTTTTCTGCCTCTTGCATTTGGCTCAAAGCGTGATATCATAGGCCAGACAAATTGCGGAAAGGGGCGGTAGAGTTGAAAGCTGCATCGCAGAAAAAATCATTGGATATGCTCCACGGGACGCTCTGGGATAAGATCCCGCGCTTTGCCGTTCCGGTGGCGGCCACGGCGATTTTGAGCCAGCTGTTCAACGCCGCGGACATCGCCGTCATCGGCAACTTTACCGGCGAGCTCCGCACTGTGGCGGTCGCGGCCGTCGGCACAAACAGCTCGATCATCAGCCTGATCGTCAACCTGTTCATCGGCATCGCGCTGGGCGCGAACGTGACGATCGCGCACGCCATCGGCGAAAAGAACGACACGATGGTGCACCACGCGGTGCACACCTCCATCGTCGTGGCGGTGCTGGGCGGTTTGATCGCGGCGGTCATCGGTGAGCTGTTCGCCGTTCCGCTGCTGAATCAGCTGAATGTGCCGGACGATGTGTTCCCGCTGGCGCTGCTATACCTGCGCATCTATCTTGCGGGCCTGCCGGTGATCCTGCTCTACAACTTTGAGGCGGCAGTCTTCCGCAGCGTGGGCGAGACGAAAATTCCGCTGATCGCGCTGACGGCCTCCGGCGTTCTGAACGTGATCCTGAACCTCTTCTTCGTGGCCGCGCTCCACATGAGCGTGGACGGCGTCGCGATCGCAACGGTGCTGTCGAACGCGGTCAGCGCGGCGATCTTGTGGGGTTTCCTGCTCAAAACGGACAAGGTCATCCGCCTTGAGCCGAAAAAGCTGTGCATCGACAGGCTGTGCCTCAAGCAAATTCTGCGCATCGGCGTTCCTGCGGGTGTGCAGAGCGCGATGTTCTCCATCGCGAATATCGTCATTCAGGGCGCGATCAACAGCCTCGGCACGGTCGTCATGGCGGCATCGAGCGCGGCCTACAACATTGAGGTCATCACCTACGATATCCTCAACTCCTTCTCGCAGGCCTGCACGACATTCGTCGGACAGAACTTCGGCGCGGGCGAGATCAAGCGCTGCAAGAAAACGCTGCTGCTGTGTCTTCTCGAGGGCATCATCAGCCTCGGCGTCGCCATCGCTCTGATCCTCTTTTTCGGAAAGTCGCTGCTCACCATCTTCAACGGCGACCCGCAGGTGGTAGAGACGGGCTATATTCGCCTCATGCTGATCATGCCGTCGCACCTGTTCAGCCTTTGCTACGAGGTGCTTTCCGGCTACCTGCGCGGCTTTGAAATTTCACTGCCGCCCGCCGTTTTGACGATGCTGGGCGTCTGCGGCGTCCGCCTGAGCTGGCTGCGCTGGGTCTTCCCGCAGTACAAGACGTTTATGAACATCATGCTGGTCTTCCCCATCAGCCTTGCGACCACGGCGCTTCTAATGCTGGCAGCGGTGCTGTACTTCCGCCCCTCGCGCCGCTATGCGCATCTGCAAAAGAGTGATGGCGCGGCTTCGGCAAAAATCGAAGGATAAGACCATTCCCAAAATCGACAAAGCAGGGCGCTTGCCTTTTAGGCAAGCGCCCTGCTTTACTTTTTTGATGGGGCAGCCGTTTCTAAATCGCGGATGGGAAATTTTCACATCAGCTCGCGCGTGAAATCAAGCACGCACTCGCGCAGACGCAGAATTTCCTCTGGCGTGTTCTTGCTCAGGTGCATACCGATGCCGAGTTCCCGTCCCGTTTTCGGCCTGACCGGCAGCGTCTTTACGCCGTGCGTCCGCCCGCGCATCATGATCTCCGTCATCATTGTGATGCCAAGGCCCTTGCTGACCATGCGGATGACCGTTTCATCGTCCACATGGCAGGGGCGGATATTCGGCTTCACCTTTTTGGGACTCAGCGCAGCGTTCACGTCGATGTCGAAGCGCCCGTAGGGCATCAGGAATTCTTTTCCGTCGAATTCCTCGATGTGGAAGGTCTCTTCGCTGCCGGTGGGATAGTCCTCCGGCAGGATGGCGTACATCGCGTCGTAGTAGAGCGGTGTCCAGTCGCAGTTGATGTGGCTCTGCCGCGCGGCAAAGATGACGTCCGTCTCCCATTTTTCCAGCAGCTCAAACGGCTCAAGCTCATGGTCGACCATCCGAAGGTCCACGTCGGTCTCCGGACACACGCGGCGGAAGCGGTACAGAATTTCCGGCATCCAGTGCATGGCAAGGCTCGCATAAGCGGCGATTCGGATCGTCGCCGTCCGCTTTTGCGTGATGGTCTCGATCTGGTTTTCGAGCTTCGCCGTCGCGCTGAGGTATTCGCGGATCGTGGGCAGCAGCGCCTCCCCGTCCTCTGTCAGCGAAATACCGCTGTGGTCGCGCTGGATGAGCTTCATGCCGATCTCGCACTCCAGACCGTTGATGAGGTGCGTCAGCCCCGACTGTGTGTAGCCCACGACCTCAGACGCTTTGGAAAAGCTGCCGAGGTTGACGGCGGTCATCAGAATTTCAAATTTTTTGCTGTCCATATCCCCACTCCTATAAAGGGTATTTTGATTTGTAATATATCTATTATAACCGAGCGTTTCTCTTTTTCAAGTGCAGGGTGTAATATTTTCAACACAAAGGAGTTGATTATCCCATGACTACTAAAAAATTGACCTTCCGGCAGAAGATTCTCGTCGCCGGAACGCTGTTTGGAATGTTCTTCGGCGCAGGCAACCTGATCTTCCCCGTACATCTCGGCCAGATGGCCGGCCGCAACGCGGTCGTCGCCATGATCGGCTTTATCATCACGGCGGTTGGCATCCCCATCTTCGGCGTCGCCGCCATCGGCATCACGCATTCCGACGGCCTGCAGACGCTCTCGAGCAAGGTCGGCAAGGGCTACGGCATTTTCTTTACCTGCCTTCTGTACCTGACCATCGGCCCGCTCTTCGCCATCCCGAGATGCGCGACCGTTTCCTTTACCACCGGCATCACGCCCCTGCTGGGCGCGGATTCGCAGGAGTGGCTGTATCTGCTTGTCTTTTCGGCGGCGTTCTTCGCCTTCGTGCTGTTCTTCTCGCTGCGCCCCGGTAAGATCACCCTCTGGATCGGCAAGATCATCAATCCGCTCTTTCTGTTCTTCTTCGCAGTGCTGATCATCGCGGCGCTGCTCTCCCCCGGCGCAGCGATCTCCTCAGTCGAGCCGACGGAGGCCTATCAGAACGGTTCCTTCTTTCCCGCGCTCATTGAGGGCTACGGCACGATGGACGCCATCGCCGGTCTCGCCTTCGGCATCGTGGTCATCGACGTCATTCGCCGCATGGGTGTCGACAACGACGACATCATCGCCGAGGACGTGCTCTCCTCCGGTCTTCTTGCCGGTGCGCTGATGGCGCTGATCTACGTGCTGTCCATTCTGGTCGGCGCGCAGTCGAGAGGCATTTTCGAGCTGTCCGAAAATGGCGGCATCGCCCTCACGCAGATCGCGGGTCATTACCTCGGCGGCGTGGGCCAGTTTATCCTCGCCTTCACCATCACCTTTGCCTGCCTCAAGACCTCTATCGGCCTTGTCACGGCCTGCTCGGAAACGTTTGTCAAGATGACGAACGGCAAAATTTCCTACCGCACCTGGGCGATCCTCTTCACGGTGTTTTCGTTTGCCGTTTCCAACATTGGACTGAGTGCCATCATCGAGTATTCCGTCCCGATGCTCATGCTCATCTATCCCCCGGCCATTGCGCTTATCCTGCTGGCCTTTATCGGCAAGTTCTTCGCTCATGACCGTGCCGTGTATGTCGCAACGATGATCGGTACATGGGCAGCCGCTATTTTCGACTGCATGAAGACGCTGCCCGCGTCGGTGCAGACTTCGCTCCGCCTCGATGTGCCTATCGCCTTTGCGGAAAAATATCTGCCGTTGTTCGACAAGAACCTCGGCTGGCTGCTGCCTGCACTCGTCGGCTTTGCGATCGGCATGCTCATCCGCTCGAGCCGGAAGGGCGCGCTCGTCCCCCATGCCTGACGAACCAAATTAAAGTAAAAACGCACCGCATGGCAGAGTTATTTCTGCCGTGCGGTGTCATTTTTTCAGCGGCTCTGAAAACGGAGAATCAGCAAGCTGAACCGCAACCCGTCAAGAGGACAGTGAAAAAATATAAAATTTCCCTGGCCAGCAGCCGAGCGCTGCTGGCCGTTTTTTATGCGGCGAGGCAAAGCGTGTGCTTTTCCATCGGCGTCAGGACGCCCAGATTACGCTGGACACGTCTCGTGTTGTAATAGCAAATATACTGCTGGATCTTCTGGACAAGCTCGTGCTTGCTGGTAAACCGTCTGCCGTAATAGCGTTCCCGCTTCAGAATGCCCCAGAAGCCCTCCATCGGACCGTTGTCAATACAATGCGCCACACGGGACATACTCTGCGTCATGCCTGCCTGTACGAGCTTGTGGTGGAAAGTGCGGTTGGTGTACTGGAACCCTCTGTCGCTATGAAACAGGGGCTGTGCGTCCGGATTGGCCTGCACCGCTTTGTCGAAGGTTTTGAAAACCAACGGATTATCGTTGCGTTCGCTGAGTACATAGGACACAATACGCCGGTCACAAAGGTCGAGGATGGCGCTCAGGTAGAGCTTGTGGATCTCGCTTCCCTCATACCACTTGAATTCTGTCACATCGGTGAGCCACTTTTCATTGGGCTTTGCGGCATAAAACTGCCAGTCCAAAAGGTTTTCGGCAAGATACTGCGGATTTTTCGCGTGCCTGGTGCAGCCACGGTTGTTATATTTCACGGTAGAGCGGATATCTCTGGTCCGGCAGATGCGGAGCACCCGTTTGTCGTTGACATGGATGCCGCAGTCATGGCGCAGATCGTCATTGAGCCTCCGGTATCCCTTATCCGGGCTTTCCTCGTGGAGCTGTTCGAGCTTTTCAGCAAGCCGCTCATTCTCTGCGGCCCGTTGGCTCACTATACCCAAGTTTTCCTTTCAGCATTGTTTCTACCACCAGCTTCTTGAATTCTGGTGTGTATTTCTTGTTTGGCACTCTTTTTGGCATAACAAAACACCCCACTTGTTAGGTAGTATATCATACTGTCTAACATGTGGGGTGCTGTTCAGAAGCAGCGGCTCTTTTTCAAATCTTCAAATCTCTTACAGCGTGCGTACACGGTTATCAAATTTCGGCACGCGAATGCGGATGGTCACGTTATCATCCACGACCTCACTGATCTGCACATCGCAGGTCGCGCTGAGCAGACGGTAGGCGTCGGGAAAGTTGATATCAAATTTCTTCATCAGGAACTTCACCGTATCCTCGGTGCCGAGCTTGACGCTTTCGTCCAGCGTGCGGCGGGAAGCAAGGAAGTACAGGCTGTCCGCCGTTTCGATGACCGGGCGCTCAATGGGGCGGTCGTGGTAGACCGTAACGCGCAGGCACATCCGTCCGGCGATCTCAATGCCGGTGCCGGAAAGCTCGCCGTCGCCCATGCAGGCATGCATATCGCCCACAGCAAGCCCGGCGCCCTCGGCATTAACAGGAAAATACACGCGCGAACCGACGCGGACCAGCTTGGTGTCCATGTTGGCACCGTGATCCTCGGGGACAGCGCAGTGGATCTCGCCGCTTTTCGTGGCGACACCCATCACGCCGATCATCGGCGTCAGCGGAAGCTTGATATCATCCGAGAAATGTGCAAAGCCATCGTGCACGGGAATGATCTTGGTGTTCGGCTCCGTGATATGATCACCCAGCACGCCGAGTCCGACCGATGTGACCATCACGCCCTGCGGCGCAAGGTCGATCGCCATAACTTCCACGCAAAGGGTATCGCCGGGGTGCGCACCGCTGATCGCGATCGGGCCTACGGCGCAGTCCATGATGCCGATGTCAATATCCGGGCGCTTAACGCTTTCGTCGGTGATCTGACCGCTATAGCAGTCGTCGCACTCGACCCAGAAGGTCTCTCCGTCCTCGACGGTATAGTTTGCGGGATTTGTCGGGTTGAAGTGGAAGATCACTTTATCTTTCGGGATCACACGCATGACATCTGTCCTCCCTTTCCCTTACCAACCTGCTGGCAGGATGCCGATCATGGAGCAGATGAAGTAGATGGCCGCAAGGCTGAAGATCACGATGATCATGCCCTGCACTGCGGGATGCGCGTACCAACCGCACTTCCACTCCGGCTCGATATCGCCCTTCTTGCGGGCGTTGTTGAGCATCAGAACGGGAACGATCGACATAATCACGCCGCCGAAGGTACCAGCCCAGCCAATGGCGTCAACAAAGCTGACAAGACCGGCGTAGGCAAGGATGAACGGGGGAAGCACCGTGCAGGCGATGGCGATGAGACGGGTCTTGGTGTCCTTCTCATCCTTGAGCTTGAACATATCGACGATGTTCGTGAGCATGGAACCGCCGACCGCCCAATAAGAGGTCATCATGGCGCAGAGGGCAAAAATGTTGGCGGTATAGAGCGCCCAGGTACCGAGTGCCTGACCCCAGGCGAGCGTAGCGACCTGTGTGACCTCCTCCGCGCCGGTCAGAGAGAGAACGGCAAGGGGAACAACGGCCAGCAGCACGCCGGTGATGAACATACCGAGAATGATGGCAACCGGGAGCTTCTTGGGCGTGTGGCGCATACCGCGCGCCAGCTCAGGCACGGCATACTGCGCGATGTAGCAGAAAATAGCGCTGCTGAGAAGGGGAACGGCATAGGTCCAGTTTGCGTATACGGCGCGGGAGACATCCGCCTTGCCGGAGAGGAAGGATGCGATCACAATGATGCCGAGCAGCACGACCATGCCCGTGGACATGAATTTCTCCCAAAGGCCGGTGGCTTTGAGGCCGAACCAGACGACCAGCACACAGGGAACGGTGAACAGCAGGCTGCCCGCCCAGTTGGGGAGACCGAGCAGTGTGCAGAGGATGTTGCCGGAACCTGTCGTGTAGGCGACCATGCAGCCGATGGAGTTCGCGCAGACAGAGATGAAGATCAGGACCGAGCCGACCTTACCGACATATTTTTCCGCAAGGCCGGGCAGCTGCAGGGGCTTTTTTGTACGCAGTGCGGACTCCGCCACATAGAGCATGGAGAACGTGGTGAACAGACCGGCCACCGCCAGCCAGAGCACCAGGATCGGCCATCCCGCAAGGCGGGAAGAATATGCAAGGCCGAGTATACCGGAACCGACATTGGCACCCACGATGATCGCTACCGCCTCATAAAGTGTGAGCTTTGTTACCTTGAGCGCGCCTTCTTCGACGTGCAGGTTTTTTTCTTCCATTGAGCTTTCCTCCTAAAACGTTGGGAGATAGGTTTTGCAGCCTTGCTCCTCTTGTGATTCATTTTACCGGATCAAGGACAACAAAAAGACAACAAAAATGCAGAGCATTTCGATCACCTCTGCATTTTCGCCGTTTTTGATAGTTTTTAGCGAATGATTTCAGTCATCTTGCCCTGTAGCGATGCCGTCGTGATCTCCGCCCAGCTATACTGCGTCATAAACTCTCCGACAAAAGCATTGATCGCCGAAGATTCGCCGTTGAGAAACTGATAATAATCACAGGAAAACTTTTCTGTATCCACGCTGAGTTGATTCCGCCCCTTGATGACCGCACCTTCGCAATCCACCTTTCGCAAGGTGCGCATCATATCAGACTTAAAGGTTTCGATCTGATTTTTCAGCGCGCTGCCGTATTCCCGGTCCTCATAGAGAATGGCCGCACATTCCCGGATGCTGCAGGCCGAACCGCGGCGAAATACCAGATACGCAAACAGCTCCTTGCTCTTTGCACGGGCAAATTCGAGCGGTTTTCCCTCATAAAACACTTCAAAATTGCCGAAGCACTGGACACGCAGGGAAAGCTCCTTCCTCACAGGCACTGTGGTCAGGCCGATATTACGAAGTTCCTCCTCGATTGCCTCGGCCGTAACAGGCTTCATCAGGTAGCCGCGTGCATGGAGGGAATAGGATTCCAGCGCATACTGCGAATAAGCCGTAACAAAAATGATCTCGAGCGCCGGGATCGTCTTTTTCAATTCCAGTGCAAGGTCCAGTCCCGTCCAACCGCGCATCTGAATGTCCAGGAAGGCGATATCCGGAAGGATCTCCCCCGTTCTCACCGCCTCAAGCGCTTTCGTCGGATCGGTATAGGCGTGAACCGCTGCTGCCGGCTCGGCAGTTTGCAGCGCCGCTGTCAGATCGCTCAGCGCCAAAGATTCATCGTCAACAGCCAACAAGCAAAGTTCCATCATTCGCTCTCCTTTCGATATTTGGGGATGCACATCGTCACATTTGTCCCCTTGTCGATCCCGCTTTCGATCTCCATGTGCCCACCGCACACCGCGGCAAGGCGCTCACGGACGTTCCACAAGCCGATATGCTTGCCGCCCGCCGCAAGCTGCTCTGCATCAAACCCGATGCCGTCATCCGAAACAGTCACGACGAAATCCGACTCGGTCTCGCTTGTAGAGATGATCACCGTCCCGCCCTGAAGCCGCTGCATCACGCCGTGGCGCACCGCGTTTTCGACGATCGGCTCCAATGTGAGCGGCGGCAGGGAGAATTGCGTGACCGGCGTGTTGAAAAGGACGGTCAGATCCCGGCCAAAGCGCATTTTTTCCAGATCAACATAGTGTTTGGTATGCTGTAGTTCCTGCAAAAAAGGAATGCAACCGGTATTGCTCAACGAATCGAGATTCCCTCGCAGGTAGAGGGTAAAATCCGTCAGCGCGCTCTCAGCCTCGCGCGCGTCAATGCGGCAGAGCGCGCGAATGCTGGTGAGCACATTGTAAAGAAAGTGCGGCTGTATCTGGCTGATCATAATGGAGATACGCTGCTGCAAGAGCTGCTCTTCCTGCTGCTTTTCGTATTCGATCTGCACAGTGATATATATCTGGATGAGACAAAACGCCACAACGACATGAGCCAGTGTGATCTCCCCGATGACCGTGTCAACCACTACCGCGGCAGCCACCAGCAGCTCATAGAAAAGGAAAGAGATCGCCTTGCGGTTGGTCAGCATCCTCCTGAAGTTCAGAATGATGCCGATGTTGACCACCATCGGCATGGCCAAAAAGAAGAAGTAAAGCCACGGGTGATCCGACAGATGCCACGGGGCATTCTGAGAGCGCGACGTGATGACAGAGATCATCACGAGCAGAAATCCATCCGCGCTGAGGCCGGTCATCAAAACGGTATATCGCTGCAATTCCTTCGAGTCTTCATTGATGTAACTGATGAGATAGGTGCTGTAAAAAATGAGCAGTGGAAATGCCGAGGCGTAGCAGACAAAATAGCAGGTCTCGCGAAGCTGCGGAAGGGCAGGAAGAAAATCAAGCCCGATCCCCCAATAGATCACATCGCTCAAAAGCCCAATGGTGTTGATCGCCAGCATCCAGAGGAAATAGGAGCGAAAGCGCCTGCGCGAATGACTGCCAAAGACCACGCTTGCATAGGTCGAGGTCGTCAGGATGGCGCAGACGAGTTCCAGTACCACGCCGACCGGCGTGAGCGGATTTTCCGGAACATCACCGCGCGCAATGGCGTGAAAGGTCACGATCATCAACGCGAGCACAATACCGATCGTCACAAGACAGCCAATGCCCGTAGCTGTTCTCTTGTCTATCCGCACAGCCGTGTCCCTCCCCACTCGTTTGACCATAAGGGTATTTATTTTATCTTATTTTGACGGCCAATGCAAGCCGCTGACAGATGTTATAGAAAAGGCCGATTTAGTATTTTATTTCGCGTTTGTAGGTTTGTATGTTGTAAGAAATAAACCTAAAATGTAGTAATGCCATACAGATAAATCTTACGCAAAAAAGAAAAATTATGAAACCAAATGACCGTGTTCCACAATATTAAAGATGGCGGGTCCTTAAATGGATATCCGAAAGAGGGCGAAGCTGTGGATGAACAGGAAGCCTTAAAGAAGTGAAGCGCGAAAACGAAAGTGCGTTAGAATGGGTTATTAATCGACATACAGCTTACGTCAACAAAATTATTTAAGGATTTTTCCCAAAGATGCTGGCAATAAAGGCTCATCCGTTCAGGAATGACATGGCAGCCAAAAGAATCGTCAAAAAGGCAAAGCTGATCCCAGAAAAAAGAAAAAGGAACTGTTTTCCACCATTAGGAACATGGTGAGTATATTCCCGAAAGGTAATAAGGCTTGCCAGAGAAGCTACCAGCGTTCCTGCGCCGCCCACATTGACGCCAACCAGAAGCCCGCAGGCATCCTGCGTGAAGCGGCTGAGTAAAATGGCGGCAGGAACATTGCTGATGATCTGGCAGGTAAGCGCGGAGACCAGCATGGTCCCGTGGGACAAAAGGCGAGCGAACAGTATGTGGACAGCTTCCATTCGAGCAAGGTTGCCGGAAAAGGTGAAGAACGCGGCGAAGGTGGCCAGCAGTCCCCAGTCCACGGTTTTTAGTGCGTGCCGATCCAAAAACCAGAGCGCCAGAACAATGACCGTCAAACCAAGGACATAGGGTACCAGCCGCAGCACCATGGCAACGGCTAAACAGAATAGTCCACCATAGATAACGGCTCGGCATGAGTCTACCGTGACCTGTGCTTCCGGCACGGAAAGTTGTTCTTTTGGAAACACTAAGCAACACAGGAGAATGAGAACAGTAGACAGGATGAATGGCGGCAGCATTGCCGAAAAGAACGTTTTCGTAGAAAGACCGTAATAGCTGAAAAGATAGAGATTCTGCGGATTGCCGAAGGGCGTGATCATTCCGCAGAGGTTGGCGGCGCAGTTTTGCAGAATGAACAAAAGCGCGGCGTGCTTTTCCTGACCGGTAGAGGAAAGCACAAACCAGCCCAGTGGCAGAAAAGTCAACAAGGCGGTATCATTGGTCAGGAGCATAGAGCCGAACATGGTGATAACCACCAGCGCCGTACACACGCCCCGGACAGTGGAAAAGGTGTGTACCATCCGCTGGGAAAGAGCGGAAAAGATATGCAGATCCCGCAAAGCACCCACCACTGCCAGCACACAAAACAGGCAAGCAAGCGTCTTGAGGTCATAATAACCTAAGTAGTCCCTATCAGGCGGAACAAAAAATGCCGTTACAACTGCGGCCAGTAATGAAATGACCAGCATGGCATTGGCGCGACACCAAGATTTGACCTTACCCATAAAAAGCCCCTTTGCGTGAAAAATGTAGAATTCTGTATGGACACTTCTGCGAAGAAGATAACACATTTTCAAATGATTTACAATGGCACTCCGTTGACCTAACAATCGCTAAAGGCAGTTCAAAACTCGTGTACATTTTGCGCTGCTGGAATCAATAAAAGCACTTTTAAAAATATTTCGATTTCTTTGGAAGAATCAGTAGCTTTCCGGCGCAAGGTGTGATATGTGTTGTGGCTACCAAAGAAAGGAGCGATGCTCATGGCAAAGAAACGCGCCAACGGCGATGGCAACATCCGCAAACGCGCAGACGGGCGTTGGAAGGGTCGCTACACAGCAGGCTACCGCTGCCTCAAAGAGCTGGCGCATACCGCAGGGTTCCCCCTCAAGTCTGTGGGAGGGCGTGAGCAAGTT
>OMFC01000356.1_pt1 | contig 26586 bp, 19 predicted proteins | sample 1645531 | NCBI WGS metagenome assembly OMFC01 (sample SAMEA103958112, study PRJEB25191) | human gut metagenome | biome: human-associated habitat [ENVO:00009003]; feature: intestine environment [ENVO:2100002]; material: feces | place: Germany | collected 2013/2015 | reverse complement strand
TAAAGAACTGCGCCAGTGTGATTCCGCAAGCGTCACAAATCGCATTTACCGTTGGCAGGGACGGTTGGTTATTTCTCTTGAAGATATTGCTGATCGTTGTCTGCGACAGCTTGGATTCCTGCGCTAACCGATAAATTGTCCATCCACGCTCATCCATTAACTGTCGAATCCGCTGTTGTGCATTGAACATTGGTACCACCTACTATGCTATTAGTATACACCTCATTTGATTGCCTTTATAGAAATCATCGGTATGGTATATGGTAATCAAATGATATGTACCCGTTATGCTGCCATAGATAGGGGCGCGGAGAAAGTTATTGGAATTTTATGAATGGAATCTCACTGATGTTTCTCAAAAAAACAAGCAAGGAATCCAAACAATCAGGACTTCCTTGCTTGTGAAGATAAATGGATCAGGAAAAAACGGCTATGCGATAGCAAATCAATTGTTGCGTAGAGGGCCGAAAATCCCTCGTACACATTTTATGAATTTGGTCTTCTCGTGGGTCTTCTCCAGCAATGATGACTCTGTATCTTTCTCGCAATTATAGCAGACCATACGGCCTTCTGGAACTGGGCAGCCACAACATATGCAAGTGTCTACTTGCCGTATATAGCGTACTTTGATTTTCGTAATGCATCATCTCCGGTTTTCGATCTTTCCTGCGCTAATACATAATCCTTTTTGGCTATATAAATCCATCGGGATTTTTCTGCTGCCAGGTCCATGCGTCACAGCACATGTCACTCAAAGTTCTTGTGGCTTGCCAGCCAAGCAACGCTTTTGCCTTTTCTGCCGAGGCGAAGCAGACTGGGATATCTCCCGCCCGGCGGCCAACGATTTGAAAAGGGATATGAACCCCAGTGGCGCTTTCAAATGCGGAAATCAACTCAAGGACGCTATGTCCCCTGCCTGTTCCCAGATTTATTACCTCCACTCCCTTGTGCGAAGTGCAGAACGGAAGTGCCGCTGTGTGGCCAACGGCAATGTCCATAATGTGAATATAAGCTTCTACCACCTTAGTCAGAAACTTTTCAAACAAGTATCGCTCGAATCCAATGTTCTCTTGAGATTATTGATAGCGGTTCTTGTAATACTTCTTATAATAGCCGCCATCCTTCTTCTTAATGTTGTTGCGAACTACTCCGAGAATCTTGCTTCCACTTTTCCTCAGTTGTTCTATGACCTCGATGGCCTGCCGGTAGCGGACTTGATTGTCCGAAATGACAAGGATTGTTCCATCGCATTTGGCTGCTACGACGGCAGCGTCAATGACGCTGCCAAGCGGGGGGACATCGATCAGCACATAGTCGTAAGACTCTTTCGCCGCCTTCAAAAGCTCTTCAAAGTATTGCCCGCTCAGCAGCTCTACTGGGTTGGGGGGATACTTGCCTGCAAACATGATCGACAAATTTTCGTACTGCGTCTGATAAAGACATTCTTTGACAGAAGTCAGCCCTGTCAGCACCTCGCTCAGTCCCGCAGGGTTTTCCGCTGTGGTGTTACGCCCTGCCATAACCGATTTTCGCATATCCGCATCAATGACCAGCACACGCTTGTTCAATTCTGCAAGGCTCTTTGCAAGCTGCAGGGTGATAGTTGTCTTGCCTTCATTCTCATTGCAGCTTGTGATCACGACAGTGCAGATATCCTGACCACAAAACTGTAAATTAGTTCTTAATGTCTTAAATGCTTCCTGCGTGAAGAAGTCTTTCTTTCCTGGAAGTTTTAAAGTTGTTTTCACAGACGATCCGGTTTCCAAAATTGCTTTCTCCATTTTATTTATCTTCTACCTCCTGCTTGGCTGAGGTCTTATAAGCTGCATATGTCTTATAATAGCCGTACTTTCCCGGCTTTTTGCCGTCCGCATTCGGAATGTTGCCCAGAACACTAAGGCCCAGGTATCGCTCCAGATTCTCGTCATCGGTCTTAATGCGGTCATCCAGAAGAAAGATGATCAGGAAGATCACATACGTTACAACGGCAGCAACAACGCCAGCAAAAGCGAATGTGAGCATCCTCGTACTGTTGCAGGGATCAGGGTCTGTTGTTCCCAGTTCGTAGAGGTTCACCTGCTGAAACCCCATGGCATCTTCAATGCGCTTTGAGCCGATGGTGCAGATTCGATCCACAATACGCTTTGCCAGTTCAGGGGAATCCGCTTTCACCGTCACCTCGAGAATACGGGTGTCTTCCGGATTAGAAGTAGATACGCAGTCATATAGATCCTCGTACTCCATGTCCAGATTCAAGCTGCTGATAACTTCATCCAAAACGGTATGGCTTTTTAAGAGGTAGGTGCAGTCATTGACAACCTTTAAGGCCAATGAAAAATCGGAGCTTGCGTCGCTGGCAGTTGCGCCATCTGCCTGACGCAGAATGTAGAGGGTCGCGGTAGAGGCATATTGCGGGACAAACGTCATACGGTTGAATACCAAAAAGCCGCCACAGCAAATGCAGGCCGCGAGTATGATGGCCCATAGCCGTTGGACGAATACACCCCACAGGTCTTTCAGCGTAACTGTTTTAAAATTTGCTTTCTGATTCATACTTAAGAAAAGTCCTTTCTTACGGCCTCACCATGCAATAAACGAATCGCATTATTGCAGCATAAAGTTGCCGCATAGTCGGCACCGTACTTTTTGCTGATGTAGTTAAAGCACGTCAACATTTCGGGCGGGCGAGACGTACAGTTGTGTGCATCTGAGGAAAATAGATCGATCAGCCCAAGGGACAACAGCTTCCGGCATTGACGCTGAACAAGTAGGCCAAACCCGCGGAACAGGGACTGTGTATCCACTTGGAGCACCACGCCATCATGCCAGAACGCTTGAATCGCGGGAATTCTTCCGTGCAGGGATCGATAGCGCTCGACATGGGCAAGAATGGGGATATAGCCTGCGTTGAGCAATGCATGAAGGCCATTTCCAATTGCTTTTTCGGGTGCTGTTTCCGAAAAGTCCACCAGCACATATCTGGTCCCGTTGACCGTTCTGCAAACACCTTGCCTCAGCCAAGTCACACATTCCGGTTCATACCGAAGTTCATTTCCCAAATACAGCGCCATGTCTGGATATGTTTTCTGCACATAGCTCGACAAGCGCTTAAATGCCGCAGTTACCTTATCATAATTGTCTCCAAAGTATCCTGGGTGGAAATGAGGTGTACAGCAAAGCACCCGTGTGCCAGCTTGATAAGCCGCATCTAAAATGGCATGCATCTCATCTTCGTCTTTTGCACCGTCATCCACTCCAAACAAAAGATGTATGTGAATATCTGCAAGCCCCATTTATCCGTCCTTCCTCCATACCATTTTATTCACGATGCCCGTGTAGCTCTGAATGATTCTGGCGACCTTCATGGACACATTTTCAGCGGTATAATCCGCCACCGGCGTACCGAAGCATTCCGCCCGCTGCATCCCGACAGCCATCTCCACCGCCTGAAGGAGGGGCTCTGCGTCGATTCCGGCGAGTACAAAGCAGCCCGCGTCCAGCGCCTCGGGGCGCTCAGTGGAGGTGCGGATGCTGACTGCCGGGAACGGCTTACCGACAGACAGGAAGAAACTGCTCTCCTCCGGCAGCGTTCCGCTGTCGGAAACCACCGCAAAGGCGTTCATCTGCAGGCAGTTGTAATCATGAAAGCCCAGCGGCTCGTGGGCAATCACGCGGCTGTCCAGCTGGAAGCCCGTCGCTTCGAGCCGCTTCCGGCTCCTTGGATGGCAAGAGTAAAGGATTGGCATGTCGTACTTTTCCGCCATGGCATTGACCGCTGTGAACAGTTGGACAAAATTGCGATCCGTATCGATGTTCTCCTCCCGATGGGCCGAGAGCAGAATGTACTGTCCCTTGGTCAGACCCAGACGCCGGTGGATATCACTTCCTTCGATCTTGTCCAAATTGGCGTGCAACACCTCTGCCATGGGACTGCCGGTCACGAAGGTGCGCTCCTTTGGCAGTCCACACTCCATCAGATACCGGCGTGCGTGCTCTGAATAGCAGAGATTGACATCGCTGATGATATCCACGATGCGGCGGTTCGTCTCCTCCGGCAGGCACTCATCCTTGCAGCGGTTGCCCGCCTCCATATGGAAGATCGGGATGTGCAGTCGCTTTGCGCCAATCACGGAAAGGCAGGAATTCGTATCGCCCAGAACCAGCACTGCGTCCGGCCTGACCTGCACCATCAGCTTATAGGACTTCTCGATGATATTCCCGATGGTGGCACCGAGGTCGTCGCCTACGGCATTCAAATAATAGTCCGGCGCACGGAGGCCGAGGTCGTCAAAAAACACCTGATTGAGGGTGTAGTCGTAGTTCTGACCTGTGTGAACCAGAATCTGCTCAAAGTACCGGTCGCAGCATTGGATGGTGGCGGACAGCCGGATGATCTCCGGCCGCGTGCCGATGATAGTCATCAGCTTCAGCTTTCCCATTTCTACACCTCCTCAAAATAGGTATCCGGATGGTCCGGATCAAAAAGCTCGTTGGCCCACATGACCGTCACCAGATTTTCCGTCTCACTCAGATTGATAATGTTGTGGGTGTAGCCCGGCAGCATATGAACAGCTTGGATTCGGTCACCGCTGACCTCAAATTCGATCTTTTCATCGGAGCCGATTTGGCGTTCCTGGATCAGCCCGTGTCCGGCCACGACCATGAAGAATTCCCACTTGCTGTTGTGCCAGTGCTGCCCCTTGATGATACCGGGCTTTGAAATGTTCACAGAGACCTGACCGCAGGAGGCAGTTTTCAGCAGTTCTGTGAAGCTGCCGCGCTCGTCAACATTCATCTTCAGCGGAAACGCAATTTTCTCCGGCGGCAGATAGGAAAGGTAGGTGCTGTAGAGTTTCTTCTCAAAGCTGCCCTCCGGAATCTCCGGGAGCAGCAGTGTCTGCGGCTGGTCGTGGAAGGTCTGGAGCAGTTGGACGATCTCACCCAGCGTCACGCGGTGGCTGACCGGAACACTGCAATACGCCCCATCCGTCCGGTGGGGATGGCCCTCCATGGCATTCAGGATCTCGTCGATCAGGTCGTCAACGTAAACCAGTTCCAATTCAACTGTCGGATCTGAAACAGTGATAGGCTCCTCCCGTGCGATATGATGGCAGAAGGTTGCCACCGCAGAATTGTAGTTGGGACGGCACCACTTGCCGAAGAGGTTCGGCAGGCGGTAGATCATCCCGTCTGCACCGGTTTCTTCGCCGTAAGCGAGGAGCAGCTCCTCCGCCGCTTTTTTGGACTGTCCATAGGGGCTTCCGGCATACCGTCCGGTCAGACTGGCCTGAATGGAAGAAGACAGCAATATCGGGCACCGGTTACCGCTTTTCCGAAGCATCTCCAACAGGGTACGGGTGAAGTCTGTGTTTCCAGCTGTAAATTCTTCTGGATTCTGGGGCCGGTTCACACCAGCCAGGTGGATCACAAAATCCGCCTTTTGGCAGTAGCCCGCCAAGGTCCCTGCCGAAGTATCCCGCGTACACAAGAGAATTTCCTCGATTTGCAATGCGGGCCGGGTCCTGTCTCTATGATCCTTGATGGTAGAAAGGCGCTGCGTCAGATTTTTCCCGACAAATCCATTTGCGCCGGTAACCAGTACATTCATCAGCAAGTTCCTCCGAACAGCTTCAGCTTTAGAAGAAGCTGTTTCATTTCCTCCACATTCAGCCGGTGCGTATTGTGCGAAGTATACTGCTCGATTTTGCCGAACTCTGGATTTCCCTTGCTGAAATAGTTGTCATAGTTCAGATCTCGATTATCTGCCGGAATGCGGAAGAAGCCGGGCAGATCTTCCGCCCGCATCATTTCCTCTGCAGTGACCAGCACCTCAAAGAGCTTTTCGCCATGTCGCGTTCCGATGATCGTCGTGCCAAGGTCGGAGTGTTTCAGCTCCAGCACAGCCTGTGCCAGCGTCTCGATGGTTGCGGCAGGGGCCTTCTGCACGAACAGGTCGCCCTGTTCGCCATGCTCAAAGGCATAAAGCACAAGATCTACGGCATCGCTGAGCGTCATCATGAAACGGGTCATATTGGGATTCGTGATTGTCAGAGGCTTTCCCTCGTCAATCCGGTCGCAGAACAGCGGAATGACCGAGCCACGGGAGGCCATGACGTTGCCGTACCGAGTCAAACACAGAACCGGATCCCCAGGCAGCATCTGTCTGGAGCGGGCAATCACATTCTTCTCCATAACAGCCTTCGTCATGCCCATAGCGTTGATGGGATAGGCAGCCTTGTCCGTGGACAGGAAGATGGCCTTCTTCACATGGTTGGCTACACAGGCGGAAATCACATTGTCGGAACCGGCTACATTGGTTTTGACCGCTTCCATAGGATAGAACTCGCAGGAGGGCACCTGCTTCAAAGCTGCGGCATGAAATACATAGTCCACACCACGGAACGCATTCAGAATGGAGTTGTAATCCCGCACATCGCCTATGTAGAACTTAATCTTTTCCGCATACTGCGGATACAGCTCCTGATAGGTGTGCCGCATATCATCCTGCTTCTTCTCATCCCGTGAGAGAATGCGGATTTCTGCAATGTCGGTGGTCAGGAAGCGGCGCAGCACAGCGTTGCCAAAGGAGCCTGTCCCACCGGTAATGAGCAGTATTTTATCTTTGAACGATATCATCTGGTCTTACTCCTTTGTATGATTTCTTTGCTTTTCAGGCAGCACGCCGCGCAAAAGTACGGCATCCAGCATTAGTTTTGTATTTGGACGCAGCGGACGAATCAGCGCAGGAAGCAGGATCGTTGTCGAAGCCTGGGTGATCAGCGAGGCCGCAGCAGCCCCGGACGCTCCCCACAACGGGATCAGCGCAAGGTTCAGCACAACATTAAGTGCAGCCGCACTGACATACAGGTATTTCAAATATTTCTGTCTGTTTTCGCATACCATCCAAGCGTTTCTGGCAACACCGAGATAGGAAAACGCCGTGTACCAAACCACGATGCGCAGAGGTTCAACTGCCGGTAAATAGGTTTTTCCATAGAGAATCAAAATAAAAGGCTTTGCGACAAGGCAGATCATTGCGGATACGAACAGGGACACATAAAAAACAATTGCGTAGAGCTGCCGGTTCTTCCGCTCATAGCGCAGGCGATCTTTCTGAAAACTCTGCACAATCTCTGGATAAAGGGAATCAATGATTGCTGAGAGAATAAAGGCCCATGAAACGCTGACTGTCGAAGCAAGTGAATAATGTCCGACGGCATCTGCGCCAAGCATCTGCTTGAGCATCAGCTTATCTGTACAGGCATAGATGGAGACCATCAGCCCGGCTATGATAAAGCTGCCGCTACTTTGCAGAAGCTCCTTTGCTTTTTCCAGAGAGTAATGAAATCTCGTACCGCCATTTTTGAAATAAGCAAACAGCAAAAACACCGCAAGTACGATGTAATCCAATGCGCTTGCAACGGCGAACCATTCCACGCTTTTTCCAAGTGCGAGCAAAATGATTTTGTACACAGACATTGCCGCATACGAGACGAGTTCGGCAATGGCGGAATACTTGGACTGAAGCCTGGCCTGAAACCAGTAGTTTAGGGTATCAAACACCTGAAAAATGAGGCCGATGCTGTAGAGCGCCACAACCACAACGGTAAGACGTTCTCCTCTATCCACGACACTGACAATACCGATGATTGCCAATGCAGACAGCAGACTTGACATAGCCCGCAGCAACAGTGTCGTTCCAATCGTTTCACCCTGCTGATCCGGATGATCCACAAAGTTCTTGACGATCACGCTGTTGATGCCAAGCGTACAGAGCGAGGCAAAGAATGTCGCATATGCCGCCGCGTAATTGATCAGTCCGTAATTGCTTGGGCCAAGATAGCGCGCCGCAAAAATACCAACGACAAAGGCCAGCAGCTTGTTCGCCACTTTGCCGCCGATGATCCATCCGGCATTTTTAACAACTTTATTCTTTCTGAGCGACTGCAGCAAAATCTTCAAACTCCTTCACCACTTTAGCTGGGACACCGGCCACCAGTGTATCCGCCGGCACATCCGTGGAAACACAGGCACAGGCTGCGATCATACTTCCATCTCCGATGCTCGTATTCAATAGGAGGGTGGATCGGCCGCCGATCCATACGCCACTGCCTACCGTAATATGATAGGATTCGCCTTTGCCTGCCCGCCTGTTGTGGTCGCCCATCTGGTGTCCACCTGTCAGGAAGGTGACATCCGGAGCAATATCGCAGTTATCTCCGATTGTTACTATCCCATTTCCATGGACAGTAAGGTTGCATCCGATCCAGCAATTTGCGCCAATGCGGAGCGTCCCTGTATTATGAATCGGCCCGACAATTTTGGTATTTTCTCCAATCTCATAGCCGATGGAACGAAGAAGATTCCTCTTTGCGGGGAAAAAACGTGTTCCGGCCAAGACATGATTGACCATGTAAATTACAATTCGTTTTTTGATAGACTTCAACTTCATCTTTGATACCAGTCCTCCCGCAGCGGCTTTGCAGGGCTGCATGGACCTTTCGCAAACAAGCCGGAAGCGTCTGTACCGTTTAAAAGGGCCTGCGATAGCTGCAAAAAACGCTTTGCGGCAACCTCCGCATTCCACAATTCTGTAATCGTCTGGTACGCCGCTTTTCCGAAGCTATACTGCATCGTCGTATTTTCAAGAAGCCGTCGTACCTTTTCATAAAGCTCCTGAATATTGCCGGAGTGATAGACGCTTCCGTTCACGCCATCATTGACAAGGTAAGGTGTTGCCCCGGCTGCATCGCTGGCAACTACCGCACAGCCGCTGTTCATGGCCTCGTTTAACACAGCACCCCAGCCCTCTTGGCGGTCACTTGTGAATAAGCAGATGCTTGCGCTTTCCATATGACGACGCACGGCTTCCGGAGACATGGCGCCAAGGAACCGTACATTTTCATCCAGAAGTCCAGCATCCGAAGCCTGTCGCTTGAGCTGCCGCTCCATCTCACCGGTACCGATCATCTCGATTTTGAAGCAGCATCCTGCCTCATGGAGTCTCTTTGCAACCTCAATCACATCGTCCGGATGCTTCCAACCCAAGAAGCGTCCGCACCACAAAATGGTTGCTTTTGCTTTGCGGTCAATCAAGTCATCAATGCTGGGATACCGTATCGTCTCGGGGAAGTAGCCCCATTTATAGCACCGACCATGGAAAAGGCCGAATTTGGCATAATCCCCCGGGGTATAGGCGCTGGCGCAGAGCATATATGCCTTTCGCCACGGCGGATTGCAAGCGTGCCAGTGGAAAAATCGTTTTGGATATTTGAGAAGCGAATTTCCTGTTTTTAAGATTCGCTCGGAATATCTGAAAAATAATTTGGCCTTTTTGCCGTATTCCTTTGTCTGACGCTCTGGAAAGGAACCTGCTATCAAAACATCCAGATCATTTAATTGCTTCTGAACCTCCGGGTCTGATGCCGAACAGGTGTATGGACGTGCCAAATCATTTCCCCAGCCGAGGTTCTTTCGCTCCGCATCCATCTCTTTATGCGCCACGAAGCAATAGTTGTGATTTGTCAATTCATAGAGGGCATCGGATAGGGAAACTTGATGATGCGTAAAGTAATTACTGCAAAAAAGAATTCTCATGTAGCCATCACACGCCCTTTTTCAAAGAAGACAAAACATTTTCATAGAGTTCGACATAGTCCTGATACACCGTGTCCTTGTCAAAACGCACCATTTTTTTAGGGTCCGCACGCCAGTTGCTGTCCGCCACGTCTCTCACGGCATTCTCCAATGCCTGCATATCGCCCTGTGAAATCAAGCGTCCATTTCCCGGTGCTACCGTTTCAGGACAACCGTCCGTTTCATATACCACCACTGGCGTTCCGCATGCCTGGGCCTCTACCGTAGTCAGGCCAAAGGTTTCCTCATAGGTAGGGTTCACAAACACATCTGCGGTAGAGTACCACTGCGCCAGTTCTGTTTGGTTTGCCGTGCGTAAAAGTCCAAGCACATCGGAAGGAATATCCGGCAGTTGTTTTTCAATTAGGCCAATCAAAACCACCTGATAGTCAGAGCCGAGTCGGCCAGCAAGCGTCAGCAAGTCTTGCAATCCCTTGCGTGCATTCCATACATTGGCTACCCCGAGGACGATTTTCTTATCTTCCAGATGATATTTTTCACGCAGGCTGCTGGACTGTGGGCGGAAGATCGTGCGGTCGATCCCGTTGGGAATAACGGTTCTCGGATAGTTCTGTAGGAACGACTTGGAAACCTGATCCGCAAGCCATTGCGAGGGTGTTGTGATGGTCAGATTTTTTACACCGGTAAAGGCATTCTTTTTGCGAAGGAAGTTACGCCTTACATCGCCCTTCCAATAGCATTGCGGATACCGGTACAGCAATTTGCAGTCCCGACACTCCGTCTGCCATTGCACACACTTGACTTGTGAGAAATGTGTGCAATGTCCGGTAAAAGTCCAGCAATCATGCAAAGTCCAAACGACGGGGATATTCGCTTCCTTCAAAAAGCGGAACAGCATCTCGTAATTCACATAGAAGCCGTGCAGCGTGTGCAGATGGATCAGATCAGGCTGAAACGCTCTGATTTCTCGGATCATCTTTCTGGTCGCCGCCCAGGAATATAGACCCGCGTGGTCTGTGAATCGTGATACTGCGTTGTGAAAGTAATACTCCAGCTTTCCAGACACCTTCACTGTGTCCGCATTGTCGGAGCATGCTCCCGTACCGTATAAAGCCTTTACATCATTGCCATACTTTTTCAGCAGGTTCATGATATCAGCGATGATTTTTCCAGTGCTTCCGGTCCCATATACCAAATTGACAAACAGCACTTTCATCCTTCTCATCTCCGATGTTGTGTGATAAAAGAGAACCGCCGAGGCGCCAAGGTGCGCCCCGGCGGTTCCAGTATATTTACTCGGTTTCGCTGTCCAGAATCATCCGTCCAGCACTGTCAAAGTTGTAATATCCCTCCGGCATCAGGCCGTGCGTCCAGTACACATAGTAGCTGCGGTCATGGACGACCTCACAGGTGGAACGCACATAGTAGTAGTCGCCGTCGATCTGGATCAGACCGGCATAAGCACGTTCGCCGTTCCGATAGAAGTACAGGCTTCCATCTTCCTCGTAGATACCGTTTTTCAGAGGAGCGACCGCTCCGGTCAGCTTGCCGTCTGCGTCGAAGTGATATCTGCCCTGCGGCAGCAGGCCATGCGTCCAAGTGATGGTGTAATCGCAATCGTGCACCACTTCGCACTTGGAATTCACATAGTAGTAATCATTGCCGATTTTGATGAGGCCCGCATAGGTCAGTGTTCCGTTGACATAGTAACGCAGCACGCCGTCTTCCTCGACGATGCCATTCTTCGGAGTGCCGGTCAGCTTTCCGCTCTCATCGAACGTGTAGTAACCGGCTTCCTTCAGGCCATGCGTCCAGGTGATCCAGTACACGCAGTTGGTCACGACCTCGCCGCTGCTGCGGACGTAATAGAAGTCACCGTCAATTTCGATCAGGCCGACATAGGTTACCTTGCCGTTGACATAGTAACGCAGCACGCCGTCCTCGTCCTTTACGATGCCATTCTTGTCCGTAGCACCCGGAATGAGCTTGCCCTCTGCGTCAAAGGCATAGGTTCCTTCCTCCATCAGGCCGTTCATTCTGGAGCAGTAGTAGGTCTGGTTCACGATCAGCTTGCCCTTGCTGTTGGCATAGTAGTAATCGTTACCGATCTTGATCATACCTGCAGGAGCCTTGATGCCGTCGACATAGTAGTAGAGGTCTTCGCCATCCTTCAGGATCCCGTTCTTGCCGGTGTCCTCGTCGTGCAGAATGACGCCGTTTTCATCGAAGAAGTAGCCCCACTCCGGAAGTGCAAGGCCATTGGTCTTGTGGAGCCAGCAATCCTTGCCGTTCAGCACAGTGCTCTTCACCGCCGCCGAGAGGGTCAGGCCCTCACGCTCCTCCAGATTCTTCTGAACCGCGAAGTAATAATAGTTGACCTCGCCGTTCTCCTTGACAACGCGCTTCAGGCCGGCTTCTTCTTCGATGATGCCGCTGTTGAGCCAATAGGTGTCATTTCCGACGCTGTAAACACCGGTAACGTTGCTCTGGAATACGCCGTTTGCGTCAAAGACGCAGCGGGCTGCTTCCGTTGCTCCATCGGGGACCAGTGTCGTGATTCCGGTAGCCGCGTATCCGGTCTCGGGATTGAGATAGTAGGTATTGCCGTCAATGACTGTCCAACCGGTCTTCTGCAGTTCGCCGTCCTTGTAGTACTGCTTGCCGTTATCATCCGTAAACCAGCCGTCGGAATGCTTCCAGCTGGCCTTGAGAGTCAGATCGGAGAAGGCGAGGAGCCATGTGTCACCCCATTGTTCATCTTCGACCCTATACGGCTCATCGAAACCGTCGCTCACGGTTCCGGTGATGAGCCAACCGGCGAAGTCATAGCCTTCACGGGTGAAGGTGCATTCGGGAAGCGTGTAGCGCCTACCTGATGCACCGTTGGCGATCTTCACAGGCTCCATCGTGCCGCTGCCGCCGTTGGCGTCAAAGGTGACGGTCAGCTTTTTAAACTGGTTGAACTGCGCCTTATAGGCTCTGTCCTCATGAATATCCGTGGGCGCATCGCCATCGAAAGGATCCCAACCCCTAAACTTGTAAGTATAATCGTCGTCCTCCGGACGCTTCGGAATATCCCCATTGTAGGACACTTGATCCTCGATGGTGTAGTCGCCCTCCTGCAAGACTGTGCCGTCCCAGTTCAGCCAGCGGACATGATACTTGTGCAGCGTCCACTGGGCGTAGAGGGTGACATTTTCGTTGGTGGTGATGTTTGCCTTGTCGGCATAGGCCGTGCCGGTGCCGTCCTTCGCCGTGTTCCAACCGGTGAAATCATAGTCCGCACGGGTGAAGCTATTGGCGGTCAGGGCGGTCGCCTTATTGGGCGTCACGGTCTGCTTGACCATGGTACCCTCGCCGCCGTTGGCATCAAAGGTGATGACCGGGTTCTGGGTCCACTGGGCATACAGGGTGGTATCCGCGCTGAAATTCACGGTCTCCCCGTCGGCATAGGCAATGCCGGTACCGTCAGCTGCCGTGTTCCAACCGGTAAAGGTATAATTCTCACGGGTAAATGTGTTGCCTGTCAGCTTGTTACCAACGCCGGGGTTGACGCTCATGGGCTCCATGCTGCCCGCACCGCCGTTCGGGTCAAAGGTAATGGTGATTTCGTTGCCCTTGAGCGCCCATTTGCCGTTGGCGTACACATAGGTGTCGCCCGCCTTGGATGCGGCAGTTTCGGTGTAAGAGCCGTCGGCGTTGTGAAGCTTGGCGGGAGTAATATCTATGCCAATATATTCCTTCGAATTTTGGTTGAACTGATAGGTTTTATTACTTGTACCGGGTGCGCCAACTTGAGCATACTTACCAGTTCCTTCACTGGAAGTGATATTGGCACCCGTTGCCGTCGTGTAAACAGCGCCCTCAACTGTCAGCACGCCGTTTACATCGACCTTAGCATCAGCAATCCCTCGGGACCCCTTTCCAGACGGTGAATAGCTTACTGGCTTGATTCCGGAAGAATTGCTACCCCATACATAATTCGGACTCCACTCTGCATCATCATAAACATACAGGGACGCGCCAGACACAACCTTCAGCTCTGCATCTTTGGCAATTAAGACTGTTACACCTGGCAGAAGAGCTGCGTCCTTTTCGATGGTTGTTGTTCCAGATGTTATTACGATATCTACATTGTTATTGATTGGAAGCACATAGTCTTTAGAGTCGACAGATACACCCGCAACAGACATAGCAATACTATTGAGAGAAGCCTCGCCAGAGATTGTAAATACCACGCGGTCCTGTGCAGGGATATACCTCTTTGTAAATTGCCCATCTGTCCCAAGTTTAAATAGGCCGTTCGAACCAACAAACGGAATTGTTGCGGACTTTGTCCCGACAAAGCTGGCCGTTACAGAAATGTAGGTATATTCGTTTGCGCCCGCATTAAGCGTTAGCGCAGCTTCAATATTCTGCACATAATACTGCGTAAACGGGAACACTTTCTGCTCATTATTTGCCATGTTGCCCGTTTGTGAACCACCACGCCAGTCTGTAACTTGATAATACTCATAGACATTTGCGCCGGAGTTGGCCGTTATACTGCCGTCGCCAGTTATATAGCCCCATGCATAGAGGTTGGCACCGTTATTGAGCGTAATGCTGCTGCCTTCCTGCATTTTAATCAATCCATAGGCTCCGGTTGGCTTGCAGCATTCCTGACCAGAACTGGTAAAGTGTTTTCCGCCAACACTGATTGCGCCACCATTAACGGTAATCGAGGAACCAGCGGCCATGGTAAGCGTTCTATAGGCTTTCTGTGTTTCCGCTGTCGTCGTATACGCAGGGGTTGTGGTATACAGCGTTCCTGCCTCATCGAACGGAATCAGAAGTGTAATTCCAGTCGGAATAGTATAGGTACCGCTGATGGAGCCATCAGTAGCCAAGGTGATCTTGGACTGGCCGTTTGCCTGCGCATAGGCAACCGCATCGCCCAGATCGTCAAACGGTTGTCCTCCGGTTTCAAACAGGGCCGCCGTTTTACTTGCGAACCGCGCTGTGATAGTGCAGTCGCTGTCGATATTTAATGATGTTGCGGCATCCGTAGAAATATATTTCCCCAAGGTAATGCTATACCAACCCAAGAACTGATAGCCACTGTCGGGCGTTGCTACCAATTGATAGGCCGTCAAAGAACTCTGAGTCTTTGAGGATTCTTCTGTAATCGCTTCACCATCTACGGTATAAAAACCATTTGTTGCAGGCTGGAAAGTTGTGGTGGCAGTCACATCAGAGACCAATGCAATATTTGTGATTGTAAGCTTGGCCCCCTCAAGGTAAACCTTAATCGATTTCCCAGCCTCCAATTCTGAAGAATATTCACCGTCCGTAGTGACAGTATTGCCACCGATTTGAACTGTACCTGAGGCTATTATTTCGTACTTGAAGGAGAGTGTGGCTGACACAGTCTTGTTGTTTTGAATTGTCAAAGTTGACTTTGTCGCAGAAACCGCATTACAACCACTTCCGCTTGCAGGCGTAGTTTTTCCATTGATTGTCGTACCACTGGCAGTCCATGCATCTTCTTCGTCACCATCAAAACTCAGTCCGATGTTCTCGTCGGCCAGACCGGTCACGGTGCCGCTGGTTGCTGCAAACGCTGTCATGGTCACATTGGGTAACAGTGCCATGACCATGCACATGCAGAGCACAAGCGAAAGGAATCGCTTCCATGTGCTTTTCATTTCTTTATTACCTTCTTTCTTTGATGATTTCTGGCGTTTATTTCTATGTAAATGCTGAGTCCCGCCGCAAATGCGATGGCTGCCCAGACATGAGAAAGGTGGAATAGCATCCCCGTAGAGGACGTCCGGAAGAATTCATCAATGAAGCGGAACGCTCCATAGGATGCCATATATAACGGGTAAATACTGCCGGGGTTCTTGCTCTTTTTCACTCTGGGAATGAGCAGAATCAGCATCACAATGTAATAAAGGATCTCGAGTTCCCTTGTTGGAAAGTGAACGTGCGTTCCCGGTATGACTAAGCCAGCGCAGCAACCAGAGACAATGCAGTTGATCCGAGCGCACATCAGTGTAAAAAGCATACACGGAGTAAACACATCACACGCTTTGTAGTAGGGACGCTTGGTGAGCTTAGCTCCCAGCCAGTAGGCTGCCGGCATAAAAAACACACTGCCAAACAGGCTCATGTTTCCTATGTCGCCGCTTTCCAGAAAAGCAAAGACTTTCACACTGCATACGCCGATAGCAGTATGCAATACCGAAAGGATTAGTACGGCGTACCATTTCATTTGGAGTTGCCGCCGCATCCTGTACAGCCAGAATACATTGAAAATAGTTCCCAGCAGTAAGAGCACGATCAGGGAATGCTCTTTCAACCAGATAAATACAAGATCAAGCAAAGCGTACTCCTTTTCATAATCGTATCCTCCATGAGGTATGGCGCTTTTAGCACCATACCTCATGGCTTATTCGGTCATCTCACCATCTTGCCGTCCGCGCCAAAGGTGTAGAATGTGGCAGGCAGCAGGTTGTTGGTCTTAGATACCCAGTATCGCTGACTGGTGATGACCTTGCAGTAGCTGTTTACATAGTAGTAATCGCCGTCAATCTGGATCAGGCCAGCATAGGTCTTGACGCCGTTCACGTAGTAATACAACTCGCCGTCCTCCCTGACGATACCGTTCTTTACCTCGGGGTCAGGATCCGGATCGGGGTCGGGTGTCGGAATAGGCGCATCCGTCATCTTGCCTTCCGCGTCAAAGTTGTAGAATGCAGCGGGGAGCAGATCATTGGTCTTAGACACCCAGTAACGCTGACTGGTGATAACCTTGCAGTAGCTGTTCACATAGTAGTAATCGCCGTCGATCTGAATCAGGCCAGCGTAGGTCTTGACACCGTTGACATAGTAATACAGTTCGCCATCCTCGTTGACGATGCCGTTCTTCACCTCGGGATCAGGATTGGGATCAGGATCGGGGTCAGGCGTCGGAATAGGTGCATCGGTCATTTTGCCGTCTGCACCAAAGTTGTAGAACCCAGCGGTCAGCAGATCATTGGTCTTAGACACCCAGTAACGCTGATTGGTAATGACCTTGCAGTAGCTATTCACATAGTAGTAGTCACCGTTAATCTGGATCAGGCCAGCATAGGTCTTGACGCCGTCCACATAGTAATACAACTCGCCATCCTCGTTGACGATGCCGTTCTTCACCTCGGGATCAGGATCAGGATCAGGTGTCGGAATGGGCGCATCGGTCATTTTGCCGTCTACATCGAAATTGTAGAACCCAGCAGGCAGCAGGTTATTGGTTTTGGACACCCAGTAGCGCTGGTTGGTGACTACCTTGCAGGAGCTGTTTACATAGTAGTAATCGCCGTCAATCTGAATCAGGCCAGCGTAGAAGCGAACGCCGTTGGCATAGTAATACAGTTCGCCGTTTTCATTCACAATGCCATCCTTTGAAGGATCGGGCGTATCAATGATCATGCGGCCATTTTCATCAAAGCTGTAAAACGCCGGTGCAAAGCCAGTATCATTGGGGTAAGAAACCCAATGACGGGTGTTCTTCACTGCCGTGTAGTCTACGCTTCCGAAATAATAGTAGTATCCGTCTTCTGCCAGATACAGGCCGTTGCAGACCATGCCGTTGATGGTATAATACGTATTTCCGTTAAGATAGAAGAGCCCTGTGTGCTGATATACGCCATGGCAGATACCATCTGCTCCAAAGTCGTACCAATAAATCGGGTCATCATGGTTGTCGCGCAGTTTTACATACCGGAGGCCCTCATAGCGATAACCGTCCTGATTGAAGAAATACAGATTGCCTTCAATGGTGTACCACTTGCCCTGAACAAAGCCGGGGCCATAATAGTAGCGCTTACCGTGGTCAGTGGCCAGCCATGCACCCTTCACCAGTTTGCCGTTTTCAAATTGATAGATTACATTGGGGAAGAAGCTGCTGTTTTCACCATCCAGCCCCTGGAAAGTCTCGGGGTCAAAGTAGTAATAACCGTTGTTGCCATCTGCATCCGTCAGGTTCCACCAGCCGGACTTGGCCACGCCGTTGATGGCGTAGTACCATGCGCCGTCGACTTCAATCAGTCCAGTGACCTTGCCCTCGCAAGCACCGGTCGTCTCATTGAACTGGTAGAAATACTCGTTGCTCTCATCGTTGAGGCCAGGAACCTTGTGGATTCCCTTCAAGGCGTTGTTCTCGACGAAGTAGTAGGATGTACCGTTGACCGTTTTCCAGCCGGACCAAGAGCCGTTGTCCAGGATGAAACGATCCGTGAATTCCTGATACGATTCGCAGTAGAAATGACCGCCGCAGGGGTGCGTGGTATTCTCCGGCTCCTCATAGGGATAGATCCCATACTGCTCCTGGAAGGAGGTCTGCTTGGCCATGCTGTAGAGTGCATTTGCGCCCAGATAGATATCGTAGCCGACCGAACCGGAGTTCTCGATACTCAGGCACTGATCCGCATCCCACTGTGCGCCGTCCTTGGCAGACAGCTTCACGCCGCTGAGGATGCAGATGGGGTTGGCCGTATCAGGATCGATGGCCTGGCTCTGCTTGATGAAGTTGCACTTCACAGTGAGCAGATTATTCTCGTCCAAGGATGCGGATGTAAGACGGAAGTAATCATTCGACACCGTCAGGTTGGAGATGTCCACAGCGACATTCTGGTCAAACTGGAACTTCACCGTCACCTCAGTCTTCGAGCTGACACGCTCTGCCAGCTGGAGCAGCAGATCCCAAGCTGTAATGCCGGAAATATCGCCGCCAGCAACCATGGACAGAAGCGGCTCCAGCTTTTCAGGCACCTTGATCGTCATCATATCCAGTCCAAAGACATAGGTGACATTCATGGGCTGGCTGGGATCGATCACATGATAGCGGTCTGTCTCGCCGTCGCCGCCGGGGAGGTATTCCGCATTGGAGACATCTCTTGTCCACGCGAAGGTTCTGTCGCCGCTTGTGGCGTTGTCAAAGTCGAAAATCGCCTGATTGGCACTGTACATAGCGACCTTGATCGTGGCACTGATGGAGTAGTCCCGCGTGATCATGGCCGTGATGGTCACATTGCGCAGACCGGACGCCTCGCTGCCGGTAAAGGCAAAGCCATTGTTCGCAGCTTCCACAGTACCTGCTGCGCTGTTGCTCAGTTCAAATGTGATATCGCCCGCGCATACAGCGACGGGATTCTCATTATAGGTTGCAATCAAAGGAAGGCGCACCGAGTCTCCGTAAATGGCGTTGATACTCGTTTTGGAGAATTTCAGGCCATTCGGCTCGACCACGGTAAGCGTCTTGCTGCCGATCACCGTGTCACCGGACAGGAGCTGTATTTCCACGCTGCCCTTCTTGACGGCGGTGAAAACACCATCTTCAGAAACGGTACCGATGGTTTCATCCGCGGACTTCCATGTGATATCGGCAGGGAGTTCCGCCGCGCTGCCGGACACACTGACACCGGAAGCGATCAAGCGGACTGCGGCGCCGCTCGTCAAGTAATCATAAGCAGAGGTGATCAGGGCATGATCAAACTCCGTAGAGACAGGGGCTGTGGAGACCACCATCAGAGAGGAACTAACGGAACGCTCATAACCATCCGAAGGACGGTTCACAACCGTGAGCGTATTGCTGCCTTCCTGCTTCGCTACGAAGGTAGTGGAACCGCCGCCATCCAGATTGATTGCGGTCACACAGCCTGCGTCCAGCATGATCTGTGCCAGTTCTTCAGCACTGCCGCCAGCGGAGAAGGGTTCCTGACGGCCGTCCAGCACCATCATGACGACCTTGCCCTCAGCAGTGATACCCACACAAGTGCGGGAATGACGGCTGTTATAATAGTCTGCTGCGCTGGTCACGACGGACTTTCCATCCTTGACCAGATAAACGCTGCCGCCGACAGCCTCTTGGATTTGGTCTTTATAGGCTGCGTAATCGCTGGAGCTGCCGATCATGGCGGTTCCATCCTTCAGGATCGCAAAGAAGTTCGCCGATGCGCCGCTGTGGTATTCGACACCCTCCATGACCAAAGCACCGCTGGGGGCACCGGTGGTCATGTTGTAGAAGTCCGCATTGACGCCGACCACGGCATTGTAGTGCTCCACATAGTTCGCTGTGTCGGACGGATCGGAGTGACGCTTCTGGGCTGCCGCCATCTGGTCAGATACGCGGGACATGGCCCAGCCTTGGCTCGGATCGTTGGCATGATAATTGGCGTGGATGCTCACATCATCGCGGGAAATATCAGCGGTCGCAATGTAGTAAACGATCTGCTTGTCTAATCCCGAGGATTGAGTTATCCCGAGGGAGTAAGATTGGCCATCGTTTTTTTGTTGAGAGATAGTGTTTTTTCTGCTGTAATTCATGTTAAATCCTCCGGATAATAAATTTGCGGCGACCAGATCATATCTGGTCGTCGCATTATGAACACGGTTAAAATGTGGTAAAATCAAGCCAAACCATAAAGACGCTTTATCATCTCCTCATCGTTTGCCCATATTGGTTCAATAGAATCTTCTGCTGTGGCCTTGGATACCTTTTGAATTGCCTGCCGCTTCATCTCAGTATCGGCCCATGCATAGATTCGGGTAGTGTTGACGTCGGCATGGCCCAGAAACTCAGAGAGAAGGACAAGAGGCATACCGGCACGATACAGATGCATGGCACGGGAATGCCTAAGTTGGTGTGGATGTACTCGTTCCGGTACTTCAGGGCAAGCCCGCCTTGCCGTTTCACCATATTTTTTCATAAATAGATTAACAGCATCGGTGGACATTCTGTTTTTACAACCATGATGCGTTGTAAAGAAAAGATAGTCATCACTCTGCCTCTGCTCGGTCGGATGCGCTTTATCCAGATAAGTTTTGAGCAATTCAACCACAGATGGGGAGATTGGGACTATTCGCAGTTTATTTCCCTTTCCAGCAAGGCAGATTGTTGCATGAGTTTTTCGAATGATCAAATCATGAATTTTTGCATCCACCAGTTCCTGACAACGTGCTGCGGTGTCGTACATCAACCGCATAAAACAGAAATCACGATATCCATTCGTCTTGAAGCGGTTGGGTTGCTCAAAAAGAGTTTCCAATGCTGGTACCGTCAGAAACTCCACAACTGTTCCCGGAGTTTTCCGAATAGAGATGTTGCCGACTTCGACTTGCATATAGATTTTGCCAGAATCTAAGATTCCTGCATATTTTGTGAAAGAACGAATTGCCATCAAACGCAGATTCACCGTTGCCGGAGAACATCCTCTGGATTTTGAGAGCCATTCGAGAAAACCGGTTATATTTGAGTAAGTGATATCCTCGAATCCAACATTGGCATATTCAAGCCCACGCTCCATCTTGAAATAGAGGAGAAGGAGATTTATTGCCTCTCGATACGATTTCTGTGTATTTAAACTATAGCCTTTGTGCCTGATCAAGTAGATGTCAAGGAAATCCCTCACTGTTTTATAGAACTTCTCATCTTTCAGTCGCATAAATCCGCCTCCATCTCAAAGGAACTATCAAGGTGCAGCTCTGGCAAGTCGGTATATAGCGTTGGAAGAAGATGAATATAATATGCCGTGCTCTCGAGATTTGAATGGCCCATATACTCACTTAAATACGCAAGGCAGGCATTTATATCTTTTCCTTCCTTTACCCACTGGTACAGCCGATGTGTTGCAAATGTATGCCGTAGGTCATAAAGTCTGGGACGGATCTCACCGTATCCGGATATACCTGCCGTCTGAAGGAACTTTCTGAATGTCGGAATAATCCACTCCATTGAATACATTCCGTCACCTCGGACACTTGGACTCTGGAAGAAGTACCTGCGCTCAGGATGTATCGCTTCCACGCGCTGGTCGTAATTTTTGCACAGTTCACGCATATCTTCGGACAGGACAACAATTCTGTCCTTATGTCCTTTCGATTCAAGGATATTCACCGTCCCATCAAACAAGTTGACATCTTCTCTTCGGAGCCGTCTGGCTTCTACAGGTCTGAGACCGCAGCAGTAAATCATTCGGAATATTACAGATACTACCAGATGTTTTGTGGGCGATCTGAGGCTGGGTTGCAGAGAATCCATTTCCTTGAACAACTTGGACAAATCTTCTTTTGAATAAATGTACGGGATATGACGTCCGGTTTTCTTCGTGAGTTGGAGCGGCAAAAGATACGCCTGTTCTCCTACACTATTCATGTATTTAGCGAGTTCCCGGACCACAGATACCCTATTCAATCTGGACAGATTTTTCTCAGTCTTGGACTGTTCGGCCCATTTCATAGCTAACTCCGCAGTCAAGCAGGTCTCGTGCGGAAATTGCTCACGGCAGAATTTATCAAAAGTTCGAAGAATGCATGCACTTCCGTGGTAGTCATGGCCGAGGGCTTGTTTCTTTTCAATCAAGCCGCAGATAAAAGGTGCAAATGCCCCCGTGAAAGTATATTTCATAACAGAGCCTCCTGAATAACCTCGATACCGTCAAGTCCGAGTGCACACATTGCCAGCTTGTCCCGGCTGATCCGCATATATGCTTTCATGGAGCCTATCTGCGTATGCCCTAAGATTTCTTTCACTATATCGATCGGTACTTCTTGGTTTATCATGGAACTGGCAACATACCTTCTGAAACTGTGAAAGCCTTTGCCGTCACCCGGAGTATAATCAACATCAGAGAGTTTCATATATTTTCTGAGCCGGTCTCCTGCAGCAGTCGAAGTCATAAAGTCAAACGGAATACGGGAACGCACAAAGAGCGCTGGGGACTGTGTTTTAGGCCGCTCGTGAAGGATATAGTTCGCAATGGCGTTTCCTACCGATGCTTCGAGAGGCAGGTGCAGTTCCACTCCGGTTTTGTTCTGTACGAAGCGTATTTCATGATGAATCCAGTCAATGTCCGAGAGTGTTAAGCGAACAATGTCCCCAGCTCTCAGTCCCAAACTGGCGGCAACAGCAAAAATAGCAGTATCGCGGAGCGATAAAGATGGATTTTTTGCCGCTGCATCCATGACGGTATGAACCTCTTTTGAGGAAAAGGCAGGTCGCAGCTTCTTTCGGGGTGCAGGACGAGTAGTCAATACGGCGCTGAAATCGCAGCAGTTTTGTATGGACACCAAGTATGCGCTCAGATGTTTCAATGTGTTGCGCACTCTGTCCATGCTCGATTTTCGTTGAGATGCGATGAACAGCAGAAAATCGTTGACATTTACTAAATTAATATCTTGGCAAGTATGGTAACCGCTGGCATCGAGGTATGCAAAGAATTTGCGGCAGACATTCTCCTCGTCCCGTAGACTCTCAAATCCAATGGCTCGTGTATTCGCTTCATGTTGACAGAAGCTACACAGGAGTTCTTGATAGTACGGAGTCAAGGGGATTTTTGGAGCAGGTCTAACACGTTTCCAAACGATTTTTCCGGTTTGGACATACTCCTCAAAGAGAGCTGCAGCCTTTCTGACTTTCGCCCAGATTCGGTCGGCTACCAAGCCGTTTTCGTGTTCCAAGCGAAAACGATCCACAATTTCATTTGTAAAGGCAGCACTATACAATATCACCCCCTCGGAACGGTAGACCTTTATGATTGGCCACATTCCTTCGTAGTAGTAGTTTCGTATGCTGAACTTACCAAGCCCCAGAGCCCGCAATGCATCCAGCACTTTTGTGCATAGAACATCAAATACAATTTCATCGGACATAAAAACACCTCTGAATGCAGTTAGTCGACTTTCGCCGCCAACTCCATTATAGAGGTATTTTTATAATTTTTCTTATCTGGAGGTTATTTATGAACAACACACAAAAAGCATTGATAAACCAAGACGTTTGCGAACAGACCACGCCTAATCTCGGGATAACTCAATCCTCGGGATTAGAAAAACATACCGTGAGGCCAAAGAGAAAGCAGAAAAGTGCAAAGCGGCGTTAGCAAACGGAAATCCGTTGCCAACATCCAGAATTCAAAAGCTGTTTTCCGCCTATTGTATAGGGTGGCTTTACGCAAAGAAAAGTAAGGTGAAAGAATCGACATATATCAAATACAGCACAGTAGTCGAGAAGCACATCATTCCAAAGCTGGGCGAGTGCTGCCCGTTGGGCTTTACCACAGAGCTGATGGATGACTTTATCAAAGAGTTACAGTTTGAAGATGAGCTTGCGCCAAAAACCGTACATGATATTTTGGTCGTGCTGCACGGGATCTTAAAGTTCACGGCTTCAAAGGTCACAGGAAGCTTTCCCGTGGTGGAGATCAACTATCCGAAGATAGGAAAAAAGGAAATGCGTGTTTTGTCCAGAGAGGAACAGGAGCGCTTCATTTCATATCTGCAGAAGGATTTGGATCCATGCAGATTCGGTATCTTGTTGGCGTTGTGTACAGGCATCCGAATTGGTGAGCTCTGCGCGTTACGTTGGGAATATGTTTCTACAAGAGATAAAGCAATCAAAATTGTAGAGACGCTGCAAAGGCTGCGTGACACCAGCGTAACGCAGAATGCTCGAACGAGAATCGTAATCGGTCCACCCAAAAGCGATACCTCCGTGCGAACGATCCCTATGACGGAATACGTGGCTGGGCTTTGCAGGCACATGAAGCCGCAAAGTTCAGCCGCATATGTTTTGACTGGAACGGACGCATTCATGGAACCACGGGTATTGCAGTATCGATTGGAGAAGTACACACAGGCATGCGGCCTGGAGGGGGTGCATTTTCATACACTTCGCCACACATTTGCGACACGTGCCGTTGAGGTCGGCTTTGAGATCAAATCGCTGTCCGAAATCCTGGGCCATGCCTCTGTCACAATCACGCTGGACCGATACGTGCATTCTTCGTTGGAATTGAAAAGGGACAATATGCAAAAGCTGAATGCTGCAGGGATGTAATCTCTGCGCAGTCAAAAATCAGTGTTATCAGATGATATCGAATCGGAAAAAGCCTTGCTGTGCGGGGCTTTTTCTTTGCTTTTGTAGCAGAGTGGCAAACTCCATGAAAATGACTTGGTAATCTGTTGTAGCTCAGGAGATTTTCGCATTGCGGAAATCTCCTTTTGTTTTTCCAGCCTTGTGATTCAATAACGTCTTCCGCCGCTATCTCATCTCGCTTTATAAATCGTCGTTCTGCTCTTTTTAATTATATAACGCTCTATAAATAAGTCAATAGCTCTTTTTATAGAGCGGATAAAAAATGCCGGGCAAGATATAATTTTATCCAGAAAGGGGCGGCATTTTTATGAGCAAGGAAGGCGTTAGCTTTAAGAACAGAGACCGTTTTATCCAGCTTGGTATTGCAATTTCAACTCTGCGCAAATTGCGTGGTATGTCTCAGGATCAACTGGCAGAGAAGGCTAATATGAGCCGCTCTCATCTAAGCGCCATTGAAGCACCTAACATGATCAGAAGCTTTTCCTTGGAGACACTATTCAACCTTGCAGATGCATTAATGATCACACCATCCGATCTTCTCAACACATCACTTTTTTCTGAGCAAATCAACGATCTTACGGATTCTGAGAAGTAACTCTACTACTGTTCTTTCTCTGTATTAAATCTCCGATAGAGTGAGTCCTTCTGGGAGGTCCATCATGAACCTCCCCTGGGTCCAGCAAATGGGCGCAGTCCTCCCTTGGCGGAGGACTGCGCTTTTTTTGCGGCCTTACTGCACGGAATACAGGTTGGATGTGCTGCTCCCATTGTCACGGTAGCGTGGGATCTTTTGCAGGTATCCATGCTGCTCCAGATCCGTCAATGCCCGTTTGACCGTGGAGCGTGACAATCGCATGTCGGACGCAATCGTCTTGATTCCTGGCCAGCATTTTCCCTCGCTGTCTGCGCGGTCACGCAGATACATATAAACTGCCCTCGCTCTGGAGGGCAGTTCGGTGTCGGCATAAATTGTTCCGAAGTAACTCATAGATCCTCCTCGCCATAGGTTTTCATTTGCTTTCCGCCCCTGCGCCGAGGCTTATCTACAGCAGGCTCATGGGCAATGCCGCCGCGTCCGGAAACGGCATAGGCTCCACGCATATCCGCATTCTCCGCCTTGCTTGATTGCGGAAGATTTCGCTCCAGATCCTCACGGTTTGCATAAGCTACCGCACGATCTACCCGCTCCGGAACAATATAAGGCTCCTCGAAGGAGATACCCCATTCCAGAAAAAGCCGCAGGCGGGTACGCATGGGATGCTGTCCCGTCTTTTGGACAATAAAATTCCCCTTGGGAATAGACTTCAGCTCATCTGGCGTCAGCAGCGGACGTTCCATCATCTGCAGACTTTGGCTGGGATCGTTTTTCCCACGGCTCACCGATCCAGACAGAACGGTGCGGTTTCCGAGCGCCTTAGACAGCACCTCCGCCGTCTGGCTGTTGGGTGCGAAGCCGCCGAAGATGGTGTCCTGGCAGTTGTCCTGAATAATTTCGCTTCCTTCTTTTCCGTAGTTTTTTTCAAGCTGCGCTAAGGACTGAATGATCGGCACCAGCGTCAGGCGGTGGGAACGGCCGGCTGAGAACAGCGGGAGGACATCGAAGGGCGGCATGGTGTCAAATTCATCGCAATACAGTACCACGCGGTTTTGCAGCTTTCCACCGTTTTCATCCGCCACAGCAAACAGTTCACGGCTCAGATTTTGAATCATCAAGCCCGCCATGAAGTTTTTGGTGGTGTCCTCCTCCGGAAGAATGAGAAAGATGGCAGACTTTTCAGAAGCAAACTTCTCTGCATCGATGACGCTGTCGAAGCAAAGCACCTGCTCCAGCTCCGAGTCCAGAAACGCATTGAGGCGAGAAAGCACCGTGGACATGACAGAAGCCATGGCCTGTTCCGCGCTATTGAGTGCAGCGCCCGCAAACCATCTGGCTTTGTGGTCAGGTGGCAGCTTGCCCATCAGGAGCTGGAAGTGACTCTTGCCCTTTACCTTGCTGGGTTCCAGCAGATCCTGCACCAGCTTAAAAACAGAGACGATATGCCGGCGCTCCTGTGGATGCTCCTTATCCGGCGGTAGAAACTCCGCCAGCA
>OMFC01000344.1_pt1 | contig 27055 bp, 21 predicted proteins | sample 1645531 | NCBI WGS metagenome assembly OMFC01 (sample SAMEA103958112, study PRJEB25191) | human gut metagenome | biome: human-associated habitat [ENVO:00009003]; feature: intestine environment [ENVO:2100002]; material: feces | place: Germany | collected 2013/2015 | reverse complement strand
CTCGGTAGCCTTCTGCGTTTCGGGGTCGTATTTTGCGTCGAGCGCCTCGGCGCATATCTCCTCGTGCAGCTTGTCAAAATCCGGCGCTTCGGTGTATTTGTAGACGCCGCATTTGGCAAGGTCAACGCTGCTGTATGTTTCAATATCGATACTGAGTGTTTTCATATACACGAATCCTTTCCATAGCCCGAATGGGCGGCAGGAACATTCCCACCGCCCACGGGATCGGAGATTACTCTTTGTTGAGTTCTTTCATACGGGCTTCGTGATACTCCACCTCACGAAGGGCGTGTTCCTTCTCAAGCTGTCGGCGCTCTTCCTCCCATGCCGCATTGCGCTTATCGCGTTTGCGGTCATCGACGGCGTCAATGATGGATCTGACGATCCAAAACACCGCCAGGAGCAGATACAGGGACAGAAGCAGAATGCAGAGAATCGTGGTAATACTCATGCTGCACACCTCCTCAAGATAGGAAATCTTCGTCCACATCGGTGGCGAAATCGGACGCTGCGCTGGACTTGCCGCCGAGAGGTTCGCCGTCACGGATCTTCTGAAGGTTGTTCAGCCCGCAGGCAATGCCCTTGTTGCCGTTGCTGTTGAAGGCGTAGAAGTTGATGCTGGCGCGACCGTACACGCCGGAGTAAACCTCGGAGCGGGTCAAGATCGGGTTGCAGTCGGCGTCCACGATACCGGGAGCGGTGGCGGAGTTGGCGTTGATAAAGTAGCTGTTGGCATAGGCGAGATCATCCGGACGCTCGGTGTCTCCGTCGCGGAGGGGTGTTTTAATGCCAGTCAAAGGCGGGACGGAGCGGCCGTTGCCCTTGAGCTTGGCCTGACCTTCTTCATAGGCTGCCTGGATAGCCGCCTTGATCTTCTGGACGGTCACGGTGTCAGACTTCGGAACAATGAGGCTGACGCTGAATTTCGGCGTGCCGCCGTTGATGGATTTTGCTTCCCAGACATTGGCGTAGGACCAGCGGGTATCTTTGCCGGTAATGACCTTCATGGGGTTTACGAGCTTAGTGGTAGAATTCGACATATCAGTTGTCCTCCTTAAAATCATCAATAATGGTTGTCATTGCCGGCCTTTTATCACTTTCCGGCACAAGCGTGGGTTTGCCTTGCGGCTTGGTGATCAAATCGCCAAGGATAGCGTTGAATTGCTTCTTTCCGAGCATCGCGGTCATAGCGGTAATGCCGAGAACCTTGTGTTCATAAGGGTCGTACCCTGCGGCGGTCACGGCGGCGATGACGGCGTGTTCGTCTGTGTACTTTCGGTTGGAGCGTCCCTCGACCAGCTTGTAGCCGGACCATTGTTTTCCGCTAATAGCCGCCTGTAGCGCGTAGTCCTTGATGTCGGATGCCCAGGTGGTCAGCCCGTCGATTTGGCCGAGAATTTCTTCGACCTCCTCATCCGTGAGCAGAGGCGGCTGACGAAACTCATATCGGGCAAGCTCCATGTTGGCCTTGGCTCTCTCGCGGCAATCCGCTTTTGCCTTGCAGAACTGGCACCATTCGCCGCAGTGATATTCACCGCTGCCTTGGAAGGCCAGCTCTGCGGTCGGCGTCAAAACCTTGTCCGCCCATTCGCAAAGCTCCTGCTTCGGAATGGTGAAAGTGCTGACATTGGAGCGCCTTGGCTGGTAGATCGTCATGCTGACAGTGTCGATATCGTAGATGCAGTCGAACAGCTCCAGCGCACCGAGGGCATATAGCTTCATCTGCGGATTATCGTCGGCTTCCACCAGGACTCCGCGCCCATGCTTGTAATCCACAATGTGTAGCGTCCCGTCTGCGATGATGACGCAGTCGCCGGTGCCGAAGCCCTCTTTTACATATTTGGAGTAATCAAGCCGCTGTTCGATCAGCACAACAGGGTCAGCGCAGACCTTCTTTGCTTCCGCGACCAGTTCCATTACAAAGGCAACATAGCCGTTGGCGCAGTCCTCCATTTCGGTGCTGTACCAGGTAAGACTTTCGGTCGGGTCCTCTGCTGCCATACCGAGTGCATTTCGGAGCTTATACTCGCAGAGTGCATGGGCGTCGGTTCCTTCGGCGGCAAAATCGCTACCCTTATCGTCGTAGCTTTCACAGAGCCTTGCCGAAGGCGGGCAGTTGAGCCACCTGTGGGAGGAGGATGCGGAAAGCAGAGCATGATTACCCATTGCCCAGCACCTCCGCATCCGCCACAAGACCCCCGTACCGGGTGGGGTCTACCTCGGAGAGCTTGGTTGCTCCATACTTCTGAAGAAGGTCACGAATCTGAGCGGTGAAGCCATCTCTTGACCTTCTTCAGAATTGCTCTGACTTCTTCAAGCGAATATGTCTTTTCCGGGGCGGGTGTAGCCTCCGTGTCGTCAGCGCTGCCGAACGCATCGGTCAGCCAGTTGGCGATCTCGTTAATAGAAGATGCAATATCCCGTAATTCTCGGATGGTCGCTTCCATTTCGCTTATTTTGCTCATCGTGTTTACCTCCTTCCTCCGATTGACTTGTCTGGTTCAGCTGAATCAGCTTTCTTGCCAGACGCTTTGACACTACGCTGATTGCCGTAAGCACACCGATCAGTTCCTCATCGCTCACGGGTTTGGTGTTTGCGGACTCGTTCATTGGCGGTTCCTCCTTTCCGAGGTGCTGAGTTGTCTTGCTGTCCTCAGTACCCACTGGAGGGAAGTTGTCGAAACGGTCCGCTTTTTGCCGAAAAAAGATTTATCCCTTCGACCGCAATTTCGCAGCCGAAGGGATGATGGAAGATATTAAATGTAATAGCCTTTGAGTCTGTCCTGGAGCACCGCACGGATTTTTGCCCAGTGCCGCTTAAAAGTGGAACGCGCCATACCCATGATTTCTGCAGCTTCACGCTCCGAATGGTGCATCATCAGCTCGCAGATGCGTTTGCCCTCCGGGTCAAGGCGATTGAGCTCGTCGTATAGCGCCTTGAGCAATTCTTCATCCATAAGAATGGAGTCTGCGGTTGGCGCATCGTCTGACAGTGTATCGCCGAGGGTCAAATCGTCGTCCTCGCCGCCGATGGCCGTGTCGAGAGATACCTTCTTCCCGGCAGCGTAGAACGGGCAGCCCGGGCAAACGCCGTTGCACTGCCAAATTTGAGCTTTGGTGCAGCGGCACTCGCCGTTCTTTTGGGCGTGATACCTGGTGTTCCAGATTGGGCGGTAGTACGCCCGGTAAACTTCCTCGCTGACCTCGATGGCTTGTCCGTCAATGGGGATAAAGTAACGATTGGCTTTCTTTTGCATGATTGTTTCCTCCGTTGGTTTTCAAATTTGCGGAAACCACCGAAGAAAAAAGCTCCTGTGGGGTTTCCACAAGAGCTATCCAATCGTTTTTTAGGTCAGCTGCCATAGTTGATAAGGTTAATAAGGTCAGCAGCCAAAAAAGATTTCACAATCCCGAAATGATGTGTTCATCGCATGGGATTGTATTTTGAAGTTTTTTGCGTTATAATATGTTTTAATAGGGTTTGGTGGGTATTCAAGTGCCCTGCACTATTAGAATTCAAGTAAAATATGCCAAGCGGAGGAAAACACAGTGTCAATAGATGATTACCCTCGTTTGTGCGGAGGCACCTTCTTTACGCTGGTGCTGCAAGCTCTCCGCCAACGAATGAAAGCAAGAGAGCACTATGCCGGAGACAGCGATGGGCTGTCCGATTCAGAAGTAATGGTAGGTCTGATTAAGGTAATCAACCTCGATTATGTAGATCCTGGCAAAGGAAAACTTAAAACCATCGTTAATAACTACAAAAAATGCGAAACATCAACAAGTGCCTATCTTCCGTTTGGTGATGATCAGGTCGTTGCAGCTTTTGACGATATGGTGAGAACTGACTATCAAACAGCCTTGAATGGGATGATTGGATTTGTAAATGACTTCCTTGACATGAGCGAAGCAGTTCATAAAGATGTCAATCTGGTCAGAGCCCTTATTGATTTGATTCAGCAGGATCAATCTATTAAAGCCAATGACGAGTTCTATACCGAGCCAAATGGCGAAAAAAAGAAAAAGGCCGCACTTGGCGACCTAAAAAAAGTATGCCTGCCAGCGTTCTTGCTCGGCATTTGGCATTATATCGTTATAAACCGCAAGGATAACTCTATAGGGCAAAAGACCTACGAGGCGTGGTGCCCCTCCAACGGCAGAGCTCAAAGAAAATACACTGCCCACATGGGCGAAGGAATCCTTAATGGGCTGACTACCTATACGATTGATGCAAAGGAAACGATAGCAACGGAGATTGTTGACGAGCCTACTGAAGATAAAGAATCTGACACTGTCAATTCTGATACTCCGCCTATAACCCAGCAGATGGTTAACAATAATCCCACGTTTTTCAATATCAATATCTCAGGTGGCAACAACAGTTTCTATCACCATGTTGACAAGCTAACAATAAACAACGGAGGAAAACAAGATGAGTGAGAATTTACCGATTAATGCCTCCGGCATTCTCACTGAGCCGGGGAAAGCTACAGAGATTACCGTATCGGGAGGTAAGAATAATTTTGTTGCCCATGCTGATACCGTGGAAAACAACATTACAGTCATGCTGAACGATCCCAGATCAAGGCGCGGTGAGAACAGAGCGCGAATAACATTCAACACGGATTTCTACCATCTGTTTGTGATTTTAGGTGAGAAGTTCGAGGATAATTACTTTCTGGTTCCAAAGGATCGGGCCTTGACTGAGAGTACAAACGAGGATTTAAAAAATAAATATGCATCTCTCACACCAGAAGCTGTTGAAGATTTAAGGCGGTATCCGGCCATTTTTGCTGACGAAAACCACTCATACGGAAAGACAGATGATGCCCAAGACGCTTATTTCGGGTTTGTAAAGGATGTAAAGATCCAGGATAACGGAATCAAGATATACTACACGGTTATTACGGCAATTCCACAGCAGATTCTAAATGAAGAGTGCTTCGAGCTCGGAATATGCGGTGCCAGATCATTCAATGAATTGAATCGCACACATTGGGCACTGAAACAAATCAATCTCATTGAAGCGTTACAAAAGGCCGGGGTTCAGATTATATAATCGTATCCCTTGTAGAAAAATGGAGGTAATACGATGAGTCGTGAATATGAAGAAATGCAGGTTGAAAAATGGGTCAATCTGGAGGATGTCGCAGAGCACTTGAGCATCAGCCAAGATACCGTTCGCACATGGATCAAAGAAGGAAAACTCCCCGTTTATCGTGCCGGAAAAAGATATAAATTCAAAATTTCCGAAGTTGATGAATGGGTTCGTAAAGGGAAAATTCAAGAATAAAGAACATTTTTAAGGACAGGATGGTGAAATGAATGCAGCGCAAAGTTCCTTCAGCAATAGAAAACATTACACTCAGTAGAGCAACATTCACGAATGTGCCTATTACAGATCTCACATTCGTAAACTTCTTCTATGGGAATAACGGAGCAGGCAAATCCTCAATTGCCCACGCCATTGAGGAGGACGATGGCGTTGTCTGGGCTGACGGAAAGTCTGCGGATGATTATGATGTGCTTGTTTATAATCAGAATTTCATCAGTGAAAACTTTGTAAGTTACGGTGATTTAAAAGGCGTATTCATCTTTGGCGAGGAAGATATCGAAGCAAAGAAGCGAATTGCCACGCTGACCGAAGAAAAGAAGAAAAAATCCGATGCAAAGGTGACCGCCGGCGAAGAGTACAAGCAGAAAACTGCCGATGTTGACGCTGCGCTAACTCAATTTCAGGACACCTGCTTCTCCAAGACTGCTGATATTCGCAAACGATTTGAAAAGTGCATGGACGGCAAAAAGCAGAAGAGGAATTTTGCAGAGGCTGTTCTTGGAGAGAAAAGCCCCAAGGAGCATGATCTTCCCGAACTGGAACGCCTTTATGGTGTTGCTTTTGACGATACTGCCAGAGCTTATGCCGAATTCAAGAAAGCCGGTGCAACGACCTACGGCAGTCTCCTCGGAAAAGAACTGCTGGATAAGGTTATCGTCAGCAGCAGTGATACACCGTTCGCCCGTTTCCTGAAAGCCCTTGGCAGCACGGCTTCCGATTGGGTTCGTGATGGGCACACGCATTTTTCTGGTTCTGCCGGTGGGAAGTGTCCATATTGTCAGCAGAAACTCCCGGCAAACTTTGAAAATGAAATTGCTGCCACTTTTGATGCACAGTATCAGCAGGACATTCGGGACTTAGGGCAGTTCCAAACCACCTACAGCAGAGAAACGGCAGATATCGTGCGCGTGCTGCAAACCAACACCGCCGATGCAATGCCTTCTCTTGATTTGAAGGCATATCAAGAGAGGCTCTCTCTGCTGGAGAGCAAGTTCGAGGTCAATCGACAGCGTATTGCCGAAAAGGTTAAAGAACCCTCAAAAACGGTGTCTTTGGAGGATACCGACACGCTTCTCCTTGAAATCGGCGCAATGATCGATGACATCAATAAGCTCATTAAAGCGAATAACGATGTTGTTGCTGCCAAGAAGAGTAGCAAGGAAAAGTGTAAAACGGAGATTATGCAACACCTCGCATTTTTGCTTGCCGATGAGGTGACGAGTTATAAAGACGAGGTTGCTCGCCTGAAAACAGAAATTGATGATGTAACCGAGCGCGGGAAAAAGCTCAAAAAAGAAATCGGAGAGCTTACTACACAGATTTCCGAGTTGAATAAACATAATGCAAACACCGAAGCCGCCATCGACAGCATTAACAAAATTCTGCGGGACTCCGGTTTCCAAGGGTTCAGCATCCGAGCCAAAGATGGTGTTGAGAATGTTTATGAAATCGTTCGTAAAAATGGAACGGTTGCCGAAAACCTCAGTGAGGGTGAACGGAACTTTATCGCATTTCTGTATTTTTACCACAGAGTGCGCGGCAGCATGAACAGTGAAGAACTGAAAGAAAAGATCGTTGTAATTGACGATCCCGTTTCCAGCATGGACAGCACTGCTCTTTTCATTGTTAGTGCCATTGTCCGCGAAATGATCAATGTCTGCCGAAATAATACCGAATATCTGAATCCGCAGGTACCCGGTGATTACATCAAGCAGCTGTTTATCCTGACACACAATGTGTATTTCCACCGTGAGGTTACATATCAGCAGGTCGGGTACTACAACTGCACATCGTTTTATATGATTCGTAAAAATGATAATGTATCCACTGTTAAGCTCTGCAAGCGGCAGAACAAGGAAATTCCGAGCGAAGAAGAAAACTACAATCCCGTGCAGAATTCCTATGCAGCTTTGTGGGACGAGCTCCGCGATCTTCATTCTACGATTCCGGCACTGAATGTGATGCGCCGCATTCTCGAATACTATTTCCTTCAGCTTTGCGGTTATGAGGGCAGCGACCTGCGGTCTATCGTGCTGGAGAAAAAGGAAAACCGGGAAAAGTTCATCAAGCAGGTTGAGGGCGAAAAGCCGGATATGACCGACTACCAGTTGGCATCTTCTCTCCTTGCCTATATCAACAATCCCAACGGTATCAGTGACGGCTTGAATTATGTGGAGGACTGTGAGGACGCTGAAGCATACAAGCGTGTGTTCCAGATGATTTTTGATGCACTCGGTCAGAGTCAGCATTATAAAATGATGACCGGACAGCGCGCAAAGTCCTGATTATGGGACAGTAACGGATGTAAAATAAAGGTAGTATGGCACTACAAGAACGAAAAGTGAGGTAAACGGCAAATGGCTGATAAGCAGATTATAGATGCAATGTGGGATGATTCTCCCGTTGATGTATCCACCGAAGTAAATTTTATCTGGTCCATCGCAAACAAACTGCGCGGACCGTACCGTAGCGACAAATATAAGGATGTCATTATTCCGATGACGATTATCCGCCGCTTTGAGTGTGCGCTTGCGCCCACCAAGCAGAAGGTTGTCGACCAGTTCAAAGCAAACCCGAATTTCCCGGCAAAGGCGATGTATCGCATTTCCGGCTTCCAGTTTTATAACACCAGTGAATTTGACCTTGCAGAGCTTGTAAATGACGCAGACCACATTGCCGCCAATTTCAAGAGTTATCTGCAGGGTTTCTCTGCAAACGTGCTGGAAATTCTGATGTCCAAGGAGCGCGGTCTGAATTTTGGCGAAGAAATCGACAAGATGGATAAGAATAACCGTCTGCTTTCCGTCATCAAGGCATTCTCCGAACTTGATCTTGATCCTCGCACCATCGACAATGTGAAGATGGGATATATTTTCGAGGAACTAATCCGTAAGTTCTCTGAAAATGCCGAAGCCGGCGACCACTACACCGGCCGCGACATCATTAAGCTGATGGTCAACATCCTGTTGGCCGAAGGCTGTGACGATATCTTCGATGACGGTAAGGTAATCACCATATTGGATCAAGCCTGCGGAACGGGCGGTATGCTCTCCACCGGCTATAATTTCATCAAGCGTTATAACCCTTCTGCGGATGTGCGCCTGTTTGGTCAGGAGATCAACCCGGAATCTTACGCTATGTGCCTTGCCGAAATGCTCATAAAGGGACAGAATGCCGAAAATATCTGCTATCAGGACACCATGAAAGCCGACCGTTTCAAGTCCACCAAAATGCGCTTTGTGCTTGAAAATCCGCCGTTCGGTACTGCATGGGGCGGTAAAGATGCCGCCGAAGGCGTTGAGGATGCCGTCAACGCAGAGTATCAGAAAGGCTTTGACGGTCGCTGGGGCGCAGGGTTGCCCGGCTCTGGCGATATGCAGATGCTGTTTTTGCAGTCTGCCATCGACAAAATGGACGATAACTTTGGCCGTGCCGCTATCATCGAAAACGGCAGTCCGCTGTTCTCCGGCGGGACTGCATCCGGCGAGAGCCAGATCCGCCGTTGGATGCTGGAAAACGATCTGATCGAAGCGATCATTGCGCTGCCTACAGACCTGTTTTATAACACCGGCATCGCTACATACATCTGGGTTCTCTCCAAGAACAAGCGGGCTGAACGCAAGGGCAAGATTCAGTTGATCGATGCCTCGTCTTTCTTCCACAAATTGCGTAAGGCTCTGGGCGATAAGAAAAACGAAATTTCTCCGGAAGATCGCAGTGCTGTAACGCGGCTCTATGCAGACTTTACGGATAATGAATATTGTAAGATTTATAATAATGAGGAGTTCATTTACCGGGAATATACGGTCATGCAGCCCCTCCAGCGTAGCTATGCCATTACGGAGGAACGCATGGAAGCCATGCTGTCCAAAGGTGCGCTTTCTTCTCTCTATGACCAGGCCAAGGTGGACGAGCTGGAAAATGCCGAGGAGCTGACCGGCAAGGATCAGAAAAAGCTGGAAACCTATCAGAATAACCAGCCTGTTTATGAAGCAATCGTCTCTGCACTGAAAGCGTCGGTTTCGGAGCAGGTCTATAATACTCCGGCTGCGTTCTTGCCTGTGCTGACGAAAGCCCTCTCCTCCGTGACAGCGGATAAGAAGCTGATTGAGAAAATCGCTGACGGCCTTTCCGTTATGGATAAAAATGCGGAAATTCAGCGTGACCGCAAGGGCAACATCATCTACGACAAGGAAACCAAGGACACCGAACTGGTGAAGTGGGAGGAAAGAATCGAGGATTATATGGCAAGAGAGGTCCTGCCGCACATTCCAGATGCCGCCGCATTCTTCGAGGAAAACCTTGGTGCAAAGAAGCCCGTTATCAAAACCGGGGCGGAGATCCCGTTCACACGATATTTCTATAAATACCAGCCATCTACGCCGAGCGAGGAACTTGAGACCAGATTTAAGGAATTGGAACTTTCCGTGACTGAGCGTGTTGCAAAGTTGTTCGAGTAAAGGAGGCCTGCGAGGGTGTTTAAGTTTATATTCGAAATACTGATCGACCCTTTGGGGCTCCCTATAGAATGGTACTGGGAGTATCTGATTTTGGCTGTGATCGGTGCCGCTGCATACGCTGTTGCTTACCGTTGCGTCGGCGATATGTGCAGCGGAGGGATGATTGAAGGCAGCACAAGCGGTTCTTTCTTTCATTGGCTCATTCGCCTGATTCTGTTTGTCGCCCTGTGGGCAGTTACCTACGGAATCATTGCAGCGGTAAAATGGCTGACAGATAATTGTTGGGTGCTGGTACTGGGCATTTTAGGCGGCGTTGTCGCTGTTGTTGGTATTGTTGCCATTGCCGCAATAATAGTCCGCAGGCGAAAGGAAAAAGTTGGAACGGGAGTGTCAGATGATGAGAGAAGCTAAAAGCAGTGGTATAGCCTGGATTGGAACTATTCCAAAATGCTGGGAAACAGATAAATTGAAGTACCATCTCAGAAGAAATGAACCCAGAAATCCCGGAGATGTTGTTGTACTATCTCTATATAGAGAACTTGGCGTTATACCTAAAGACAGCCGTGATGACAACCATAATGTGACCTCTGAGGACACATCCAAGTATAAGTATGTCCGTCCTGGAGATTTCGTTATCAATAAAATGAAAGCATGGCAAGGCTCTGTTGCCGTATCAGAATATGAAGGCATTGTGAGTCCCGCATATTTCGTATATGAATTTACGGATGACACCATTTTTAAACGTTATTTTCATTACTTGCTGAGAAGCTGCTATAAGGATGAATTTATGCGCTTGTCCGGTGGAATTCGTGTGGGTCAGTGGGATCTACCTGCTGACGCATTAGAGAATACACCAATTCTAATTCCACCAATGGATGAGCAGTGCCGCATTGCCGATTTTCTCGACACCAAATGTGCCGAGATCGATGCGCTGACCGCTGACATTCAAACCCAAATCGACACGCTGGAGCAGTACAAGCGGTCTGTTATCACCGAAACTGTCACCAAAGGGCTGAACCCGAATGCGGAGATGAAGGACAGCGGAGTCCAGTGGATTGGCAATATGCCCGCACACTGGGATGCTATCCGTGGTAAGTACATTCTTCGCTATATGCAGAAGCCCGTGCGTGAGGATGACGGTGTAATCACTTGTTTCCGTGATGGTGAGGTTACTCTTAGAAGTAACCGCCGTGAGGACGGCTTTACGATGTCCGACAAGGAAATCGGCTATCAAGGTATTGATGTCGGTGATTTAGTTGTACATGGTATGGATGGCTTTGCTGGCTCTATCGGTATTTCTGATTCAAGGGGTAAGGCGTCACCTGTCCTTAATGTTTTGGAGACCGACCAAAACAAACGGTACATCATGTATTATCTGCGCAGCATGGCTTACAGTGATGTGTTTCTTGCTTTGGCGACCGGTATTCGTGTGCGTTCCTGTGACCTTCGGTGGAACAAGCTGGCGGAGCTTTCCTATCCGGTACCGCCGCTGAATGAGCAGAATGCCATCGTAAAGCACATTGATTCTGTGCTTTCAAAAGCAGATGCTGTTATCGCTGATAAAAAAGCACAGCTTGCAACACTCGACGAATACAAAAAATCTCTGATTTTTGAGTATGTAACCGGCAAGAAGGAGGTGATTTGATGGCAACTTTTGAAGAACAGCTCGATTCTCTTTTGGAACGGGCAAAAAGCATCGTGCCACCAAACAAGTTGAAAACAGCCGCTGAAAAGCAACCGGCCGATAAGTGGATGAACGATGTACAGATTTTCTATGATACATATCTGAAAAATCATGCGTTAGGTCAGCGTATAAACACAATACTGTTTCATCGCTCAACCGGTGCATTCGAGGAATTGGTTTCTTGTTTGGAGAGCGTTCGCAGTGACAAGGCTTTTGTGGATGAAAAGAATGGAATTTCCACGGTTAATATCCCCAGATACCGCGCGAAAGACGTGCCTGAATATGATGTATTTATTTCCCATGCCAATAAGGATAAGGAAAACCTGATAGAGGAATTGTACAGCTCACTCAAAACTCTTGGCGTAACAATTTTCTACGATAAAGAGTCTTTGGAGTGGGGTGATAATTGGAAAGATCGCATTCTGAACGGTACGAAAAAAGCAGAATTTGCAATTATCGTTATTTCAGAGAACTTTTTTGACCGAGAGTGGACCGAGCGAGAATTACATGAGTTTTTGAACCGGCAAAATCGAAGCGGACAGAAGTTAATTTTGCCGATTTTACACAACATCACGGCTTCGCAGTTGCAAGAAAAGTACCCATCTGTGGCGGATATACAAGCGATTGACTCATCTAAATATAGCTGCGACCAGATTGCTTTGCTTTTTGCACGGCAACTAATCAAGCGCCTGAAAAGCGAGTAAGGAGGTAGATGGCATATGAACAACATACTGAACGAGAAAGAATATCAGCACTTCATCATGGACAGGCTCTCGCAGGACAATGGTTACATCGTCCGCAAAGCGACAAGCTACGACCGCCTCTTTGCTATGGATCGTGAGCTGCTGTTTCAGTTTCTGAACGATACCCAGCCGGACGAGATGGAGGCACTCCGCAAAATCTACAAATCCGATTTGGAGGACACCCTCGTCAGCTTTATCAATGCCGAGGTGACCAAAGCCCGCGGCAGTCTGCTGGATGTGCTGAAGCACGGCATTGAGATTTCCAACATGAAGTTGGAGCTTATGTACACCAAACCTGCAACCACCTTCAATCGTGACTTGCTGGCAAAGTACGAAAAGAATATTTTCTCCGTTATGGAGGAGGTCTGGGCAAGCGATGATGAGCGCATTGACCTGGTAATTTTCCTGAACGGTCTTGCCATCATGTCCTTTGAGCTGAAATGTAATGCCGCCGGTCAGTCCTATCAGGATGCCATCTATCAGTACCGCGTTGACCGTGATCCCAAGACCCGCCTGTTTTGGTTTAAGGCAGGCTGCCTTGTGAACTTTGCAATGGATCTGGAACAGGTCTATATGACCACCAAGCTTGCAGGCAACGCCACCTTCTTCCTGCCGTTCAACATGGGAAACGGTGAAGGAGTCAATGCAGGTGCGGGCAATCCTACCTTCAAAGACAAGTACAGCGTGTCCTATATGTGGGAGGATATTCTGACAAAGGATACCGTCCTTGACCTCATCAGCAAGTTCATCTTTATCGAAACCAAGGAGAGTAAGGATGAGCTGACAGGAAAAACAAAGAAGTCCGAAAACATTATCTTTCCCCGGTATCACCAGCTGGATGTGATTCGCAAGCTGCTGGCCGATGTGCGTGAAAATGGCTCTACGCAGAATTATCTGATACAGCACAGCGCAGGCTCCGGCAAAACCAACTCCATCGCATGGCTGGCGCACCGTCTGACTTCACTGCACGATGCAGATAATAAAATTATCTTTGACAATGTCGTAATTATCACCGACCGAGTCGTAGTTGACCGTCAGCTGCAGAAAGCCATTATGGGCATGGAGCACAAAGCAGGACTTATCCGTGTTATGGACGATAAGTGCAACTCTGCCGACCTTGCCATTGCACTGAACGGCAATACGAAAATCATCGCCACCACGATCCAGAAATTCCCGTATATCGTGGACAGCGTTGCAGGGCTGAAAAACAAGCGTTTTGCGGTTATTATCGATGAGGCACATTCCTCCACCGCAGGTAAGGACATGGCAGCGGTCACAAAGTCGCTTGGTGCCGGAGAGCAGGAAGCTGCCGATGTGGAAGATATGATTACGGATGAAATCCGTAGAAACGGTAAACAGGTCAATGTGTCCATGTTTGCTTTCACTGCCACACCGAAGCCTACGACCATTCAGCTGTTCGGTCGCCTGAACACAAAAGGTCAGCGTGAGGCATTCCATATTTACTCTATGAAGCAGGCCATTGAGGAAGGCTTCATTCTCGATGTGCTTCAGAACTATACGACTTACGACACCTTTTATCAAATCAACAAAGAGATCGAAGATGACCCTCGGTGCAAGACCGTCGATGCCAAGCGGCAGATTGCCCGTTTTGTGGAGCTGCATGAAACGAACATTGCTCAGCGGGTGGAGGTCATCGTGGAGCATTTCCGCACAACCGTAATGCCCGAACTCGGCGGCATGGCAAAGGCAATGGTCATCACCGCATCCAGACAGGGCGCCGTGAAGTACCGTCAGGCTTTTGAGGACTATACCAAGAAGAAAGGCTACACGGATATTAAGGCACTGGTGGCTTTTTCCGGCAAGGTAAAGCTCCCGGACGATGAAACCGAATACTCCGAGTCTTCTATGAACGGCTTCCCGGAGGATCGTCTGACAAAAGAATTTGATAAGGACGAATATCAGGTACTTCTGGTTGCGAATAAGTATCAGACCGGGTTTGACCAGCCGAAACTCTGCGCTATGTATGTTCTCAAAAAGCTGAAGGGCGTATCTGCCGTTCAGACGCTCTCCCGCCTGAACCGTATCTGCCCGCCGTTTGAGAAGAAAACCTTCGTGCTGGACTTTGCAAATACATACGAAGATATCAAAGCAGCGTTTGCACCATACTATACAACCACTTTGCTCTCCACATCCGTAACCCCAACGGCGATTTATGATCTGGAAGCGCAAATTGATGCGTACACCGTGCTTGACCCGGATGATATCGAAAAAGCCAACGAGCTGCTCTACAAGGGGAATATTTCCTCCAAGGATAAGCAGAAACTGACTTTCTACTTCAAGCGGTCGAAAAACATGATTGAGCAGTATGAGCCGCTCAAGCAACAGGAGATCGTATCTCAGATGCGGCATTTTGTCCGTTTCTATGAGTTCTTGTTGCAGGTGTCCTGCTTCGAGGATACCGACCTGCATAAGAAGTACAATTTTATCACTTATCTGTTGGCATACATCAACATTAAGCATCCGGGCGGCGGCTATAATTTGGATGGCAAAATCAAAGCTACAAATTTCGTTCAGAAAAAAGCCGAGGAACATACCGATCCGAAGCTGGTAGCACAGCCAGTTGTAAAGCTACCCACAGCGGAGAGTTTTGGCCTGACCGAAGCAAAAGAGGAACGGCTTTCCCAGATCATAGCCGAAATCAACAGCCGGACGGGAAAAGCCTACGACAACGATGTTGCGGTCAAAGCTATGCTGCAGATTCGGGATATTCTGCTGAAATCCGATAAACTAAAAACCAGCGCCCGGAACAACACCGTCAAAGACTTTGAGTTTTCGTACTTTGACGATATCGACGATGCACTGATAGAGGGACTGGAGCAGAATCAGGATTTCTTTTCTCTGCTACTCAGTAATGATGAAATAAAAAAACAGGTTCTCGGTATCTTCACGGAAGAGATATACAAGAGCCTGAGAGAAGCGTAAAAGGGGGATGGTTTCATGTTTGATCAATTTCGATTGAAGAATGTACTGGCACAGTACAAGCAGAGCTTTGTTTCCACGCAGTGGGGCAACGAAAAATACAAATGGGAAGCCGTCAAATGGTTTCAGGACAATTGGGATGTGAATGCGTCTGATTTTCCCGAAATGCTGAGCCGATCTCTTGATAAGACGTTTAACCTGCTGGCATCAAACAATAATTTTCCGAAGGGCATGATCGTGGGCTTTGCGAAAGCTGCCCCGGAAGAAGTGCGGGCTATGTTTATTGCATTGTTTGATGAGAGTCAAGATGTGTTTGAGAGAATGAATGCATTCAAGATGCAATCGTCCATTCTTCTTGAAAAATACGGAAACGGTGCGGCACAGCACTACCAGTACGAAAACGCCATCAGCACATACCTTTGGCTGCGCTACCCGGACAAGTATTATATCTACAAATTCGGTGAGGTAAAAACGGTCTCCAGTGAACTGGAGTCGGACTATCGGTTCAAAAAAGGCGCCTATGCGGACAATATCCGTAATTTCCTACGACTCTATGATGAGATCAGTGCCGCACTGAAAGAGGACACCGAACTGGTGAATCTGTTCCAGTCGCAGCTGACGGATACCTGTTATCCCGATCCCGAGCTGAAAACGCTGACCATTGATGTCGGTTTCTATATCAGCCGCCTCTATTCGCAGGAAAATGCGGAAAAAGCGGAAGCGGCAGCATGGTTTCCGAGCGATTACACACCCGGATTGACCGAAGAGGACTGGCTTGCCCTGCTTGGCGATGACAAGGTGTTCACAACGGGAAGCCTTGAAATCATGAAACGCATGAAGGATTACGGCGGACAGGCGACCTGCACACAGCTTGCTGTCAAATACGGTGAAACAAAGAATTTCTATTTAACGGGTTCAACCGCACTTGCCAAAAGAGTTATTGAAAAGACGGGCTGCCCGGTTTTAACCGACGATAAAAATGAAAACTCAAACTGGTGGCCTGTTCTGTACATCGGACGATATGCAACGAAGGACGAGCAAGGTAGCTATATCTGGAAATTGCGTGATGAACTGTCCGCCGCTCTTGACAAAACCGATTTGAGCGGCATTGAGCTGTATGTCGCTGCAGCGCCGGGCGAAGAAGATCGTGGATATTGGTGGTTGAACGCCAATCCAAAAATCTGGAGTTATTCCGACATTGCTGTAGGTGAGGTGCAGTCTTACACACTTTACAACGAGAATGGAAACAAGCGCCGCATATTCCAGAACTTCCTGGATGCGAAAGCCGGAGATATGATTATCGGCTACGAATCCAATCCGGTAAAACAGATCGTTGCCATTGGTCGTGTCAGCGCAGAGCAGGACGGCGAAAAGCTGTTTTTTGAAAAAGTAGAAGGGCTGACCTCTCCTATTGATTATACTACGCTAAAAGAATGCCCTGAACTGGAACGCATGGAATACTTTCAGAATCCCCAAGGCAGCCTTTTCAAGCTCACCAGAGGCGAATATGACTTCATTCTCGATATGATTCGGGAAGAGAATCCGGTCTCCACGGATGCAGCTATAGATGCGTACACAAAAAGTGATTTTCTGGATGAGGTCTATATGACCGAAAAACGCTACGAAAACCTTGTGGCCGTTCTTCGCAATAAAAAGAACATCATTTTGCAGGGAGCCCCCGGTGTTGGTAAGACTTTTGCTGCCAGACGGTTGGCATGGTCTATGATGGGTGAACAAGACGACAGCCGCATTGAATTCGTTCAGTTCCACCAGAATTATTCTTACGAGGATTTTATGATGGGCTATAAGCCTGTTGAGGATGGATTTGAATTGAAATACGGCATCTTCTATCGGTTTTGCCAGAAAGCTGCAAACCAGCCGGACAAGGAATTCTTCTTCATCATTGACGAAATCAACCGAGGTAATATGAGCAAGATATTCGGCGAACTGCTGATGCTGATTGAGAAGGACTACAGGGGTACCAAGGCGACGCTGGCGTATAACGGGCTGTCTTTCTCTGTTCCCAAAAATCTGTATATCATCGGCATGATGAACACGGCAGACCGCAGCCTTGCGATGATTGACTACGCTCTGCGCCGTCGATTTAGCTTCTTTGAGGTGGAGCCGGGATTTGATTCCGAAGGATTTATCCATTACCAGAACGGCTTGAACAACGAAACGCTGAATGAGCTGATATCCAAGGTAAAAGACCTGAATCATGAAATTGCACTTGATAAATCTCTGGGTAAGGGATTCTGCATTGGACACAGCTATTTCTGCGGCAGGGATATTTGTACAGATGAGTGGATGCACTCCATCGTTGATTATGATATTCTGCCAATGCTCAGCGAATACTGGTTTGATGATCCGAACAAACTCCAGCGTTGGGAAAATATTCTGCAGGGTGTGTTTCAATGATTAAGGATAAAAGCATCTTCATCAAAAACATATACTATATGCTTTCGTATGCCTTCACGACGCTCAATCAAGGCGGATATGAGGATGTTGCTACCGAAGAGTTTGAAAACATACACAATCTGTTTGCAGCCATTCTCGCCAAGGGCATAGGTCGGCAGTTGAAGCAGGGCTTATATCGTGAGTATCTGAATCGCAAAGAAGATGTAGCCGTTGTTCGTGGCAAAATCGATATGCCGGGGACCATACAGAACCGTCTCGCCAGAAAGCGGGTATTGACCTGCGAGTATGATGAGCTTTCAGAAAACAACCTTCTGAATCAGATTCTGAAAACAACTGTTATGCTTCTGCTCCGCCACGCAAGAGTGAGTCAGGAGTATAAGAGCGATTTGAAGAAGGAAATGCTGTTCTTTTCGAATGTTGACACCATAGACCCGTCTGCAATACGCTGGTCTGCCATTCGGTTTCAGCGGAACAACAATACCTACCGTATGCTTATCAGCCTTTGCCAGCTGATTCTTGAAGGAATGCTGCTGACAACGGACTCCGGCGAATATCGGTTAGCTTCTTTTATTGACGAACAGCGCATGAATCGCCTTTATGAGAAGTTCATCCTTGAGTATTACGCCAAGGAGTGCCCGCAGGTGACTGCAACGGCATCTCAAATTCCGTGGGCATTAGATGATGGCATCGGCACAATGCTTCCGGTAATGCAGAGTGACATCATGCTGACCAAAGGAAGCACTGTGTTGATTATAGATGCCAAGTATTACACACATACCACACAGGCTCAGTACGATGTCCACACCTTGCACTCCGGGAATCTATATCAGATTTTCACTTATGTGAAAAATAAGGACACCGAGTTCGGAACTCAACCGCATACGGTTTCCGGTATGCTCCTGTATGCCGCAACAGACGAGGCTATTCAACCGAACAACAGCTATCAAATGAGCGGCAACAAAATCAGCGTAAAAACGCTTAACCTGAATAGAGATTTCTCGGAAATTGCCGCACAACTGAATGCAATTGTAGATGAGTATTTTTCGGATTGAACCTTTTAATTATTCCTACACCTTTTAATGGTGGGTGAACCTTTTAATAAAAGGTCAGTGCCGTGTGCATTTGGTATCAAAATAGGTCTTTACTTTCATAACAGGACACCGATTTTGATACAATGCGTATCTTGATTGGTGTCCGTTTTCTTTATCCGAAAATCCTTGTTTAATGGGATTTATCAACACAATTTAACGAAAGAAGGCTCTGCGGTGACTGAAAAACGGTCACGGCAGAGCCTTTCCTATTTTTTACCTTTATACTATTTAACGAAAGGTCGTAAGGGTGTGCATTTTCCGCAAGGGGGTGTGCACTTTTTAATTATTCCTAAAATTAACCAAAAGTCGCAAGGCTACAGTCTGTAACGCTCCATCGGAGCGTTGTCATAATTAGAATAGTTTTCTATGTGCATAGTGAAATTATCTGTATTACATATTTGCCTAAAATCGGTTAATATTCCATCAGCGCTAATGATATGCTCATAGAGTATGAATATCGATTTATAATACAACGGAAATCAGTTCTGCTACAATATCAAGGATAAAAGCGGTGATTTAATGTATTTTGTGCTTTGACCGGGATATCGGCTTGTTGGGGCTTGGTATCGTGGCTGCAAATATTCAGCAATATGCACGAAGTCAACACATTTTTTCTGAAATGCAGGTTTAGCACAAATGCTGTTTTTGAGTGAATTTTCTGCTTAAAATACATTTCTTGCCATGGCAGTATAAATATCGGTTTTACGGATAGCTCTTATTGCTGTGAAAACAGCAAGCAGATTGACAACCGATATAATCGTAATTACCGCAAAGGGATAAATAAGTAAATCAATGTACGGCAAATACGGAATTGTGGACTGTGGCGAAAAAACAACAAATACTATAACAAGTATTGCAGATAAAGAAAAACCGATGATATATCCGGGTATCGTTTTCTTAAGGGCGTCGACAGAGAGTGTCCTGAACAATATACCATTGTTTGCACCGATAGCTCTTGCAACGGAAATCTGACGTATTTTGGATTTTATATCCGTGTTAAGACAGATAAATGCAAACATTGCGGATAGTACAAGATAGATGACAGACGAAATCATAAACGGCATTCTGGTCTTGCTTACTGCATCATCTGTATTATACTTCTGAATTGCAAAATTGCTTATCTGCAATTTTTTCTCATTTGCGAGAGCGGTTAGAATGCCGCCTAGTTTTCTTTCTTCGCTTTCGCTGAGCTTATTATTGTTGTTCAGGGCAATATAACTGTATCTGAACTTATCGCTGATACTGTGAAGATATTTATCCGACATAAGAAGATAAGAACCGTTTGTAAACATGGTCGGGATGCCAAAACTGTTTTCATCGGCAACGGTAGCTCTGTCGGTTACTTTTATATGCTTTGTGATTATTTCCGGAATATAACCGCTGTCCACATCATTCGATATTATTTCATCGGGTATGATCATGAAGCTAAGATCAAATTCTTCTCCGTTTTTTATTCCACTGTTTACCGAAACAATGCGTTCTCCGTTGTCGTACTCAGATTGTGTAATATAAAGCGATGGGAAATTTTCTTTGAGAGTGCTGTAGTCCATTGAACCTACACCACAACCGTAAACCTTATCAAAATTGCCGACATCGGTTTTAGCAATTGCCTTTCTGAGTTCATCGGTTACATTCACATCTTCAAAACCGGCATCGGAAGGTACTGCGTTTTTATTGTTTGTGAATATGTAAGCGTTGATATTTGTCGTCATTCCTTTTGCCATAACGGTGAGATTATACTGAGAAGCCAGCTTTTCAGTTTCACGTTCAGTAAAGCCATTATATGACGGATAACTGTATGAGAAGTAATCCCCGTTCATATAACCGCCGCCGATAAAATAGACATAATCGTAATTCCGGTTGTTCATGTCAGTGTTTTCAATGTAACCTATAGTATGCTGATCAGCCAGAAACGAACCGCCCGTTACAAGAAGCATAAGCGAAGCCAGCACTATGCTGTATGCCGCTTTAGACGTAACGGCATTTTTAGAAACCGTCCTGCTCCATAAAGAAAAGAACGAAACTTTTTCTATATTGCCTATTTTGATTGCTTTTATCTTGTTTTTGCTGCTTTTGAACAGAATGTGGTAAGCGAAAAATATCATTACCGAAACAAATGCAGACAGGGATAATATTGCAAACAGATTTCCCGACAGATTAAATCTGAAAAGAGAGTTTTTAACCGTTATCATGTTGATAAGTTCTGTCACCACAAATACCAATCCGACTGAAACAACAGATGCAATAACCGAAATAAACAGTCCCTGCCACAAAAGCACACGTTTTACAAGAACGCCTGTTGCTCCGATATTTCTGAGAATTTCGTTGTTGCCTTTTTCAGAGTTAATAAGAAGCGACACACAGATATACACACCGAAGAAGATTCCTACTATAATTGCTACGGCAGAAATATATGAAAAAGCCGTATCGGCATTTGAACTATAGTAAGAGTTATAAAATCTGACGCTTTGTTCGTCGTTGACAGAAAAACCATCGCTTGAAAAAAACGGAATATTATAGTTTTCGTCAAGTTCCGCATAGTAATTGCAAACAGCGTTCGATACTATGTTTTTTTGCAGATAATCATTTTGTTTTCCGCATAGGATACAAGGAAAAGCTCTTGCAAATCCGCTGTTGTCACCGGCAACAAGTTGATGTTCTCCGTTTGTGAACAGGCTGTAATAATCGTTGACAATACCTGTTATCACAAATTCGCGCTGTCCCGGGCTTTCGGAAGTCATATCAAGAGTGACTGTATCGCCGATATTTACGTTCAATATTTCGAGCATACTGTCAGTAACGGCAATTTCATTTTTATTTTCGGGTAGCTTTCCGTTTATAAGTTTCACGCTGAGAGAATCACGAGCAATCTCATCTGCATATCCTATGCAGTATTCATGGTTCTGTAAATTTGTATATCCTGTTATGCCAATTAAACCGCAATACCGCTCGGCAAGGGAAGAGTAGTCTACATCTTCTCCTGTGTTGAAAAACAGTCTGCTGTAATTGCTTTTTGAGCTGTTTGCCTGTAAAAATCCTCCGAAATTTGAAATGCTACTGTTTATCGGAATCATAACCGCCGATGAAATCAGTATAGAGCAACAAAAGCAAATCAGAAGAAATTTTGGCAAATGACGGCGTATATAATTAAAAGCTATATATAATGATGCCATTCAGTCCTCCAATATTTCGCCATCGCTGATAGTTATTATACGTCCCATTCTGTCTGCGACAGATTTATCATGGGTAACCAGTATAAGCGTACATCCGTTGTCTGCGCAAAGCTGAGTGAGCAGATCAAGTACATCTTCGCTCGTTTTTTTGTCGAGATTACCTGTAGGCTCATCGCAAAGCAATATAGACGGCTTTGTAATAAGTGCTCTGGCTATCGCCACTCTTTGCTGTTGCCCACCTGAAAGCTCGGATGGCAGATGCGATAACCTGTCGGAAATTGAAAGCTTATTGCAAATATCCGACAAATATTTCTTATCAATTTTCTTATGTGCCAGCTTCAATGGCAGAATAATATTCTGATATGCTGTCATTTCGGGAATGAGGTTGTATGCCTGAAAAACAAAGCCGATGTTTTCAAGTCTGAACTTAGCCAGTTCCTTTTCGCTCATTGAAGTGATATTCTTGCCGTTTATTACGATTTCTCCGTTGGAGGCTGTTGTGATGCCGCCTACCAATGTCAAGAATGTACTTTTCCCTGAGCCTGAAGCGCCTGTTACAGCCACAGATTCTCCGGTATGTATTTCTATGTTGCAATTTTTGAGTGCCCGTACGGCGTTGTCGCCTACTCCGTAATTTTTACAGAGATTATTCGTTGTGATTATATTGCTCCTTTCAAAATAAAAAGAAATTGTTAAAAATAATCCCTTTACAGCATAATTATACAAAATACCCGATGATAATCAATGGCTTTTCCCCAAACTGTATGTTTTTCTTCCTGAAATGCAAAAATTGCAACAAAAATTCCCCGAAATTATGCTTTTCGGGGATAAAATAAGCTATTCACTTGTCAAAGTGTCAATTTATAAATCTGATAATTTCAACCAGACATCTGCTATAAACTGTCCGTTTCTTTCATAGAAGAATGTCATGCCGTCATATTTTTCGGCAAGCATTTTTACGCTTGCCACACCAAAACCGTGAGCTGTTTTGTCTTTCTTTGTGGTTATGAGCATTGGGTTGCTTTCGAGGACGGATTTTTCGATCTGATTTGCAACTCTGATACAATAATAATTGCACTGTACGGACAGCTCGAGCAATATTTCTTCACCGTGTGATCGGACACTCCCTTCTATCGCATTTGTGGTGAGATTGGTAAGAATAACGCTTATATCAGCCGCTGAAAAGCGACTTATATCCGATGACATCACATTCGTCCTGAGCGTTATGCCGGAAGCGGAGCATTTGCTGTTCAAAAAAACAAGTATGGCGTTGAGCATTTCATTATCGGTGTGTACGGGTATATTTATATCCGCCTGAGAAATGCCCGCATTTTCAAGGAAAGATAAAGCCTGCTCGCTCTTACCGCTTCTGATAAGTTCGCTGACCGTGCCTAACTGACCTTTGATGTCGTGGCGTATCTTGCGTAGTTCATCATACATTCTGCGCATTTCATCAAGATTGTTAGTCTGCTCATTTATCTGAACGAGTAGCATGGATTTTTTGATGTTTTCTTTATGCTCGCGAGAAATTCTTACCAGCATATAGAATGATATTATGTTTATTATAATAAGTCCCGCCACTGTCAGTGCGAAAAAGAGTATCTTATTTGCGCTTCCTAATTTAATTCCGAGTTCAATTTTGTAAATACATATACCACTGAGCAGTGTAGCGGCAAAAACGGCACTGAATGCAATCCATTCATTTCTATGCAGTTCGGTTTTGTTCTTACGGGTGAGAAGCAGTATCAATCCGAGTAAACCGAACAGAACAACTTTTGATATAATAAGAATTACAATGTGTTGAGAACCGTTGCTGTCGCCGACAGCTTCCGCCGGGGATTGCGACATAAAATTTCCCGACAGGGTGTAAATACTTATTGCAACAAGCACGAGTGAGGTTTCGGCTATTACCGATAACAGAATATGACAAAGAAGTGTACCGTGCAGAAACAAGCGGCAATATAGTATAAGCAGAATTATAAATCCTGCTGTGCACAGAAGAAACTTATCAGGCAGTATGTTTGAAAGAAATGATGTGAATGCTGTTGTAATTACGACTGTGGCAACAAATGCCGAATATTTCTTTATGCCTGTATATTTTGCACCGAAAAAAGATGTAAGGAACCACAGGATAATAACATTTTCGCAGATTGTTGCAATAATTTCTGTAACGGTTGAAAATAGTCCCATACTAATCCCTCGCAAATTTTATCATAGCCTGCTTGATTTCTTCGGTTTTTGTTCTGCTGACTGGGAGCGAGCTGTTATCGGTAAGGATAATATTATTGCGTTCTACCGAAAAAATGAAGCGTGTATTTACAATGAAAGATTTATGTACGCGGATAAATCCGTAAGACGATAAGGCTTTTTCTGTTTCCGATAAGGATCTTGTCGTTCGGATATCGGTATCGGTTGTATGTATAACGACCTCGTGCCCGTATGCTTCAATATACTTTATTTTGTTATACGGCAGAGAAATCAGTTTACCCTGAAAGGTAAAAGTGTAGCATTGCCCTGATTTGGAAAGATAATTATCAAGGCGGATAACAGCTTCTTCAAGTTCGCTGTCAACATGGCTTTTTCTTAAGAATCCGAACGGCCTGTATTTAAACGATGAAAACACAAAGTCGTCATGATTAGTGACAAAAATGACAGGGATTGACGTTTTTGAAGAGTTGATATACTGTGCAACATTTTCACCGTTTACTCTGGGCATATCAACATCAAGAAAAACAACGTCAAAACGGTTTAATGGATCATTTAACGCAGTGATTAACTCAGAGCCGTTAAAAAACGGTGTAATATTATATTTAATTTGGTTTTTATTCAGTACTGTCGAAAGCTTTTCGCTCATTATTTCGTTGAAAAGCTCATCGTCATCACAAATTGCTATCTCCATGTTTATCCTCGAATACATATTACTTTGACAAAATTTTACCATCAATTTCTTGCGTTGTCAAGGATTAAACCAAATGTAATGTGGACACATAGCGCATATTTATTATAGAAAATCAAGAACAGAAAACGGCGATTTACAAGAATTGGAGTTGCGCTTCTTCTGCAATATACTTTGTTAAAATGCATAATCCTTGACACAATTTATTACCTGTGATAGAAATGGAAACAGCAGATACAATCTAATTATCAGGCAACACTTCACGAAAAGAGGATAACATTATGGCGACACCTGATCTTTTATTCCCGGCAGACGCATAACAGGACACCAATTTTGATACAATGCGTATCTTAATTGGTGTCCGTTTTCTTTATCCGAAAGTCTTTATTTAATGGGATTTATCGATATGTTACTCTATATTTTTCGGGATTATTTGCGTTTACACAGTTCTTTTTTCAGAACCAAACATATCGGGGCGAACATTATTCTATCCCATCCTCTGCTTTCTTAATTCTAACCGCAAGATACTCTCTTGTGGGCAGATCAATTCTGAAACGTCCCTTAAAACTTCCGACTTTCTCAACCGTCATGTTCCATGTGTCTATAATGTCGACGGTGTATATATTATTATCGTCAATATGATAATATCTGAATCCCGGACGCGAAATCCCGTTATAAAACAGGTGATAACCGGTTTCATCAGCTAGATTTTCATCTTCCGGAACCACACATATCTCGTCCCATTCCATGTTTTTGGGTCGCAATCCGCCGTCCGGAGCTTCCTCAAGTATTTTTCGCATAAAAGCTATTCTTTTCGGGCTGTCACCTTTAAGCTCTCCGCCATGAGACCACCATACCGCCTTATCGTCTATGTAGGTTTCGCCATGACCACCGTAGCCGCCGCGGCAAAGTGCTTCCCAGAACCTCCGAACAAGCTCCTGCGGCGAAATATTCCCCCACGCATACTGAATATTTCCCTCGTATAGCATTTCGTCAATTACTATCGGTTTGCCATAGCTTTTTCTCCACTCGGATGTTCCTTCCGGAGAACGCTGAATGCTGCAGTGCGTTATCCATGACTTTGTATGATCGTAAAACTGATTACCGTTATGTATTGATCGCAGGTGATCATATGGGTCGCTTTCTACGATTATCTGCGCATATCGTTCCCAGTCCTCAATGCTCTTGTTTTTTATCAGGTCATATTCATTAGCAAATGACCACCATACATTTCTGAAAGCCGAAAACCTTGCCGCTGTGTATTTCAGATAAAGTTCGTTGTGCTCCGGTGTCATTGTTGAGAAGCCCCAGCGGTCATACGGGTGAAAGAGGATAATATCTGCCTCAATACCCAGCTTTTGAAGCTTGCTGATACAGTATTCAATATGCTGAAAATGCTTGGGGTTAAACCTCTCAAAATCCCAGTTGTTGCCCTTGGAGTCCGGAGTGTAGCCCCACACATTGTCCTCTGTGATAGCACTTCCGTCAACCGGAGTACCCTCGTATGGATAGGAGCGCGGCTCACGTGAATTGTAGCAGTAGCTTTTAGGAAATACGCAGAAACGTATCTTGTTGAACGGGGAATTTCTCAGAGTTTCAAGTGTTTTTGCGATAAGGTCATCGCTTTGCAGATTCCATACATAACAGGTCGTGCCGACAGGATAATAAGGTGTTCCGTCGGAATACTGAAAATGATATTTGTTATGTACCTTTACGCAGCCGTGATTATTTTCCGACGGCGGCGTGACAGAAAAAGTTCCTTCGTATTTCCTGTCAGAAAAATTCCCGCAGACCGTAAAATGGTATTCTTCCTCAAACGATGGCATGAATCTTACTTTGTATATTCCGTTCCCATCGTAAAAACCATTGACGGTTTTGCGCTCGGAATCGCTTTCAAATAGCGCAGTGATACCGCGTTCCAGGAATGGGTTGCCAGCGGTGGTTCCCTCAGAGTAAAATTCGAAAACGCCCCATTTTTCAACTGATTTTGTATAATTCATAACGGTTCCTCCAATGCCTTGACACATAAGCCGACGGATCACTGTGCTGATGGAATCCGTCGTTTTAGATTTTGAATATCACAGGGAATCTGATTTATGGCGCTGAATAAGTGAATGTTATTTCCGGCGTCGAAATATCTGATTGTCTTTGACGGAAAGAACAGTCGCGGACAGACCGGAATTGTCGCCATCGGCGTATCTGCCGTCATCGGGGACAGATGTTACCCACTGGTTATAGAGGTTTGCTCTCGTGCAGTTACCGCCGCAGTACCGTACTTAAATTATAACACAAAGCCGCTATTTTTCAATGGAAAA